>Ga0272444_10006045_pt1 | contig 10399 bp, 12 predicted proteins | sample SSMForm13_FD_201033 | JGI IMG/M metagenome (GOLD analysis project Ga0272444, IMG submission 201033) | Marine sediment archaeal communities from Little Sippewissett salt marsh, Falmouth, MA, United States - SSM-Form-13 | ecosystem: Environmental > Aquatic > Marine > Wetlands > Sediment ...
AAACTGTATGATCACGAGAATCAGGAAGATAATCAGCCCCACAACATAATTGCCCTTAACCACAAAGCTGCCAAAGGAATTGATGACCTCGCCGGCATAGGCATCCCCAAGGATCAGACGGGTCGAGGCCACATTGAGCGCCAGCCGCAAAAGAGTTACCACCAGAAGCATCCCCGGAAAAACCGACAATTCCAACGGCTTGGTGATATACAATGTGGTTAATAGTATTATCAGAGCAAAGGTGATATTGAAGGTCAGAAGCACATCAAGCATTCCCGGAGCGGTGGGAATGACCAGTATGAGCACTATGCCCACCACTGCCATGGCCATGACTATATCTGACTGCGATGTCAATTTATTCAAAATATTTTGGGACCTTCTCGCCACCTACCTATGCCTTTCCTTTAAGCCTGTAAACATATGCCAGAACCTCTGCCACGGCTTTGTACAGATTGGCCGGAATGGTCATACCAACTTCCACGGCCTCGAATAGGGCGCGTGCCAAAGGCTTATTTTCCACAATCGGAACATCATGCTCCCCGGCGATTTCCTTGATCCGCTGGGCCATAAGCCTTTGCCCTTTGGCCAACACTGTAGGCGCCTCCATCGTCTCGGAATTATATTTAAGAGCCACCGCTATCTCTGTGGGGTTGGTAACCACCACATCTGCACGGGGAACATCCTGCATCATGCGCGCGGTTGCCAGCTCTCTTTGGACGCGCCTGATTCGTCCCTTAACCTCTGGTGAGCCCTCGTATCTCTTCATCTCCTCCTTGACTTCCTGCTTGCTCATCCGCAGGGATTTGGCGTAATCATATCTCTGATAGGCAAAATCCAGGGCGGCGATAATTATCATCACCAGGCAAAGCTTAATGACCACACGAAAGGCCGCCTGCCCTATGAAACTGATGATTGAAACCACACCGGCATCGGCCAGAGGAATCACTTTTTCGAACTCAACCTTGATCGCGAGGTAGCCCACAATTCCGATAATCGAAAGCTTGAACACATCCCGGAAAAGCTGAAACAGCGACCGTGCCGAAAAAAGATTGCCAAGGCCCTTTATTATGTTAAGCTTATCAACTTTCGGCTGTATCGCCTTGGCAGACAAAAGCGGGCCTACCTGTAAAAAGCCTATGGCAAAAGCGATAATCCCGACAGTGCCGACAATGGGCGCGACTATCAGGGCGAAGTTTCCCATCGTGCTGAGAAAAAAGTTGGCGAAATTTTCGGACGTGAGTTGCATCGAGGGCGCGTTGGTATATAAATGTCTGGCCAGATCTCCCAAACGCTGAAATGAGCCGGGAAGGAAAAAGTACATGGCAATCGCGCCAAAAAGCAGTATCGCCAGCGATGAGGTCTCCTGACTCCGGGCGACCTTACCCTCCTCACGGGCCTCCTGTTTCCGTCGCGGAGTGGCCGGTTCGGTCTTTTCCTGGGCGGATTTATCCGGCAATTCTTACCTCGCCAAATAGCTTATAAGGTTATAAGATTCATCATTTATGATCATCAAAGCTTTCCTGAATACATATCCGAATATGGGCAGCGCCGCCGCGGTGAAAAACAGGCCCAAAGCGATTTTCATGGGAAAACCGACAATAAATATGTTCATCTGCGGAACGGTCCGCGAAATCACGCCCAGACCGACATCGGTCAACACCAGGGTGGCCATAACCGGAGCCGCAAGCTTTATGGCAATTACAAAAATCCCCGTAATCAACCTGGCGATTTCCGTATAAACCGCAAACCGGAAAACCGACTCTCCCAACGGCACCAGCTTATAGCTGGAGGCCAGTGCCTGAAGCATCATGTGATGCCCGTTTAAAATGAAGAAAATCAGCATGGCCATGATAAACTTAAACTGAGCCAGAATCGAAACCTGCTGTGAGGTAACCGGATCGATCACATTGACGATTGCAAAACCCATCTGAAATCCGATAAACGCTCCCGCCATTTGAACCCCCACAAACAGGCTCATGAAAACAAAGCCGATTAAAAGCCCCACCATAAACTCACGTACAGCAAGCACGACCACATCGATAAGATTTTCAGGTACCGCAAATCCGTTGGTGGCCACAACCGGACTCAAAACCATGGCGATTGTCAGCGCCAACATAAGTTTCAGATGATGCGGTATACCTTGCTGGGCAAATAAGGGCCCGGTCAGAAACAGGCCCGAAACCCTGAAAAAAGTAAAGAGGATAGTTTCCAGTTTGAAGTGTATGAAATCCAATATGTTCATAAGGTATCAGGCTATAAGTTACTTGCAAAATCACAAAGCAAGCCTGATGCCGCCTGCGCGGGTAATGTTATCTCATTCCGGGATAACACATTACGGGTGGGGAGAAGATTTTGTGCAAGACGGGAAAGGAATTTTTTTCCGAGGTCGGGGGAAGATAGATCGCTACCCGGCAACCGTCGGGATAGACGAATATAAATTCGTGGTAAAATCGACAATAATGGTAATAATCCACGGCAGGAAAATCACCAGGGCCGCAGCCACCGCCACTATTTTGGGGATGAAAGTCAATGTCATTTCATGTATTTGGGTGACCGCCTGCAAAATTGAAATAATCAGGCCCACAATCAGTCCAAACAGAAGCATCGGCCCGGATACCAGAAGCACCAGGCTTACAGCCTCACGTCCCAGGGCCAAAACATATTCCGGTGTCATGCATATCTCCTAGTAAAAAGATCCTACTAATGACCGGATAATCAAATACCATCCATCCACCATGACGAAAAGCAAAATCTTAAACGGCAGGGCCACCATTATGGGCGGCAGCATAAGCATACCCATAGACATCAGAACCGAGGCCACAACCATATCGATTACCAAAAATGGAATAAAAATTATAAATGCTATCTGAAATGCCGTTCTTAGTTCGGAAATCAAAAAACTGGGTATGAGAACATAAGTGGGCAGATCATCCCTGGTTTTAGGTTTATCGATATGGGCAAAGGATGCAAACAATTCGATATCCTGTTCACGGGTTTGCTGAAACATAAAAGTTCTGAGCGGCTGAATTCCGATTTTATAGGCCTCCTCCTGATTTATTTCCCCATCGATATACGGCTTCACGGCTTCGCTATAAACCTGATTAAAAACCGGCGCCATTACAAAAATAGTCAAAATCAGGGCAATACCCATCAGAACCTGCGAAGGCGGCATTTGCGGAGTACCCATGGCCTGCCGGGTGATCATCATTACTACAACGATGCGTACAAATGATGTCACCATAACCAGGATGGTCGGCACCAGTGCCAGCACGGTCAAGGCGATCAGGATTTTCATTGTTACGGAAAAATCCTGAGGCGAATCGGAATTATCCAGGGAAACAGAAATTTTTGGTATCCCCTGGGCACTTAAATGAGCGGGCAGCAATAATCCCAGCAACAATATGCACCCCAGAGCGATCAAAATCTTATATTTGTATTTCATACTAACTCTTCTGCGGATTTTCCGAGTGACGGGCAAAAATATGCAGGTTCATTTTTGCATCTGAAAAAAGTCTCCGAAAGCTGAAACCGGTATACTCCGGTTTGCCCGGCTGTTGTTTGGACTGAAAATCCTGATCGGAAACATCGGCCACAAGATTAACAGCCTGCTCCGTTACGCCGATAAGAAAAACCTTCTTTTCAATCTTAACCAGGCAGAGTTGTTTTTTGGGAGATATAAAGTTTCTGTCCACAATCCGGATTGATCCCGATAGCGGCTGCCTTCCCAGCTTACCGTAGGAAAGTTTCCTGAGCATCATTACGCAGATATAAATCAAACCCATAATCAGGACAAGCGCCAATCCCAATCGCAAAAGAGTGGAACCGACCTCGCCCGAAATCCCCGGAGTCGTTACTGTCGCCAATGAATCACCGGGATTGCCCTGAGCAAAAGCACAACTGTAAGCCGCAAGGCAGATAATAAAAGCGATAATTAATGCAGGTTTACTCATTCCTCAAGTGACCTCAACCTTTCCTCGGGCGACAGTAAACTGACTATTCGCAATCCGAAATTCTCATCCACAACCACAACTTCCCCTCTGGCAACTACCTTGTTATTGACCAGAAGATCCACAGGTTCACCCGCCAGCTTTTTAAGCTCCACCACAGAACCCGGTCCCAGAGACAGAATGTCCTTTATCCGCATTGTCGTACGTCCCAGCTCAATCGAAATCGGCAGATTGACATCCAGCAAAAGATCTAGATTTCTTTCCTGTGATGTTGTAGCTGATTTTTCAAAAACAGGAAAATCAGGCTGCTGAACATCCTGCATGGTTTCCTCGTCATTTCCGGCATCCAATTCCTCTCCGGTTCCATATTCGCCTGTTGATTTATCCTCTGCTTCCAGCTTTTCAAGCTCGGCAAGCATTTGCTGTTCGTCATGCTCATCGGAGGATTGATCTGCGGAATGATCCTCAACCTCCCCGCCGGAATCATCAGCCTGCGATTGATCCATTTCTGCCCGGGCAGCTTCCTCGGCGGCAGGCTGCTGTTTTTCTTCAGAAAACCCGCCCTCAACAGATTCGGGCACCTCTACTGGTTCTTCTTTGGAACCCTTTTTGTCTTTTCCGTTTTTCTTCAATTCTTTATCCGGCATATTAGGTTTCTCCTAATCTTTGAATTCCGATGTTATTTGCACCGCCATATTTTTTCTGCTGACCCCCGGCCTGGCCAGGAATTTGTACCTGTTCCCCACCCTCATAGGGATATCCTGCTTTATAAGATTATCCATGGGGATTACATCACCGATTTTTAGTCTCAAAAAATCTTTGAGCTTGATTTTGGTCTGCCCGATAATCGCAGTCAACTCCACAACAACATCTTTAATCGACTCGGAATTTACGAGGTAATCTTCGTCGGCCGATCTTGGCTTGGAGGCATCGATCCAATGCTGTACCGAGAGCTTGTCCACAACCGGCTCCAGGGTCACAAAGGGATAGCAGATGGTCAGAAGGCCTGAGGTACCCATCATTTTCAAGTTGAACGAGATAACAATCACTGTCTCCCCGGGCGGAATAATCTGCAAAAACTGAGGATTGGCCTCAAAACCCACCTGTTTTAAATTCAGACTGGCTATCTGTTCCCAGGCGATTTCCAGCTCGGTAAAAACCTTGGTGGCTATTCTGTTCATAACCGATTTTTCGATACCTGTCAGCTCCCGATCGGTTTCCGCAGGCTTTCCGACACCTCCGAACATCCGGTCGATGAACATAAAGCATACCGGGGGACTGAAATCAATAATACAGGCCCCATCCAGGGGATCCATGGAAACCGTATAGGTGCAACTGGGGTTCAGAAGCGACATGATAAACTCGCTGTAAGTTATCTGATCGACGGAGACCAGTTCAACATCCACCATGGCGCGCTGGATTGTCGAGAGCGAGGAGCCCAAATGACCTGCAAAGGTGTCATGGATGTTTTCCAGGGTGCGAATTTGATCTTTGGAGACGCGGTTGGGATGCTTGAAATCATAGGTCACAATAGATTTTGCGACCCCCTCCCGCTTTGAATCCTTTTCGCCGGAATCCTCGGGCACCACGCTGGTTAAAAGCGCATCAATTTCATCCTGTGATAATATCTTTGCCATAAAAACCTACTGTAAAACAAAATCCACAAAGTATATGGCTTCCGCCTCCGCCGGCTGACAAATTTGATTCACAACCTTGAAAATTTGCTTACGAATCTTTTCGCGGGCTCCGGTGTCCGCCAATTCCGTAACAGTCTTGGAGGACAGGATCGAAATCAAGGCATCCCTGATTTTGATCTCCTTTTCCTTAAAGACATCATAATTTTCGCTGTCATCAAACTCAAAACCTATTGTGGTCAGCAAAAATCTCGATCCTCCGGTCGCCGCCGGATTAACCACGATGCCGTCAATCTTCAGGAAATTGGAGGATTCATCACCTGCATGTGCGTGCCCCCCATGATTACCATGTCCGTCTTTCTTGTTTTCCTTCTTATGGTTTGTATCCGCCTTTGCTTCTACAGAGACCTCTCCCTTTTTGGAAAACATCGGCTTCAAAACCATATTGGCAACAAGAAACGCGGCCGCTATCGCCACAACCACCGCCACAATCATACCGACAGGCGAGGAGGATTTTGAGGCATCGTCGGCGGACTTTTCAGCCTGTGTTGATTCCTCATTGGGCAAAGCTCCACCCGGATCATCCGGCATATATCATCTCCTTCATTGGTTCTGCCCGGTTTCGGCAGGATGCCATGACGACATCCTGCGAAATTGAGCAACCTTCTCTATTATTTCCTCTACATTTTCCTTAACCATAATCTTCTTGCCGTTCGTCAACGAGATAATCGTATCCGGAATCTCCTCCACGAACTCAATCAGGTCGGCATTTATAACCACCTGAGTATCATTTAGACGCGTTACCCTAATCATGCATCACATTACCTTTTCAGATTTACCAGTTCATCAAGCATACTGTCCGATGTCGTAATCACGCGGGCATTGGCCTGAAATCCTCTTTGCGCGGTAATCATACCGGTGAATTCCTGGGCCAGATCGACGTTGGATGACTCCAAAGCTCCGGAGGAGACCGTGGCCGAAATCGTCTCACCGGCCACACCTCTGATCGCTTCGCCTGAGTTGGCCGAAGAGATGTAGAGCGATTCACCCTGCTTCATCAGACCGGCTTCATTGTTAAATTGAGCCAAAAGTATCTGGGCCAGGGCTCGCGACACACCATTGGTAAAAATGCCGTAAATCAATCCGGATTGATCAATCGTAATCTTGTCCAGTATGCCCATACCATAACCATCCTGATTGACCGCCGCGGCGGTAAAATTGGAGGCAAAACCGGTCAATCCATTATATTGCCCGGTTGTCCCGGGATTTATTTCCAAATCCAACGTTTCCGCGCCGTTGTTGGGATCGAAGGAGAATGACTGAGCGCCGCCGTCGAAATCAAAAGACAGAAGCGAGCCGTCGGGATTAAATGTAACCGTACCCGTGGAACCATACCTGATGATCTCCTCGCCGGTGGTGCTCATCTCCCAGTCCCATCGATTGGGAATCTGTGTTTTGGTGAATGTACATACGACCGTATGCCTGCCACCCTGCGAATCGAAGACCGTGATAGAGGTTGCATGCTGCGTTTGCTCGGTATCTACTGTAAAAACTCCGGCCGCCAATTCGCTGGTCGACTGAGCGGAAATACCGCCGCCCCCGATTCCGGTTATTCCTGTTACCAAACCGTTAGATTCGTTGACTTCCACTCCCAAAGGAACCGGCGACTGAGGAACCCCTCCCATGGGTGTGAAGATATCTGTGGCCGAAAAGGTATGGTTTATACCGTTATTGGCAGTAAATGTGCCGCTGGCATTAAGCAGATTCTCAACCAGGGTTTCCCCTGCCGGGGCACCTCCGCCGAATGTAATAGAGACATTTCTGGAAAGCCCATCACCGGCATAATCCCGTGTAACCTCAATCTCGCCCCCAACCAGAGATACCGAGATTCCGCTGATCGAATCCAGAGAAGCAATAACATCGTTAACAGTCGATGATAGAGTCAACCCCACCAGATCAACCGTGGTCGCACCGTTGTCAAGCGATACCGTAGTGCCGTCATCCAGACCCGCCTGCGTAACACCCAGAGAAGCCAGTGTCTCCGAGCCCACCAATCCCAGACCCAGGCTGGTCGTATTCGTCGAAAATGTAGCCTGTGCACCGGTAATAGTGATTTCATGCGTGCCGCCCGCACCGTCCCTGGCTATACCGGTAACCGTGTCTATATTGGTGGTCCCGGCCGAAATCAGAGCGGCCTCCGAATCGGTCGCCACCGAATTGAGATTATTGGCCAGATCAACCAGAGTGGTCTGCCTGGCCGGATCCTGCTGGCCAAACGGCAACTGAATATTTCCCACTGAAGCCGTGGCCGGTATATCCCCGTTGGCATCGGCCATTTTGCCCTGGACATAATAACCGTTGGCGGGATTTACCAAATAACTATCTGCATCAAAACCAAAGTTTCCCGCACGGCTATAGAATTCGCCCCCTGAACCATCAGCCAGCACAAAAAAGCCGTTACCCTGAATCGCCAGGTCGGTAATCTTCCCGGTTGTTTCCAGGCCACCCTGAGTAAACAGATTGTCAATCGCAGCCACATTCATACCCAGACCCAACTGGACCGCATTTGTGCCTCCGGTTATTTCAGACGGTCTTCCCGCGCCACGAATATTCTGGATTAAAGCCTCCTGAAACATGGCCCGGCTTGATTTAAAGCCTATCGTATTGATGTTCGCGATATTGTTACCGAGAACATCCATGCGCACCTGATGGTTGCGCAATCCCGATACTCCTGAAAATAACGAACTGATCATTTCTCATTTCCTCCCCATACAAGGCTTCCTCGATGGAGGTCCAGCCTGCATATGCGTTATCCTTGTTAAATTATTATCGCACTATCTATATTTGTAAAAACTCCTTCGTTCATCCTGCTTTTATCCATGGCTGTAATTACCCTGCGATTTTGAACCGACACGATAAAGGCCAGATCATTCAGCAAAACCAGCGAATCTTTTAAGCCCTTGGCCTCGGCTTTCTCGATCGCCTGATTGAGTTTCTGTGTTTCCTCAGGACCGATCTGCAGCCGTCGCCGGTTGATCCGCTCCATCAAATGTTTTGAGAACTCAAGACCTTTGCCTGCCTCGGCCAGGCCCCTCCGATTATGCGGGGGTTTTTGCCCGGCAATCTTTTCAGCCGCACCTGAATTGACAGGAATCATCTTTTCCATGATATTTTCCTATGCCTTTACTTCAACAATATCACCCAGCATCACAGTGGCACCATCGATCAGAAGATACGCGGCGCCATCCAGATACTGAACCTTGTCAACCTTTCCCACCAGAAAGGGATGAGCCTCAATGGCGGAACCATCCGCCGCCTGGGCCTTAATCTCAACCTGATAATTGCCGGCGGGCATTTCACTGCCGTCGGAGGATTTGCCGTCCCAATTAATCGAATTCATACCGGCATCAACATAGTCCTCATAAAGCACATCCACCAGTCCGCCCTCCTCATCATATATCATCACCTGCACTTCTCTGGCCGCGCCCTTAAGATTATAGTTGATCTCAACATCGTCTCCACTTTGAAGATACACAAGATCGGTATCCGCCGTAATGGTCTTGCCCAATAAAGAGGTGGCCATACTGTTGGCGATAGATTGCGAGGTCATGTAGTCAAGATTGATTGAATCGTTCAAGTTGTTGTTCATGTTTATCAACTGCTCGAGCGATGAAAACTGTGACATCTGAGCGATAAAATCAGCATCTTTCAAGGGATCAAGCGGATCTTGATTCCTGAGTTGGGCCACCAGAAGCTGCAAAAATTCATCCTTGCCCATCTCATGGGGCGCCAGCCTGGACCCCACCGGTTCGTAACCGGATACTTCTGCAACCGGATCAATCATATTCATTCTCCTAAGCTAAAAAAGATAATCTTCCTTTCAAATTTGCAATGACACCACCCATAGCCATATCACTTTTCGGTCGGTTTGAAATCGCATCCGGATCAAACCTGGAATTTGATCGCATTCTATTTTTCCAGCGATTCGCCATCTCCCGATTTCCGGGGCTGCCTTCAAAACCTCCCTCTCCCGAAAGGTTTATCATGATGTTTTCGACTCTGATGCCGTGGCTTTGCAGGGTTTCTTTCAGCTGCGGCAAATTAGCCTCCACTACCTGCCTGGCAAGAGGCTTATCAACCTCCATATATGCCACCAAACGGTCGTTAATCACCTTCAACTGAACATCGATCTTGCCCAGCATCTCCGGTTCAAGCTTAATTCTGAAATATCCACCCTGAGATAATTTGAGACCCTCCCTGGGCAACTCAAATTTGAATTCAACCTGTCGAAATTGTCCGGGATCCCTCATCACCTCGGTGAACTTGTTTTCAACTTCTCCCTTTATGAAATTGCCATTCTGATCGTGAGCCATCTGAATCGGCTGGGCCTCCTGTTTCTCAATGAATGAACTAAAGGCCGCGGCTTTCGCCTGCCTGCCGGCAAGACTATTGTTTTGAGACATATCTTCCTGGCGTCCCGAAAACGCCTGACCTTCAGAGGATTTAATTTCAAGGCCTGATAACGACTCTTGATCTCGCCCATAGCTATTTGCGGGGCTCCCTTTCATTTGCTGTATATCATCAGATAGCTTTGATGATTTGACTGCCATATGCAGCGGAGCTGAAGAATCAATCTGACCGGCTATATTAATTTCCGTATGTGTTTTGCCGGGATTTGAACTGGCCCTGATATTCCCCGAGTTCTGATCATATACCATTTTCCCCCTGGGAATGAAGACAATCAATTGAGCATCATGTCCCCTGTTTTTTTCTATCAGAGAGTTAAGACCCTTTAAATCATTCTGCTCATTAATATTG
>Ga0272444_10006046_pt1 | contig 10398 bp, 7 predicted proteins | sample SSMForm13_FD_201033 | JGI IMG/M metagenome (GOLD analysis project Ga0272444, IMG submission 201033) | Marine sediment archaeal communities from Little Sippewissett salt marsh, Falmouth, MA, United States - SSM-Form-13 | ecosystem: Environmental > Aquatic > Marine > Wetlands > Sediment ...
GCGCCAACAAATTCCGCCACTTGGGGAGACGTAATAGACATAGGCCTTCGGGCCACCAAAATCAGAACCACAGACAACATAGTCATTATCATCCCCAATAATGAGATCATGAAACGGGACATCGTAAACTACACGACCATCTCCACGGATATTCGGATTCGAATTCCCATTGGTGTTTCATACGATGCGGACATCAAAAGGACTAAGTCCATCATACTTGAAGTAGCGGCAACGGCCGAGTGGGTTTTGAAAGATCCACCGCCCAAGGTCGTGGTGAGACAATTCGGGGAATCCTCTGTGGATCTTGAACTCCGGGTCTGGATCAAGGACGCCCGGAGGCGGATAGACACCATATCCTACATGACAGACCGTGTTAAGGAAAGCTTTGACAGAGAGGGTATTGAGATCCCTTATCCCAAACGAGATATCACGATCAAACAGACAGGTTAAGACCGCCCCAAAGGCATAGACGCACAAAACAAAAACCGGCCCCGGGGGGGGCCGTTTCTTGGAACATGTTATCTTGATGTTACACCTCCATTGAGCTTAATTAAGGTTGCATAACCACTACGCCTGATGTATGAATGAGCAATATTGCTGGCCAGTTGAACCAGCTTTGACGCCTGTGGAGGAAATCCTCCCGGCCATACCTGACTTGACTTTTTTTCGGACCGCTGTTTACCTTTCGGCAAAGTCGATGACACTCCACCAAGGCGGAGTTGAAGAATTCGGCGTCTGCCTCAGGCGGACAACCCCACCCTGAGCCTGTCGAAGGGGACGCCTTGCATCTGCGGCGTCCTCGACTTTTGCAACGTTTGACTTATGTAAGGAGCAAGAGGCGTGAAAAACTTGCCGACCGGAGAAGATCCGGAGGAGAGAATTGCCCCTGAAAAAGACATTGATATTGATGGAGACTATCCTGATTCCCTTTTTGACGATCGAACAGGGGATGCACAGTTGGAAGGGCTGAGACATCGAATCACGATGCTGTCCATACTGGTTCCGTGCCTGCTTTGTGCAATCCTGCTCATTGGCTATCTGGATCTGAGGTACAGGGTAAGTCACATCCAGACTACGGGATCAAAGAAAGTGCAGACCCTATCTGAAGATATTGTTCACAAGATTGAGTCCTTGTCCTATCAATACGAAACGCTAGACTCGTCGCTGACCAAGGCATTGGCAGCCAGTGAACAATCATCTACCTTGATCAAGGATCGTCTTAAAAAAAACGAGCAATCCATTGAGAACCTCTCCGCAGCCTCTGAGACGGGGGAAAAGACCCTTTCATTATTGGAAGGAAATATAGCCGGCCACAAGGATTTCCTTGATGAATTGGAAAAAGAGCTGGGGGGCAGGCTTAACGAAGATGCCAATATACTTACAGCGCTGCAAAATGACCTCATGGAGCAGAGAAAAGAAATAGCCGACCTTGTGGAACGCATTGAGGCGATGCAAAAGGACGCCCAAGTGCAGGAAACCGCCATTAGGCACCTGCTAGAAAGCAAAGTGGACGAGGAGACGCTCGATCACTCCTTGGGGGAGGAGCGGACAAGTTATGAGGAAAAAATGCTTCTCCTGGACGAGAAGATAAAGTCCATTGCCGACGAGCTTTTGTGGTTAGGGAAAAGGGTCGACGTCATTCAGATTAGCGTGGAGGGGCATGAGGCGGAGACGCCTAATCCAGAAGGAGCCTCTGGTACCGGGAGCAAACCCAGTGCTGAAACCCCAAGCCCGCGCGGGATACAGGAACAAGAGATCACAGAATAGACCCGAGCCCTAAATTCTGGGTGATAAGACAGCCCCGAGTGTTGAAACCCGCTTCTTCTAGAGTGAGGCATGATGGGTCCGTTGTGTGACCTCCATTGACGTATTACCTTAAAGGCACAAAGAAAACGCAAACCATATTCCACCCATAGAAGAAATGTGCGGATGACGTTTCAATGCCCCAGGAGCTGTCGGGAAAACATGTCCGGCGATACCCTATCTCTTTGTATTGGCAAATAGTTGGCCCTTCGGACCCATTTTTTCAGTGGAACAGGGCCGCGCCATAAAACTTCTTGACTTTTGACCTACCATTGTCGATAATTATTGAAAATCACGTAGTTTGCAGAGGTCGCCTCTGCAAACTACGAGGGTTCAATGGGTTAACAGTTTACGGGCCGTTGCCCAACTCCCTTTTCTGAAACGTCTTTTGATCCGCCTTCGGCGGACTCCAGGGATTAGCGCCGACGGTTGCCCGTGGCCGATTGAAAAGAGGCACTCCGTGTCCAAAACTCTCCTCGGCGGCGGATTCGCTAATCTTCCACTTCGCCAAGATTTGTGAGCAAAAAACGTTTCAATGAATCACTCAAAGGAATTTCTGTTTGGGCAACAGCCCGTTTAGATGTAACACCGTCCCCGCGTGTTCAAGCCCGTTTGTTTCAAGGGGCTGAAATGACACGTCTTTTTAGGGAGTACCATGTTCATCATTGGCAATCTTCTCTACGCATTGGCTACGGTTCTGGACTATGCTCTACTCTTATACATGTGGGTTATCGTTGCCCGTGCCGTCCTTTCTTGGGTCAGCCCTGATCCGTATAACCCTATTGTCCGTTTTGTCAATAACATAACGGAGCCTGTACTGTACCCTGTGCGGAAACGTTTTCCTGTGGGGTTTGGCGGCATTGACTTTACCCCCATGTTTGTCTTGTTCGCCATTATTTTTTTGCGCCTCTTTCTAGTAAATAGCTTATCGGAATTGGCACGAAGACTACTGTAGCAATTCGTAGAGACAATCACCCTGTGAACCCCTAGAAGCCTGTCGGAGAACCGCATTTTGCGCCTGACGGCTTTGAAAGAGGCGGAGGCTGATGGAAAATGCACAGATGGCAAGGCATCTGTCTCTTTTCAAGCCGTAAGGCGCAAATACTGAGCAATGAGGTCCGCCTAGGCGGATCGCAGTGACAAAGGATGAGGATAATCCCGATAGAATCGGGACAGATGGGCGTTTTCCGACAGCCTCCTAGAAGAAGAATCCAATGGCAAAGATAGACGCATTTTTTAAGTTGATGCACGAACAAGGGGCCTCTGATCTGCACCTGGCAGCAGGTCAACCACCCATGATCCGTCTTGTGGGCGACGTTGAGCGGATCAAGTATCCTCCACTGACCAATGACCAGCTCAGGGCGATGCTCTATGAGATTACACCCGAGGATAAAATCAAGAGCTTTGAGGAGTCAGGTGATTTGGATTTTGGATACGAAATCCCTGCCGTTGCACGCTACAGAGCGAATTTTTTCATGCAAAAAAATGGGATCGGCGCCGTGTTTAGAGAGATCCCCAACACCATTCAGACGGTCCGCCAGCTAGGATTGCCGCCCGTGGTGTCCAAACTTGCTGGCCTTCCTCGCGGGTTGGTGCTCGTGACGGGCCCCACGGGATGCGGGAAGTCTACAACTCTGGCAGCTGTTATTGATCAGGCCAATCAAAGTCGAAAAGACCACATCATCACGATTGAAGACCCCATTGAATTCGTTTTTGAGAGTCAAAGCTGTATCGTCAATCAGCGGGAAGTAGGTATTCACACCAAGTCTTTTGCAGCAGCCCTTCGAGGGGCCCTTCGTGAAGATCCGGACATCATCCTTGTTGGGGAGTTGAGGGACTTAGACACGATTTCCTTGGCCATAGAGGCATCCAACACAGGACACCTGGTCTTCGCTACGGTGCACACGACAAGTGCTATAGCCACCATAGACCGTGTGGTTGAGGTCTTTCCTGCAGAGCAACAAGCACACGTTCGATCGAACCTGGCAGACGGCTTGCGTGCCGTGGTGGCCCAGGTGCTTTTTAGGCGGGTGGATAAGAAGGCCCGGTGCGTGGCCCCGGAAGTCATGATTGCCACGCCAGCGGTACGCAACCTGATTCGAGAAAACAAGACACATCAAATTGCCTCCATCATTCAGACTGGGAAAAAATACGGGATGCAGCTTTTAGATGATGCCGTCATGGACCTTTTTAAAAAGGGATGGATCAGCGCAGACGAGGCCTATGCCAAGTGCAACGACAAAAAGATGTTTCGTCCCTTTTTGAAGGCCCCGCCGACGGATTTTACCGAGGCCTAATGCGACGGGCCCTGAATCTGTTTTCTTGAAAAGGGAGACATGCCATGAGAGCCCAGGAAACAGAGCACATCATGACCAGGATGCTTGACTCCCATAGCAACGTGTCGGACCTGAATGTTACAGTCGGCAAGTCATTTCAGGTGGAAACCGACGGGGTCTTGCGCCCCGTAGATTTGGTTCCCCCTTTCACCGCACTGACGCCCTTTCAGACAGAGATCTTTGCGCTGAATCTGTTAAAGGGAGATCGTCGTCTCACCGAAATCCTCCTGCGGGAAGGATCATGTGACATGTCGTATCAACTTCCCGGTAAGGCCCGCTTCAGGGTGAACATATTTTCGCAAAAAAACCATTATTCCGTCGTACTGAGAAAACTGGAAACGAAGATTCCCACATGCAAGGATCTTGGCCTTCCTGACACTTTCCATAGGATGGCTGAAGAGAAAAACGGCCTCATTATCTTCACGGGAGCTACAGGCACGGGTAAGACCACTTCCCTGGCAGCCATCCTGGATGAAGTCAATGAGAAGAGGTCGGTCCACGTCGTAACCTTGGAAGACCCCATAGAATATGAGCATCCCCACAAGAAGGCCACGTTCAACCAGAGGGAGTTGGGCACAAACTTCGACACCTTTGCCAGCGGGCTCCGGGCCTCTTTGAGGCAGGCCCCAAAAGTGATCCTCGTGGGTGAGATGCGCGACAGGGAAAGCGTGGAGATCGGCCTGACTGCAGCAGAGACCGGGCATCTTGTCCTGACAACCCTGCACACGGTGGATGCAGGTCAAACGGTCCATCGCATCATCGGCATGTTTGGAACCGAAGAGGAGAATCAAATCCGGATCCGCTTGGCAGACAGTATCCGTTGGGTCGTCTCCCAAAGGTTGGTCCCCCGGGTAGGCGGGGGTCGGATAGCGGCCTTTGAAATCATGGGGACAAGTCTCAGGGTGAAGGACAGCATCCTTCATGGCGAGTCAGAGGGGAAGACCTTTTACGAGATTATAGAAGCGGGCGAGGCCTTTGGCATGGTCACCTTTGACAAGAATGTCATCGGACTCTATGAGCGTGGTCTTATCAGCGAGCAAACCGCCTTGGCATATTCATCCCGCAGGACCGTGGTGGCCAGGGGAATCGATCGCCTAAAGAGTGCCCGGGGAGAGAAAACCACAGACATTGAAGACCTGGAAGTCGATTTGCACTATGGACGGCACAGGAACAGGTGAGCCGATAGATAGGGACCCATGGAAATAACTTGCCAGAAGTGTCAAAGCAGATTCAGAGTTTCCGATGATAAAGTTCCCCCTGGCCGCAAGTTCTCTATGAACTGTCCGAAATGCCAGGGAAAGATAGAAATCGATCGGAGCGCTGAGAACGCCCCTTCGGCCCAGTCGGCAAACCTAAACGGCGTGGTTCATGACGTTGACGCTAGCGCCTATGATGCCTCGGAAAAACCCTTTGATTATATACGGGCAGGGATGAAGGCCGCTTTGCTGTGTGAACATGACGAAAAGGTCAAAAAAAAGATTCGTCAGGTTCTGGAACATATGGATTATCATGTGGTGGAACCCGCCACTGCTCGCCTTGCTCTGAAATACATGCGCTTTCACGTATATGACTTGCTTGTTCTAAATGAGACCTTTGAGGCCGCCAGTGCTGAGTCAAATTATGTCCTTCAATATCTGTCCCAGGTCCCTATGGATGTGCGGCGAAACATCTTTGTGGTCCTTGTGGGAAGTGGTCTCAAAACCATGGACAACATGACGGCCTTCAACAAGAGTGTAAACCTCGTGTTGAACGTTCAAGAAATAGGGGACATGGAGAGTCTTCTGCAAGGCGCTCTGGCAGAACATGAGGAGTTCTACCAGGTTTTTAAGGACCTATTAAGAATGACGAGATAGAGCCGAGGGGCTATCTTTCTTTCCTATTTCTCTTTCATGTTGTCGTAAACAATCCTAAGGCCCTCTAGGGCGAGATGCGGATCAACGACCTCAATGGTCCTTGATACTTGTGATATAAGCCCGGCCAGGCCACCTGTTGCAATGATCTTGGGATCGGGGTTCATCTCCTTTTTGATTCGGCCCACAATGCCATCCACCAGCCCTGCATAACCGAATATGATACCCGCGTTCATGCTGCTCACGGTGTCCTTGGCAATGACGCATGTGGGCCGTCCGAATATTTCCACCCGGGGCAGCTTGGAGGCCTTCTGGAAGAGGGCTTCCGAAGAGATCAGAATGCCAGGGCTAATGGCGCCACCAAGATAGGCACCATCAGCTGAGACGCAGTCAAACGTCGTGGCTGTGCCAAAGTCAACCACAACGAGGCTTGTGCGGTATTTGTAAAAGGCAGCCACAGAATTGACAAGGCGATCTGCCCCCACTTCCTTTGGGTTATCGTATAGTATAGGCATCTCCGTGAATGTAGACGCATCCACCCAGAGGGGTTGGTGATGAAGATATCTGGCACAAAAACTCTCCAGAATGCTGATCATGGGGGGCACCACACATGAAATGATGGTTCCGGTGACAAGATGGAGCCTTGCGCCCTCAGACGAAAACAGGTTGTTGATCAACACATGGAACTCGTCTTCGGTCACATCTTTTTCGGTTCGTACCCGCCAGTGATGGACGAGCTCTTTTCCGTTATAGACTCCAATAACGCTGTTCGTATTTCCTACATCCATGACCAGAAGCATGACGGCCTTTATCCTATTAGAAGCGTTCAGCTCACAGGGCTCCATGCCGGGTCTTTGATAGCATCCACCAGACTGAGGGTCTGCTTTGTGCTCCCCACATCGTGAACCCTGACGATGTCCGCCCCTTGGAGTACAGCAGCGGCTACCGCAGCCTGTGTCCCAATCTCACGACATTTATCGCCGGGGCCCAGTATCTTGGTGATAAAAGATTTTCTTGAGGGCCCTAAGAGGATGGGAACCCCTAGGGTTCGAAGGGCCGAAAGGTGCTTAATGAGAAGCAAATTATGTGTCACGGTTTTCCCGAAGCCGATACCGGGATCGGCTATGATCCTGGCACGGTCAATGCCTGCCCTTTCGGCTCTTTCAATGGCTTGTGCCAAAAACCGCTCCACCTCCCCGACCACGTCCTCATAATGGGGATCGATCTGCATGGCCCTGGGGGTCCCTTTCATGTGCATCAAGACAACGGGCACCCCTGCCTCAGCAACCACACCCGCCATGTCCGGATCCAGCCTGAGGGCCCCTATATCGTTCACCATACAGGCGCCGGCATCAATGGCATGTCTTGCTACTTCTGACTTGTTCGTGTCAATGGACAGGGGAATGGAAAGGCGGCCAGCAAGTGCTTCAATAACAGGGACAACCCGTCGGATCTCTTCCGCGGCCGGCACCGATTCGGAAAACGGCCGTGTCGATTCTCCTCCCACGTCGATGATGTCGGCTCCCTCCGCTGCCAGAGCCTCTCCATGGGCTATGGCAGCCTCCTTGTCAAAGAACAGACCACCATCTGAGAAGGAATCGGGCGTCACGTTCACGATGCCCATCACCAGCGTGCCTTTGCCCACGGTGAGCCTGAAAGGGCCACATTGAAGATTCATAACACAAGCATGGTCCATGAAATCTAGCTGGGAAGTGGTCGGAGCTGTGGGGTTGCCTGTTCCTTGTCTTCACCCTGTGCTTCGGGTTCGGCCTTTTCTTCTGTGGACTCAGGGGCCGCATCAACATGTCCTGCTATGATAGCATCGATGTCTTTTTCTGTCAGTGTTTCCCTCTCAAGCAGGGCCTGTGCCAAGGCGTGGAGGGTATCCATGTTTTCTTCGAGGATCTTTCTCGCCCTTTGGTGGGCTCCGTAAACCAAGTTTCTGATCTCCCTATCGATAAGTACCGCTGTCTCCTCACTGTAGTCCCGGTGTTGAGCAAATTCCCTGCCCAAAAAGATCTGCTCCTCTTTCTGGCCAAAACTCAAGGGCCCCAGTTCTTCACTCATGCCCCATTCGCAGACCATCTTGCGGGCCGTTTCCGTGGCCCGATCAATGTCATTGCCCGCCCCGGTGGTCAACTCGTCTAAGACCAGCTCTTCAGCTGCTCGCCCCCCCATGAGCACGGCAAGGTTGTTAATGAGATACTGCTTGGGATAGGTGTGCTTCTCATCCATGGGGAGTTGTTGGGTAAGCCCCATGGCGCGCCCCCTGGGTATAATGGTAACCTTGTGAATCGGGTCGGTCCCTGGTATCATCCTGGCAACTAAGGTGTGCCCCCCTTCATGGTATGCCGTGTTTCTCTTCTCTTCTTCGCTTATAATCATACTCTTGCGGGCTGTGCCCATGAGGACTTTGTCCTTGGCCTCCTCAAAGTCAGCCATCTCCAAAAGGTCCTTTTCAAAGCGGGCCGCCAGAAGTGCTGCTTCGTTTACCATGTTCTCAAGATCAGCACCGGAAAAACCCGGGGTGCCCCGGGCAAGTACCGCCAAATCAACATCTTCTGCCATTGGTGACTTACGGCTGTGGACCTGTAGAATCCCTTCTCTCCCCCTTACATCAGGCACTGGCACCACCACCTGGCGGTCAAACCGTCCAGGGCGTGTAAGGGCTGGATCTAAGATGTCCGGCCGGTTCGTGGCCGATATGAGAATCACGCCTTCATTCGACTCAAAGCCATCCATCTCAACCAGGAGTTGGTTCAAGGTCTGTTCTCTTTCGTCGTGTCCCCCTCCAAGGCCGGCCCCTCTGTGTCGGCCCACGGCATCAATTTCATCTATGAAAATGATACAGGGGGCATGCTTCTTACCCTGCACAAACAGGTCCCGTACCCGGGAGGCTCCAACCCCTACAAACATCTCCACAAAATCCGAACCGCTTATGCTGAAAAAGGGAACACCCGCTTCGCCGGCAATGGCACGCGCTAAAAGGGTCTTTCCCGTGCCCGGAGCGCCCATCAGGAGAACACCCTTCGGGATTCTACCTCCTAAGCGGGTAAATTTCTTGGGATCTTTTAAAAAGTCGATGATCTCACCCAACTCCTCCTTGGCCTCATCAATGCCCGCAACATCTTCAAAGGTGACCTTGGCAGACTGGTCCGAAAGGAGCCTGGCCCTGCTTTTGCCAAAGGACAGCGCTTTGCCTCCTCCTCCCTGCATCTGACGCATAAAAAAGATCCACACGGCAATGAGCAGGATCATGGGAAACCAGGAGACCAGCACAGTCATATACCACGGGGATTCGGAAGGAGGCTTGGCCTCGATGGTCACCCCATAGTTTCTCAAGGTCTTGATAAGGTCTCCGTCCTGAGGGGCAAATGTCTTAAAGCGCATACCACCCACGTCGGTGCCAGAAATCTCTTGCCCGCGGATGACAACGCGGGCCACAGCTCCATTTTCCACTCGGGCCATGAATTCTGTATAGCTTGTTTCTCTTTCCTGAACCCTGGATTGGTTAAACATATTAAAAAGCAGGATCATGACAAGGCTGATGACCATCCACAAGGCCAGGTTTTTATAAAAAGGATTCAAAAGGGGAAACCTCCTTGACTACCCGGTTATTATTTCGGCACTCCATTTGGTAAAGATAATACAATAAGAAGGGCTTTTCAATCTTTTTGATCACGGGGCCAAAAGCTCGGCTTTCAAAACCCGCTTGGTTTCTTGTGTCACCTTGGCCGAATCATCAATGCGGTAGCCTGCCACCCATATGATCCTTGACCCACTCAGCAAGATGGGGCACCGCCTCCTCTTTGAGCGAGGAACCTTAAGATTTATGAAAAATGTCTTGACCTTCTGAGACCCGGACATGCCCAACGGCCTGAATCTGTCACCTTCCTTAGGACTTCTAACGGTGAGCGGGAAAGAGATCGCGGCCAGGTCCATAAGGGCCGTGGTGGCAGGGTATGTTCCAGGCTCCCCCACTTCCTTCGCCTCGCACAGGGAAAGACGGAGACATGCGCTGATTTCTTGGACGAAGGTGGATCCCGCAGAGGATATCTGATATTCGAATCTAGGCCTTTTCTCTGGCGGCCCCAACAAAAACACGAGTTCATCCCGATCACGAACGGCCATCACACCACGAGGCAAATCGATCCTTCCGCTGGGAGAAGATCTCTTGGCAAGGTGGGCCACCGCCTCCACGTGCTGGTGCCCCAGTCTCCTCAGGTTGCCTCTGAGGGACAACACCGCATGGCGCACCAAACGCCGCAAAAGCGCCGGGTGCAGGCGAGCAAGGCCGGGAGCTGAAAGGACCAAGCGGCCTGTTGTCTGCTCCAACACAAGTTCTTGAAAGGCACCTGTAACCTGGCGGCCCCAGAAATCCTCCTCCTCCCGGGCAATGGCGGCAAGGC
>Ga0272444_10006047_pt1 | contig 10398 bp, 9 predicted proteins | sample SSMForm13_FD_201033 | JGI IMG/M metagenome (GOLD analysis project Ga0272444, IMG submission 201033) | Marine sediment archaeal communities from Little Sippewissett salt marsh, Falmouth, MA, United States - SSM-Form-13 | ecosystem: Environmental > Aquatic > Marine > Wetlands > Sediment ...
AGCTTGCTCGCCGGATGGGACGCCCCGCTACTAAGATCAGCGCGATCTTCAAAGGCGAGAAAGCAATCACTCCAGAGACAGCGATGCAGTTGGAGAAAGTGGTTGGCGTGCCCGCCAACATCTGGCTGGGAATGGAGTCCGAGTATCGCCTTGCACTCGCTCGACAGGCTGAAGAAGAACAGATCGCGAAAGAGATCAAGTTCCTGACCCCCTTCTGCTACAGCGATCTGGCAAAACAGGGAGTTGTCAAGAAACTGTCCTCGCGCCGCGAGAAGGTGCTTGAGTTGCAGCGATTCCTCGGCGTGGCATCTCTGCTCAACGTGTCCTCCGAAGGCGCACTTCGCTACCAAGCTGCTTTCCGTATCGGAAGCGGTGGGACGGCCGCGACAAAGCCGCACGCTGTGGCTTCCTGGTTGCGCATGGGGGAAATCCTTGCCGGTCGCATTGAGTGCGAACCCTTTGACCCCGTCAAACTCGAAGAGGCGTTGGACGAGATCCGCGCGATGACCCTACAGCATCCGCAGGCTTTCCAGACCGCCTTGAGGGAGATGCTCGCCGCTTGCGGCGTTGCTCTGGTTGTCGTACCGCATTTCCCAGGCACCAAAGCACACGGAGCAACGTTCTGGCTTTCTGAGGGAAAAGCGGTCCTCATGGTGACGATCCGCGGCCGATGGGCTGACATGTTCTGGTTCACGCTATTTCACGAGCTGGGCCATCTCCTTCTGCATGGACGGAGGGACGTGTTCATCGAGAAAGAGAAGGAGCTTCCTCCGCCAGAGTTGGAGCGGCAGGAGGAAGAGGCAGACGTGTTCGCACGCGACTTGTTGATTCCTAGGGTTGTCTACAAGCGATTCGTGCGCGGCGACAACTTCTATCCGGACTCAATTGCAGCGTTTGCTCGCAAGATCGGAATCGATGCCGGCATCGTGGTCGGACGGCTCCAACATGATGAGCTTCTACCCCACAAGTGGGGCAACAAGCTGCGAACGAAGTACGCCTTGGTACAGAGCGGGGATGCTTCATGACGACTGACACCACAGAGAGGGGCTTCGAGGATCTGATTGTCTCTGCGATGACGGGACTGCCGTTGGGGGCAGGGCTTGGCGCCGATGACCATACGGCCTATTCACCTGAGCGATATGGGGGGTTGGGATACAAGCTTGGCTTCCCGCGAGATTATGATCGGGAGCACGCCATTGATCTGCATCATCTGCGGGCATTCCTGGCGGCCACGCAGCCGGACGTGTTAGAAGCGTTGGATCTTGATGCTGAGGATAGTCCAACGAAGCGCAGCTTCCTAGCTCGCCTACAAGGGGAGATCACCAAACGTGGAGTGATTGATGTTCTGCGAGATGGGATCAACCACGGGCCACATTTCGTCAAGCTATTCTACGGAACCCCGTCACCAGACAACCCTGTGGCAGTAGAGCAACACAAGGCGAACCGGTTCTCCATCACTCGCCAGCTGCGCTACAGCCGGGATGAGACGAAACTGGCACTCGACCTCTGTCTCTTCATCAATGGTCTACCATTCGCCACATTCGAGCTAAAGAATTCGCTGACCAAGCAGACGGTTGATGATGCGAAAAGGCAGTACATGAGGGATCGTGATCCTCGGGAGCTGCTATTCCAGTTTGGGCGGTGCGCTGTGCATCTGGCTGTCGATGACGCCGAGGTAGAGATGTGTACCCACTTGGCGGGAAAGGCGTCGTGGTTCCTTCCTCTCAATAAGGGCTACAAGGACGGCGCAGGCAATCCGCCGAATCCAAACGGGTTGAAGACGGACTACCTCTGGAGAGAAATCCTTGAGCCCAAGAGCCTGACGAACATCCTGGAGAACTACGCGCAGATCGTTGAGATCAAGGATCAGAAAACGGGCAAGAAGAAGCGCATTCAAGTCTTTCCGCGATACCATCAGCTCGATGTAGTCCGCAAGCTCCTGGCGGATGCCGAGGCAAACGGTGCGGGGAAACGCTATCTCATTCAGCATTCAGCTGGAAGCGGTAAGTCCTACTCGATTGCTTGGCTCGCGCATCAGCTCATCGGCCTTCGCAAGGATGGGCAAGAAGTATTCGCCTCGATCATCGTGGTGACAGACCGAATCCTTCTCGACAAGCAGATTCGTGAAACGATCAAGCAGTATGCTCAGGTCGCCTCAACCGTGGGCGCTGTCACAGGGATCTCGGGAAGCAAAACGAGCCAACTCACGCAATTCCTGGAGTCGGGGAAGAAGATCATCATCTCCACGCTGCAAACATTCCCATTCGTCCTGGATGAGATCGGCACGTCCCATCGCGGGCGACGGTTCGCGATCATCATCGATGAAGCGCACTCCAGCCAAGGAAGTCGCACCTCCGCGAAGATGAGCATGGCCCTCTCCGGGGAAGCCGGACCCGATGAGGTCGACACATTCGAGGACAAGATCAACAAGATCATGAAGGGACGGAAGATGCTCGCCAATGCGAGCTACTTCGCATTCACCGCCACGCCCAAGAACAAGACGCTGGAGATCTTTGGCAAACCCCTTCCGCCGGTGGATGGCACGATTCCGCACGGTGCCTTTCATACCTACACCATGCGGCAGGCGATCCAGGAGGGATTCATCCTCGATGTGCTTGCCAACTACACGCCCGTCCACAGCTACTACCGGCTGATTAAGACGGTGGAAGGTGACCCGGAGTTCGATACCAAGAAGGCGAAGAAGAAGCTCCGCCGTTTCGTGGAGTCAAACGATCATGCCATTCGGCTGAAGGCAGAGATCATCGTTGACCACTTCCATGAGCAGGTGATCGGTCTCGGGAAGATCGGCGGCCAAGCAAGGGCAATGGTCGTGACCAGCTCGATCCAGCGAGCGATTCAGTATTACCACGCCATCAGCGCGTACCTCAAGGAGATCAAGAGCTCATATCAAGCGATCGTCGCGTTCTCTGGAGAGCCCGAGTACGAAGGCGCCAAGGTGACAGAGGCTTCGCTCAATGGGTTCGCCAGCAGCCTTATCCGCGAGAAGATCCAGGAGGAGCCATATCGGATTCTCGTGTGCGCGGAGAAATTCCAGACCGGCTACGACGAACCGCTGTTGCATACGATGTATGTGGATAAGGTGCTTTCAGGCATCAAGGCCGTGCAGACGCTTTCGCGACTGAATCGTGCTCGTCCGGGCAAACATGACGTGTTCGTCCTGGACTTCATGAACGACGCCGATACGATCCTTGAGGCATTCTCCGACTACTACAAGGGAACCATCCTTAGCAAGGAGACCGACGAGAACAAGCTTCACGATTTGAAGAGCGATCTTGATCGCGAACAGGTCTATTCACAGACACAAGTCGACGAATTCGTGCGCCTCTATCTGGAAGGCGCAGAGCGTGGACGGCTAGACTTCACACTAGACCACTGCGTTGCTGTCTACCGGGAGACCCTGGACGAGGACCAGCAGGTTGCGTTCAAGGGGAATGCCAAAGCCTTCGTGCGAACGTACAATTTCCTTGCTTCCATCCTTCCCTACACCAACGCCGAGTGGGAGAAGCTGTCCATCTTCCTTACCTTCCTCGTGCCGAAACTGCCAGCACCCGAAGAGAAGGACCTCTCGCGCGGGATTCTTGAAGCGATCGACATGGATAGCTACCGCGTGGAGAAACAGAAGGCTATCCGGATCCAACTGCCAGAGGAAGATGGCGTCATCGAGCCAATACCAATCGGCCAAGGCGGGCACAAGCCCGAGCCCGAACTCGACCGCCTCAGCAACATCATCCAATCCTTCAACGATCAGTTCGGCAACATCGATTGGACCGACAAGGATCGCGTTCACAAGCTCATCACCGAGGAAATCCCTGAGCGTGTATCGGCTGATCGGGCCTACCAGAACGCTATTCGGAACTCCGACAAGCAGAATGCTCGCATCGAGCACGACAAGGCACTTGTACGTGTCATGACAGCTCTGCTCAAGGATGACACCGAGCTCTTCAAGCAGTTCAGCGACAACGAGTCCTTCAGGCGATGGCTAACGGACATGGTGTTTGGGCTAACGTACGAGGAAGTAGGAAGTGGACAGTGAACGAACCTGGCAGGGGGCGCAGGGTCAGATGCTGTCTTGAATGGGTCAACGGGAACTGGCGAAGGCCAATTCCTTGAGAGAATCCCGTCTTGGCGTTGGATTCTCTGGGTCGTTCTTCGTGCTGAACTGCTTGCGAGTTCCTGCGGAACTCGTATCCGATGATCGGGTCGCGGATTGGCCCACCTAGTTGGCTAGATTGGCTCCTCGTTGGCGCAAGCAGCTCGGGAGTTGCTTCGCAACTCCTTGTGTGTTGGGGTTGCAGTGGGCAGCCGATACCGTTGCCTCGTACAGTCTGCGGCAGACTTCTCGGTTCCCACGCTTGGTGATTCGGAAGAACGGGGCACTCGCGTCTCTGTGCAAGAAACGATGGTAGACCCCGCCTGAGGTTCAACGCCGGCGCGAGACAGCAGTTGCGTCGGCGCCAAGCGCGTTCGTCCCGTTTATGGCGTCGCAGTTTTCCTGGCCCCGCGTGCGACAGCAGACCATTGCGCATCGCGGATCAAGCGTGCTTGCTCTTGGGCTTTCCATGGATACGATCACTCCACCACGGCGTCAGTCGTGCCCGCTTCCTGCCGGAGGCGGATCCTAGATCCTCAGGATGCTGTTTGAAACAGCGCGTGGGAGGCGCATGTCGTGTCTTCTGTGTGGTACCTGCTGTAACCCGATCCTGCTTCGGTCAACGAAGCGGGCAATTCGCGACGACCCGTCGCTTGAGGGAGACGAATTCATCCTCCGTCATTGGCGGCGAATCTCTAAAGAGGATGCGTTTCGGAGACGTCCAGCACTGCGGGAGAGCCATTACCGCGGGCGCTGCTACTATTTGTGCGACCGATTCGATCCCGATTCCCGCCGCTGTCTGGCTCACGATGAACGGCCTCCCATCTGCCGCGCCTTTCCGAACAATCTGCGCGTAGAGGGCAGACCGCTTCGTCTGCGCGTCTACCCGGAATGCGGGTACAACGAGGCGTAGCCCGGCCCTCAGCCAATTCGAACCGCAGTTGAGTCCACGGAATGGGCAGCTCGAAGCACGGGGTCTACCATCGTTTCTTGTGCAGACATGGGCGGCGGAACTTGCGGGCGGAGCATTCTGTCCCCGTAATCCTGAATCCTTGCTTCGTTTGTCGCATGACCGCTAGACTCTCTTGGCTGCGGTATTGCGCCCGTTCTGGCTCGGTCGACAAAAGAAGGCACCCGGAGGTGGCCGCAATGAAGCGACGTATCTGTCTCACTCTGATCTCTGTCCTTCTCGTATGGGTAGGCAGCGGCAATCTCCTCGGTCAGGAACTGGAGCGCATGTCCGGCGAGAGTACCGGCTGGTGGTGGTACAGCAATGTGTCGGTCGAGGCGCTTGGCGCAGCTCTAAATGAACATGGCGCAAGATTGATCGATCTGGAGGTCACCTCGGTTTCCCCTCTTCGGTTCTCTGCTTGTTTGGTGCGAAACAGCGGATCCTATGCATCTGCCTGGTGGTGGTATTTTGGTATCGATGCGGACCGCGTCTCCGAACTTCTGGATGAGCTCTCGGCGCGGATTCTTGATCTTGAGATGTACTCTGTGCGAGGGGAACTTCTCTTTGCCGTCATCCTGGTTCCGAATACCGGTTCTCAGGCGAAGGCTTGGTGGTGGTACTACAATGCCTCTGTTCAGGACCTTGCCAATCTGGTTTCCCAGAACAACGCCCGCCTTGTTGACCTCGAGGCCTACGTGGACTCAGGGCAGCATCGCTATGCTGCCGTTATGGTCCGCAATACAGGAGCTGACGAAGCCTCCTGGTGGTGGGATATCGGGATCTCTGCGGCTGCGCTCTCCGACAGGCTTTCCTCGCACCCTGAGCGCATATTGGACCTGGAACGAATGCCAAATGGTCGCTTTGCGGCCATCCTTGTTCGCCCACGCAGCGAGTCCTGGGCCTGGTGGTGGTGGTACGGACTGGAATTCTCCGACATCACAGAAGTCGCCGATCTCACAGGAGGTCGCATTGTCGATATCGAGCAATACAGCCATGGTGGCGCGCCCAGGCACCTCGTCGTAATGACAGGTGCCACCGACGAAATTGCTTCGGCAGCAGCAGAAACACCTGTGGCCGAAACGTACCCCGTCCGGATTGTCCTCTCCACGACCTCTGATTGGACAGACGTTCGATTTGTGGGTGGCACAATCTCGGTCCAAGCCCAGGAAATCCTTGAGGGAGCCGAGGCCGAAGGGCTACAGCTTATCGCTGGGTCAGTCCTATCGATGAGCCAAGCTTGTTGTGACACGGTGCCCATCTCCATCTCGCTGGATGCAACCTTGTCAGGCCTGGCTGAGTGGCTGCAGATCGAGATCGACAAGGGGCACATTGGCCAAACCACGATTTCTCTCTACTCGCCCGGTGCATCCGATCCAATCGATACCTACATGCATATGGGTGTGGCGGAGAACGTAGGGCCGACCAACGTGCGCACATTCTGGGTCCACAGCCCCTATCTGACGTCGATGCTCCCCCGTGTATTGGCAGATCCTTCGGAGTAGGGTTCCGGGGACACGGATTCCGGGGACATAATACTTAACTCTCTCGCAAGCGGAACCGCAGCCGCCGACTCAGACTCATAGTCATCAGACGTTGAAGTCGCCGCTGAGATGGAGGGAGGGGTATGCTCTACTTCTGCGACACGATACGCTCCATCGCGCGCACGCCGAAATCTCCGGAATACGATTCCAGGCCATTCCCACTTCGGGGACGCTCCTTCCGAGAATGGGAAACCCTTTGGCTCCCCGAATCGCGATTCGCGCAGCCGGTTCACAACCGTTCCCATATCGGGTATGCTCATTCCCAATATGGGTATGAGAGCAAGATCGCCACATTCCGGCCTCGCTGAAGCGCTGTTCTCGCCTGTGCAGATGAAGGTGCTCGGCCTCTTATTCGGCCAGCCGGAGCGTGTCTTCCAAAGCGCCGAACTCATCAGGCTTGCCGATAGCGGAACGGGTGCCGTCCACCGCCAGCTTCGCCGCCTGGAGGACGCAGGTTGGGTCACCGTGTCACGAGTCGGCAACCAGAAGCACTACCAGGCCAACAAAGCCTGCCCGCCGTTTGACGAACTCAGAGGGCTGATCATGAAGACCGTCGGTCTTGTCGAACCTCTCCGAAACGCGCTGGAGCCGCTGTCGGATCGGATCTTCGTGGCATTCGTGTATGGATCGATCGCCAAGGGAGAAGCCCACGCCGAGAGCGATATCGATCTGATGATCATTTCAGCGACCGTGGGGCTCGCAGACGTGTACCAGCACCTTCAGGATGTGGAGACCGCGCTGGGACGCACCGTCAATCCCAACATCATGACAGCCGACGAGTGGAAGACGAAACAAGAGGTTCCCGATTCGTTCGTCGCGCGGGTTGCGTCTCAACCGCGACTGTTCGTTCTTGGAGATGCGCATGAGCTCGACTGAATTCGATCGTCTGTTGGATGGGAGAGGCCTCAAACAGGAACCTCCATCACGCACCGAATACGATGGATTGGTTCAGTCGGGAACCGCACGACTCAAGCACGCAGACAATGCGGACTTGTCTGTCGACAGCCGATTCGATCTTGCATACAACGCGGCCCACGCATTGGCGTTGGCCGCATTCCGCCGCTTGGGCTATCGATCGTCCAGTCGGTATCTCGTTTTTCAGACCCTGCCGCATACCGCAGGACTCCCCGCCCCGGTGTGACGCGTACTGGGCACATGTCATCAGAAGCGAAACCAGTCCGAGTACAAAGGCCTTGCCGATATCAGCGTGCGACTGTTGCATGATCTGCTGAAGGCCGCACATGCCGTCACTGATGCCGTCCTTGCTCTGCCGCCACCTGATCGCCCAGCGCCGGGAATCGAGGACGACCGACCGTAGAGACCATGTGAATTGGCCTTTGCGTGCCTGTCCAAGGAGGATCGCCAAACACCAACCCCGGTTGGGGCCCGGGGTCTACCATCGAATTCTGTGCGGAGCCGGGGCTGCCACTGACTTTGCTCACATGAACGGGTCTACTCTGGCAACTCGCGTTGACGAGTCGCTTGTGAGAAGCATCGAAACGCCTCTTCTGTCCGTTACGCAGCAGCTTGGGAGATTGCGCTCTATAAAGGCTCAACTCCTGGATCAAATCCAGTTTTCTGGATCTTAAGCTCTTCGGATCTTTGGCTGCGGAATCACATTCTTCGTGGGTTGCTCGTGACTCACGATTGGCTAAGTTCCTGACCATCCGTTCGATTTTCGGCAGCATGACTGAGCGCAAGATTCGAGCAGGATCAACGTGGTAGCCCGCTAGTGGCAAAAGAACGTTTCATGGGCTGTGTTGTTCTCTTCGTCGCATTCATTCATTTCGCTCTCTACAGTCAAGGTGATGGTAATCAATCCACTCTCATGGACGATACACTCAAACCATCTGGACCTTTCGCTGCCGTGGGTTAAGCTGCTAAACGCTACGGTGTCGGTATAACCGCTTGAGGTCTCTGTTCTCACGCTATACGGCCCTGAATCGATCGTCCCGATGTTTCGCACGGTATAACGAACCCTCGCTTCGCAGGTCTCACCGACCACTTCAATCTCCCACCACCCCCCTTGAGGGTGAACGGGTTCTGGATGCCACGTCCTCTCGATCACGTCTTCACACGTGCAACTTGGGTGAGCCGTTGTGATTGCGAGGTCCAAGCAGTCTGGCACATCCTCGCAGCATCCTTCTCCGTAGTAGAAGCCGTTACATGGTTCATCATCGTAGTGGATCGTTTGAGGTACAGGAATCGCATCAACAATTAACCCTATGAGTGACCCCGGGTGGGCGAACCAGCATGCGTTTAGACTGTACGTGCAAGCGTCTAGTGCGGCGTCGACAAGTGCAATCGGGAAGGTGAAGAGGACGGTGGTTTGGCCGGTTGGGTTTATGTCCTCCGGCATCACAGTCCTGGCAATCGTCTGCGTTGTCTCGCCGTTATCAACCTCAAGGATAATGTTGAATCTGGCTTTCATTGGTGCCTCCCCCGTCTTGCGCACGGAGGCTTCTACAGTCACCGTGCAAGTTGACGCACCACGATCACAGACCGTCTTGCTAGAGATATCCACGTGTGGGAGAAGCGAACGGAGGGCAACCATCGACTCGACAGTCACCCACTCACCCTGAAAGTCTACATAGAACGCGTTTCTCTGTCGGGCACTCGTTTGCAGCACCCTGCCCTGCGTTCCCGCTGCAAACCAATCCTCCTGCGGCGAAAGGAAGCTGATGCCGTACGTATCAACAGCAATTGGATTCCTCAGGAAGGAATGCCCCGTGAAGTAACGATTGCGCCCCATCTCTTGCTCCAATCCGAGAATAACGCCAGCCTCGTCGAGCAGCTCGGTTGTGTACGAAGCGAACGTTGGCTCCTGCGCCACGGCAAGAAGAATCCCGGGGATTGCGTCCGGGGCAAACGGGATTCCCAACACCCGCTCAAACTCTCCCGGAAACCCGACATCGTAGATTCGAAGCTCGAATCCATCCGGATACCGGCTCGCCACGTATTGGGCCAGGCCGATCACGAGCCACGCATCCGTCATGCTCTGCGCCTGTTCACATGCCATTGACGATTCCGCAAGGAGATTGGCGAGTTCGATTGCATCGGGCTCAGCGATTGTCCCGTCTCCGTCTAGATCTCCGTATAGCTCGACGTAGCCTCGGTCGTGGAACCATGAGAGAATCGTTGCTGCCGCGACGGCGCGGCTGTACTCCCAACTGCCTTCCCAATCGATCACGCTGTTCAGACTGATCCGCTGCAAGCCTTCCACTTCGTAAGCCTCGGGTGCCTCATCTTCAGCGACGAACGGGAATGAGAAAACGACGCAGATGATGAGCGCGACGATAGCACCCATACCTGCTCTACGATTCACGGTTGCCTCCTTCGGACCGCAAGGTAGGCGGAAAGATCCCTAAGTCAGTCTAGATCACCCGATCACCAAAGCCAACTGCCAAATGGCCAGCACGTGGGAATTCCGGGGACATAATACTTAACTCTCTCGCAAGCGGAATCCCAAAGCACCCGCTTGAGTTCTTCGCCAGCAGATGTCAAAGGCACGATGCTGACGAATAGGAAGTACGCTCTGCAGTTCCCTCCGAACTCCAGACTTCGGGATTGAGCCGTGGTGTTTCGTGCAACGGCGTCCTCGATCAAGATCCACGATCCCGTTCCGGTGACGCGCTCATGGAAAAAGCGCGGATCCTTGTCTGCGAAGTACCGCAGGACCCGAAGTCAAACCTTCACACTCTAATTGCAATCCCTATTCTGAACCGATCGGCTGCAGATACGGGAACACTATCCGATTCAAAAGGCGTCGAGATCGAAGCGCACGACGTATCGAT
>Ga0272444_10006048_pt1 | contig 10397 bp, 7 predicted proteins | sample SSMForm13_FD_201033 | JGI IMG/M metagenome (GOLD analysis project Ga0272444, IMG submission 201033) | Marine sediment archaeal communities from Little Sippewissett salt marsh, Falmouth, MA, United States - SSM-Form-13 | ecosystem: Environmental > Aquatic > Marine > Wetlands > Sediment ...
TGGGGCCCGGGTGACGATCCCTGAAGAAAGTCGGGCAAGACGGCAGGTGGTCCTCACTTCGGAAACCCAACATCCCTATGCCGTGAGACTGCGGCCGAATGTCCGCGCCTGTTATGTGGAGGTCCCGCCCCCGACCCTTGATGCGGTGCTGGCCGATCGGGAGCGGCTGGTTTTGGCCCTGAAGGAGACCTACGCAATTTTGAGACCCGTCATGGGCCCCGCCCTATTGAGAAGACTCCCCGACGCCCTCCGGTGGAATGAAAGAGGTATCACCGTTGTCCTTCGGGATGAAAAGGAACTCGTGGACCTTCGGCCGGGAAGGGAGGAGGGGCTCTACGGCGTGGCCTTTGATGTGGGTACCAGCACGGTGGTGGCATTTCTCATGAACCTGTCCACCGGAGAAAAACTCGCCGTGGTCCCTGCCATGAACCCTCAGATCGGCATGGGAGATGATGTTATTTCCCGCATCTCTTTCTGCCAGGAACGATCCGATGGTCTTGAAAGACTTCGCAGGAGCATTGTTGACTGCCTGAATGAGCTGATCCAAACAGCCTCGAAGGAAGCGAGCGTCGATCCCACACAAATCATGGAGGCAACGGTGGTGGGGAACACGGCCATGCATCATTTGCTTGCAGGTCTTGATCCCCGCTATTTGTCCATGGCGCCTTATCCCCCGGCCCTTCAAGAAGGCCAGACGTGGAAGGCCAGAGATCTGGACATCAGAATCGGTACGTCAGCCCATGTCCACCTCCTGCCGCTCAAGGCCGGATTTGTGGGGAGTGATACCATCGCGTGCATCCTCGCCACCGGACTTCACCGGAGAAAGGCGCCGACCCTTCTGATCGATCTGGGGACCAATGGTGAGATCGTGTTTGGGAATCGTGATCGAATGCTTTGCTGTTCCACCGCGGCCGGGCCTGCCTTTGAAGGGGGTCATATCCGATGGGGGATGCGGGCCGCAGCCGGGGCCATCGAACGGGTCCATATCGATCCGGACGCGCTGGACGTCACATGGGAGACCATTGAACAGGAGGCCCCCGCAGGTCTGTGCGGTTCCGGGATTATTTCAGCCGTGGCCGAGATGATCCGTTCCGGGATTATTTTGGGGAGGGGCAATGTGAATGAATCACTGCAAACGCCTCGTCTCCGTGAAGGAGAAGACGGGTGGGAGTTTGTGCTGGCCTGGGCACCGGAGACCGGTGTCAAAAAGGATATTGTGATGACTCAGAAAGATGTGGCCGAACTGCAGATGGCCAAATCAGCGGTGCATGCCGGGGCTGCCGTGCTCATTGAACAGTTCGGGGGATCCCCTGTCAAAGAGATCTTCCTGGCCGGTGCATGCGGCAACTATGTGGACCCCCGGGATGCCTTCACCATCGATCTTTTTCCTGGGTCTCTTACCGCACATGTGACGGGTGTGGGCAATGCGGCGGGCCATGGGGCCTGTCTTGCCCTGCTGGACAGAAGGAAAAAGGGAGAGGCTGAACGCGTCGCCCGAAAGGCGGAATACTGCGAATTGGCGGCCACGACCCGATTCCAGGAGTTATTCGTCTCCGGCATGTTCTTTAGCGCGGCCAGAGACTATGAGGACGATTTCTGAAATCGGCTGCGACGGTTGACCTATCGGTCGTATCTTGTGAATCCGTCGCGGTCTCAATTGTGAAGGTGATCCGAGACATGCGAGCGCTCATGCACCACGAAGGCCACGAAGAAACACGAAGTCACTGATATCGTAACCCCTTAACCTTCTGATGAAGCGTATCGGGATTTTTCGGGCCGATTTCCGCATTTTCGAACGCCTAAAATGAACCCTGATGGCTAACCATGTTCTTGATGGTTTTGTGAAATCGTCCCGCGCCTTTCTTCCAGTACTGCCGCGACGCCAAGAAACGCTTCTTCAAGCTGATGCAGGAGATCCTGGATCTTCTCCCCCAAACCCGCCTTTGCTTTCTCTTCCAGGGAGAGGGCAAGTTCACTGAGCTGCCCGGCCCCGATATTGGTCGACGCCCCCTTCACCGTGTGCGCCTCCATTTCTAAGACCGATAGGTTTCCTTCGGCGGCCGCCTGTTTCAGGGTCGAGAGGTGCTGTTTGAAATCCGTGAGAAACATGTCGATGATTTCACGTTCAAATTCATTGTCGGTTCCCGTGATTTCCTGCAGACGCTTCAAGTTCACGGGCGTCTGCGTGGGTCCCGACGGCACATCGGGCGATACCGGCGTCCTGAGCACCTGCCTTCCCGCCCATCGCTGAACCACATCCAGCAGCTCCTTGGGCTTGACCGGTTTTGAAACATAGTCATCCATTCCCTGAGCGAGGCATTTTTCCCGGTCGCCCTTCATGGCATGGGCGGTCATGGCGATGACGGGGATTTCGGGATTGATTACACCGGAGCGGGGATCGCGGAGGGTGTGGGTTGCCGTGAAACCATCCATCCCGGGCATCTGTACATCCATGAGCACGATATCATATGGCGATTTTTTTAGGGCCGCCACCGCCTCAGCACCGTTGCCCACCGTATCGATTCGATGTCCCCCTTTTTGTAGAATCCGCATGGCCACCTTCTGATTGACCCTATTATCCTCGGCAAGTAACACCCGTGCGGACCGGACCACGCCCTCTCCCAGACTGTGCCGGGTGATAATATCGGTCCCCCCTTCTTCCTCCATTTCCTCCTGAAGTTCGGTCCCCTCCACAAGGGCTTCGGCCAGGGCGTCCAGCAGCTGGGACTGACGTACCGGCTTGGTCAGGTAGGCCGAGCATCCCAGTTCCTTGAATTTGCGGGCATCGCCCCGCTGCCCTACAGAGGTGAGTACCATGATCCGAGGCCCTTTCAAAACGGGGTCGGCGGAGATGGCCCGGGCCACATCCTCTCCATCCATATCCGGCATCTGATGGTCCAGAAGGATGGCGTCAAAGGGGTGGTCCTCCTGCACGGATTGCCGCAACAGGGAGAGGGCCTCTTTTCCACTGGATGCCTCTTCGGGGAGACATCCGAAGGAGAGGAGGCTTTTGGTGAGGATGGTTCGGTTGGTGGCGTTGTCGTCCACAATCAGTATATGGGCGCCGCGAACGCTTTGTCGGGGCGGGATGTGCGCTTCGGCCTTTTTCTGCATGTTGAAAGGGACTGTCAAGCGAAAGACGCTCCCGTTCCCCTCCTCGCTTTCCACGTGAATCTCTCCTCCCATGAGCTGCACCAGTTGCTGTGAGATGCTGAGCCCGAGACCCGTGCCGCCGAAACGGCGGGTGGTGGAGCCGTCCACCTGCGTAAAGCTCTCAAAAATGGCGTCCAGTCGATCCTTCGGGATGCCCACGCCGGTGTCTTCAATCTCAAAACGGACGAATACCCGGTCCTGGGTCCGTCGAACAGCCTCCACGCGGATATCCACATTCCCCTTTTCGGTGAATTTGACGGCATTGGAACAGAGATTGACGAGGATCTGCCGCAAACGTTCCGGATCGCCTATCAGCTTTGTCCGGGTGTCCGGATGTACGAAGCAGGTCAGCTCGAGGCCTTTGGCCTGGGCATTCGGGGCCACGATTTCACCGACGCTCTCTACGATGTAGCGGAGATCGAAAGGGATGCTCTCAAGTTCCATTTTCCCGGCCTCGATTTTTGAGAAATCGAGAATGTCATTAATGAGACTCAGGAGCCCGTTTCCGGCATTGCAGACGGTTTCCGCATATTCACGCTGTTCTGAGTCCAGGGTCGTATCCAGCAGAAGACCGGTCATGCCGATAATGGCGTTCATGGGGGTCCGAATCTCATGGCTCATATTGGCAAGAAATTCGCTTTTTGCACGGGTGGCGGCCTTGGCGATACTGAGGGCATTGTCGAGTTCCACGTTCTTTATTTCCATCTCGCTTGCGTATTGCCTCAGTTTACGGGAGGCTGCTTCGGCTTCCCGGCGTGCCTCGACCAGGTCCGTTACGTTGATGACATTCAGAAGGACGCCGTCATATTCTTCTTCACGGAAAATGGGCTGAACCCTGACGATGACTTCTGCATCGCCCAGCGGTCTTTGATTGATAAATGCCTTCCGATCCTCGCCGTTCCGCCAGGACAGGATGAGCCGCTCCACTTGCTCCAGCACCTTGCCTGAATGGAACGTCTTGAGCTCCCGGCCCAGAATTTCCTGCCGCTCCCTGCCGACAAAGCCGCAGAAATAATCGTTGACTTCAACAATCACGTTGTTCGCATCGGCAAAAACGACCCCTTCCTCCATCCCCGAAATCATGGCGGCAAGCTTGGATGTCTCTTGCTGGGCCAGATGCTGTGCCGCCTTCACATTCGAGATGTCCAGGAAGCTGTCGAGCAGGTAGGCGCGGTCTTTCACCGTAAAAGGGGCGACCGTCTTTAACACCGGTACGCTCTTTTTGTCTGCGGTGATGAGTTCCCGCTCTGAATCGTCAATCCTCTGACCGAGATCGGTGATCGGGCATTTTCCCTGTTCGGCCGGACAGATATACTCGTGGCAGATGCGTCCGAGTATGTCTTCCTTGGGGGCCCCGATCATTCTTGCGGCGGCCGGATTGACATCGATAATGACGTGGCTTTCTGCATCAATAATCACCATACCCACATGAACGGAATCCAGAATGCTTCTTAGCCGTGTCTCACTGTTCCGGAGTTCTCCCTCCATTCTTGTCTGGTCCGTAATATCCTCGTAGGTCATCAGCTGCCTGCCGTCATCCATTATAACGGCCCTAAATCGGATGACTTTGTCCTGATGGTCCTTGCATCTCACAACAAATACCCGCGGGGGCCATTCCCCGACAACGGAATCATTCAGGGAGTCTTTCTGCCACACATCAAACACCTGCTGCTGGTAACTTTCATCGGGATAGGCAACGTTGAACCACGTCGCTTTGTCAGGAATGTCCTGGAGGGTGTAACCGAACATCTCCATGAATTTGGGATTGAAATACTCAAAAACACTGCTGGGTTTCATAATTGAGATCCCGTAGGGCGCGGAGTCGGCTAACATCCTGAACTGTCCGTTGTCATCCGCGCGGGCTTTTTCCGTCGCTTGCCCCTTAACGGCGTCTTCTAATTCCAAAACCCGATTTTCCAGATCCTCATAGGTCGGTTTAAGGGCCATGACGTATGCCTCCCTTGACAAAGGGGTCGTTCATGATGCACGACGTTTACTCATCGTTTCCCTTATGCCTCTTGCGTACCGTGTCGATAAACTGTTCCAGGCTTTTCTGGGAGCCAAAGGCCTCGGTGAAGAATTCCTCGCTCCAGATATCGAGACCCAGTCTGAAGATATGGTGTATGAGTTTGTCTACGTTTTCAGGGCCCTGGAGCTTCAGGACCTGATACAGAAGGTCCTCGGGCACCCGTATGGGGTAGACCGCGGCGGATGAAGCCCCTTCTGATTTCGTATACTCCTGAATACTCTTGAGGACCCTCAGATTGACATACTTCCGGTCGAACTCTTCTTGATCCATAATTTCTTCCTTCTTGAAGGAGCGTGAAAGTCCCTGTTGATTAGGTGCGGGCCGGAGGTGAGGTTGGAGAATGGATGCCTTGTCCAGGTCATTCCAGGGCCCAGACTTCAGGGATCTTTTACATTATACCGAGGGTAGCGGAACTTGTGTCTTCTTACGCTGATGGACCCTGAAATATTCTTTGTAGCCCGCCTCCCGAGCAATGGCGAGGGCCCTATCAAAATCGGCTCCGACATCAGAGGGGGTATGGGCATCCGAGCCAAAGCAGATGGGGATGCCTCTTTCGCACGCCCATGTCAGAATCATGGGCGACGGATAGATCTCTCCAACAGGTTTCCGCAGGCCCGACGTATTCAACTCGATGCCCATCCCGGCCGTGACGATACGATCCAGAATCGGTTGAACCATCTCTTTAAGGTCCCTGTCCGTCGGCCGGTGGCCGAATTTCTTGGGCAGGTCCATGTGCCCCACCGCATCGAACAGGCGGCTTTCAACCAGTCTCTGCATGGCGCTGAAATACGTTCGCCAGGTGGCGGTGACATCCACGGAGTCCCACACCTGTCTTTCCCTGGGGTTGTCGAAGCCCCAACCGTCAATGAAATGGACCGACCCGATCACAAAATCAAGGCCCTGGTCTGGCAGCCAGGAGGTGAGGAACGTTTCACAGCCTTCATAGTAATCGGCTTCAATGCCGAATAATACCCGTGGCGACCCATTATCACGGAGCCGTCGGATCATCTCCCTGTACGAAACAAACTGGTCCATCCTCATCCGATGGGCGGGATCGTATCCGTCGGGATTCGGGGCATGGTCTGTGAAGCAGATCTCAGGTATCTCTATACCTTTCGCTGCGGCCCGGTAATCCTCGACCTCCCCTTCCGCATGTCTGCAAAGGGCCGTGTGAAGGTGGTAGTCCGGAAGTTTAAAATTAGAAATCGGAGTCGTCAACGTCGGGTGCCAATGGCGTTCGGAATATGGATTGAAATTGATTCAAGATCGAGGGTCACGATTTTGAAGTTCGTCTGGCTCGGTGGCCGGTTTTCCAGTCTTAAGTTTCCTGCTTCACCCATTAAATTGCCACAGCCACAAAATGAATGTCAAGGCAGAAAGGAGGGTGTTCAAGGAGATGGCCGCTGTGGCGAGGTCCATGGAACCGTTCATTTCGCCGGCCATGACAAAGGCAATGGTCGCCGTGGGAGCGGCGAGGAGGATCAGGCCGGGTAGAAACTGGGTGGTGGAAAGGCCGGCCAGGCCGTAGGCCAGGATTCCCAGGGTGGGAAGCACCAGGAGCTTCAACAGACCCGTTCCTAAAACCAGCTTTAGGTGTGTCTTTATCAGTCCGAAAGAGAGGGAGGCCCCTATGACCAGAAGGGCCGAGGGGAGCGCCATACCGCTGATGATGTCCAGACACCGGTCGATGAGGACAGGAATCGGGATTTCAAGCACCGAAAAGATGATGCCGGCAAGTGCGGATAATATGACGGGATTTCCTCCGATCTTCCTGATGAAAAACCAGACCCTTCGCTTCTCTCGCACGCTGCCGGAGAACAGCTGATAGCCGATGACCGACAGGAAATTTTGAAGCAGCATCAGAAAGCCTGCCAGGATGCTGGCCCGGGTAAAACCGTTTTCCCCCAGCATGTAATAACATACGGCGAGGCCGATATAACCCAGATTGCCGTGGAGGGAGGCCTGGACGAATGTGGGCCTCTCGGGGCCCTGTAAACGGCCCAGCATGCCGACCGCCGAGGCGATCAGGAATGTGATCACCACCGGAAGCAACGTGGCCGCCAGCAAAAGGAGGTCGAAATGCACGGCAAATGAAGACTTGGCGACCCCGCTGAAGATCATTGTGGGGATGGCGAGGTAATAGACCAGGCGATTCAAAGGGCCGATGAGCCCTGCGGGCAAGAACTCCCGCCAGCTGAGGAACCAACCCAGGAGAATGACGATAAAGACCGGGCCGATGGTATGGAGCACCTGAACCATGATGTACCTCATGCGGCCTTTCCGCCGCAACCCATCCCGCCGGGCGGGACTCACCACGAAGCTCACGAAGGGCACGAACAAGGGCATTGGGAACAAAACCTCGTGCGTCTTCGTCCCCTTCGTGGTAAACTGCTTACTCTATTTGATATCGCCTCAGGTACATATCACACCCTTGTCCAAATCAAAAGATTTTCATTTGCCTCTTGAGAACCGGTACATTCCGTGGTAAACGAGATCAGGTATTCAAAACCAAAATCTGAAGTAACCGTTTAGGCCTTTCAGAACGTTACCCGATAGCTTGCGATACATCTTATCAGGGGGCTGAAATGTTAAAATCCGAGATGTATGGCCGATGGGGAGTCATTCATTCACGTTTCCGGGGATTCACTTGATTATCGAACAAGCCAGACAGGTGCTAACTATCGAGGCCCAGAGCATTTTAGGGTTGACAGAACGGATCGGCCCCGAATTTGAAAAGGCCGTGGATCTTATCCTGAATGCCAAGGGAAGGGTGATCCTGACAGGCATGGGAAAGTCGGGCCTGGTGGGCAGAAAAATCTCTGCCACGCTTAACAGTACCGGTACGTCATCCCTTTTCCTCCATCCGGCCGAGGCCATTCATGGGGATCTGGGCATGGTCACGTCCCATGATGTGATCTTGGCTATTTCCAACAGCGGATACACCTCTGAAATCAGCCGCATCCTTCCGATCCTGAAGAATATGGGTGCCAAAATCATATTGTTCACCGGGGGTCTCGATTCGCCCATGGCCCGTGAAAGCGATGTGGTCATTGACGTGGGGGTGGAGCGGGAGGCCTGTCCACTCGGTCTCGCCCCGACGGCCAGTACGACATCGACCCTGGCCATGGGAGATGCCCTGGCTGTGGTTTTGCTCAACCAGCGACGGTTCAACCGGGATGACTTCAGGCGATTTCACCCCGGCGGGAGTCTGGGGGAGCGGCTCTCTTTCAAGATTAAGGACGTGATGCTGACCGACGCGCATGTTCCGATGGTTCCTTCCGGGGCCACTGTTGAACAGGCCCTGGCGGAAATCAATGCAAAGGGGATCGGTGCCACCCTGATTTGCGATGAGAATCGGCGGCTTGAGGGGATCATCAGTGACGGGGACCTGCGGCGGGCGCTCCTTCGCACAAAGGATATCCATGGGCTCAAAGTGGAAGAGATCATGTCCCCTTCCCCTAAGACCATCCACTCAAACGAGACGTCCGTCGAGGCACTCGGCCTGATGGAGACGCATGCCATTACCCATCTCGTGGTGGTGGACGAACACACCCGAGTAAAGGGGATCGTTCATCTCCACGATTTGCTGGGAAGAGAGGGGTTTCGAATCAATGGAGACATTATCCGCACCTCGCGGACTCATCGTTGAGCTGATAACCCCGCTCACAAGGGGGGGCACGATCGATGCCGGGGCCCTGGGACGGCTCCTGTCGCGGGTGGCGCCGTTTGTCCAGGGGATATTCCTGGCCAGCCCTCGCGCTGGAGACGGGACCGCTCTCACGCCGGATCTGAGGGGAAGTCTGTTGAGGGAGACAATGATCGCCCTGGATCAAAACCCGCTTCCTGTCTTCATGTGGGTCACGCAAGCGGATGAAGATGCCACCCGCGAAACCATGGAGACGCTCAGGGATATCAGCGAACAGCACCCCTACGCTGCGGGCCGCTTCTGGGTGGATACGCCGTTGTATTATCACAGCAATCGGGGGCTCCCTGATTTGTATCGAGAACTCTGTCCGTTGGCAGGGGCCCCGATCCTGCTCCATAACGATCCGGTACTGATCAAGGAACTGGGCAAGCCCTTGAAACGGAGCAACATTCGAACGGCCATCCTGAAGGAACTGATGGCATACAGTGAGCTGTCGGGTATGATATTTTCGGGGTCTCTCGACAGGGCCCACCACTATCAGAGGGCCTGCAGAAGTCGATCGGATTTCAGGATTTATGATGGAGATGAAGTGCAATTCCTGGACTATCCCAGCAAGAGCGGGGTGGTTTCCATGGGCGCCAACCTGGCCCCAGGGGCCTGGGAGCGGATCGTCCGCTCATCGTTGCATCTATCGGCCCATACGAAAGACTACCCAGATCATCTGCAGCAGATCTGGGAGACCGGGCGCGACCTGCGCCGAATGCAGACGCTCTATGCCGGCGCACCTGCGGCCGTAATCAAAGATGCCCTGGCATATTTGGGAATTATTGAGCCGGCTGTTAAACCCCTGGACAGCAGTGAATCTCTCCGGGATGCCTTAAGGGAATTGCTGGGCCGCCTGGGATAAGGAAGTCGGTATCGTCTCCCCAGAAGAAGCATGGCCTGACGTCCTTTGAGGTCCTCGACGACCTCAGGTCGTAGAGGACCATGCGTATCGGCGACAACACCGATAGAGACTCGTGAGGCGGACAAAGGCAAGCTCACCATTCGTTGTACGCCATTTTTCTCCTGTGTCCTTACGGGCACGACCCGTACCCGTCGTCAGAGATATTCTATCCCGACAGTAGGGCCTGATCCCGTTTGGGTGCAGTCGTTTCCCGAAGCTTCACAAAGACACGCATGATGGCAATGTTCACCTCGATGGCTCGTTCACGGTTAAGAACCGACGAAAGCATGGCCACACCCTGCTCGGTAAATACATTGACATTCCGGGCGTGTTTGATTTCCGAACATATCACAATTTGTGATACGTACATGTAGTTAGCGTTTCTTATTCTTGACCATAATTACACTTCAATCTTTCCCTTTTCATCAAAAGAGACCACGTAAGCCATGCCACCGGATTATTGTTCTGATCCTCTAACACGCCCCCTATTGGCAGAAAATATTCGGAGGGGCAGTCCATCGAATCATTCATTAGAGATTGGCTGTCTCACTGAACCGGACATCGATAAGCCATGATGAACAGTGGAAATTCAGCGCCGCCCACGCCAGTAGAATGGGCGCCTC
>Ga0272444_10006049_pt1 | contig 10396 bp, 10 predicted proteins | sample SSMForm13_FD_201033 | JGI IMG/M metagenome (GOLD analysis project Ga0272444, IMG submission 201033) | Marine sediment archaeal communities from Little Sippewissett salt marsh, Falmouth, MA, United States - SSM-Form-13 | ecosystem: Environmental > Aquatic > Marine > Wetlands > Sediment ...
ACTGACTACGGTGCTGTTGCTGGGCACCGAAACGGACGCGCAGAGGAACGCGTTGGCATGCATGGAGGTGGGGGGCGACAAGGGCTTCATACTGGCGCCGGGTTGCGATCTGGCGTACGCCACGCCGCCGGCCAATCTGGAGGCCGTGGCGCGCCTCGTGGGTGACCCCTACGAGCAGGACGTGGTCCGGACCCTGGCCGCGGACACCGCCAGCGGCCCTTCGCTGGACATGAGTCAATACGGCGAGATGGAGAAGGTGATCGTGGACGTGATCACCTTGGATAGCGAGGCCTGCGCGCCGTGCCAGTACATGGTGGAGGCCGTGAAGGCCGTGTCTCCCGAGTTTGAAGGACTCGTCGAATGGCGGGAACACAAGATCAAGTACCGCGAATCCCTCGTGTTCATGACCTCGCTCATGGTGCACAACGTGCCCACCATCTGCATCGACGGTCAGATCACCTTCGTCTCGCGCATACCCCACCGCGACGAACTCATCGCCGCCATTCAGAACCGCATCTTCGAGAAGCTCCGTTTGAAGATCAAGCGTCGCCGGGCCTCCCTCTACATCCTGGGAACGAACTGCGATCAATGCAATGAGGCCAAGCACCGGTGCGAACAGGCCGTCCTGGAACTCGGCGCCGACGTGGACGTTCAGGTGATTGACCACGAGGAGACCATGTACTCCTACGGCATTGCTCCCGTGCAAACGCCCGCTATCCTCTTGGCTCGGCACCAGGTGAAATCGGTGAAGACCATTCCGGAGATCAGCGTCATCAAGGAGTGGCTGAAGGACGTCGACTGATGCCTATACCGGTCATTGTGATCACTGGCTACCTTGGCGCGGGCAAGACCACCTTGCTCAACCGCGTGCTCCAGCTTCCCGGTATCCGGGAGAAGGAACTGGCGCTCATCATCAATGAGTTCGGTTCCGTCGGCGTCGACGGCGCACGCGTGGATTCCGGCACGATTCCGAAATTCGAACTTAACAAGGGCAGCCTCTTTTGTATCTGCATCAAGACCGACTTCATCGATACGCTGACAACAATCCAGGAAGACGTGCGGCCCGAGTTAGTGATCGTGGAGGCCACGGGCATCGCGGAGCCGCGCGACCTGGAGTCCTTCGTCCGCGAACCGCACCTGGCGGGCCGCTTCACCGTGCGGGCCAATCTCTGCGTGGTGGATGCCGCCAATTTCATCAAGGTGCTGCCCATGCTCCGCGCCGCGCGTGCCCAGGTGGAGCAAGCCGACGGCATCCTCGTCAACAAGTGCGACTTGGTGTCCGAGCGCGAACGGGCCGCGCTACACGAAGTACTCGCGTCGCACAACCCGCACGCCCCCATTATGGAGACGAGTGAAGGCCGGATCCCCGAGACGTTCCTGAATGCGCTCACGCACCGTCCCCAAGCCGGCGACGCGCTGACCGCGCCGCCCGACCCCGTGTTTGCGGAGACCTTCCAACCCGCCGGCCCCACCGACCGCGCGCGCTTCGAGGCGGCTTTGGCATCGCTCGGCGACAAGATCCTGCGGCTCAAGGGCCATCTCGATTTCGGCGAAGGGCTGCGCTACGTCGAGGTCGTGTGCGGCGACTTCCAGGAGTCCGAGGCCACGTCCGGCGCGAAAGCCCCACGCATTGTCGTGATAGCTTGGCGTCTGCGGCAAGACGAACTGCGGCAAGCGATGGAAGACGCGCTGGTTCTACCTTCCCAGTAGACCCGCCTTCTGACGAGTGCTCCTGCCAGACGTGCGTTGGCGCTGGATGTATTCCCGAGGCACCGGGCGAGGCGGGCATGGACAATTTGGTACTCACGGTCTCCGACGCCAGCCGCGTTGCCTCTACCGGCGCGCCTCGATGAGCGCCTCGATCAGGGCCACCGCAAGCCCCACGGCGAGGATGGCCGCGCCAATGATGCCGACCCAGAGACGCAGCGTGAGGATGCCCGCCACGATACCCACCACGCCGCCGGTCATGATCCAACTGGCCGGTGTCATGCGCATGCCCCGTCTGCCGCGGTAGGGGGCCGCGAGTTCGTCGGCCCGGCGCTTGGACTCGAGTATCCGGCCTAGGTTCCCCAGCATGTACCAAGACATGATGCCGCCTCCTTTCCTTTTGGTGACCGTTCAGACTTCCTGATCCCGATGGGGTTTTGACCAAAGCGCCGGGAAACGCGGTTGGCACTTTTGCAGCGATTGTGGCCCGGAGCACCCAAGCGGTCATCCCCGCGAAGGCGGGGATCCAGTCCCTGTCCACGCCACTTCCGTTCCACGCCTCTGGATTCCCGCCTTCGCGGGAATGACGATCGGAGGCGGTGCGAGGTGCCAATCTCAGTTCCACCGGGATCCAGAAGTCTGCCGTTACGGGCAGTACACCCGGCGCCACGAATCATTCACGGGGTCCAGCGGCACCGGGGCGCGCCATCGGAAGGCGAGCCCGAGTCCGGGAGCCGGCAATGCGCTGACACAACCTGCTTGACTCTCCCCTTGGGGGAGGGTGTAGCGTGACCTGAACGGCCACGGACTTCGGCATGATGGGAGTGGACAGCGGTGATGTTCAGTATCGGAGAGTTCTCCCGCCTATCGGGATTGACCGTGAAGACGCTCCGGTTCTACCACGAGAAGGGCATCCTGGTGCCGGCGCGCGTGGATGAGGACACGGCGTACCGTTACTACGATGAGGCCAATGCGGAGCGGGCGCGGCTGATTGCGCGGCTTCGTGCGATGGCGTTCCCGTTGGACGACATGGCGGCCGTCCTGGCCTGTGACGACGAGGCGGATATCCTGGAGGTGCTGGCACGTCACCGGGCGGATTTGGCGCGGAAGGCAAGAGCCTATCGACGCATCGCGGCATCGATAGACCAAGTCATCCGGAACGAGAGGGAGGCGCGAAGCGTCATGCGGGAAACGGACTACGATGTCGTTGAGAAGTCGGTGGAGGCGCAGTGGATTGCCGGTGTCAGGATGAAGGGCCACTACAGCGACTGCGGCAAGGGGTTCGCGAAGATTGGCAGAGCCCTCGGGCGTCATCTGACGGGCAAGCCGTTCTGTCTCTACTACGACGGTGAGTACCGCGAAGGCGACGCCGACTTTGAGGCCTGCGTTCCCTTGAAGGGGCCGTTCGAGGCGGAGGGGATCAGCGTTCGTGAGTTGCCGGGCGGTCGGTGCGTGACGCTACTCCATCGCGGGCCGTACGACACGTTGGGGCGGTCCTACGAGAAGATCCTTGCGCACATCCGCGATCGCGGTTTCGAGGTGGTTCTTCCGACACGGGAAGTCTACCTGAAAGGCCCCGGCATGCTGCTCCGTGGTAATCCCAAGAACTACCTGACCGAGATCCAGATCTTGCTTCAGGAAGAGGGCGGGTAGTTGGATTCCTGCTCGCGGACCGTCTGCGCCGCGTTCACGAGTTGCGCGAGCGGTGCGAGGTCGCCTTTGCCCTGGTACTCATTGCGTGTTGCGATGAAGGCGCTTTCGCGTGCCAGGAAGGCATCCACCACGCGGGGGTCGAAGTGCTTCCCGCGCCCCTCCAGGATGATCGCCTTCGACTTCTCATGGGAAAAGGGTTCCTTGTACGGACGCTTCGAGGACAGGGCGTCGTAGACATCGGCCAACGCGGCGATACGGGCGGACACAGGGATATCCTCGCCCGAGAGTCCTCTTGGGTACCCGGTGCCATCGAACTTCTCATGGTGTGCGTAAGCAATGTCCCGGCCCATATCGAGAAACGAACTGTCGCCAACTTCCTGGTCGGCCGCACTGAGCGTGTTGCCGCCGATCGTGGGGTGTGTCTTCATGATCTCGAACTCGGCCGGCGTCAACTTGCCCGGCTTCAGGAGGATCATATCGGGGATTCCCACCTTACCGATGTCATGCAGCGGACAGGAATGGTAGATCTCGTCCACGAATTGGGCATCCATCTTGTCTGGGAACGCCCCTCCCGTGAGCAGCTCATCGGCGAGTTCGCGGCAGTATGCCCGCATGCGCTCCAGGTGGTCGCCCGTCTCGTTGTCCCGCGACTCCGCCAACTTGGCCAAACTGAACACGGTGACGCGTTGTGTCCGGACCACTTGACGCGTGCGCTCTTCGACCCGCGCCGCGAGTTCACGTTGGTGTGCCACCAATTCGTCGTGCAACTGCTTGGTTTTGAGACTGCTTCGCAGACGCGCTTCGAGCAGAACCCGGTCAAACGGCTTGGGCAGGAAATCGTCGGCGCCCGCTGCCGTCGCCCTTACGTTTGCGTCCCGGTCGGCCACGCCAGTGATGATGATCACGGGGACATGCCGCGTCTCGGGGTTCTGCTTGAGTTCCTTACACACCTCCAGACCACTCATGCCCGGCATGGCGAGGTCCAGGAGCACGATGTCGGGCGGATTCCCCATGGCGAAGCGCAATGCATCTTCACCGCAGTTGGCAGCAACCACTTGGAAGCCCATGGGCGTAAGGAACCGCCTCAGAATGTCGATGTTCTCGACGAGGTCATCCACCACGAGAACAGTCCGTGGGCTTTCCGCGCTTGCCTGCGGCACGCTCATGGTTTGATGGTCTCCGTCACTGCGCTACAACGAAGGCGGAAATCGCATTCAAGGAATACCCGGCAAATCCGGAATACGATACACAATAAAGCGTACCACAGAGTCCCCGGATCTTCAAGGTAAGCTCTCGTTCCGGAAACCCATGGCGTACCTTGGATAGGGCAAGCCAACGCGTCCGAATACCCGAAATGAGGCGATGCCAGGAGTTGGTGAGATGCCTAACACATTGACATTGTATGACTTACGAGGCGGGCGACGGTTGGGTACGGAACATGCTCTAGCTGGAGCCATGGGTCGTACGAAGCTTGCATATGCGGTGTTGTTGGCTTACTTGTTGGGCCAGTCGGCGGGCGCACAGGATCTGTCGCTCGATCCGCCCGAGGCGCCTGCCCAAGCCGTGGCGGGACAGCCGTTTGCGCTCACTTACCGGGTGCATTGGGAAGGTGCGCCGGCGGATTACATAGTCTTTCCGGCAGAGGCGGAGTCTTTTGACGGGGGCTCGTTGTCCGTGGCGGCCTTGGAGAGCTTCGTCGAGGACGGCATGTGCGTGGTTGAGCAACGGGTGGATATTCTGGCGGACGCCGCGGGGACCCTTACGCTACCAGAGGTCCGCGTGCCCTACCGTGAATCCGGTGGGGATGCGTCTGAAAGTCCGGCCGTATACCTGGTCGCTCCCACGATGACCATCGAGGTGGCGGACGCGGGTACCAGCCGTCCCTGGGTGCTCCCCGTGGCCTTGGTTGCCGTACTGGCCGTGCTCGTGGCCTCGGTGTGGTGGTGGCGTCGGCGCGGGGACTCGAAGAACACCTTGACGGCACAGTCACCCGGGGAGCAGGTACAGGCCATGTTGCATGATGCGCAACGGCGTCGCTTGGACGGCGACCACTATGCGTTCTACCAGACACTGGCCGAGGTCATGTCCAAGGCTGCGGTGGATGAGGAGACGCGTGCATTGAAAGACAAACTCGAGCGGCGGGTGCGTGAGGTGGGCTACCAGGGCGCTCGTCCCCACGATGACGAATTGACAGGTGACTATCGCGATGTCGAGCGCGCCGTGGCGCGCTGGAAGGAGGAATCGGGCCGATGATGACCGATGTAGAAGCCGTCCGCCGGAACGTGGAACGCCAGGCACAGTTCGTCAGCCGGCTCCGGCAAGAGATCGCCAAGGTGATCGTGGGCCAGCAGTACATGACCGACCGTATGCTGGTGGCCCTGCTCGCGAACGGCCACGTTCTCATCGAAGGCGTGCCGGGGCTCGCGAAGACCACCGCGGTCAACACCCTCGCCACGGCGATGGACTGTGACTTCCGGCGGATACAGTTCACCCCCGACCTCTTGCCCGCCGACCTTATCGGCACGCTGGTCTACAGCCCGAAGAACGGCGATTTCACGACCAAGAAGGGGCCGGTGTTCGGCAACATCATCCTTGCCGACGAGATCAACCGGGCGCCCGCCAAGGTACAGAGCGCGTTGCTGGAGAGCATGCAGGAACGGCAGGTCACCATCGGCGACCAGACGTTCCCGCTGCCTGATCCTTTCATGGTGCTCGCCACGCAGAATCCCATCGAGCAGGAGGGTACCTATCCGCTTCCCGAGGCACAGGTGGACCGGTTCATGCTCAAGCTCAACGTGAGCTATCCAAGCAAGGCGGAGGAGCGGCAGATCATGGATCGTGTGGACCTGCTGCATGCGCCGAAGGTGTCGCCCGTGGTGACGCGCCAAGAGATACTCGAGGCGCGGGAGGTGGTGAATCAGGTCTACGTGGACGACAAGGCGAAGAACTACATCGTGGATCTGGTGCAGGCGACGCGGAATCCGGAGGCCTATGGTCTCAAGTTGACGCACCTCATCGAATACGGTGCCTCGCCCCGCGCCACGATCTACCTGCAACAGGCCGCGCGCGCCCTGGCGTTCCTCCAGGGCGAGGGCAACGTTTTTCCCAACGACGTGAAGCAAGTGGCCATGGACATCCTGCGTCACCGCGTCAAAGTGACCTACGAAGCCGAAGCGGAGAATCTCACCGGCGAAGACATCATCCGCAAGATACTCGACACGGTTCCGGTGCCGTAAGGGCGAGGACGTCATGACCAAGTTGCTAGGCGATATAGAGCGCGCGGCGCACGAGGCCGCGAGGAATACCGACAGGCGCGCGGATATGGCCGTATTCCAGAGCAAAATGGCGGCCGCACTGAGGAAACGGGAGCTTTCCTTTCAGCGTCAAGTGTGGATTCCCGAACACTGGGCCGGCATGGAACTCAATTGTGGTGACCTCTTCGATTTTGAGGTCGAGGGCAAGGTCGCGGTGGTACTGGCGAGCTCTGCGCGCGAGTTGCTCGAGCGCGAGAAACGCCTGGGCGAAGCCTTGTGCCGTACCGGCCTCGCCGCGGGCATCGTAGTGTGGCTTGACACGAACCGCAAGGAGGACCGCTGCCGCCGGGTCGTGCCCGCCGGTTGCGGTGCGGGAGCGTAGGCAACGTGATTCCGTCGGAGGTAATGGCCCAGATACAGCGGATTCAGATCCGCACGCGCCGCGTGGTGAACGAAATCCTCGCGGGGCAGTATGAGAGTGTTTTCAAGGGCCAGGGCATGGAGTTCAAGGAGGTGCGCGAGTACGTGCCCGGGGATGACGTGCGCCTCATTGATTGGAACGTGACCGCGCGCACGGGCCACCCCCAGGTCAAGGTGATGGCGGAAGAGCGCGAGATGACGGTCATGCTGATGGTCGACGCCAGCGGATCGGGGCGCTTTGGAAGCGTCTCCCGCTTCAAGAACGAACTGGCCGCCGAGCTCTGCGCCGTGTTGGCCTTTTCGGCCATTAAGAACAACGACAAGGTGGGGCTCATCATTTTCACCGACACGGTGGAGCTTTACATACCCCCGCAGAAGGGCCGGAAGCACGTGCTCCGCGTGATTCGCGAGGTGCTGTACTTCGAGCCCACCGGCCGAAAGACGGACATCCCCGCGGCCCTCCACTACCTCAACAACGTGATCCGCCGGAAGGCGGTTGTGTTCCTCGTGTCCGACTACATGGCCGAGGGGTACGAGACGGCCCTGCGCATCGCCAATCGGCGCCACGACCTGATTGCCGTGGACGTCTCGGACCCGAGGGAGGAGACGCTGCCAAATGTGGGGTTGGTCGCGGTTCGGGATGCGGAAACGGGCCGGGAGACACTGGTGGATACCGCCGTGCCCAGCGTGCGCGCTGCCTACGAGAAGACCGCCCGCGAGCGCGCCGCCCAGCGCGATGAGATCTTCAAACGTACGAAAGTGGACGCGATGCACGTTCGGACCGATGGGTCTTATGTGGATGAGTTGTACCGGTTCTTCCGGATGCGCGAACGGCGGATGGCCTAGCACCATGCGGTATTGGTTGCTACTTCTAACCTTGACCGGCGCGGCCGTCGCCGAGACCGCGCCTTTCGAAGCGCGGGCGACGCTCACGGCGCCGGTAACGCCTTTCCATCGGCCCGCGGAATACACCCTCGTGCTTGAGGGCGCGGCCGATGCCCTGCCTGAAGTGCCCGAGTGGCGGCCCGAGATAGACGGGTTGGAGGTGCGTGAGGGCGAAGTCAGCCGCGAGACGCTGGAGGATGGCCGCACACGGCTCACATGGACCTACACCATCGATCCCATCAACGTGGGCGACTACGTCCTGCCTCCCGTTACCATTCGCGACGGCGAGGAGGCGAGCGCGCTCACGCCCGCGCTCGTGCTTAAGGTACGGGAACTCACCGACTCGGAGCGGGAGATGGCCTCTCAGTTCGTCGAGATCGTGCGTCCCGAGGAAGTCGCGCCCGATGGTCTGGGTGCATTGGGCTGGACCGCCATCATACTCGCCATTGTCGCCGTGGCCTGCGGGGCCTATTACTTTTTGCGGCGCCGCAAGGAGGAAGCGGCGCCGCCACCACCCGCGGCCTGGGAACTGGCCATGCGCCGGTTGGCGGAGTTGCTCCGGAGGCATCCGCTGGAGTCCGGCCGGTACGAGGCGTACTACGTGGACCTGTCGGCAATTTTGCGTTACTACATTGAGGACCGCTTCGAGGCCCACGCGCCCGAGCTCACCACGCCCGAACTACTGGGAATCATCGGCGAGGCCAGTCTCGTGAACGAGGAACAACAGGAGTTCCTCGCCAAGTTCCTGCGCCACTGCGACCGCGTGAAGTTCGCGCGGTACCGCCCGGCCGAGGAGGAGATGAAGGCCGGTTTCTCCTCGGTACGCCGGTTCGTGGAGCAGACCACGCCGCGTCCCTCCGCGGAAGAGGAGGAGGCGGCATGATGCACCTGTTTGCCCCTTTCCGGTTCGACACGTTGTCGACGCCGTGGGTCTTGTTGTTGCTGGGGGGCGTGGCACTGTTGCTAGTGGCCGAACTGCTTGCCCGGGCTCCCGGCGCCATGACCATATCCACGGGCGAAACGCTGGCCGCCTTGCGTGGCCACACACGCGACGCCCTGCGCCGGTTGCCCGCCATGCTGCGTGCCGCGGGTCTGGCCTTGCTCGTCGTCGCGCTGGCGGGCCCGAAGAACGGCTTCCAAGTACGCAAGGACCGCGCCGATGTTATCGACATCATGCTCTGTGTGGACGTGTCGGGAAGCATGCGGGAGACCGACTTTCGCGCGGGCGGGCAACTGGTGGACCGGCTCTTCGTCACGAAGGAGGCGGTACGCGACTTCATAGAGAGCCGGAAGGAACGCGCAAATGATCGATTCGGGCTGGATCGGGTCGGTCTGGTGCTCTATGCGGCCTTTGCCTGGACGGGCTGCCCGCTGACCCTCGACTACGGCATTCTGGAGCACGAGTTGGATGCGGCCGAGATCGATCCCAACGACGAGCGATCGAACAGCACGGCTATTGGGTCGGCCATTGGCCTGGCGGTGCGGCGCCTGAGCCAGAGCGAGGCCGAGTCGAAGGTGGTCATTCTGCTGACCGACGGTCTGAACAACGCCGGTGAGCTGCCACCCATGACGGCGGCGAAACTGGCGAAGGAATACGGCATCAAGGTCTACACCATCGGCGCCGGCTCGACGGAGCCAGGCCGGATCGGAGGCTTTGGGATCTTTGCCCGGCAGTCCCAGCCGATTGACGAGAACGCGTTGAAGGCCATCGCCGAGGAGACCGGCGGCCGGTACTACCGGGCGACCGATCTCGAGACGCTCCAGGAGGCCTACGCCGAGATTAATGAGCTGGAGCGGACGGAGGTGGAGGGCAACGACTACTACGAGTACAAGGAGGCGTTCGTGCCCTATGCGATGGCCGGCGGCGTGCTGCTGCTCGCGTCCATCCTGAGCCGGCGCTTCTGGTTCGAACCCATCCCCTGAGGAGCCCATGAACGTTCGTTTCGCATTCCCGCTAGCGCAGTTGCCCTTCTGGCTGGCCTTGGGTCTGGCCGGGATAGGCGTGCTGTTCCTGGCGCTCCGTGTCCTGGAAGGGAGGCGTCGGCAACGGATGGGCCGTTTCGTGGATGCCGCCCTGGCGCCGCGGCTGCTCGCGGGCTACGATGCCCGCGTGCGGCGGCCGCTCTTCTGGCTGACGCTGCTGGGTTTCGCCTTCCTCGCGCTGGCCTTCGCCCAGCCGCGTTGGGGCCAGGCGTGGATGGACATTGACCGAGGCAGCAGGGATGTACTGCTCCTTTTGGATACCTCGGAGAGTATGAATGCCGTCAACCCGCTGCCCAACCGCCTCGAAAGGGCGCGGCAGAAGGTTCAGGCGCTGCTGGAGCTTTGCCCGAGTGATCGTTTTGGCCTTATCCCATTCTCAGGTAATGCGGTCGTTCAGTGTCCGCTTACGCTGGACCACGCGTATCTACGATCGGTACTGAAGGGCATCAGCACCGACATGTTGAGCGAAGAGGGCACGGATATCGCCGCCGCAT
>Ga0272444_10006052_pt1 | contig 10394 bp, 9 predicted proteins | sample SSMForm13_FD_201033 | JGI IMG/M metagenome (GOLD analysis project Ga0272444, IMG submission 201033) | Marine sediment archaeal communities from Little Sippewissett salt marsh, Falmouth, MA, United States - SSM-Form-13 | ecosystem: Environmental > Aquatic > Marine > Wetlands > Sediment ...
AAACATATTTTAATACAATGATGATGATATTGCAATGTTGAAAATTCATAATACCCAAACCACACAGCTTGGTGAGGGAATCTCAATATTCTAATTTCCATTGACAAAATTGACGGAAAGTATAAAGACATGCCTTTCAATCTTGAACCGAAAAGGAGTCGAATGTATACGTTATGACCGATAGAACAAATTCGAAAGAGTTTTATGATCTTGCCGATCAGTATATGAATGAAAAACGCTATGATGAAGCGATAGAGCTGTATAAAAAATTAATTGAGATGAATCCCGGTGATGATTCGCTTGTGTTTTCACTTGCCTGGGCTTATAGAGACAGCGGGAAGAAGTCCGAGGCTATAACGTGTTTCGAAAAACTTTTTGAAAAAGAGCTGAAGAGAAAAGTCTTTACCGGGTTTGCCTTTGACGAAATGGTCAGAATATTCAGGGAAGAGGGCAACTATAAAAAAGTAGTTGAGCTGTGTGAAAAAGCCGTTGCCGTCCAACCTGCGGATCCTGCCCTGTTAACCACTCTGGGAAGTTCCTGTATCAAGGCCGGCAGCGTAGAAAGGGCCATGGAGGTATTTGAACTCCTGACACGCATGGAACCGGATTCGCCGACGCTTTTCTGTCTTCTCGGTGAAGCCTGTGTGGCAGCCGGCAATTTTGATAGAGCAGATGAGGCGTATGAAAGAGCCATCAACATTGAGCCGACGGAAGCACATACCTTCTATAATAAACAGGGAAACGTCTATGAGCAAGCCGGTTATTATGATCGTGCAGAAAATGCTTTACAAAAAGCGATTGTTCATCAGCCTGATAAATCTCTCTACCACTCAATACGGGGAGATATCCTGGTCAAACAGGGTAAACTTGATGAGGCGCAAAAAGCATATGAACATGCAATCAGACTTGATCCGAGATTTGAGGGTGCCTACTATAACAGGCTGGCCCATACGCTTGCTCAGGAAAATCACCGCCTTCGAGCCATCGAGACGTACGAAAAAGCCATCAATGCCGACCAGAACAATCTTTACTATTATAAAGCACTTATCGAATTGTGTACCGTAGAAGGCTTCGATGAGAAGGTTCGAGAACTGTATGAAAAGGCGAAATCCCTGAAATTGGTATAACCGTAAAGGTAATCTTTTTTAGAAGCTGAAGGAGCGGGCTGGCTCTACGATGAGGAACCTTAAGCAGCGGGGTTTGTTTCTTGTTATTGCTCCATACTATCTGTAACATCACCTGCCGGGCAAAAGATCGGATTCCCACGATCTGTAATAGATTGTTCTTCCTCCCAATAGAGCGTCATCCACCTGCGAAAGAGCACCATAGGGTCCCGTCAGAGTATTTCCTGCCGGTGTGAAATCAACCGCCAGTAGATAGTGTCCATCTTGTTGTTTCACTAGGAGACCATACTGTTGATCGTTCGTATATTTTACATCTCGCAACGTTGTGTTATACCCCGCTCTGGCCAGGAGATACTTGCCGAAGAATGCCACATCACAGCAATCGCCGAATCCCCGTGAAAAAACCTGTGTCTCCGATTGAGTATTATGCCCTTTTTTATACGTAATATTCTTTGTAATATAGTAATGAAGCCGCTCCGGTGTGTTTCCCCTCGCTGCAACGGCATCAAAATCTTCCCACCGTGATCCTTCCATGTTCCCCCAGACCGTTTTTGTAAAGGTCAGGCTATTCACGTATTCCTCTTCAAAGAGCTGAACATCAAAGTATCCGTCCATAATCAACCATAGAAAAGCCTCAGGAGATGGGCTGTATCTGTACGGATCATTGGTCAGGCCGTCCTCTGTCATTTCGTTTATAATGTGCAGTCTGCGAGATCCGGATTCAAGAGTGCTGTTCGCTTTCTTTTTTTGTACCGCTTGGATCCCTTTTATATAAAAATATATGGTATGTAATGCTCGTGCTTCATCAGGTGTAGTTCTGTCATTGAGCAACCGTAATTGTGCCAGTTGCCGGCTGAATGATTGATTTTTGTAGTGTATCTGCCATAGAAGCAAGTCGCCGAATTCTTGACTGTAATCAAAGGGATATACTTTGAAGCCAGCCTTGATGGCTCGTATTTCACCGGTTGTATATTGCTTGGAAAATAATCCGGGCCTTGTGTCATAGAGAGGGTTGTTTGGTACCGATGGTGGCACAACCGATGATACAGAGAAATAAAATTCCGATAGAGAACGATTTTCTTGTGTGCACGTTGCGAATCACTACGATGCTCTTTATATTATTTGATTGATCGAACAGTCTCCTAGACATATAGAGAAGTCTTTTCGGGATTACAACTGAAATTTTTATCACTTACAATCGATGTTCTAAAAATCTGCAGCTAGCCTTCCCGCAGACCCCACGTCTTTTTTCCTTGAAAGAACCGGCACAAAATGCTAATAAATCTTCCCGTTCATAGCTAAACAGCAGCCTGAAATAACTCGGCTGTCGTTCATGTTAGTGGGGATGTAGCTCAGTTGGGAGAGCGCGGCGTTCGCAATGCCGAGGTCAGGGGTTCGATCCCCCTCATCTCCACCATTATTTTGTATTTGTTCCCAACAAGTTAACCGGTTTCATTCCTGACCTGAAAAAGCGGGGATCTTGAGCTTCAAATCATCTGCCGTTATTTCATTCATCCCTCAATCCTTTCTTGCAGAAATGTATGTTGTTTATATTTTATAAAACGACCGGGGATCTACTTTTGTTTCAAGAGATTGCTGAATGTTCGCAGTCTGAAGACACTGTTAAGGGAATTTTATGTTGACATTTCATAAAGTTAGTGTTACGAAGCCGATTGCGTTCTTCATCGGTAACGTCTACTCATGCTATTCATGGCGTATGAGTAAATCGCTTTCAGTTTGTGATTTCTCAATACCGTTCGTCCAATGAACATAGTGTGCAGTCACTGAAAAAAACGTCAACTATTTGAAATAGCAATTAAACACTTTTATAATATTTTGTTGTGTTCGTGAATGGATGAAGGACAACACGAAGAGTTGAAAAAGATATATAGTAATGTTTGCACTCACGATTATTTGTTGATACGTTTTGCTTGCATACTGTGAATATGGATTACTGAGGATATAGGTCATAATAAGACCCGATCCTCACATCTTTCATGTATTAATGTACTGATATTAAGGGGGAAATAATGAATAGTTTAGAAAAAAGTTTAACAGAGCTGGGACAGAAGATCGCTGAGAACAACCGCTGGAGACAGAGACAGTGCTTCAATCTTATTCCATCCGAGAATACGCCGTCTCTTCTGGTTAAACTGTGCGAGATCAGCGATCCCTGCGGAAGATACGCCGAGCACAAAACTGCCCTGAAAAAGGAACGAGAGGTACTGAGCGGGACAGGCGCTCTGAAGGGAGATCAGGTATATTATTATCAGGGTACGAATTTCATTTTCGAAGTCGAAGAAAAACTGAAGAATGAATTCGGAAAATATGTATCGGCATCCGAGGTAGAGGCGCGGCCCATCAGTGGGCAGATGGCCAATGAAATCGTATTTAAAGCCATTGTGAGATTTCTTGTTGCAGGTGGAGATGACTTTCCGCGACTGACCGATTCTCGACGTCTTGCCGGGGTTATGAACAATAATCTCAATTATGGCGGTCATCTGAGCGCACAGCCTTTCGGTTCTCTTTTTAATTTTGTTGAAGGGGGTGTTATAAATTTTCCGCTTGACAAGAAAAACGCATATAAAATTGATGTCGATACCATGCTGGAGCTGGTTGATGAAAAGCATCCACCACTCATCATATTCGGAAAGAGCATGTTCCTGCATCCCGAACCTGTCAGCCATTTGCGGGCCTTGATTGATAGCACCGACGGTTATTACCCGATTGTTATGTATGATGCCGCTCACGTGATGGGTATCGTCGGTCCACACTTTCAGGATCCCTTACAAGACGGTGCAGACGTCATCACCGGATCGACACACAAGACATTCTTTGGGCCTCAACGGGGCATTATTGCTTCGAATCTGGCTCCGGAGCATCCCATGAGAAAACTCTGGAGCGAGATCAACGGGCGTACGTTCCCGGGATCTACCAGCAATCATCATCTCGGAACCCTTCTGGCCTTACTGGCTGCAACGCTGGAAATGAACCAATTCAAAGATGAATATCAGAAACAGGTAGTCTCGAATGCAAAAGCTTTTGCAAAGGCCTGTGCCGACCACGGTCTGGACGTAGAGGGTGGTGAGGAGGACGGCTTTACCACGACTCACCAGGTTATACTCAGAACAACCCGATTCGGGGATGGAAAGGAAATGGCAAAACGCCTGGAGGATAACAATATCATCATCAACTATCAAGCCTTGCCCGATGATGAAACGTTTTATTATCCCAGCGGTATACGCATGGGTGTTTCCGAAATGACCCGGTTTGGCATGAAAGAGAAAGATTTCGACATGCTTGCCCGACAGATTGCTGATATTGTAGTCAACAATAAAGTTGTGGCAGATGAGGTGGCAGACTACCGTCGACAATTTCAGTCAATGCAGTACTGCCTCGGAGTGGAGGAAACTCTGCGCATTGTTCCGGCGATAGTTGAAAGCCTGTTTCCTGCTCTTGACTATTTTCAAGGCCTTGCGAAGTCATTGAATACCTAGGAGGTTGTCCCAGAATAGATTTTTCGCGAGGGCAAGCGAAAATTTCTCGGGCAAGGCGGCGAGGCCAAAAGTACCGGAAGCGTCGTCATAGATAGCTTGTAACGAAAGATGGCTGAAGCGTTTTTTTATAATAATCATGATAGATTACCCAGTGCTGTGCATTGGGATGAATGGTAATCATATTAGTTCCTCTCCCTTTATGCTGCCGCCAAGGGAGAGGAAACGATTTTCAATTTCCCACCTGGTAGGGATGAATTTCACTTCCAAAATATCTTCATGCAGTGCCGCTCGCATTGTCAGTCCATACCGAAAAATAAACGTGCCAGACAAACACTTCATTGCATATTCCCTGTTTAACAAACTTTTTTCTTAATGAATTGATCGAAAATACCGATAACTTATTGAAAAAGAAGTATAAGAGGGGGCGTCTTCAATCGCGCATTCAGTTTTGTTCGACGGTTTGAGAAATCAAAACGGAATAATCGCGCACAGACTTGACCGTTCCCTGATAGACCTCACAAGGAGTCGCTATGTCAGATCACTACAAAGTCATTTTTGAAGGGACAATCTTACCGGGGAAAGATGCTGATTCCGTAAAAAAGAGCCTGATGGACCTGCTTAATCAGGATGAAATGGTCATGGACCGCCTCTTTTCAGGGAAACCCATGGTAATTCGAAAGAATGCGGATGCCGAAACGGCAGAAAATTTTCGAAAAGCTTTTGAAGCTGCCGGGGCGATATGTATGATTAAGCCGGTAGAAGTATCAGGCAATGGTTCCGGGGCCACTGGTACGGATCGGTTTGAGGCAACGTCAATTGCTTACCAAAAACAATCGGTAAGACCGGTCTCCATCCGAAAGTTTAAAGCCTCGAATGGCAGGAAACTCATCGTTACAAACATTGAAAGTGTTCCTGGCAAAAATATTGCCGAACATTTCGGTCTTGTTTCCGGTAATACGATTCGGGCGAAGCATATCGGTAGAGATATCATGGCCGGTCTGAAGAACCTGGTGGGCGGGGAACTCAAGGGTTATACGCAGCTCCTGCAGGAATCCCGACAACAGGCTCTGGAACGAATGATTGAGGAAGCAGACCAATTAGGTGCCAATGCTATTATTAATGTCAGATTTTCCACTTCGTCCGTTGCCCAGGGTGCAGCCGAACTCTATGCCTATGGGACGGCTGTAAGCGTCGTCGATTAGGAGTCGCGTATGAGTGACCTATTATTTTTTCTGACAATTCTTGCTCTTGGTTATGGGGTCGGCACTTTTGTGGAAAAAAGACATTACCGTTCCATACGAAAACGGGAAAAAGCGTTTCTCCATTTGCCTGCTGTGACGATGAAGGATGTTGACTATCCCGACGAAAAAATTACGTCGGCAAAATTGGTCTACGGCAGTGCAGTGATTTCTATTGATTATTTTAAAAAATTTCTGGCCGGACTTCGCAATATCTTTGGCGGTACCGTTAAATCCTATGAAAGCCTTATTGACAGGGCTCGTCGAGAAGCACTGTTGCGCATGAAGGAAATGGCCGGTGATGCATCGGTCATCGTTAATGTACGCATTGAGACAGCCACGATCGGGAGGAAGGCAAACAGGAAAAAAGTGGGATGTCTGGAAGCCATTGCCTACGGGACGGCGCTGAAGCTGGAGAAATAGATGAAGTACACGGCCCGGCAGCCAGAAACAAATGTCAATGTTACACTCACGTCTCCCCTCAAAGAATTCTTTATCCTTACCGGTGTATTGCTTGGCCTCGCTATTTTCATCTACCTGATATTAGGCCTTGCCGTTGATTTGATAGTACCGCACATTTCTCCTGACCTTGAGGAAAAAATGGCGTCCCACTTTGTCGGATCATTTGATACAAGGGATAATGATTCGGAAAAGGCTGCTTACGTCCAGTCTCTGATTGAGGCGATGCAGAGCCGCTGTACCAAATTGCCCTATCAATTTACAATCCATGTTCGTAAGGGTTCCGTGGCAAACGCTCTGGCCATGCCCGGGGGACATGTTATTATTTTCACGGAACTTTTAGACACGGTAATGTCAGAAAACGAACTGGCATTTGTTCTGGCCCATGAAATGGGTCATTATGCCAATCGCGATCATCTCCGTGGTGTTGGTCGTCGGTTCGTATTTATGACCATGTCAGTTTTCCTGTTCGGACCGGATAGCAGTGTCAGCAAAATGCTGGCCCATAGTTTAAATCTGACAGAGTTGAATTTTTCCCGAGAGCAGGAGTATCGTGCGGATGAATTTGCCGTTATAACCCTGAATTGTGCTTATGGTCATGCAAACGGTGCTACCGATTTTTTCGAGAAAATTCCGAAGGAGCGAGATCCCGGCAAATTCGGCCATTACTTTGCCTCCCATCCCGAAAACCGCCGTAGGATATCCCGGATCAACAACATCATTCAAACAAAGGAATTCAAACTCGCGGAACGAAAACCATTACCCGACATAATCCGGAAATCGAAGAAAGGGAACAGTCAAGGCCTGACTCCGCATCAATTCTGATTTGATGCTATTTTGCAAATGCGCCGCGGAAACGCAAAAACAGCTCCATGGATAATCGGTGTGACAACTATACGCTGTGCCATTGTCATTGTCATACATTGAATTCCCCCAACTCTCCTGGGATGTTCTCGTTCGTGCTCTTCTGCCTAGCTGACCGCTGTTTGTTATTTTCTGCAGGCTGTACTATAATAATAATTTGTTGTTTACCAGCGAAAAGGATTCGTTTTTTGCTAAATGAATCATGTCTTCAAATGATGGACGGGATCTACCCCCGGTAAATACTGCAAGAATGGAGAGGATTAAACCCTGTCCATTCACGGATATTGAAATTCAGAAAGCGAATGTCAGTTATTTGGTTTTTCGAAAAAGCTGCTGAATACACTCGGCAATCGTTTAACGTTACCTTGACATAAGAGGAGCTTAAAAAATGAAAACACGACATGCATGGTTAATCGTCATAGTAACCGTACTGTTCGTCTGGTCTTTATCTGGACCGGCTGATGCGGTGCAAAAGGGGCAAAGAAAGACAATCAAAGTCAATAAAAATCAAAACACCACCATCGGAGGAAATCAGACCGTTTCTGTTGGTGGAAATCGAACACTCAGTGTCGCAATTCAGGAAAGCACAACAATCGGTGCGAGTCAATCCGTCAGTGTTGGGGCAGCCCGTTCGCTGAGCATCGGTTCAAGCCAGACAACAACTGTCGGTGCAAGCCAGTCAACAAACGTAAGCGCGAACCGGACGCTTCATGTTGGTTCAAATAACAGCTCGATAATCGGTAAGCATCAGATCATAAAAGTAGGCAAAGACCGAAGATTAAATGTTGGGGGGAGTCACATAGAGCAGGTCACAAGAAACTATAATCACAAGTCAGGACAGGCAATTGTTATCGAAGCCGGCCAGCAGATAACCCTGAAGACCGGCAAGGCCATGATTATCATGAAAAAGAACGGCGATATTGTCATAAGCGGCAAAAACATCATCGTGAAAGGTACGGGAAATATTACGATGAAGGGAAAAAAAGTTCTGCAAAATTAAGTAACAGGGAGACAAACCTTCCTGGTCAACGTGTAAAGATTATATGTTGCTATGTTGCCCCCTTTATAAATTAACAGTATTTCCTGAATGTTTCTGTGGTTATGATGTCCTGTAATAGCTGGAAATCGTTTGAATCGACGGAATATCGGTATGAACAACAATACATCCCTTGAAAAAAGTATCGTCATCGCCGTTATGATGACATCTTTTTTGACGACCTTCATCGGTAGTTCGACTAATCTGGCATTGCCGTCAATCGGAAGGGATTTTCAGAGCAGTGCCCTGGTCCTCAGCTGGATCGTCACCGGGTTCATCCTCGCTTCGGCTGCCTTTTTACTGCCCATGGGGAGAATTGCCGATCTTGTGGGGCGAAGAAAGATATTTCTCATCGGTGCCGTTTTTTTTACAATCTTTACATTTCTCTGTGCCGTTTCGTGGTCTAACAACTCCATCATTTTATTCAGGGTGCTCCAGGGGATTGCCGGTTCCATGATTTATGCTACCGGTATGGCTCTCCTCACGTCCGTCATTCCCGCCCAAAGGAGAGGAAAAGCCATGGGGCTGGCAGTGACGGCGACGTATATCGGCTTGTCAATGGGGCCTGTAGCTGGGGGAGCAATGTGTTACCATCTGGGGTGGAGAAGCATTTTTTATTTCACTGCGATGCTCGGTTTTATGGTGACGGTGTTTATTCTGTTGCGGTTGAAGGGTGAATGGGTCGGCGCTGAGGGAGAAACCTTCGATTTCACCGGCAGTTTCTTCTATATGACCGGTGTTGTTGCTCTTTTATATGGAATATCTACAATATCGAGTGAACCGTGGGCACCCTATGTTCTCATAACAGGTTTGATGCTCATGACCGGATTTGTCCTCTATGAGTTGAAAATCACTCACCCTCTTTTGCATATTAAACTTTTTACGGAAAATGTGGGCTTTGCTTTTTCCAATCTTGCCGCAATGATCAACTACAGCGCCACCTTTGCCATAGGTTTTCTTCTCTCTCTTTATTTACAGATCATACTGGGATACAGTGCTCAGACGGCCGGTTTGATACTCCTTGCCCAGCCCATCGTTATGGCCTTGTTTTCATCTTATGCCGGTGCACTTTCCGATCGCATCGAACCTCGTATCGTTGCCTCCTGGGGGATGGGCTTGAGTGCTTTGGGATTGTTCAATTTTATTTTTCTGGGTCCCGCAACACCCGTGTGGCTCATCATTCCCAATCTTATCCTGGTAGGGTTGGGGTTTGCCCTGTTTTCTTCTCCCAATACGAACGCTATCATGGGATCGGTGGAAGAAAGGTTTTATGGTGTGGCTTCGTCGTCAGTTTCTACCATGCGCATGATGGGAATGGCAAGCAGTATGGCCATCGTTACGTTATTGCTATCGATGTACGTGGGTGATGTAGCCTTGACCCGAACCCATTCTGCAGAACTCCTGAAGAGTTTCAAAATGGCTTTTACCGTATGCAGCATTCTCTGTTTTGGAGGAATTTTCGCTTCGCTCGCACGAGGAGATATACGAACGGCTATATGCCGGGAAGATTAAAAATCTCGAATTTTCTTTATACATAAAAGTCAATAGTGTCCTATCAACATCCGGAGCGCTAATCTTGTATCTTTCTGAACTTTGGAATGAACATAGGGGTTATCTTTTTGTATTCTCTATATTCTTGGCCGAGACGTTTCTCAAGTTCCGGCTCTTCTAACAGTTTAAACTCCAGTGCACATACGATCAGGAACAGAGGGTCGAAGATGAAGGTCAGAGAGACAGACCGGAAGAATATACCAAGGGCGAACAAGATGAAAAAGATACCTGTGACCATAGGATTTCTTACATAAGCATAAGGACCGCTTGTAACCAACCGTGGTGGTGGATTGAGAGGGACGGGAGTTCCCTTTGCTTTGAAGAATTGCCATGCCGACCAGAGCCACAGCACGACACCGAGAGTAATGAACAGTGAAACAGCTATGATAGAGGGAGTGTTGAGGGAAAAAGAAGGGAACCGAAAAATCCTGTCGGTGAGAAAGGCACAATATATCAGAAGCAGTACAAGTCCGAGAAAGAATGCTCCCCCCACCGGGGTCAGAATCAATCGGAGCTTCCGTGTCCCCGTTGCACACCGAAAGACAAAGTTAATAATTCTTCTGTTTAATATGTCCATCATGTGTCGTTCATTGTTCACTTCTACAAGATCTTGCCATATAAAGGC
>Ga0272444_10006057_pt1 | contig 10391 bp, 4 predicted proteins | sample SSMForm13_FD_201033 | JGI IMG/M metagenome (GOLD analysis project Ga0272444, IMG submission 201033) | Marine sediment archaeal communities from Little Sippewissett salt marsh, Falmouth, MA, United States - SSM-Form-13 | ecosystem: Environmental > Aquatic > Marine > Wetlands > Sediment ...
GCAAAGACGGCAAGTTTGTCGATGAAGTGATTACGGCGCGTTGCCGCAGCGATTACCCGCCCGTGCCGAGGGAAGAGGTCCAGTACATGGACGTCTCTACCAGGCAGATCGTCTCGGTAGCGGCTTCGTTAATCCCGTTCCTGGAGCACGATGACGCCAACCGTGCCCTGATGGGCTCCAACATGCAGCGCCAGGCGGTGCCGCTCCTGCGCACCGAGGCCCCGGTGGTCGGGACCGGTATGGAGAAAAAAGTGGCCTACGACGCCGGCGTGGTCGTGAGAGCCCGCACCCCCGGGACGGTGGTTTATGTCGATGCCAACCAGGTGGTGGTGCAGCCCAAAGTAAGGGTAAAAGCAGACTCCCTGGGCTATACCGAGGACGAGGTCTACACGCTGACCAAGTACCGCCGTTCCAACCAGGATACCTGCATCAACTACATACCGGTCGTCAAAGAAGGCGACACGGTCAAGGCGGGAGATATCCTGGCCGACGGCCCTTCGGTAGACGACGGTGAACTGGCTCTCGGTAACAACACGCTGGTGGCATTCATGCCCTGGCGCGGGTACAACTACGAGGACGCCATTATCCTGTCCGAGCGCCTGGTCCACCAGGACGTGTTTACTTCGATCCATATCGAGGAATATGAGCTTCAGGTCCGCGACACCAAGCGCGGCGCCGAAGAAATAACCCGGGAAATACCGAACGTCTCCGAAGAGGCCCTGCTCGATCTCGATGAGATGGGCATTATCCGTGAGGGGGCCGAAGTTGAGGCCGGCGACATTATGGTCGGTAAAGTCACGCCGAAAGGTGAGACCGAGCTGTCCCCCGAAGAGAGACTGCTGAGGGCTATCTTCGGTGAGAAGGCCGGCGACGTGCGAGATGCCTCCCTGAAGGCGCCGCCCGGGATGCGCGGGGTAGTTATCAAGACCCGTGTGTTCACTCGAAAGGAAAAGACCGAAGAGGCCAAAAAGACGGAGAAAAAAGAGCGCGCTGCTATCGAGAAGGCCTTTAACAAGGTGATGCTCGATATTGCCAACCTGCGCAACCAGAGGCTGGGAGAACTGCTTCAGGGCAAGACGTCGCGGCTGGTCCGTTCGGCCGTTGACAATTCCGTCATGGTTCGTTCCGGCCACAAGTACTCGGCTGAGTTCTTCGAAGGTTTCGAGGTCGACAACGCTGTTGCCGCCAACGGCTGGTGCAGCGACGACGCGATCAACTCCCAGGTGGAGAGCATCATCGCCGAGGCGGCCGCCCTGTTGAACGAAAAGAAGATCAAGAAAGAGATCGAGATCGACAAGGTGGTCCGCGGCGCCGAGCTTCCTCCGGGAGTCAAGCAACTGGTCAAGGTGACGGTGGCTATCCGCCGCAAGATCTCGGTAGGTGACAAGATGGCCGGGCGCCACGGCAACAAGGGTGTCGTTTCCAAGATCGTGCCGATCGAGGACATGCCCTACATGGCCGACGGTACCCCCATTGACATTATCCTTAACCCGTTGGGCGTACCTTCCCGTATGAACGTCGGCCAGATTCTGGAGACGCACCTGGGCTGGGCCGCCAAGCGGCTGGGGCAGAAGATTGCTACGCCGGTGTTCGACGGTGCCTCGCTCCAGGATATCCACGACAAGCTGACCGAGGCCAAGCTGCCGACCGACGGCAAAATGAGTTTGTTCGACGGCCGGACCGGAGAGGAATTCAACAGTCCGATTACGGTCGGCTACATATATATGCTCAAGCTTTCGCACCTGGTCGATGACAAGATTCACGCCCGCTCGATCGGCCCGTACTCCCTGGTCACCCAGCAGCCGCTCGGTGGTAAGGCGCAGTTCGGCGGTCAGCGGTTTGGTGAGATGGAAGTCTGGGCGCTTGAGGCTTACGGTGCTGCCTACACTCTTCAGGAAATGCTGACGGTCAAGTCCGACGATGTGGTCGGGCGCAGCCGCATTTACGAGGCTATTGTAAAGGGTGAGAATCCGCCGGAGCCGGGCTATCCCGAGGCGTTTAACGTCCTGGTAAAGGAATTGCAGGCGTTGGGCCTGGATGTCAAACTAATTGAGAAGTGAGCGATCCGATGACCCCAATAAGTCGTCACAGGGATCGGGCAGATAAAGGAGTAAGCCGTGGTTGATTTCACCAGCAGAGTTCAGGCTCAGCAGAAAAGGCCGTCCGATTTTGCGGCTATCCAGATTCAAATCGCCTCGCCGGAGACGATCCTCTCCTGGTCGTTCGGCGAAGTGACCAAGCCGGAGACGATCAATTATCGGTCGTTCAAGCCGGAACGCGACGGTCTGTTCTGCGAGCGGATTTTCGGGCCCGTCAAAGACTGGGAATGTAATTGTGGAAAATACAAGCGGATCCGCTTCCGCGGCATCGTCTGCGATCGCTGCGGGGTCGAGGTCACCCAGTCCAAAGTGCGCCGCGAACGCATGGGGCATATTGAACTGGCCGTGCCGGTTTCCCACATCTGGTATTTCAAATCGCTGCCTTCGCGAATCGGTCACATGCTGGACCTTTCCATGCGCGAGCTGGAGAAGATCCTTTACTACGAAGCTTACTTCATGATCGACCCGGGGAATTCCTCTTTCGAAAAGGGAGAGGTGATTACCGAGGAGGAGTTCAACGAGCTCGAAGAGGCCGGCAAGCAGTTCGACGCCCGTATGGGCGCCGAGGCCGTCTACGAAATGCTGAAGCAGACCGATATCGATGAAACCGTGGCCACCCTGCGGGCCCAGGTCAAAGTCGAGACCTCGGTCCAGCGCAAGAAGGACACCCTCAAACGGCTTCGCATCTACGAGTCCTTCCGCCAGTCCCAGAATCGTCCGGAATGGATGATTATGAGCGTGATCCCGGTTATTCCGCCGGATCTTCGCCCTCTGGTTCCGCTGGAAGGCGGCCGCTTTGCAACCTCCGACCTGAACGACCTCTATCGCCGGGTCATAAACCGCAACAATCGCCTGAAGAAGCTCATCGACATACAGGCGCCCGATGTCATTCTGCGCAACGAAAAACGTATGCTGCAGGAAGCGGTCGACGCCCTGTTCGATAACGGTCGCCGGACCCATTCAGTCCGCGGCGATTCCAAGCGGCCCCTCAAGTCCCTCTCCGATCTGCTAAAAGGGAAGCAGGGGCGGTTCCGCCAAAACCTGCTCGGCAAGCGCGTTGACTATTCCGGCCGTTCCGTTATCGTGGTCGGCCCGGAACTGAAACTTCATCAGTGCGGTCTGCCCAAGAACATGGCCCTCGAGCTGTTCAAGCCGTTTATCATCATGAAGCTCGAGGAAAAGGGCTATGTCCAGACGGTGAAATCGGCCAAGAAACTGGTCGAAAAAGAGCGCCCCGAGGTCTGGGATATTCTCGAGGAGATTATCGAGGATCACCCGGTGATGCTCAACCGCGCTCCCACCCTTCACCGGCTCGGTATCCAGGCTTTCTATCCGGTGCTGGTCGAGGGCAAGGCCATCCGTCTGCACCCGCTCGTCTGCGCCGCTTTCAACGCCGACTTCGATGGTGACCAGATGGCCGTACACGTGCCGCTCAGCTTCGAAGCTCAGCTCGAGGCCCGGGTGCTCATGCTCTCCACCAACAATATTCTGGTGCCGTCGTCCGGGCGCCCGATCGCCATTCCTTCGCAGGATATGGTCCTGGGCTGTTACTATCTCACCAAAACCCGCAAGGGGGAGAAGGGCGAGGGAAAGATCTTCCACTCCGCCGACGAGGCTCTCTCGGCCCTGGATTTTGGTTATGTTTCTCTGCATACAATGATAAAGGTTCGCATGGACGGCCAGTTGGTCGACACCACGGCGGGCCGCATCATCTTCAATAACTGTCTGCCGAAAGATATTCCGTTCTTCAACGACGTGGCCAAGAAGGGTCAGTTGGAGGATCTGGTCCACCAGACTTTCTGGCTCTGTGGCAACACCGAGTGCATCGATTTCCTCGATCGGCTGAAAGCCCTCGGTTTCGAATACGCCACCCTGGCCGGGGTGACGGTATCGATCGACGATCTTGTTGTGCCGGAAGAGAAAAACCGCCTGCTTTCGGTTGCCGAGAAGCAGGTCGGCAAGATTCAGAAGCAGTACGAACGCGGTTTCATCACGTTCTCTGAACGATACAACCAGGTCATTGACACCTGGACCCGGACGACTTCCGAAGTCGCCGAGGAGATGTTCTCCAACCTCGCCGCCCAGAATCAGGGTTTCAACCCGATTTTCATGATGGCCGACTCGGGTGCTCGTGGTTCCAAGGAGCAGATTCGTCAGTTGGCCGGTATGCGCGGCCTGATGGCCAAACCCCAGAAGAAGATCACCGGTGGTGTCGGCGAGATTATCGAGACCCCGGTAACCTCCAACTTCCGCGAAGGTCTCTCCGTTCAGGAGTACTTCATCTCGACCCACGGCGCTCGTAAGGGTCTGGCGGACACGGCCTTGAAGACGGCCGACGCCGGTTATCTGACCCGCCGCCTGGTCGATGTGGCTCAGGACGTGATTGTTCGCGAGGATGACTGCGGTACTATTCTCGGCCTGGATGTTTCCGCCCTTAAGGAGGGTGAGGAAGTTATCGAGTCCCTCCGCGACCGTATTCTTGGCCGTGTGGCGCTTGAAGATATCTACGATCCGGTAAACGAAGAGCTGATCGTTGCGGCCGGCGAGGAGATCAAGGAGGCCGAGGCCGAGGCTATCGAAGAGGCGGCTATCGAAACCGTCCGGATTCGCTCGGTGCTCACCTGCGAGTCCAAGTACGGCGTCTGTATCAAGTGCTACGGCCGTAACCTGGCCACCATGAAAATGGTGCACATCGGCGAGGCTGTGGGCGTTATCGCCGCGCAGTCGATCGGTGAGCCGGGCACGCAGTTGACCCTGCGTACCTTCCACATTGGTGGTACCGCCGCCCGTATTGCCGAGCAGTCCCAGGTCGAGGCCAAGTACGAGGGGACGCTCAAGCTGATCAACGTTACTTCGGTCGACCGCGAGGACGGGACCACCGTGGTGACGAGCCGCGACGGCGTGGGTGAAGCCCACATCATCGACGACAAAGAGCGGGTTCGGGCCCGTCTGAAACTGCCGTACGGCGCACACCTGCTGGTCGAGGACGGCCAACGGCTCAAGAAGAGCGATATCGTCTTCGAGTGGGATCCTTACACCGGCACCATCGTCTGTGAGCGGGCCGGTCAGGTCAAGTTCAAGGATATCATCAAGGACGTCACCGTGCGCGAAGAGATCGATGACCAGACCGGTCTTCGCCAGTTGAAGATCATCGAGCATCGTGATAAAACGCTCTTCCCGACGATTGTCATCCAGGGCGCCAGCGGCAAGACCGTGGCGAGCTATCGGGTTCCGACCGATGCCCAGTTGCAGGTACACGAGGACCAGAAGGTCGCCCCCGGCGATCAGCTCGTAAAAATGCCGCGTATGATCTCGAAATCGCGCGATATTACCGGCGGTCTGCCCCGCGTGGCGGAACTCTTCGAGGCCCGCCGCCCGCACGATCCGGCTGTTATTTCCGAGGTCGAGGGTGAGATCGAATTTGGCAAAATCGTCCGCGGTCAGCAACAGATTATCGTCCGCGATGACGCCGGCGACACCAAGGAGTACCTGGTGCCGCACGGCAAACACCTGATGGTCCACGCCAACGACCAGGTTTTTGCCGGGGACCGGCTTTGCGAAGGTTCCGTGGATCCCCACGACATCCTTCGAATCCTGGGCGTGTTCGAGGTGCAGGCGTACCTGGTGAACGAAATCCAGGAGGTTTATCGCCTCCAGGGCGTTAAGATCAACGACAAGCATATCGAGATTATCGTCCGTCAGATGCTCCAGAAGGTCATGATCGAGTACTCCGGCGACACCAACTTCCTGGAAGGGGAGAAGGTCGACAAGATCAAGTTCCTCGAGGAGAACTCGCGCGTGATCGCCGAGGGCGGCGAGCCGGCCACGGCCGAGCCGCTCCTGCTCGGCATTACCCGGGCCTCCCTGTCCACCGAGAGCTTCATTTCGGCGGCTTCTTTCCAGGAAACCACCCGGGTGCTGACCGAGGCGGCTATCTCCGGTAAGGTCGACGGCCTGCTGGGCCTGAAGGAGAACGTCATTATCGGGCATCTGATTCCGGCCGGCACCGGGATCGAGAAATACCGGGCCGTCAAGGTGGTTCACGAGGAGGAGGAGCAACTTGAGGAGGTTGAGGACGATACGCCAAAGAGTGTGGCCGATATTTTTAAAGAAAATGCCTGATTTGTCTTGACAAATCAGGTCATTTCGATAAATTTCAGGCTCTTTGTGAATTGAACGTGAGAGACTGCTGAGTAGGAGCGTTAGTGCCGACCATAAACCAATTGATCCGCAAGGGTCGCAAAAGGATAACGGAAAAGACCAAAGCGCCGGCTATGGGCGAGTGCCCGCAGAAGCGCGGGGTTTGTACCAGGGTGTATACTTCCACCCCCAAGAAGCCCAACTCCGCCCTTCGTAAAGTAGCCAGGGTGCGGTTGACCAATAAGATTGAGGTAACGGCATACATACCGGGCGAAGGCCATAACCTTCAGGAACACTCGATCGTCCTGATCAGGGGCGGTCGTGTCAAGGACCTCCCGGGTGTTCGTTACCACGTGATTCGCGGCACCATGGACACTTCCGGTGTCTCGGAACGCAAGCAGAGCCGCTCCAAGTACGGAGCCAAGAGACCTAAATAGAGCAGGTAATAAGGCAAAGGCATGTCAAGAAGAGTAAAACCGACGCGGCGTGAGCGGAAGCTCGATTACAAGTACAACGATAAACTGGTTGCCCAGTTTGTCTCGAATCTTTTGAAACGCGGCAAAAGGTCGACGTCGGAGCGTGTCTTTTATACCGCTATGGATTTGCTGGAGAAGAAGTCCGGCCAGGAAGGTCTGGATGTTTTCCATAAAGCTATGAACAATGTGAAACCGGTGCTTGAAGTGCGGTCCCGTAGAGTTGGCGGCGCCACCTACCAAGTCCCGGTCGAGGTTCGCGCCGATCGTCGGACGGCCCTCGCGATCCGTTGGCTGATCTCCTATTCGCGGGCTCGCAACGAGAAATCTATGGCCGATAAGCTGGCCTCGGAATTCCTCGCTGCCTCCAAGAACGAAGGGGGATCAATTAAGAAAAAGGAAGACACGCACAAAATGGCCGAGGCAAACAAGGCCTTTGCGCACTTTAGATGGTAAGGCTGTAGCTTTCGGTTCGCCGGAAGTCGGCCGCTTCTGTACTGAGCTTATTTGACCACGAGGTTTGATCATTGTTAGCTCACACTGAGTGACGCTGATAAGTTGACAACCCGGTTTTTCCTACCCTGCTGATTGGAACAGCCTTGATTGTCGCTTGGAGCGCCGCAAGCACAAGCTACTTATTGAGGATCGGTTAGGGTTTTTTTATGTCCGCCCAGCAGAGTTTGGAAAAGATCAGAAATATTGGGATTATGGCCCATATTGACGCCGGTAAGACTACCACTACCGAGCGTATTCTGTTCTATACCGGGCGGACCCACCGCATCGGCGAGGTGGACGACGGCGCCGCCACCATGGACTGGATGGAGCAGGAAAAGGAGCGGGGAATTACCATTACCTCGGCTGCTACCACCACCTTCTGGCGCAAGCACACCATCAATATTATAGACACCCCCGGCCATGTCGACTTCACGGTCGAGGTCGAGCGCTCACTCCGCGTGCTCGACGGTGCTGTGGCCCTGTTCTGTGCCGTGGGCGGCGTGGAACCGCAGTCGGAGACAGTCTGGCGCCAGGCCGACAAGTACGGCGTCCCGCGGATCGCTTACATTAATAAGATGGATCGTACCGGAGCCAGCTTTGCCAACACCCTCGACACTATGAACGAGCGCTTTGCCACCAACTGTGTGGCCATTGCCATCCCGGCCGGCGAGGGGGAGATGTTCAGCGGTATAGTCGACCTCCTGACGATGAAATTCCGCGTTTTCCATGAAGATTCCCAGGGGACAACCTTCGATGATCTGCCGGTCCCCGATGACATGGTCGATACCGCCAATGAATATCGCGAGAAGCTGCTGGAGGCAGTGGCCGATATCGACGATCACCTGTTGGAGCAGTTCCTGCACGACGAGCCGCTCGACCCGGTCAAGGTAATGGCGGCGGTTCGCCAGGCTACCATTGAATCCAAGATGGTTCCGGTCCTTTGCGGGTCATCGTTCAAGAACAAAGGCATCCAGAAGCTCCTGGACGCCATCATCGATTTTCTCCCGTCCCCTCTGGATATGCCACCGGTAAAGGGTCACGCGGTGGACAAACCCGACAAAGAGCTGATTCGTAAACCCGACGTAAATGAGCCTACTTCGGCTCTGGCCTTCAAAATCGTCACCGATCCTTACGTTGGGCGGCTTACTTATATCCGCGTCTACTCCGGTGAGGTCAAGGCCGGCTCGTACCTGCTGAATCCCAACAGCGGGATCAAGGAACGGGTGGCACGGCTTCTTCGCATGCACTCCAACAAGCGCGAAGACATCAAGAGCGCCTTTGCCGGCGATATTGTAGCTGCTATCGGCTTCCGCAAGACGACCACCGGCGACACGCTGTGCGATGTCAAACACCCGGTGGTGCTGGAAAGCATGTCTTTCCCGGAACCGGTTGTGATGGTTTCGATCGAGCCCAAAACCCAGGCCGATCAGGACAAGCTCAGCGACGCCCTGGTCAAGCTGGCCGAGGAAGACCCGACTTTCGTGGTTCGTCAGGACGACGACACCGGCCAGACGATCATTTCCGGGATGGGCGAGCTTCACCTCGAGATCCTCGTTGATCGCCTGATGCGAGAATTCGGGGTCCAGGCTTCGGTCGGGCGCCCGACGGTCTCCTACAAAGAGGCGATTACGCGCGAGGTGGAGTGCGAGGGCCGTTTTGTCCGGCAGACAGGCGGCAAGGGGCAGTACGGTCACGTCAAACTGAGACTTCGGCCGACCAAGGACGGCTCCCACTTCGTTTTTGAAAATAAGATTATTGGCGGAAACGTTCCGCGTGAGTATATTCCCGCGGTCGAACGCGGTGTGAAAGAAGCTATGGACAACGGCCTTCTGGCTGGTTATCCTATCACCGGCGTGCACTGCGAGATTTTTGACGGCAGCTATCACGAGGTCGACTCCAACGAGATGGCGTTTCGCGTGGCCGGTTCCATGGCGTTTCAGAACGGCGCCCGGAAAGCCGGCATGAAACTGCTCGAGCCGATTATGGATGTCGAAGTAGTGGTGCCCGAGGCTTACATGGGCTCGGTTGTCGGCGATCTCAACTCGCGCCGCGGCAAGATTAACGGGATGCTGCCGCGCGACGGTGTGACGGTGATAGCCGTAAGCGTCCCGCTCTCCGAAATGTTCGGCTATGTCAATACGCTGCGCAACATTTCCCAGGGGCGGGCGGTGTACTCGATGGAGTTCTCGCGGTTCGCGGTGGTCCCGGAAGAAGTATCGAAGAAAATGATTGATAAGGTTACGGCATAAAGCTGGAGGATCCGGACAGATGGCGAAGGAGAAATTTGATCGCAGTAAGCCGCATGTTAACGTCGGCACGATCGGACACGTAGATCACGGCAAGACCACGTTGACGGCGGCGATCACGATGGCGATGGCTCAGAAGTTCAAGACGGAGATCAGGACTTTTGATTCGATTGACAACGCTCCTGAGGAGCGGGAGCGTGGCATCACGATAGCCACGGCTCACGTGGAGTACCAGACGGACAAGCGCCACTACGCTCACGTGGACTGTCCGGGTCACGCCGACTATGTAAAGAACATGATCACGGGAGCGGCTCAGATGGACGGAGCCATTCTGGTGGTATCGGCGGCTGACGGTCCGATGCCTCAGACTCGGGAGCATATTCTTCTGGCCCGTCAGGTGGGCGTGCCTTACATCATCGTCTACATGAACAAGGTTGACATGGTGGACGATCCGGAGCTTCTGGATCTGGTGGAGCTTGAGGTGCGGGATCTTTTGTCCCAGTACAAGTTCCCGGGTGACGACATTCCGGTGATTCGTGGTTCGGCTTTGCAGGCGTTGACGGCGGGGACGAGCAACGCTCCGTTGGACGATCCGGCTTTCAAGTCGGTTCTGGAGCTGTTGGAGGCGTGCGACACTTACATTCCGGAGCCGAAGCGTGAGACGGACAAGCCGTTTTTGATGCCGGTGGAGGATGTATTTTCGATCACGGGTCGCGGCACGGTGGGGACCGGTCGTGTGGAGCGGGGTGTGATCAAGCAGGGTGAAGAGGTGGAGATCCTCGGTATCCGTGAGACGCGCAAGACGGTGGTGACGGGTGTTGAGATGTTCCGCAAGCTTCTGGACCAGGCCCAGGCGGGCGACAACGTGGGTTTGTTGCTTCGCGGTGTGGATAAGGAATCTCTGGAGCGTGGGATGGTTTTGGCGAAGCCGGGTTCGG
>Ga0272444_10006059_pt1 | contig 10389 bp, 7 predicted proteins | sample SSMForm13_FD_201033 | JGI IMG/M metagenome (GOLD analysis project Ga0272444, IMG submission 201033) | Marine sediment archaeal communities from Little Sippewissett salt marsh, Falmouth, MA, United States - SSM-Form-13 | ecosystem: Environmental > Aquatic > Marine > Wetlands > Sediment ...
CCTACAGCACAGCGGCCTCTTCAGCGACACGGTCGCCTCGCCGCCCCGGGCGCTGAGCATCACGCCCAACCACGGCCGCAATGATCAGGAGACACCCGTCACGATCGGTGGCAGCGACTTTCAGCCCCTGCCGGCTGCCTACCTGGGCGGCACCCCCCTGCTCGACGTGACCTACATCTCTTCCTCCACCTTGACCGCCACGGTGCCGGCTGGGATGGCCGTGGGCATCTACACCCTCACCGTGACCAACCCCGACAGCCAGTCGGCCACACTCCCTGACGCCTTTACCGTCACCTACCCGCCGCCGGAGGTACTGGGCATCACGCCGGCCGGCGGATACAACACCGGCCCGATCCTGGTCGCGGTCACGGGAACCCACTTCCTGGCCAACGCGGCGCTGTCACTGGAGCGGCCCGGCGAGGTGCTCCAGGCCACGGCCACGGTCGTGGTCAGCAGCACCCTCCTCACCGGCACGCTGGACCTGACCGGGGCGACCACCGGAACTTGGGACGTCGTGGTGGCTAACCCCGATGGCCGGCGCGGGGTGCTGGCGGAGGGCTTTAGCGTTTCCGCGCCAGCCCAGCAGTGGAAGATTTACCTGCCCCTGGTCGTACGGGGGCCATGATCTATTAGCGTCGCCCCGTTGGCGCTGGTAAGGTTTCTCGCTGATTCGCTGATTCGCCCCCTCACCCCCTCGTGCCTACCACCATTTGACACAGATATTGTCCCGTCCTCTAGGCAGCTGCACACCTGGCTTCCTGGCCAGGTCCAGGACTCGCCACCAGGGTAACGCCAAACTCCCCTGCTGCCTGGTGTGCGGGGAGGCGATTCCCATTATACTGTAAGTGTAACGTAGAGCAGAGATTCGCAAGGAGGTCGAGATGGCCAAGAGAATGGAACAGGGTGATCGCCGGATATTCGGTCAGACTCAGGAGGGTACGAGCATGAATAAGGCACAACTGAAAAGAACGCGCAGGTTTTCGTTTTGGTGGGCACTGCTTCTGGCCGTGCTAGCCGTGGGGTTTATTGTGCCGGCCCGGCCGGCCTCGGCGGATCCATCCTCGCCACAGATCAGCGCCTGGATCGGTGAGTATTTCAACAACCGCCACTTGAGCGGATCCCCGGTGCTCATTCGCGACGATGCCGCGATCAGCTTTAACTGGGGTCTTTCGTCGCCGGCCGGCAATGTCCCGGCCAATGGTTTCTCCGCGCGCTGGACCCGTTCCTGCTACTTTTCCAGCGGCACCTACCGCTTCTTCGCCCTCAGCGACGACGGCGTGCGTATCTGGCTGGATGGACAACTGGTCATCGATCAGTGGCACAGCTCGCCCGGCTACACATACACTGCCGATCGCTACTTGAACGCTGGCACCCACGTAATCCGCGTCGAATACTACGAGGAAGGCGGGGGGGCTCGGATCCAGTTTTGGTGGGAAACGGGCGACGCCCAGACCTATCCCGACTGGAGGGGCGCGTACTATGCCGGCAGCAGCCCCAATGGCAACCCGGTGCTGGTGCGCAACGACGCGGCCATCGACTTTGACTGGGGCTCGGGCTCCCCGGCGACAAATGTGCCCGGGGACAACTTTTCCGTCCGCTGGACCAGCCGGGCCTACTTTGAGGCCGCGACCTACCGCTTCCACGCCAAGATCGACGGTACTGTCTGCCTCTGGGTGGACGGCGAACTAATCATCGACGCCCAGAACGACGGCAGCATCGGCGAGTTCACGGGGGACTATGTGACGTCCCGCGGTGATTACGATCTAAAAGTCGAGTTTTTTGAGGGCCGTGGGGATGCCCAGATTGAGGTATGGTGGGAAAAGGTTGGCCCCTCCTATCCCGATTGGAAGGGCGAGTACTGGACGAACCCCTATCTGAGCGGCCAGCCGGCCCTGGTGCAGAACGAAGGCCGGATCGACTTTGACTGGGGGCTGGGCTCGGCGGCGGCCGGTCTGCCGGTGGACAACTGGTCGGCCCGGTGGACGCGCACCCTCTACTTTGAGGCAGCAACCTACCAGTTCAGCTTTATCGTGGACGACGGTGCGCGGCTGTGGGTGGACGACGTGCTGGTTCTCGACGCCTGGTATGAGGGCAGTGCCCGCCAGCTGTCCGCATACTACGCGCTCGGCGCCGGGTACCACACCGTGCGGGTCGAGTTCTTTGAGCGGGGCGGCGACGCGCAGATGCAGCTGTGGTGGAGCAAGTGACGAAGGCTTCACTATCCCGTCATTACACGCCGCTATACAATCTGAGCAATCTGGGGTATAATCAGGCCGCGCCGCAGTTAACAGCGCGCAATTTCACACCAAGACACAGAGGTTATCGAGGTCCTTATGCCCACTCAAGAACGCCTCCAAAAGATCCTAGCCGCCGCCGGCCACGGCTCCCGCCGCGCCTGCGAGGACTTGATCCGCGCCGGCCGCGTGGCCGTCAACGGCCGAGTCGCCCAGTTGGGGCAAAAGGCCAACCCCGCGCGGGACCGCATCACCCTGGACGGCAAAGCAGTGCAGGTGATAAAAAAGCACACCTATGTCGCCCTTTACAAGCCGGTGGGCGTCGTCTCCACGGCCCACGATCCAAAGGGCCGGCAGACGGTCGTGGACATGGTCCCCCTAAAAGCGCGGCTTTACCCCGTCGGCCGGCTGGACATGCTGAGCGAAGGGCTTATTCTGCTCACCGACGACGGGGATCTAGCGCTCAAGTTGACCCACCCGCGGTACGAGCACCCCAAAGAATACAACGTGCGCGTATCCGGCCACGTGAGCGAGAAGGCGATCACGCAGTGGCAGGAAGGGGTCCTACTGGAGGAGGGGAAAACGGCGCCGGCCAAAGTCTCAATCCTGCGCCGTAAAGGCAAGCATACGTGGTTGCGCGTCGTCCTGTACGAGGGTCGCAAGCGGGAGATCCGCCGGGTGGTTGAACTCTTGGGCTACTCGGTTCAGCAGTTGATTCGGGTCCGGATCGGTCCGATTCGCCTGGGCCAGATGAAACCGGGGGAATGGCGGCATTTGAAAGAGCGGGAAATGGCGGAACTGCGCAAGATCAAAAATCGCCCGTAAATTATAACACCACAGAGGACGCCGAGCATCTGAAGTGAAAACCCTCGGCGTCCTCTGTAGTAGAGAGGACTTTACAGATCGCATAGATGATGACCGCGGCTTACAGACAGCAAGCCGCGGCGATCTTGCTTCCTAGAGCGGCACCGCCTCCTTGATCCGGCCGGCCGCCTTGCGCATCTCCATCTTGACCAAACCGATATTCACCGTACGCTGGGTGATGACCACCAAGATGAGGTCATGGGATTCCAGCACCATGACCAGCCCATCCTGTGCGTTGATGATCGCGTCGGTCAAGCCGCCAACACCGATCCGTTTGGTGGCTTTGTCAATCTCACCGTAAACCGCCGCCGACATCGCGCCCAGGATCTCGGCGTCCCCGGCGTCCAACAAGGTGCTGGCCACAACCAGACCATCCTTGCCCACCAGGAGGCTGCCGACCACGCCATCCACACGCAGCAGGTCCTCGACGATTCTCCTCATAGTTCAGACCCCTTTCACTGCTTGCTCAAGACCCAGGCGTACTCATTGATCGCCTGCTGGTATTGACCCTTTTTCATATAGGCATCGCCCAACAGGCGGTGCAGACGGTGCAAACGCTTCCGGTCTTTTTCCTGCTCGATCCAGGCCGTGATATCACTGATCAGCGTATCTTCCATGCCGGCCTGGCCACTCTTGATCAGCTTCTTGTAGGCATCATGGGCCTCATCCGGTACACCCTGCGCAACACAGCCGCGGGCGAGGGCCAACAGCATGGTCTCATCGCCAGGGTGGGCCGCGACCTGTTCGCGCAGCTCCTCGAGGGTCAGGCCCGGTGCGGCTTCCGGAGCAGCCTCCTCAACCACAGCCGCAACGACTTCCTCCTCCAGGGCCAACTCCTCTACAGCCGGAACGACCTCCTCCACCGGAGGCGGCGCCTCTTCTGTCGGCAGCGGGGCCTCTTCCGCCACCGGAGCGGCTTCCTCGACCACGGCCTCCTCTTCCTCCAAACCCAAGGCATCGATCTCGTCCGGGGTCAGGCCAAGCTCCTCGAGGGAGAAGGGCCGCAGGACATCCTCAGCCGGCGCGGCCGCAGGCGCTTCAACTTCGGCGGGCGCCTCTTCAACAGCAGGGAGTTCCTCTTCCAGGCCCAATTCGGCCAACGAGAACGGTTCGAAAGCGGCCTCTTCCTTGGCTGCCGCGGCCTCGGGCTCTTCCAGGCCCATCTCTTCCAACGAGAAGGGGGCGACCTCGGGGGCCACCTCCTCTTCGAGCCCGAGTTCCTCCTCCAAGCCAAAGGCCTCGACCGAAAACGGCTTGACCTCGGGCAGCTCCGCTTCGCCGGGCTCTGTCTCGGCGTCCAACACCGGAGCTTCCTCTGGCGGAGCCGGTTCGACTGCCTCGACGGCCAACACCTCTTCCTCAGTCGGAGGCGGCTCCACGCCCTCCTCCTCGGCCGGCGCTTCGACATCCGGCCGGCTGGCCTTCATCTTCTCAAAGAGACTCGGACCGGCGGGCGGTTCCTCCTCCTCCTCAGTAGCCTCGAGCTGGCCGCGGTAGGCGGGCTCCTTGCTCGACGCTGCTTCCTGCCAGCTAAAGGCAGGAAGTTCGGTATCGATCTCCTCGCCCAAAGTATCGGGGATTTGATCAAGGCCGACCGCCTCCAAGTCACCCACCGGTTCTTCCAGCCCAAGGTCCTCCAACGAGAAGGGCTTGAGCTCGCCCTCCATTCCCATCGGGGCCACCACCTCACCAGGCATGCTCTCGAATCCCAGCGATTCGATGGAAAAAGGTTCGATCCCCGGCATTTCAGGTACTTCCTCCCCCTCGGGGACATCCGCCGTCACCTCTTCCAAGGAAAAGGGGGCGACTTCAAGTGGAGCAGATTCCACATCGGGGGTGGCTTCCTCATCCACGCCCGCCGGAACCAACTCGTCCAGGGAGAACGGCTCCACATCAGCGATCTCTGCCGGTTCCTCGGCTTCCACGGGCGCGGCTACCTCTGGGGCCTCAAGGGCGTCATCCAAAGAAAACGGTGCGACACCGGGCAGTTCGATCTCTTCCCCAAGTCCGATATCTTTGTCAGGGGAGAAGGGTTGCAGTCCCGCGGGGACCGTTTCCTCAACCGCGGCTTCTGGCGGTACCGCCTCAGGTTCCACAGGCGCTTCCGCGGCCTTGGTTGCCGAAATCGCCTCCTCCAGGCTGGCGATTTCATCATCCGACAGACCCAAATCCTCCAGAGAAAAGGGGCTTATCTCCTGGTCATCAGGCACCGGCGTGGGCTCGGCCGCGACGGCGGCTTCTTCTTCCAAGGTAAAGGGGGCAACACCTGCTTCCTCCAACTCGAATACGGCGGGGGCAAGCTCCTCCTCGAAGGCAGCGGGGGCCAGCTCTTCTTCCTCCAACGTAAAGGAGGCCGTCACCTCCTCCAATGCGGCGGGGGCAGGTTCCTCCTCCAAGGCAGTGGGGGTTGGTTCCTCCTCCAAGGTAAAGGGGGCAACCTCTGCTGCTTCCTCCTCCAACACAGCAGGGATGGGCTCAGCCTCAAAAGCAGGCGGTTCAATTGCCGGTTCCTCAATCTCACCCAGCAGGTCAATATCTGCCAGGTCAAAGGGAGCGACGCCGGGAACCAGCTCTGCATCTTCCTCCGTAACCTCGCCCTCGCCAGTAGCGAGGGAATCCAGCCACGAAATACCCGATGGCTCCGCCGGGGGCTGCTCCGCAGCCACCGGCTCGGGCTCAGGTGTAGGCACAGGCAGCGCAGGTTCAGGTTCCTCCACAGGCGCGGGGGGTTGGGCAGCAGCAGCCAAGGCTGCCTGCCAGCCGGCCTCGTCAAAATCAGGGAGCGCCGCCGCACCGTAAGCAATCATTCCGTCGGGGATCTTGGTCTGCGCGGACTCGAAGAGTACCCGGGCCATCGTGTTGTTTGGATCGCAAGCCGCAGCTTTGCGCCACAGCTCCTCCGCCGCCTCACGCCGACCGGCGACGAGATGCGCATAGCCCAGAATCAGATTCGCCTTGAGCGCATCGGGCAACCGCTGGAGGACTTCCTCGCAAACCCGAGCGGCCTGCTCCAAATCTCCCTGCTGCCAAAGCACCTCGATCAGCGAAACCTGGACATCGGCCCGTTGGGGGTCCTGCTTCAGAACCTCCCGAAACTCGGTGATGGCCTTGTCGAGCATGTCCCCTTTGGCATAGAGCCGCCCCAGACCAGCACGGCTGAGACGAAGCTGGGCTTGATCCGCACCATACGTTTCGGTATAGAGCCGCAGCAATTGAGCTCGTAAATCAGAGAGGTCCGGCTTGATCTCGAGAGCCTGTTCGAATTCGGCAATCGTCTGCTCGGTATTGCCTTCATGCTGGTAGGCAATACCCATCCCCCAATGCGCGGAGATATTCTCGGGGTCAATCTCCAGCACACGCCGGAAATGGTCCCGAGCCACCCGGCTTTCCTTGCGCTCCAGGTTGATCTGCCCCAGCAACTGGAATGCCCCCAAGTCCTGTGGGTAGTACTGCAAAACATGCCGGCAAATTCCCTCTGCCCGGTCATACTCCCCCTGGGACATGGACTGGCGGGCCCGCTCGTAACAGCTCTCCAAACTAACCATAGCCATGGGCCTTCCCTCCACAGCGCTGATTTGACCTAATCACTGGCACAATCTCACAACGAATCCAGCTCGAAAATCGCCCGTGTGGGTCAACGCGCCCAACTTGCTACCTTTACCACACTTGGTGCGTCTCCACAAAGGAAACTGCTTCCATATTATAGCGCAAATCGAACTCTCGTGCAACTCGTGATTCCTGCGGGTAACTTGTGAATGATTCAGGGAATTCGCGTTCTGTTGGGGGCAACCGGCCGGTTGCCCCTACGAAAACTCGTTGCAACCGATGCCGCCCGAATTTCCTGAACGAATCATTCGTTATGCTTCCTGCGTCATCAACGCCTGGGCCTGTTCCAGAAGAATCGTGCGCCGTTTGGCCGATACCCCGCGGGCAATCCAATAGCGTTCCAAAGCCTCCAGCGGCTCCATGCGGTCCAGCGGCGCGCGGATCGCCGCCCGTTCTTCCCCACCCACTTCCACAGACACAGCGGCCACAAAAAAGGCTTCCTCGAGCGCCCGCCGCAGGGCCGGCACATCCACCAAGTCAGCATCCTCCGGGCGCACGTGCAGACGCAGGCGGACGACCGCCTCACTGATCTGTCCGGCTTCCTGGGCCTCGGCAATTGCCCGTAGGGCACGTTCCATTGGCTCACCCTGGCCCGCATCAATCTCCAAGGTAAAAAAACGGCGCGCCGCCACCGGGATAAACTGATAGCGAACGTCGCGGGGCCGATCCTCCCCCTCGGCAATCTCAATGAGGTAAAAGCCCTTTTCTTGCCCCTCGTCGCCAAAGTCCACCCGCTCCAGGCTACCCGCATAGAGCACAGGAGGAGCATCCTTGCGCAGGACCTGACTCCGGTGAACGTGACCGAGGAGCACAGCATCATAGACCGGGTGGGCCACCGCGCCGACGAGCACGTCAGGCTCGTAGCCCAGGACCATGCGCTGCTCCGTACCCAGGTCGGAGCCGAGGACCATCAGGTGCGCCACGAGGATAGCCGGGATGGTGGGGTCGACCTGCTCGGCCAGATCGACCAGGTTCTGGGTCAATTGGGCTCGGAGATATTCCTCTTGCTCACGCAGTGGACGGCGGCGGTGCTCCTCGTCCAAGAGCAAGCGGCTGCGATTGGGATAGGGAAAGGTGGCAACCTGCAGCATGCGTCCGTCGCGCAGTTCAAGGCGCCAGAGATCTTCTTTGCGCGCCGAGACGTAGACGTTCTCCACTTCCAACGCCCGAAAGATATCTACGCTAGTCGCCTTGACCAGCATCACGGGCAAGTCATGGTTGCCGGCGACCAAGACAACAGCGATGCCAGACCGCGCCAGGCGATTGATACGCCGGGCAAAGTCGCGCTGGTAGGTGGGGTCGGGACGCCGATCCCGGAAAGCATCACCGGAAAAGACGACCACATCGAGCGCTTCCTCCAGGGCAAAAGAGACGAGCTCGTCCAGACGGTCGAGAAAGTCACGCACACGGCTACTCAGACCCGTTTCAGGGTCCACCTTGCCATAGTTCTCCACACCCAGGTGGAGGTCGGAAAAATGTGCGATTCGGATCATTGCAGTATCCTCAGTGTCTATCATACCACAAAGGTACCCGTTCGGCAAGCGCACTCTACTACAGGGGGCAGGGCCGCGTCATATGCGGTCAGTGAGAGGCAACCGAACCGCGAAATACACAAAATACACCAAAAAACAAGCTGCTTCGTTCGTGTGTTTCGTGTGTTTCGTGGTCAAAGTATACCCTTGGGTTAGCAGACCTCCTTACGGATGATCCATAATGCGACCCTAACTATAGGGGTGCATGCTCACATGCACCGCCCCATATTTGTGGTATAATAGCAGCATAGTGTGCTGAAAGGAGAAGACTTTGGGCTTTTTGAGCAACCTGAATCTACCCTATATGCTCAGTACGGCGATTGCTTTGCTGCTGGGCATTACTTTCCACGAGTTTGCCCATGCCTGGACGGCAAACCAGCTCGGTGACCCGACCCCGCGCATGAACGGGCGGGTGACGTTAAACCCGCTGGCCCATTTTGACCCCATTGGCGGGATTATGATCTTGTTGACGATTGTGGGCATTGCCCCGATTGGCTGGGGCAAGCCGGTGCAGGTCAACCCGTACTATCTGCGAGGTGGACGGCGCGGGATGATGCTGACCTCCCTGGCCGGCCCGCTGAGCAACCTAATATTGGCATTCATCGCCGCGGTCATCTTGCGCCTGGCCTGGGTCGCCTTTCCCGGAGGGATGAGCAACGCACTGACGCCCTATAATGGCCTCTGGTACCTGGCCTACAGCCTGATCACCTTTAACGTCGTCCTGGCCATCTTTAATCTGCTCCCCATCCCGCCACTGGATGGCTTCCACATCCTCGAGGGCCTGGCACCACCGTCGTGGGACAGGGCCCTGGCCGTTCTGCGACAGTACGGCATGTGGATTCTATTGGGGCTGCTGCTCCTTGGCGGCATCGGGCTGCTGGTTGGACCCCTGTATCAAACTGTGGCCCTTCCACTGCTAAAGCTGGCCGGGCTGGTGTAATCTGATCCTCATTGCCAAAATGGTTTCACGCCAAGGCGCAAAGCCGATAAACAGGTCTTTGCCCCTTGGCGTGATGTGTTTTTACGGTCTTTTCCCGAGGACAGGGATTACTTCCCGGCGACAAAGACGATCCCCACCAGTCCTGCCCCAGCGTGCACCGACAGGCCCGGTGTGAGTTCCGCATAGAAGAGATCCTCCGGCAGGGGCAAGCTCGCTTGCAGTTGTCCGGCGAATTTGCGGGCCTCATCCGGCACATTGACGTGGAGGATCGCCGCGCGTTCGACAGGCCGGCCGGCCGCCTCCTGCACCGCCAATTCCACCACCCGCGCCCAGGCCTTGCCCCGCGTCCGCACCCGCTCCAACAAGTCCAGCTTGCCCTCGCGCACCGTGAGGATCGGCTTGATGCTGAGCAAGCTGGCCATGCCGGCCGCCAGGTGCCCAACCCGGCCGCTCATGGCCAGGTACTTGAGCGTCGACAGCGCTGCGTACAGATAGCTTCGTTGGCCCACGTCCTCCGCTCGGGCCAGCGCCTCTTCCTTCGTGGCGCCGGCCTGAACCGCCTCGGCTGCCTCGAGGACCATGAAACCAAAACCCATCGAGAGGCTACGCGTGTCCACCACGACAATGTCGCGGCCCGGCAGTTCCTCCGCCGCCACCCGGGCCGAGTCATAGGTCCGGCTGATCTCGGCGCTGACGCAAAAGCAGAGTATGCTTTCTGCCCCGGCGTCAAAGGCCGCCTGGAACGCCTCGACGAATTTACCAGGCGCAGGCGCGGCCGTGGTGGGCAACTTGCCTTCGCGGTCGATACGGGCAAAGGCCTGGACGTCGTCAATGTCGACCCCTGTCTCGAACGATTCCGCTCCGAAATTGATCGTGATCGGCACCTGGTGGATGCCGTGGCGCTCCGCCAACTCGGCGGGCAGGCTGGAGTCGGTGTCGGTAATGATGGCAATTTTGGGCATGGTTCCTCCTTTTGGTTACTGGTGATTGGTTATTAGGTATCGGATTCGGGTTGGTGGGCTTGGTTTTCCCAATAACCGATCACCGATAACCAATACCCGATACCCAAAGTATACCAAAATCCAGCCCATTGTTCAACTAGCGAGTTTCGCATAGCCAGAGGAACACCCCCGGTCTTCCTAGCCAACAAAGGTTCACAACAAGGGCAGAGTATGCTATAATGGATGTCAGCACATGCCAGTCTGTATCTGGC
>Ga0272444_10006060_pt1 | contig 10387 bp, 10 predicted proteins | sample SSMForm13_FD_201033 | JGI IMG/M metagenome (GOLD analysis project Ga0272444, IMG submission 201033) | Marine sediment archaeal communities from Little Sippewissett salt marsh, Falmouth, MA, United States - SSM-Form-13 | ecosystem: Environmental > Aquatic > Marine > Wetlands > Sediment ...
GGCTGGTCACCACTTCGGGCGGGGGCTTCGCCCTGATGAACGAGGGCTTGAGCCTGGCCGGGATGATCGAGTCGCCGCTGGTCATCCACCTCGGCCAGCGGCCCGGCCCGGCCACCGGGCTGCCCACCCGGACCGAACAGGGCGACCTCCTCTTCGCCCTCTTCGCCGGGCACGGCGAGTTCCCCCGGGCGATCCTGACCCCGGGGACGATCGAGGAATGCTTCTTCCTCACCCGCCGGGCCTTTCTCCTCGCCGACCGCTTCCAGGTCCCGGTGATCGTCCTCACCGACCAGTACCTACTCGACTCCGCTTACAACCTCCCCGTTCCCGAGATCCCCGAGGAGAAGATCGAAAACCGGATAGTCGAAACCGAAGAAGACTACCGGCGTTACGCCGCGGCCGAGGACGGGATATCCCCCCGGGGGATCCCCGGCTGGGGCCGGGGGCTGGTGGCGGTGGACAGCGACGAGCACGGCGAGGAGGGCCGGATCACCGAGGACTTCGGGGTCCGGGTAAAGATGGTCGACAAGCGGCGGAGAAAGCTCGACGGCCTGACCCGGGAGGCGCTGGAACCGGTTTTCTTCGGCGACGAGGACTACCGCACCCTGGTGGTGGGCTGGGGCTCCACCTTCCCCGCCGTCCGCGAAAGCCTCGAGGAAGCCGAAAGGAAAGGGATCGGCGGCCTCCACTTCCGCCAGGTCTATCCCTTCCATCCGAAGACCGCCGGATACCTCGATCGGGCGAAAAGGATCTTAGTGATCGAGAACAACCCCTCCGGCCAGTTCGCCCGCCTGCTGAAGATGACTTTCGGCGCGGCCGGCCTGACCAAGATCAGAAAATACGACGGACTTCCCTTCAGCCCGGAAGAGATCAGCCAAGCCCTGGAAAAGGAGGCCGACAATGAGTGATACCCCCTTCGATTTGGACGACGCCGCGATCGCCTGGTGCCCCGGCTGCGGGAACTTCGGAATTCTCGACATCCTGAAGACCGCGCTGGCCGAACTGGAGATCGCCCCGGAAAAGCTGGTGATGGTATCGGGGATCGGACAGGCGGCCAAGATCCCCCAGTACCTGAAATGCAATTTTTTCAACGGCCTCCACGGCCGCTCCCTCCCGGCGGCCACCGCGATCAAGGCGGCCAACCCGGAGCTGACCGTGATCGCCGAGAGCGGCGACGGCTGTATGTACGGGGAGGGGGGGAACCACTTCATCCATTGCGTCCGCCGCAACCCCGATCTCACCTGTCTGGTCCACGACAATATGGTCTACGGTCTGACCAAGGGACAGGCCTCCCCGACCAGCCTCCCCGGCTTCCGGACCCCGGTCCAGGTGAACGGGGTGATCCTCGAGCCCTTCAACCCCCTGGCCGTGGCGATCGCCCTCGACGCCTCCTTCGTCGCCCGGGCCTCCGCCAGGAACTCCGAGCGGACCAAGGAAATCCTGAAAGAGGCGGTCAGCCACCGCGGCTTCGCCCTGGTCGACATCTTCCAGCCCTGCGTCACCTTCAACCATCTCAACACCTACAACTGGTTCAAGGAAAACACCTACTACCTGGAGGACGATCACGATCCCGCCGACCGCGGGGCGGCCTTCGCCCGGGCGATCGAGACGGAGAAATATCCCCTGGGGGTATTTTACCGCCGGGCGGGGCGGGAACCGTTCGAGGCGGAGCTGGGGGAACACCTGGAAGGCGGGCCCCGGCCGCTCTACCGCCGGGAGTTCGACCGGGAGCGCCTGGTCAAGCTCTGGGAGAGCTTTTGCCACTGAAAACTCTTTAGGCCGAAGTCGAACTCCAGCCGGACTTGGAATTGTGTCGCCCCCTGCGGGGGCTCGGAGAAACTTGTGCTGCTTCAACTCCACGGGCTGACGCCCGTGGCTAAAGGAGGTAACGCCCCCTGCGGGGGCTGCTTAAGCTGATGCCGTCAAGTTCATACATAATAATGGAAGCCCGCGCAGCGGGCTATACATTCATAGCCACGGGCGTCTCGAAGATCCGGCTTCAGACGGAAGCCCGTGGCCGACAGAGGTAACGCCCCCGGCGGGGGCTGCTTAAGCTGATGCCGTCAAGTTCATACATAATAATGGAAGCCCGCGCAGCGGGCGATACATTCATAGCCACGGGCGTCAGCCCGTGGAATAGAGACGCGAAAAACATTACAGAGCCCCCGCAGGGGGCGACACTTAATTCACCCGATATTCATCGAGACCACTCTATGCAAGGAGGCCGAGAATGTTCCTGGAAAAGATCAAGTCGGAAGGACTGGCCCACCTCTCCTATATCCTCGGAGACGGGGGGAAGGCGGCGGTGATCGATCCGCGGAGGGATTGCGAAATCTACCGGGAGATCGCCGACCGGGAAGGCTGCCGGATCGTCGAGATCTTCGAGACCCACCGCAACGAGGATTACGTGATCGGCTCGACCGAGCTGGCCCGGCGGACCGGAGCGTCGATCCGCCACGGGGCGGCCCTCCCCTTCTCCTACGGAAAGGCGGTCACCGAGGGGGAGGAATTTACCCTCGGCGACCTCACCCTGAAGGTCCTTCAGACCCCCGGCCACACCGACGAGTCCATCTCGATCGTCCTCTACGAGCGGGGGGCGGGCGAAACCCCGGTGGGGGTCTTCAGCGGCGACGCCCTCTTCATCGGGGATACCGGGCGGACCGATTTCTTCCCCGACCGGCGCGAGGAGGTCGCCGGACTGCTCTACGACAGCATCTTCAATAAACTTCTCCCCCTGGGCGACCAGACCATTCTCTATCCCGCCCACGGCTCCGGCTCGGTCTGCGGCTCGACTCTCTCGGCCCGGGAATTTTCCACCCTGGGCCTGGAGCGGCGCCACAATCCGGGGCTGCAGGTGAAGAATCGAGACGAGTTCGTCGCCCGGAAGGCCGAAGAATTTCATTACCTGCCGCCCTATTTCCGGCGGATGGAGGTTTTGAACCTGGAAGGAACGCCGCCGGGTTCGATGACCCCCCGGCCCGCCCCGGCCGACGCCGCCGAATTCGACGGCCAAGCGGAAGAGGGAATGATCGTGGTCGACCTGAGGAGCCCGGAAGCGGTCTCCGGGGCCTTCCTGCCCGGCAGCCTGGCCATCCCCCTGGAGATGCTCTCCGACTTCGCCGGCTGGTTACTGCCTTACGACCGGCCGATCGGGCTGGTGGCCGAGGAGGGACGGACGGCCCGGGAGGCCGGCCGCCGCCTCTTCCGGATCGGCTATGAAGATATCCCGCTCTTCCTCGCCGGCGGCCTTCTCCAGTGGGAGACGAGCGGACGGAGGTACGACCGGATCCCGGCGGTCCACGCCGCCGAGATCGTGGAGAAGATCGCCGGCGGAGACGACTTCACCCTGCTTGACGTCCGGACCCGGGAGGAGTTCGAATCCGGACACCTGCCGGGAGCAATACCGATCTACCTGGGCCTTCTCCCCGAACACTTGAATGAGATCCCCGAAGAACGGCCCCTGGTCACATTCTGCGGCAGCGGGCTGCGGGCGGTCATCGCCGCCTCCCTTTTGAAGCGGAACGGTTTCGAGGAAGTCGAGGTCTGCCTCGGTTCTATGGAGGCCTGCTCCGAGATCGGCTGCCCGATCCGGACCGGGGAGGAGTAAGAAAACCCGGACGATTGGATTTTTCAACTCCGAAAAGAGAGATGAACGAACACCGCAAACAGCCGGCGAATCACCAGCACCACGATCATACCGCCCACCACCGGATGATGATCCGGGATTTCCGGCGGCGATTCTTCGTCTCCCTGATCCTGACCGTTCCCATCCTGCTTTTCTCCCCGATGATCCAGGGGCTGGCCGGTATCGAGGTGGAATTTCCCGGAAGCGATTACCTGATCTGGGGCCTATCCACCCTGGTCTTCCTTTACGGCGGCCGGCCCTTTCTCTCCGGACTCTTCTCGGAGCTGAAAAAGAAGTCCCCAGGGATGATGACCCTGATCGGCCTGGCGGTCTCGGTGGCCTACTTCTACTCCTCGGCGGTGGTCTTCGGGCTGAAGGGAAAGTTCTTCTTCTGGGAGCTGGCCACCCTGATCGATATTATGCTCCTCGGCCACTGGATCGAGATGAAGTCGGTCCTGAGCGCTTCCAACGCCTTGGAAGAACTCGCCCGCCTTATGCCGGACGAGGCCCACCGGGTCGAGGACGGAGAGACGGTCGAGGTCAAGCTGGAGGATGTAAAGAGCGGCGATCTCCTCCTGGTCAAACCGGGGGAGAAGATCCCCGCTGACGGGGTGATCAAAAAAGGAGAAAGCTCGGTCAACGAAGCGATGGTCACCGGGGAGTCGAAACCGGTGGAGAGAGGAAAGGCGAAGACCGGGGACGGGGCAACGACGCCCCCGCCCTGGCCCGGGCCGACGTGGGCATCGCGATCGGTTCGGGGACCGACGTGGCCGCCGAGACCGGTGACATCATCCTGGTCAACTCCGATCCGCGGGACGTGACCGGGCTGATCTTATTCGGCCGGGCCACCTACCGGAAGATGGTCCAGAACCTCTGGTGTGCGGCCGGCTACAACGTGGTGGCCATCCCCCTGGCGGCCGGGGTGCTCTCCTGGGCCGGGATCCTGATCTCCCCGGCGGTGGGGGCGGTTTTGATGTCTCTCTCCACGGTCATCGTGGCCGCCAACGCCAGAATGCTGAAAGTGGAAAAGCCCGCCTGAGGAACCGACGAAAAAAACAAACCGGGACGGTCGGCGAGGATGATATTTTTCACCCCCTCGAGCAACTGGGAATTCCTCTCGCAGGGTATACTCTTCTCCTCATTCCGATATCCGGAATTTACTTCCGGAGCACCTCTTCGATCGCGGCCAGGGCCTGGTCGTAATCGGGTTCGTCGGTGACTTCGCCGACCAGCTGCTTGTAACGGATCGTCCCAACCCGGTCGATCACCCAGAGCGACCGGGCCAGGAGCCGGAGGTCCTCGATCAGGATCCCGTAGGAGCGGCCGAAATCGGCCAGGCGGTGATCGGTAAGCAGCCGGATATTGGTGATTTCGGCCTCTTCGCTCCAGCGCTTCTGGGCAAAGGGCAGGTCCATACTGACTAAAACCGCGCTGATCCCCTCCCCCAGTTTGTCGATTTCCCGGCTCAGGCGTTGTGCTTCTTTCGAGCAGACCGAGGTATCCAGTGAGGGGACCGTAATCAGCAGGATATTCCCCTGCCCCTGGGGATCGAAAATCAGCTCCTTCAGTTCACCGTCGGTCAGCCGGCAGGTAGGGGCCCGGCTCCCGGCCGGAACGTAATCCCCGGCCAGGTTCAGGGGCTCACCCTTCATTGTCACGGTAACGATTTTATCACTCATATGGTTCCTCCCGGTGTTTCCTGATTACTCCGTCTCCTTCCGGTCGCCCGGCAGGAACGGTACTTCAAGTTGAGGCGTTATCTTTTCACCCCCGAAAGAATCCGGCAATGGCCCGGCTCAACTTTTTATTGATTTTTTTCTACCCGGAAAGGACTGAAAGGAAAACCTGTAAAGAGGGGCGGGGGAATTCAGAATACATCAAGCTAAAGAATATGAGTGATTCTATTGCAGCTCCCGGGAATCCATCAGCCGCACTCCCCTGTCCCGCATATCCTCCAGGGCCTCCTCGATGCTGCCTTCGGGCTGGTCGATCCCTTCGGTGGCGTCCCGGAGCAGGCAGACCCGGAAACCGTATTTCAATCCGTCGAGGGCGGTGTAATAAACACAGAAATCCAGCGCCAGGCCGCAGAGGTAGAGTTCTTTGATTCCCATACCCAGCAGGTAATAGTGGAGACCGGTTTCGGTCTTCCGATCGTTCTCCACGAATCCGGAATAGGAGTCGATTTCCGGATCGTAGCCCTTCCGGATAATCAGATTCACCGGGTTCATATCCAGTTGGGGATGGAACTCGGCCCCCCGGGTGCCCGGGACGCAGTGATCGGGCCAGAGGATCTGGGTGATGCCGTCGAGCTCGATGGTTTCAAAGGGCTCCTTGCCGTGGGTGCCGGCAAACGAGACGTGCCCCCGGGGATGCCAGTCCTGGGTGGCCACCACCTCGTCGAAGATATCCCGGGAGGAGACGCGGTTGACGGCGGGGATGATCCGGTCGCCGCCGGGTACCGCCAGGGCCCCCCCGGGACAGAAATCGTTCTGGATGTCGGTGATCAGCAGGGCCTTTCCGTTATTCATCCGGTCCTCCTTTTTCGAATCTGACATCTATACCTGGTTGTTCATTATAAAATACCCGGGAAAAGAAAACAGGACTTAAAGTTACTTGTTGCTGACTTTTCTCTACCCGGAAGGGAGAGGAGGGGAGGGAAAAGCGGGGAGCGGGTCAGAATAGAATCAGATATCCCAGACCCAGGCCGGCGGCCATCCCCAGGGCGTCGGGGAGAACCCCGTGCCGGCCGGGGAGGCCGAGCATCGGGCCCCGGGCGGCCAGGCGATCACCGCCGCCGGGTAAGCCAGCCAATACCGCTCCATCATATCTCCACCAGGCTGATCTCGGCGACCAGCGGCAGGTGATCCGAGGCCGCCCGGGCCGGTGTTCCGGGGTATCCCAGCGCCGGGCGGTGAGGTCGATCCCACCGGAGAAAGCGACCGAGTCGTCGATGACCACGATCTTCTGGTGGAGCGAGGAGCCGAGGTGGTGGTTGGAGTCGCGGCGGAAGCGGACCCGCCGAGGCGACTTCCAGCCCAGGATGTAGACCGTCTCCCGGGCCTTAACCGCCGCCCGGTAAAAGGCCTGGTGATAGGAAGAAGCGTAAACCAGGAAAGCCGCCCGGGAAGCCCGCGCAGTTTTCCAGCAATTTTTCCTTTCCCGGATGATACCGCTCAATTGACCTCCGATTTCTCTTCTTCGGACGCCGCCGCGACCGAAGCGACGGTAAATCCAGCGGTTCGACCGACCCGGCCTTGCCGATAAGGTGAGCGTTTTTCCCGCCGCGCGGTTTTACCCGGCCTCCAGGTTGTTCGGCAACCATCATCTAGCAACTTCACGCCGGCATCGAGACTACTAATTATAAGTGATTCTCCGCGTTCTGTCCAGCCGGGAACAATGGCATCTTTCGCTCTCGATCCGGCGATTCTGATTTGCCGCCGGCGACCGGACCGGTATAATTGAAAAACGATTACTGGATATAATACTCCAATATCAGCCGAAATAGTCGCGATGAGGAAGCCGGCGGGAACACCCGCCGGGAGGAGAAATAGATGAAACCTGAGGAATCCGGGCTGGCCCGGGGGATACTCTTCACCGACTTCTACCAGCTGACGATGGCCCAGCTCTACTTCCGGGCGGGGCTCCAGGACGACCCGGTCCAGTTCGACTACTTCTTCCGCACCCTCCCCGATTACGGCGGCCACCGGGCCGGGTACTGCGTCCACGCCGGGATGGAGACCCTGCTGGAATGGATGGCGGGGGCCGCCTTCGGGGAGGCGGAGATCTCCGCCCTGGCCGGACTGACCGGGAAGGAGGGGACGCCGCTCTTCGGGCCGGATTTCCTCGATTGGCTCCGGGCGGAGGTAAACTTCCGGAAGATCTCGATCTCGGCGGTCCCGGAAGGCCGCGCGGTCTTCCCCGACCTCCCCCTGGCGGTGGTCCGGGGTCCCCTGGCCGCCGCCCAGCTTCTGGAGTCGCCGCTGCTCAACCACCTCAACTTCCAGACCCTGATCGCCACCAAGGCGGCCCGGATCCGCCGGGCCGCCGGGGAGCGGCTCCTGATCGACTTCGGGATGCGCCGGGCCCAGGGCTTCGGCGCCAACGCCGCCGCCCGGGCGGCCCTCCTCGGGGGGGCGGACTTCACCTCCAACACCGGGATCTCCCTCGACCTCGGCTTTCCCCCGAAGGGAACCCACGCCCACAGTATGGTCCAGTTCTTTATGGCCCGGGGCAAGGGGGAGCTGGCGGCCTTCCGGAGTTACGCCGAGGTCTACCCAGACGACTGCCTGCTCCTGGTCGACACCATCGACACCCTGGCCAGCGGGGTCCCCAACGCCATCCGGGTCTTCGAGGAACTGAAAAAGAAGGGGCACCGGCCACTGGGGATCCGGCTCGACTCCGGTGACCTGGCCCACCTGGCCGTCGAATCCGCGAAGATGATCGACCGGGCGGGCTTCCCCGAGACCGTCATCGTCCTCTCCAACCAGCTCGACGAAGCGCGGATCCGGGAGATCGACCGGCGAATCGCCGGAGAGGCCCCGAAGCGGGGGGTCGATCCCGACCGTCTGCTGGAGCGGCTGGCCTACGGGGTGGGGACCCGCCTGACCACCTCTCAGGGTTGCGGGGCGCTGGACGGAGTCTACAAGCTGACCGCGGTCAGGGAAGGGGACGACTGGAAACCGGCTTTCAAGATCTCCGAGACCCCGGAGAAGACCATCAACCCCGGCGAGAAAATGGTCTGGCGGATTTACGGCCCCGAGGGCAAGGCTCTCGCCGACTTCTTGAGCCGATCCGACGAGGACCCCCGGGAAGAGGAGACCCTGATCCTCCGGCACCCCTCCGACCCCGGAGAAGAACGGACTTTCCGCCGGGAGGAAATCTCAAAGATCGAGCCGCTCCTGGAAACAGTCCGGGAAGACGGCCGGGAGGCGGGAAAACTCTCCTCCCTGGAGGATATCCGGAAAACCGTTAAGTCCGATCTCGAACGCCTCCCCGACGGTGTGAAGAAGATATTCGACCCCGAACCCTACCCGGTCTTCCTCACGGAAAAGCTCTGGAAGTTGAAGCAGGAGCTCATCTCGTCTTACCGGCACTCAAGGTAGGTCGGACATTCCTGTCTGACCGCGATATGCCAGTGTAGGTCAGACATTCCTGTCTGACCGCAAAGCCCCGATCAGGCAGGAATGCCCGATCTACCCTGCCCACAAAGCCCAAGGTAGGTCAGACATTCCTGTCTGACCGCAAAGCCCCGATCAGGCGGGAATGCCTGATCTACAAAAAAATTCCCAAAGACAACTTGACACCGGGGCTAACTAATACTATATTGGTAATAGTTAAATATGAAACTGATCACCAAGAACACCGATTACGCCACCCGCGCCCTGATCTACCTGGCCCGGGCGGGGGAGAGATATGTCCCCTCCCGGGAGATCTCCGAGAAGGAGGGGATCCCCCTGAATTTCCTCCGCCGGATCATCCGGGAGCTGGCCCGGGAGAAGCTCGTCGAGACCCGGGAAGGGAAGGCGGGGGGCGCACGGCTGGTTGTACCGGGAAATAAGATCGAGCTGACCCGCCTGATCGAGATCTTCCAGGGCAAGGTCAGCCTCCTGGAATGCATCTTCCGGCGGAAGATCTGCCCCAACCGGGCCCGCTGCGTGCTCCGGGCGCGGATCAAGAAGATCGAGGACCTGGTCCTCGGCGAACTCGCGGGGATCACCGTCGGCGGCCTGGTGAAGGATATCGAGGAGCAGAACGATGAAGCGAAAGATAATTAAGATCGACCACGACCTCTGCGACGGCTGCGGTCTCTGCCTCCCCGGCTGCCCGGAGGGGGCGCTCCGGATCATCGACGGCAGGGCCCGGCTGGTCAGCGACCTCTTCTGCGACGGTCTGGGGGCCTGCGTCGGCGAATGCCCGAAGGGGGCGCTGACGGTCGAAGAGCGGGAGGCTCAGCCCTACGACGAGGGGCGGGTGATGGAGGAGATCGTCCCCCAGGGCCCGGCCACCATCCGGGCCCACCTCGAGCACCTCGAGGACCACGGGGAGAAGGAGTACCTGGCCCGGGCCCTGGATTATCTAAAAAAACGGAAGATCGAGGTCCCCGAGGGGTTCCAGCTTAATGAAACTGGTGAGTCCGGTGGTGCGGAACCCTGCGGCTGTCCCAGCGCCCGGATCATCGACTTTTCCGGCGGCGGCGAAGATCGGCCCGCCCCGGCGGGGCCGGCCCCTTCCCGGCTGGGGCAGTGGCCGGTCCAGCTCAATCTGGTCCCGCCGGCGGCGCCCTTCCTCGAGGGGGCCGACCTGCTGGTGAGCGCCGACTGCGTCCCGATCGCCTACGGCGGCTTCCACGAGGACCTCCTCAAGAACCGGGTGGTGGTCTGCGGCTGCCCGAAATTCGACGACGCCGAAGCCTACCGGGAGAGGCTGGCCGAGTACTTCCGGCGGCACGAGATCAATTCGGTCACCGTGGCCCGGATGGAGGTCCCCTGCTGCTCCGGCCTGACCGCCCTGGCCCGCGGGGCCCTGGCCGACTCGGGCAAGGAGATTCCCTTTCAGGAGACCATGATCGGGGTTCGGGGGGAGAAACTAAACTAAGACCAGAGATTAGCTGGTGAACTGATTCACCCGCGGCACAAGGCCGCGGGGGTCTCCGCCCCCGGCCGGTTTATCCGGCCGGAGCGAAAGTTCAAGAGCTAAAGCGAAACCGAAAACCCGCCCCCCCGGGGCTTGCCCCCCGGGGAGCGAAAGTTCACAAGCTACACC
>Ga0272444_10006061_pt1 | contig 10385 bp, 9 predicted proteins | sample SSMForm13_FD_201033 | JGI IMG/M metagenome (GOLD analysis project Ga0272444, IMG submission 201033) | Marine sediment archaeal communities from Little Sippewissett salt marsh, Falmouth, MA, United States - SSM-Form-13 | ecosystem: Environmental > Aquatic > Marine > Wetlands > Sediment ...
TAATTTCGTTATGCCATTATCATACAATATATATCAACAGGCTATTCGGGCGGTATTTGATCCTCGGAATAATACCGAATCTCGCCGAAACGTTGAATCTGGTAGCCAACCAGTTCCGGAGTCGATAAATAATCGGAGTAATCGACTTCCCGGAAAAATGACGGCGTCAGGCCGGAATGAACCAGGCGGCCGTGCCGCATGACAAATACCTCGTCGGTCAAATCCAGAATAATATCCCCGAAGTGGGAGACAATAACCACCCCGACATTTTCATCGCGGAGTTTTCGGGCCAGTTTCTCGAACAAATCGATACCGGTCGCATCGAGGGCGCAGGTGGGCTCATCGAAAAAGACAAACGCCGGTTTCATGGAGAGGATAGCGGCAAAGGCGACCCGTCTTTTTTCACCACCGGAAAGAGTAAAGGGATTGCGCCCGGCATAAAGGTTCCTGTCGAGACCCACCATAGGATAGACCGGCTCGACGATCTTATCGATATCCTGAAACTGAAGGTTTTCCGGTCCGAAACGGATTTCCCGGTCGACGGTCGGAAGGAAGAACTGACGTTCCGGTTGCTGGAAGGAAATGGCCGGGCGGCTCTCCCCCGCCTCCGGACCGAGGAGACGGACCTGCCCGGTCAGCGGTTTCAGGAGGCGCGACATAATTTGCAAAAGAGTCGTTTTGCCGCTTCCTGAGGGCCCCACCAGGCCGTAGATTTTGCCGCTGTCGATTTTAATATCCAGATTATCGAAAAGCCGGTCGGGGCCGTTGTCATAGGCAAAGGAAACCGACTCCAAAACCAGCGAACGCGGCCTTTCGGCGGCCTTTTCAGGCTGTGATCCGGATGGCGGCCGGGCCGGCGCCGTCTGGATTTTCTTTTTCAACCGGTATTCCAGCGGCAGTTTAATACCGATTTGATCGCCTTTCTCGAGGCGCGAAAAAACCTCCTCCGGGGAGTCATCGTAAAGGATACTACCCCCGGCAAAGACAATCAGGCGCCGATGCCGGGACGCAATGCGGGAGTACTGCGTGATCCGAATGACGGTCAGCTCTTTTTTCTCGACCAGGAGCATGCCCAGCGATTCATCGAGCATCCGCCGCCCGGATTCATCGAGATAGGAAGCCGGTTCATCGAGAATCAGTATTTCAGGTTCCGAGATCATAATCGAAGCCAGGGCCAGCCTCTGCTTTTCCCCGCCGGAGAGCTCCGAGGTGATTTTTTTCCTGAAGCGGCTCAGATCAAACAGGCCGATTATTTTGTTGACTCTGGCGGCCATCTCATCGGGGCCAACATTCATATTCTCGAGCGAAAAGGCTATTTCTCTTTCGACGGTGGTGGCCACCAGTTGATTATCCGGATTCTGAAAAACCAGTCCGACTTTTTGCTTAAGAGTCCGGCTGTCGCGCTCATCTGACGGGTTCAGGCCGAGAACTCTGATCCGGCCCGAGGTCGCTTTCAGGATACCGTTGATCAGCATGGCCAGAGTGGTTTTACCGGAGCCGTTGTTGCCGACGACGGCGACATGTTCACCCGGCGAGATGGTCAATGAGACATCATGCAGAGCGACGGTGCCATCGGGAAAGGCGTATGATACATCGGTAAATTCGATCATAAAAACAAAAACCGCCGGCGACTCGGTTTCGGGCCGCCGACGGATATCTCACTAAAGAGGCATTATTCATCCCCGATAACAAACATCGAGTTCCCGGGCCGCTTTAACCTCGTTGAGTCTCCGGACAGGCGTCCGATGCGGCGCGGAAGTCAATTTGTCGGGATTTTCAGCGGCGTCGCGGGATATTTCCTTCAACACCTCGGCGAATCTCTCCAGCGTATAGCGGCTTTCCGTTTCGGTCGGCTCGATCATGAAGGCCTCGGGAACGATCAGAGGAAAATAAACGGTAGGAGCATGAAAACCGTAATCAAGAATACGCTTGGCCATATCGAGGGCTTTGACGCCCAGTTTTTTCTGGCGATTGCAGGAGAGAACGAATTCATGCTGGCAGATATCATCGAAAGGAATATCGAATTCATCACCAAGGAGAGCTTTCAGGTAATTGGCGTTGAGGATGGCGTTTTCCGCCACGGCCTTGAGACCGGGCCCGCCGAGAGTACGAATATAGGCGTAGGCCCGAACGGCGTTGGCGAAATTGCCGTTGTAGGCATGCAGTCGACCGATCGATTTAGGCCGGTCATAATCGAGGAAATATTCGCCGGAACCATCCGACTTGCGAGCCACCACGGGAGCCGGCAAAAACGGCCCGAGTTCTTCGGTCACTGCCGTGGCGCCGCCTCCCGGACCACCGCCGCCGTGTGGCGTGGAGAAAGTCTTGTGCAGATTGAAATGAAGGATATCGAAGCCGATGCGCCCCGGTTTGACGATCCCCAGCTGGGCATTGAGATTGGCTCCGTCCATATACAGGAGGGCGCCGGCCTCGTGAATAATCCGGACCACCTCCTCGATATTGCTTTCGAAAAGCCCAAGCGTATTGGGATTGGTCAGCATCATCCCGGCCGTATCCTCATCGACCACGGCCGCCACCGCTTCAGGATCGATAATGCCTTTTTCGTTCGAGGCAATCTGTACCGTTTCGAAGCCGGCCAGACTGACCGAGGCGGGATTGGTGCCATGCGCCGAATCGGGGATAATGATCTTTTTCCGGTTTTCCCCGCGGTCGAGATGATAAGCACGAATTATCAGAAGCCCGGTAAATTCACCCTGGGCGCCGGCCACCGGTTGCAGGGAAATCTCATCGAAACCGGAGATTTCCATAAGATACTGCCCCAGTTCATACATCAGTTGCAGGGAACCCGAGGAGGTCCGGCAGGGCGCCAGGGGATGCTGATTGGCGAATCCCGGGAGGGCGGCTACCTTGTCGTTGATCTTGGGGTTGTATTTCATGGTGCATGAACCGAGGGGATAAAAACCGCGATCGATATGATGGTTTTTCGTCGACAGCCCCACGAAATGCCGCACCACTTCACCCTCGGTGACCTCAGGCAGAGGCGGCTTTTCCCGTCGCCGGTATTTTTCCGGAATCAGTTCCATGAGTTCCGTTTCCGGACGACCGGTCGAAGGCAAGGGCGCCCCGATGGTTCCCGGTGCCGATTTTTCGTAAATTAACAATCTCTCTTCCATAAGTGATTAACCCGAGTTTCGAATTATTCCTCCTCCGGCGGGGGCGGATTTTTCAATTTTTCGATGGTTTCCCTGATTTTGGTCGAATCGTCGCTTTCGGGAAACATGACGAGATAATCCTGGTAGGCTTTTATGGCCGCGGTCGTGTCCCCTTTTTTTCGTAATGTATAGGCCAGATATATTTGCGACCTCTCGGCGATATCGCCCTCCGGGTATTTTTTCAGGAACTCCCTGAATTGATCGATAGCGGCGTCAAACTCCTCGAGCCGCAGCTTGACGGCGCCGATGGAGAACATGGCCTCTTCGGCATGTCCCGAGGTATCCTCGGGATCAGCGGCCATAACCGACTCATAATGCTCCAGTGCCTTTTCGTATTGGCCGCGATCGCTGTATTTTTCGGCCAGGGTATAATGGACATCAACAGTGGGATCGGTTTCCGCCTGTTCCAGATAATAGTCGAGTGTCCCGATGCCGGCCAGGTAATTGTCCACTATTATGACGAAACTGTCGGGCTCGCGAAAACCACCGATCCGCTCGATTTCGCTGCCGTCGGCATTCGCGATAACCGTCGTCGGCAGCCCCTGAATGGAGTATTTGTCGGCCGTGGTCGAATCGATATCGACGTCGATCTTGGCAAAGACGAAATCCTCGGTAAGCGCGATAACGGCCGAATCGGTAAAGGTCACCGAATCGAGTCGCTTGCACCATCGACACCAGGTGGCGTAGAAATCGAGAAGGACCATCTTATCGTTTTTCTCGGCCAGGACGAGGGCCGAATCATAATCGGTAATGAAATCGATCTCGGTGGGCATTTCCACCGGCTGTTCTTTTTCACTGCAGGCGACAGCCAGAATCAGGGCGGCCGTTATCAGCAGCAGGGTGGTGATTCTTGTTGTTCCAGTCCGGTTGCGCATTGGCTTTCCATCCTATGATATATTCGTTCTTATATTCAATGTCTAGTCGATCTTTTCCCAGGCGTCACCCAGGATCATTTCCAGAATTTTTTCGGCATCCTCCCGATAATCGGAAGGCACATGCAGTTGAAACTTGCCGATTCCTTTTCCGGCAAGGGAAGGCAGATTGAGCCCCACCTGGCCGAAATAACCCGACTCTGAAATCACGACGACGGGAATAGTATAGCTCTTTAAGGTCTCTTTGGCGAAATCGGCCGAGGTTTTATCCATAATGCGGGCAATCATAACCCAGCCGGCCCGATCAGCAGCGGAATCGCTATCCTCGAAATCCCGGGAACAGCGCGGGCAGGAGGTCAGATCACCCTCGAAGTATTCATCGCAATCAGGGCAGTACGGCATGAGAGGCATATTTCCGGAATGAATCGGACAGCTTGTCTATTTCCGATTCGGTTCTTTTTTCGGTGAAAGCAATCAGCAGGGCGTTTTCCATGTCAGGGTAATATCGACCCAGGTCGATACCAGCCAGAAGACCGTATTTTTCGACGAAATGTTCGATCAATTCGGCGGCCGGGCCGGGTGTTCTGACAACCATCTCACGAACAAAAGCGCCCTCGAACCAGGGCTCGTATTCCGGCCGGGAAAAGATCTTTTCGGCGGCTCGATGGGCCCGATCCAGGGACAAAAGAGCGACCTGACGGAGTCCCTGGCGCCCCAGCAGGGACATATATATGGCCGCCATGGTGGCGCAGAGGGCCTGGTTGGTGCAGATATTCGAAGTGGCCCGATCACGGCGGATGTGCTGCTCACGGGTCTGGAGAGTCAAAACGAAGCCGGGTCGGCCATCGACATCCTCGGTTCTGGCCGCCAGGCGTCCCGGAAGAAGGCGTATCAGCTCTTTTTTAACGGCAAAAAAGCCCAGGAGGGGACCGCCGAAATTAAGCGGCAGGCCAAGCGGTTGTCCCTCGCCGACAGTGATATCGGCGCCGACCTCACCCGGCGGAGTCAGGACAGCCGCGGCGATGGGATCGGCGGCAACGATCAGATGACCGCCGGTCTTGTGTATCAACTGCCCGCCCTGCTCGATATCCTCGATCAGCCCGAAGAAATTCGGCTGGGCCAGGATAAGACAGGCCGTGTCGTCGTTGACAACCTCGCCGATACGATCGAAATCGGTCTGACCCTCGGAATGGGGAACGATCGTTATCTCGACCTCCTTGCCGGCCAGATAAGTAGCCAGCACCTGTCGGTAAAGGGGACTGACGGCATCCGAGACGACGATACCGGCGCGGCGGGTTTTATTCATTGACAGCAGAGCGGCTTCGGCCACGGCCGATGCCCCGTCGTACATAGATGCATTGGCCGCATCCATACCGGTCAGGCGACAGATATGGCTCTGGAATTCATATATGGCCTGCAGGGTTCCCTGTGAAACCTCGGCCTGATAGGGCGTGTAAGCGGTCTGAAATTCCGGTCGACCGGCGAGAGCTTCAACCACCGCCGGGACATAATGATCGTACACACCGCCACCGGCAAATACAGTCAGGTAATCGGCGTTTTTTAAGGCCAGGGCCTTCATTTGGCGGAACAACTCCATCTCGGACAGAGGTTCCGGCAAATCCAGAGGTTGCTTCAGGCGAAGCTTATCCGGGATCGGAGCCAGCAGGTCCTCAAGGGAAGCGACCCCGATTTTTTCAAGCATCAGCCGGCGATCATCATCGGTATTGGGAATGTAGACCATATTCCGATCGCCTAGCTGATCAGTTTTTCATAATCGTCGGAGGAAAGAAGCTTGTCCAGCTCCGCTTTGTCGCTAACCTGGATTTTAATCATCCAGCCATCACCGTACGGATCGCGGTTGATCGACATCGGTTCGTTTTCAAGGGAGTCGTTGATCTGAGTTATCTTTCCCGAAATGGGTGAGTATAAATCGGATACCGCCTTGACCGCCTCGATGGTCCCGAAAGGCTCCATCGCCTTGACTTCCTTGTCGACCTGGGGCATCTCGACAAAGACGATATCGCCCAGTTCCCCCTGAGCGTAATCGGTGATACCGACGACAGCGGTATCGCCGTCGATTTTAATCCATTCATGTTCTTTGGTATATTTTAATTCGGCGGGTATATTCAATGGGCACCTCCAATGTTATTTATCGCCATCAATGGCCGGCGTTGCTGCCGCTTTGACTTTCTCCTTTTCTTCGCTCATTTTTTGTATGAAGCTGGTATCAAAATGACCCGACACGAAGTCGGGGTGATCGAAAATGATCTTATGAAAATCGATGGTGGTGGGAATCCCCTCGATAATAAACTCTTCGAGGGCATATTTCATTTTGGTGACCGCCTCCGCGCGCGACTCGGCCCGGACGATAAGCTTGGCGATCATGGAATCATAAAAAGGCGGAATGACATATTTGGCATAGGCGGCGGTATCGACGCGTATGCCATGTCCGCCGGGAACATGGAATGACACGATCTGACCCGGCGCGGGCCGAAAATCCCGGCGCGGGTCCTCGGCATTGATACGGCATTCGATGGCATGCCATTTCATGATAATATCTTCCTGTCGAAAACGGAGTTTTTCTCCGGCGGCAACCTTGATCTGCTCCTTGACGAGATCAATATCGGTCGATTCCTCGGTGATGGGATGCTCCACCTGAATCCGCGTGTTCATTTCCATGAAATAAAAATTCAGGTCGGCGTCGACCAGGAACTCCATGGTTCCGGCGCCGAGATAATCGATGGTGGAGGCACCGCGGACCGCCATCCGGCCCATGGCCCCGCGCAGTTCGGGAGTGATAATCGGCGACGGGCATTCCTCGATCAGTTTCTGGTGGCGTCTTTGAATGCTGCAGTCGCGCTCGCCGAAATGTATGATGTTGCCGAAGGAATCGCCCATCAACTGGATTTCGACATGGTGCGGCTGGAGGATGACCTTCTCGAGATAAACATCGGGATTGCCGAAGGACTTATCGGCCTCGGCGCGGGCCATGGGAAAGCCGACTTTCAGTTCCGCTTCATCGCGGCACAGGCGCATCCCCCGGCCACCGCCGCCGGCGACAGCCTTAATGAGAACGGGATAGCCGATTTCCACGGCCAGTGAGGCCGCCTCTTCGACCGACTCGACGACCCCCTCGGAGCCGGGAATAACCGGAATTCCGGCCTCTTTCATGACTCGTTTGGCGACACCCTTATCACCCATGTTGCGAATCATATCCGGCCGTGGGCCGATAAAGGTCAGACCGCAGGATTCGCAAATTTCGGCGAAATCGGCGTTTTCGGCCAGAAAACCATAGCCGGGGTGAATGGCATCGGCATTGGTCACCTCGGCGGCGGCAATGATCCTTTTGGGATCAAGATAACTGCTGCCGGCCAGGGGCGGCCCGATGCAGACATCCTCATCGGCAAAACGGACATGCAAAGAATCCCGGTCGGCCTCGCTGTAAACGGCTACCGTCCGGATACCCAGTTCACGGCAGGATCTGATGACGCGAAGTGCTATCTCCCCTCGATTGGCAATGAGTACTTTTTTAAACAAGGTCCTCCATTAATCAATATATCAAAATTTAGTGAAATCGGGTCTTTCTTCCGGTTTTTCTTCCGGTTTCTCTTCGCCTTTTTCTTTGTCGCCCTCCCAGCGATCGGAGGCGCCGGTAATACCCCGCACACGGAGATCGAAATCATCGGGATTGGTACACTGCTTGAGGGCTTCTTCATATGAAATCATACCGGCCCGGTAAAGGTTCATGATCGACTGATCGAAAGTCATCATGCCATACTGGGCACCGTCCTCGATAAGATCGGGGATAGCGGGAGTCTTCAGTTCATCCATGATATACTCCCTGACGGCTCCGGTGGAAATCATGATTTCCAGGGCGGGAGCCCGGCCGCTCATATCGCCCCGAACCATGAGCCGCTGGCAGACGATGGCCTTGATGGTTCCGGCCAGAAGCAGTCTTATCTGCTGGTGCTGGTGGGGAGGGAAAAACGAAATAATACGGGAAATGGTCTCGACGGCATTAAGCGTATGCAAGGTGGACAAGACCAGATGCCCGGTATCGGCCGCTGTTAGGGCAATTGACATGGTTTCCAGGTCACGGATTTCACCGATGAGAATAACATCGGGATCCTGGCGAAGTGAATGACGCAGAGCCGAGGCGAAGGAATCGGTGTCGGCCCCCACCTCGCGCTGCGAAATAATGCATTTCTTGTCTCGAAAGATGAACTCGATGGGGTCTTCCACGGTAAGTATATTCTGCGTCCGGTTGGTATTCATATGCTCGACCATGGAGGCAAGAGTGGTCGATTTGCCGGAGCCGGTGGTGCCGGTGATAATAATCAACCCCCGGGGTTCCATGGCCAGCTTATTTATGACCTCCGGCAGGTTCAATTCACTGAAGCTGGGAATACGAGTATTGACGGCCCGAATGGCGATACCGCCGGTTCCTCGCTGGCGAAACATATTGATCCGAAAACGGCCCAGCTTGGCCACCGAAAGGGCAAGGTCCATTTCATTCTTGGCCCGGAATTTCTGCAGTTGAGTTTCATTGAGTATCTGCCCGATGATGTTTTCGACCTGGTCGATCGTGATGGGGTCAGTCTGGATAGGCTCCAGAACACCGTTGACTCTCAGGTAAGGCCGAATACCGACGCGCACATGTAAATCCGATGCCTTGCGATTGAGCATCTCGACGAGCATCTGTTTCAGATTCATAACCGATCCTCCGAAAAATCTAGAAAATCATTTTTCCGGATCGATCAGGAACATGACCTGCCCGAATTCTACCGGCTGTGCATTCTCAACCAGGACCTTGGTCACCCTGCCGGCCATCTCCGATTCGATTTCATTCATCAGTTTCATGGCCTCGACAATGCACACCACCTGACCGACCGAAATATTTTGTCCTTCTTTCACGTATGGAGGTGCATCCGGTGCCGGAGAGGCATAGAATGTTCCCACCATTGGTGATTTAATCTCTACATATTTCTTGTCGGTCGAAGAGGCCGATGACTCAACCCCTGACGGCTCGACCGGCGGCTTTTCTTTCGGTTTAGGCTGGGGGATATGCCCAACGACGGCAGGCTGTTCGGAATGACCATTAGGGCCGGCCAGACGCTTGGTTATGCGAACCCTTCTCCCCCAACTGGTGACTTCCAGCTCATTAACATCGGATTGCTCAACGAGCCGAATTAGTTTCCTTATTTTCGTTTCCCTCATAAGATACCTCTCAGGGCCTAATTAAGCCGAAAAGATAACATTTTATTGTCAGAGCTCCAATAGTTTTTTTGGGGCCTGGTTGAGGACTCGGCCGGCCCCGGAGGTGACAGCGACATCATCCTCGATTCTGACGCCGCCCCAATTGGGTATATAAATACCCGGTTCCACCGTTAAAACCATGCCCTTTCTTAGCTTATCAGTGCTCCTGGGGCCGGCGTTGGGTTTCACATGAACATAAATGCCAATACCATGCCCGGTTCCATGAGTGAAATATTTTTTGAAGCCGGCCTTGTCGATTACCTTTCTGGCGGCACTGTCGACCGCTTTGGCCTCGGTCCCGGCCCGCACCTTTCTAATCCCGGCCCGCTGGGCCCTCAGAACAGCATCATAGACACGCTTTTGTTTGCTGGTCGCCCGGCCGACCACGACCGTGCGGGTGATATCCGAAACATAGCCTTTATAGGTGGCACCGAAATCTATAGTAACGAATTCGCCCTTTTTGACCTTTTTGGAGGAGGCCAGCCCATGCGGCAAAGCCGAGCGAATGCCCGAGGCGACGATCGTATCGAAGGCCGGTTTTTCGGATCCGAGCATTTTCATCTGATACTCCAGCTCGGCGCAAATCTCAATCTCTTTTCGGCCGGGTTCGATATATCCGAGAATCCGCTCGAAGGCGACATCCGATATTTCAACCGCCTTTTCAATACTGGCCATTTCTTTCTGATCCTTGATTATCGAGAGATTTTCCACCGCTCCCGAAACGGGTATCAAAAGCGCTCCCGGCAGATTGGCCCGGATCAGATCCATGTCGGCACAATAGAGGTATTCCGGCTCATAGCCATAGACGACATTTTTCCCGTGAAACTGCTTGAGATCCTTCAAAGCGGCCAGGACACTGGTCTTGACCGGGATTATTCTGGCCCCTTTGACTTCGCGATCAGCCTGACCATGAAAGCGTCCATCGCAAATAAAAAAGGCCCCGTTGGGTTTGACAATGAGCAGCCCGGCATCACCGGTAAAACCACACAAATAGCGAATATTGGCCATACGCGAGACGATAAAGGCGTCCAGGTTGTTATCTTTGATAAAATCCTTTAGTTCCTTAATTCTCTGTCTATGCATT
>Ga0272444_10006062_pt1 | contig 10384 bp, 8 predicted proteins | sample SSMForm13_FD_201033 | JGI IMG/M metagenome (GOLD analysis project Ga0272444, IMG submission 201033) | Marine sediment archaeal communities from Little Sippewissett salt marsh, Falmouth, MA, United States - SSM-Form-13 | ecosystem: Environmental > Aquatic > Marine > Wetlands > Sediment ...
CGCCATTTTTTTGACCCCCGAAACGGATGTCCGGCGCTGCGCTCAAAAACGAACACGGCCGGTTCTATAGAGGGTGCCGGACCGAACACGAACATTTCTCCCCATCGCATCGCAATCCACCCCGCACCGAATTGGAGCCCATCGACGCCCATGGCATGAGAGTTGCTTGGGACTTCCAGCAGGCAGCATCGGGGTTCTGCCCCCAGTATGATTCAAATGAGGATTGCAGTTGTGAAACACGCCCGCGCCCGACATACCATCAGGGGCGTCATCGTTCCGGCCGGATGGGATGACAACGGCAGAGTCAATGCCGTTTCCGTTCAAACCAACCAGGAGGAAGAATATTTGGTTGTCCCCAACGCCGACGGCCTCGAGCTGTTCGATCTGATCCATTCTACAGTGGAGCTGAACGGCATCATCAAGCACCGTCTGGACGGACGCCGCACCATCGCCGTCAAACGTTATGATCGCATCACGGGGGGCACGGATTCGTCCGTTTGAAATGCGCCCGGCGGGCCTGCCGCTTAATGAACCAATGCCTCCGCCGACGGCGGGCACCGCCTGTCATGGACCCGCAGACAAGGAAACCTCGGAAAAAATGAAAACGGAATTCATCACCTGCATTCAGTGCGGACAGGAATTCGAATTTTCCGCTCAAGAACAGCAACAATTCGATCGCCGGGGGTTCGACGCGCCCAAACGATGCCCGGCCTGCCGCAGGAAAAAGTCCAAATTGAACGACGCCGCGACCCTGGATCGAAACAGAAGAAAGAAACATTTGCGCAACAAATATGAGAACGAACATTTCTTCCATGCACCATCATTCCACGATTGACCCGCCGGCCGACCTCTGGATCTCCAGCCGACAGGAAACCGTCAAGACCACCCACCTGTCTTCGTTTCTGGCCCTTTTCGGCTCTGTGCTGCTGTTGATGGCCGGCAGCAGCCTGCTGAGCACATTTCTCAGCCTGCGCATGGCCGTGGCAGGCTTTTCGGAACCGACCATCGGCCTGATCATGGCCGGCTACTATGGCGGTATGGTCCTGGGGGCCTTCGTTTGCCAGGACCTCATCCAGAGGGTGGGCCATATTCGTGCGTTTGCTTCGTTTGCAGCCGTTGCGACGGTCTCCGTCATGCTGCACTTTCTCTACATCGATGCCCTGGCCTGGGGCCTGCTGCGTCTCGTGACCGGGGCGGCCATGATGGGGCTCTGCACGGCCATCGAAAGCTGGCTCAACGAGTGCGCCCTGGCCACCGCGCGCGGCCGGGTCTTTTCCGTCTACATGATCATCGTTTATACCGGCAACGGGTTGGGACAATTTTTACTGCGGCTGAACGACATCCACGGCCAGACGATTTTGATTCTGGTGGGCATCCTGTTCACCCTGGCCCTTGTGCCGGTATCGGCCACAAACGCCATCAGCCCTCAGACGCCGAAGCCCATCGATTTCAACCTGGGGCGGCTGTTTCGGTGGTCTCCCCTGGGTATGATCGGGTGCCTGACCGCCGGCATCCTGAACGGTGCGTTTTATGCCATGGCGCCGGTGTTTGCCCATACCATCGGCTTTTCGGTCCTCGACGTATCCTGGTTCATGGGGATTACGGTTTTCAGTGGCCTGCTGCTGCAGTGGCCCATCGGGTTGCTGTCCGACCACTTCAACCGCTGCGGCGTCTTGGCGGCCCAGGGAGGGGCGGTGGCCGTGGTGAGCCTGGCCATGGGGGCCGCCGCCGCAGGGCCCCTGCCCCTGGTCCTGCTGCTGACGGCCGTATACGGCGCATCGGCTTTTTCCATATATCCCGTGGCGGTGGCCCGCGCCCACGACCGACTCGATCCGGATGAAATCGTCGCCGTCAGCGCCGCCCTGATCCTGTTCTTCGGCATCGGCGCGGTCCTGGGGCCGATTCTCGCCAGCGTTTCGATGACGCTCTGCGGACCCGCCGGCCTCTATGTCAGCACGGCCCTGACCGGCGGATTTTTATGCGCCGTCGCGTTTTATGTGGGCCATCAAAAGCCGGTGGCGGTGGCGGATCAAGCCGATTTTTTTCCCATGTCCGGCCCTTCGTCTGTGGCGTCGGAGCTGGATCCCCGCCTGGGGTCGGATCTTTAAGAAGCGCCACCGCCATGCCAGCGGTCTGGGGCAAACGCCCGCCCCGGCCTCCCCGAACGTTTGCCTTTCTGTAATATGCCATTCTTTTGTAGACCCACGGCGTCAAACCGATTATACTCTGTGCGGATCAGCGGCAACCGCCCCCCGGGCCGGGCTCGGGGGAATTTCCGGCAAAAGACCTGTTTTACGGCCCTGAACAACCTTATTCTTTTTGCCCTGGTTGAGCCCATGAATTATCACAGGCTTCTCATCTCGTTTTTCATCCTGATCGCAACCCTGCTCTTTGGAACGTTCAGCTTCTACCGTCTGGAAGACATGGCGCCGTTTGACGCGTTTTACATGACCATCATCACCATCAGCACCGTCGGCTTCCAGGAAGTCAAACCCCTGTCGCCTTACGGGCGCATCGTCGCGATTGTCGTGATCGTGATGGGCATTTCGGTGGGAGGCTATACCATCGGTAATATTCTGCGAATGTTTATCGAGGGTGAAATTTCGAAGGCCTTTGGGAGAAAAAAGTTGCAACAGCAGATTAACAAATTAAAAGATCATTTCATCGTCTGCGGCTTCGGCCGCATCGGCCAGATCATTTGCGACGACCTGCATGACGACAATATCGACTTTATCGTCGTCGAAAAATCCTCCGCGGCCTTGGAGGACCTCGAAACCAGGGGCTATCTGTGGCTGGCCATGGACGCCACCGCCGAGGAAACCCTGCTCAAGGCCGGCATCATGAGGGCCAAGGGGCTGGTCACGGCCGTGACATCCGACGCCGACAACGTGTTCATCACCCTGACCGCCAAGGGGATCAGGCCCGACATCTTCATTCTGTCCCGGGCGTCGGAGACCAAAAACGAGGGCAAGCTGCTCAAGGCCGGGGCCTCCAGGGTGGTCTCCCCCTACTTCATCGGCGGCAAGCGCATGGCCCAGGTGCTGAAACGGCCGACGGTGGTCGACTTCATCGACATCGCCATGATGGGCAACAGGCTCGGATTGATGATGGAAGAGGCGACCCTCGGCGGCACCTCCTGTTTGATCGACAAAAGCCTGCTGGAGAGCCGCCTGCGCCAGGATTTCGGGGTCATCATCGTGGCCATCAAGAAATCATCCGGCGAGATGATCTTCAATCCCCTGCCGTCCGAAAAGTTCTGCGCGGGCGACGTCATCGTTGTGATGGGCCAGCGCGAAGACCTCAAGCGCATGAACCAGATCCTCAAATAGCTTCGGACGGGTCATCAAAAGACGGCGTCGGGGTCTTCGCTTTCGAAGGCCTTTTTGAGTTTGAAAGACTGTTTCAAGTAGCTTGTGAGCGTATTTTGAACCTCCCCGAAGACGGTGCCCCGGGGGTAATCGCCGTCTTCACCCGGTTCGCCGGCCGCATGTCCGGTCAGAATTTCGATCCCTTCGGAGACCGTCGCCACCCGGTATATGTGAAAGTCCCCTTTGGCCACGGCATCGACGACCTCTTTTTTCAGCATCAAATTCTTCACGTTCGATGCGGGGATCATGACCCCCTGCCGCCCGGTCAACCCCTTGGCCTTGCACACCTCGAAAAATCCCTCGACTTTCTGGTTGACGCCGCCGATGGCCTGGATGTCGCCCTTTTGGTTGACCGATCCGGTGACGGCCACGCCCTGGCGAACCGGAATGCGGGACAGGCTGGACAAAATGGCGTAAAGCTCGGTGGACGATGCGCTGTCGCCGTCGATGCCGCCGTAGCTCTGCTCGAAGGTAACGCTGGCCGACAGGCTAAGCGGGTACTTCTGGGCAAACGTTCGGCCCATGTAGCCCGACAGAATCAACATCCCCTTGTCGTGGGTTTTACCGCTCAGTTTGGCCTCCCGTTCGATGTTGATGACCCCCTCCCTGCCCATGTAAGTCTCGGCGGTGATGCGCGACGGCCGGCCGAAAGACAAATCCCCGAGCTGATAGACCGCCAGGGCGTTGACTTGCCCCACCACATCCTTTTCGACGTCGATCAGAATCGTGTTGTCCACATAGGACTCATGCATCTTTTCTTCGTACAGATTGTAGCGAAAGCGGTGTTCGTTGAAGGCCTTGATGACGTACTGATCGGATATGACCGTCGCATCGTCGCGGCGCCCCCAGTAATCGGCCTCCTTGAGTATACCCACCAGCGGTCCGAATCTGAGGGAAAGCTTGTCTTTATGGGCCACATACTTTTCGCCGTATTCCACGATCGCCGCCACCCCTTCGGGTGTGAACGGCAGCAGGTGCTCGCCTTCACAGACCCGGGCGATGAACCTCACATACTGCTGAATGGTCTGGTCGCTGCGCTGGACCTCATGGTCGAAATCGGCGCGCACCTTGAAGATCTTGTTGAACTTGGGATCATAATTCTGCAGGGCATGGAACATCTCGTAGCCCCCCAGTAAAATCACCTTGACATCCAGCGGGATCGGGTGGGGGCGCATGGAAGCCGTGGCGAACCCCATCCCGGAGCCCATGTCTTCGATGAACAGACGCTTGTTTTGCAGGGCGCGTTTGAGTGCTTCCCAAACAAAGGGATTGGGCAGCACGGATTCGATCTCCATGATCAAGAATCCGCCGTTGGCCTGCAGCAGGGAGCCGGCCTGCACCATGCTAAAATCGGTCATGAGCGTTCCGAACAGGGCCCGCTTTTCGATTTGCCCAAAAACGTTCTGATAGGTCGGATTGGCTTCGAAGATGGCCGGTGCGCCCTGCCCGTCTTGGTGGGTCACCAGGATATTGACATGGTAACGTTTGAAAAAGGCCTCCGGCGACTGGCCCATAAAATCTTGGGCTGCAGGAGCCGCATCCTGAGTCTTGAGGAATTTGTTGACATTCTCGACGATATCGCCTTGAACGTCGTCCAGGTATTCCAAGACATCACGCCAGCCCCGGTATTCTTCTCGAATCAGATCGATGCGGTCCTTGACCACGAACAGGGCGACCCCTTCCACAATCTCTTCGATTTTGTGCAGCATCTCCTGGTTGATCTTATTGGCCTCCCGCACCGCCGCATTGAGATCGGACTGAATGGTTCGGGCCTCGCTCTCGATTTGGCTGCGCGTCTCTTCTGCCAGCTGAAGATACTCCTCCTTGGACAACGCCTTGCCCTCGACGATCGGGACGGTCTGCAGACCGGCCGGGGTGCGGCTGATCTGGAAATTTTTGGCCTGGGCCTCTTTTTCGACATCCTGAAAAACGGCCTGCTTACGATCATTGTATTGATTTTGCACGGCAGTTTGGCGGTCCAAAAAGGCTTTGTCTTCGAAAGCCTGGGGAAATCGCTTGCGCAAATCTTCGATCAGTTTGGACATTCTCTTGGCGAAGTTCATGGCCCGTCCGGAGGGCGCGGCCACGGCCCTGGGCCGGAATTCATCCTTGAAGTTGTTGACCATGCACCAGTCGTTGGACGTGCTCAGGGTCTTGGCGTGCTCCTGCACCAACTCGCGCACGATGGTCGATTTGCCGGTGCCTTCTATGCCGGTCACGAAGATGTTGTAGCCGGGGCTCTTCATGTTCAGACCGAATTCGATAGAGCGCACCGCCCGTTTCTGACCGATGACGTCGTCCAGGGGGTCCACCTGCGATGTATCGGTGAAGTCGAACATGGCAGGATCGCAAACACATCTCAACTCAGACACATCCAGCTCGTATTGAGCGTTCATAACACCCCTCCTTCAAATTCTGGGCTTCCCTCTGGAGCCCGACGGTAAATTCATTGATTTTCATGTCGTCCCGGCCGAAAGTCCGAATGAACAAAGGCCGGCAACGCGGCATCATCAATCCCCGACCGCGCATCTTCACTCTTTGCCATGCTGCGCATCCGCCGCCTTTGATCGAATGCTCAGCAAGGGCACGGGACAATGGCGCAGCACCTTGTCGGCGGTGGAGCCGAAAACCACCTCGGCCAGATTGCTTCGGCCCTTGGTGCCCATAACCACTAAATCGGCGCCGCTTTCATGAACGGCTTTGAGCAATTCCCTGAACGGCACGCCGACCCTGATGATCTTCTTTACCGGACGCCCCGCAGCCATCGTATCGCCCAACAGTTTTTGGATCAGATGGGACCGTTCATTTTTCAACTGGTCCAGGTATTGATCGATGGACATCGACGCACCACCGCCGAAGGCGGACACCCTGCTCATCGCTTCCGTTACCGCCACCAGATCGCGCTGATTGATCACGTGCACCACCGTTATACTAGCCTTAACACTTTCGGCCAATTCAACGGCGTATTGAATGCTCTTTATTGAGTCGTCCGAAAAATCGCAGGGGACCAAAATGTTCGCGATCCTTTTCATATCCGTTACCTCTTCAAGAAGCATGAAAGCGGGCCGCTAAATCTTTTCACCGAAAAAATTGACCAGCAGCGTCTTGAGCCAGCGCCTCAGAACGGCGTATGAGTAATATCGTCTGGCGACGGCATAATTTCCATCGGCCATCGCCTTGCGGCGGGCCGGTGTTTCGAGCACCTTTTGGACGCATTCAACCGTCTTGCGGGTCAAAAAGCCGTCCATCACACACAAGTCAAAGCCTCTGGGTTCGATATCCCGCACGAAAATGGCATAGCGGTTGATCAGCAGCGGTTTTCTAAAATAAACGGCTTCCAGGAAGGCGTTGCCAAAGCCTTCGTACAGGCTGGGATAGGTCACGAAATCGGCGTGGGGATACACATCCCACAGAGTGTATTCGGATTTTGGGCGCTCATGATCGTTGAGCGGATCCGCGACCCGGATATCGATCAACCGCAGGTCCACTCCCTGATTTCGGGCATCCTGCCGCAGCCATTCGGCATATTCGAAGCCCTCGTCGCCGGCTTCATGGGAAACGACCAGCTTATACCTATCATCACGCAGTTCTTTGACGAGTTCGATGGCATATTCGATCCCCTTGCGCTGGACCACCCGCGTCGGCTGTAGAATCATCACGTCTTCCGGCCCCAGCCCCAGAGATTTTCTCAATTTTTCGGCGGCCCGCCGGTCGATTCGGGGCGGATTTTCAAAATCCAGAACGTTTGGAATGATCATGGATGAAATGCCGGTGCGCAGGGCCAGCTCTTCCTGGGCTGCCGAGTTGATCACCACGTGTTCGATGTTGGGCAGATTGGGGGGAAATGCCATCCGCAAATAATCCCCCACGGCATTGACCGCAAATCGAATCCGCTCCCAATAGAAATCGTGGTGATGGGCGATGGTCGGGATCACTGTTTCGGCGATCAGTTCGGTCAGCGCCACTCCCAGTGGCATGTGCAGGGGAATCGTCAGCGCATTCTCGGTCACCAAAAGGTCGATCTCGAACTTTTCGATGAATTCCTCCAGCCGCACTTTGATCACCGCCTTGAGCGCATGGATCATCTCTGTTACGGCCGACTTGCGGCCCTTGTGGCCCATGACGCGCTCATTGATCCATTGGTTCTGCTCATGCCGGAAAAAAGCCTCCGGCACTCGCATGCTCCGCTCGGGGCTGCGGTCCAGTTCGCCGGCGAACCAAAAACAGTGATGCCCGCTTTCCCTCAGGACCTGAGCCCATTTAGCGGCCTCCAGGGTAACTCCGTCCGTTCCTGCAAAACGGGTGGAGATAAATCCTATATTCTTTCCCATGATTTCCGGATACCTTCCGGGCCGATCTCATGCTGCCGGCCCGCTGGTCGCTATTTCCCCCGAGGAGTCTGCTTCAGCGCCGGCCATCAGTGTCTTGAGTTCCTCCCCGTCCATCTTTTCCTTTTCCAGCAGCACATGCACCGCCGTTTCCAGGACATTCTTCCTGCCGGTCAGGATCTCCACGGCCTGGGTGTACTGGGCCGCGATAATGTCGCCGACTTCCCGGTCGATCGTGGCTGCCGTTGCTTCGCTGTAATCCGTGGCCCCCTCGGGTATGACGTTCATGAAGCGCGCGCGCTTTTCGCGGGCATAGTAGACCTGTCCGATCGTGGTGCTCATGCCGTACTCCTTGACCATGCTGCGGGCGATGTCGGTGGCCCGGGACAGGTCGTTGTGGGCGCCGGTGGAGATGTCTTCGAAGATGATCTCTTCCGCCGCCCGGCCGCCCAGCAGGGTCGTGATGCGGTTGAGCAGTTCGGTTCTGGTCATCAAAAAGCGGTCTTCGGTGGGCACCTGCATGGTGTAGCCCAGGGCCGCGATCCCCCGGGGAACGATCGAAATCTTCTGAACCGGATCGGCGCCGGGCAGGGACAGGGCGACGATCGCGTGGCCCAGTTCGTGATAGGCCACGATCTTGCGCTCCTTGGGGTTGATCAGGCGGTTCTTTTTCTCCAGGCCGGCCATGAGCCGCTCCACCGCCTCCTCGAATTCGGCCATCCCGACCGTTTGTTTGTCGCGCCGCACCGCCAGCAGGGCGGCTTCGTTGATCAGGTTGGCCAGATCGGCGCCGACCATACCGGGGGTCATGGCGGCAATGGCGGCCACATCCAGGCCCTCTTGGACGGCGATGTTTTTCAGGTGGACCCGCAGGATCTGCTCCCGCCCGAGTTTATCCGGCCGGTCCACCAGCACCTGGCGATCGAAGCGCCCCGGGCGCAGCAGGGCCGGATCGAGAATCTCGGGCCTGTTGGTGGCCGCCATCAAAATGACGCCGATATTGGGATCGAAGCCGTCCATCTCCACCAGCAGCTGGTTGAGGGTCTGTTCCCGCTCGTCGTGTCCGCCCGTCATGCCGAAGCCGCGGGCCTTGCCCAGGGCATCCAGTTCGTCGATGAAGATGATGCAGGGCGCCTTCTGTTTGGCCTGATCGAAAAGATCCCTGACCCGGGCGGCCCCCAGGCCCACGAACATCTCGACGAATTCGGCGCCGCTGAGGCTGAAAAAGGGCACGCCGCTTTCGCCGGCCACGGCCTTGGACAGCAGCGTCTTGCCGGTGCCCGGCGGACCCACCAGCAACACCCCCTTGGGCATCTTGCCGCCCACCGCCGTGAACCGCTCCGGCTTTTGCAGAAATTCCACGATTTCGACCAGCTCCTGTTTGGCTTCATCCACTCCGGCCACGTCCGCGAAGGTCACATCCAGCTCGTCGTGCATGTAAATTTTGGCCTTATTCTTGCCCAGGGTCATAAACCCCGGCTGCTGACCGGCCATGCGCCGCATGACAAAAAACCAGACGCCGAAAAACAGGGCCATGGGGATGATCCAGGACAGCAGGTTGGGAATCAGGCGCGATTCGATCCGCCCCTTGAAGGCCACCTTGTACTGATCCAACAGACGCGAGGTCTCGGGATCGACCCGTACGGTGCGAAACAGCCGTTCACCGCCGGCCCCCGCTCCGTCCGCCTTCATCTTGCCCTGAATGCGGTCGGCCGTCACGGCCACCTCGATGATTTTGTTCTCCTTGAGCAGATTGAGAAAACGGCTGTAAGGAATCGTTTCGATGCCGAAGGCGGCCATCAGCATGTTGTGAACGATCCAAACGACCCAAATGCCCATGAGCACATACCACAGCGAAAATTTGTGCTGCTTTTCCATGCGATCCCCCTTGAACCAGCTTGCGAGCGCTAACCCCGCGGCCTGCCGCGGGGAGGCCGCCATCCGTCTTATCCGACCCCCTCGGCGATGCGCAACAATGAGGCGAAAAAAATCGCGTATACGAAAAAATAGATGATTGCGGCCATCCCGTCAATCCTTTAACCCTAAACATCTACATTCTCGACACTTCTCTCCTCTTTTGATATGATCGTTCAAGACCCCAAAAGCAGGGATCGCGTTTGCGGCAGAATGGCACGCGCGGGCGAATCGACCGCACGGGTGTTCACTGCCGCGGCGTAAAAACGCCGCCCGGACAACCGGCACCCCTTATCACCCATCCGGGATTTTGCGGCACCGCCTTCGACGCCGCAATCGTTTGCAGAATGACCGATGGGGTGCCCGTAAGATATCTCCCAGGCAGGCCATGGTGCTGAGCGGTCATCCCGAAGCCTACAGAATGCGGCTGTATCGCATCATTTTCGAAGCCGATACGCCCGCCGGCCGGCATTTCGACGTGGCCCTGATCCTCTGCATCCTGGCAAGCGTCGCGGTGGTCTTCGTCGACAGCGTCGGCGCCATCCATCGGACCTACGCGGGATGGATGTTCTGGCTCGAATGGTGTTTTACGGCGCTGTTTACCGTCGAGTACCTGCTGCGGCTCTATTGTGTGAAGCGCCCGCTGGCCTATGCCCTCAGTTTTTTCGGTGTGGTGGATCTGCTGGCCATTTTGCCGACCTATGCCAGCCTGCTGGCCCCCGGCACCCAGTATCTGATCGTCATTCGAATCCTGCGGGTGCTGCGTATTTTCCG
>Ga0272444_10006063_pt1 | contig 10383 bp, 13 predicted proteins | sample SSMForm13_FD_201033 | JGI IMG/M metagenome (GOLD analysis project Ga0272444, IMG submission 201033) | Marine sediment archaeal communities from Little Sippewissett salt marsh, Falmouth, MA, United States - SSM-Form-13 | ecosystem: Environmental > Aquatic > Marine > Wetlands > Sediment ...
CGCGGTCACCGACGCCGACGGGACCGTGGTGGTGGTGACGACCGACGAGCACGGGGACTGGTCGCTCACCGTGCCCATCGGCGAGACGGTGGCCGACGTCGACGAGACGACCGTTCCGGACGACTACGCCCTCACCACCGGCAACGAGGTGCAGACGGTGGACGTGCCCCCCGGCGGAGCCGCCACCGAGGACGTCGGATACCAGCCGCCCCTCGCCTCGGTGAGCGGGACGGTGTGGCTCGACATCGACGGGGACGCCGCCGAGCGGCATCCGCTCGAGCCGCCGCTGCAGGGCGTGACGGTGCTGCTCGTCGACGCGGACGGCAACCTCGTCGGCGAGGCGGTGACCGACGCAGACGGCTGGTACGAGTTCACCGGGCTCGTCCCGGTGGCGTACACCATCCGGGTCGACGAGACCACCATCCCGTCCGGGATCGCCGTGGTCGCCGACCCCGATCCCGACGCCGACGGAACCACCGGCGTCGCGTTGGCGCCCGGCGAGCACGTGGGAGGGCAGGACTTCGTGTACCGGGGGACCGGGGAGATCGGCGACACCGTGTGGGTCGACACCGACGGCGACGGCATCCCCGACGACGGCGAGCCGCGCCTTCCCGGGGCCGAGGTGACCCTGGTGTGGGCCGGCTTCGACGGGACGGTGGGCACCGGCGACGACTGGACGTTCGTCTCACGCCGGACCGGCGCCGACGGCACGTACCGGTTCGTCGACCTGCCGCCCGGGGTGTACCGGGTCGCCATCGACCTCGACACCGTCGACACGGAGTACTCGCCGACCACCCCGACGACGATGACCCTCGCCCTGGGCCCGGGGGAGACCGACCTCACCGGCGACTTCGGGTTCGCCCCCGTCGACGAGGCGCTTCCCTACACGGGATTGGAGGCGGCCCGCATCGCCCTGGTGGCGCTGCTGCTCGCCGCCGCCGGACTGGCGCTCAACGGCGGCGCCGGGATCGTCCAGTTCCGCAGGTCGCTCATCTGGAGGCGGCGGGTCGCGTCGCTCTGACCGGGGCCGCGGCGCGGCGGGCGAACGGCCGGTTCGGCAGGTTCCCTCGGGACCGAGGGGCGGTATGGTGCCCTCGTGACCACGCTTCGGGACCGGGCATGAGGGTGCAGGTGGGCCGCTCGCCGTGGCGGCTGCTCGGCTTCGTCCTGCTCGGGTCGGCGATGATCGTCCTGGCCGTCGAGATGACGGTGTCGTTCCGGTTCTACGACCGGCCCGAGGGTGAGGAACGGGTGGTCGGCTCCACCGTGCTGGAGGACGGCTCGGTCGAGGAGATCACCGAGTACACCTACACCAGGGTCGGGGAGTGGCAGCGGCGCCGCGACCTGGCGATCGGGTCCCTGTTCGCCGTGGGAGGGCTCGCCCTGCTCGGATGGGGCGTGAAAGAATCGTTGACGAGGCACGCCGTGCTGGAGGCCGACGAGTCCGGGATCAGCGTGGCGAGGCTGGATCGGGGCCGCCCCTACTGGTTGTCGTGGGACGAGGTCGCCGAGGTCCGCAGCGGCGAACACGAAGACGAGGCGGGCTCGGAACCGGTGCTGTCGCTGCGGGTGCGCGACGAGATGCGCATGCCGCTCGACCCATGGGGGGCCGCGGTGGATCCCCCCTGGATCCACCTCTACGCCGGCGGGTGGGACGTGCCGGCGCGCCAGGTGGCCGCTCTCCTCTCGCCCTACGTCGCCCCGTACCGGGAAGGCGAGTACTGGTGAAGATCGGAGCCCACGTCGGGAGCAGGGATCCCCTTCGGGCCGCCGCCGAACGCGGCGCCGACCTGGTGCAGATCTTCCTGTCGAACCCCCAGTCCTGGAAGAAGCCGCTGCCGCGCGACGACGCTGCGGACCTCCTGACCTCGGGCCTCCCGATCTACGTGCACTCGCCGTACCTGGTGAACGTCGGTTCGCCCAACAACCGGGTGAGGATCCCGAGCCGCAAGATCATCGCTCAGACGGTCGAAGCGGCCGCTGCGGTGGGGGCGGCCGGCGTGGTCGTGCACGGCGGTCACATCGGCGACGACGAGGATCCCTCCGTCGGCTGGGAGCGGTGGCGCAAGGCCCTCGACGCGGTCGACCCCGCGGTCCCCGTCCTCATAGAGAACACCGCGGGCGGCGGAAACGCCATCGTCAGGCAGGTCGACGGCTACGGGCCGCTGTGGGAGCACATCGGAGAACTCAACGTCGGGGTCTGCATCGACACGTGCCACGCCTGGGCTGCCGGCGAGGATCTGGGGACGGTGGTGGAGCGGGTGACCGCGGCGACCGGCGGGGTCGCCCTCGTGCACTGCAACGACTCGCGCGATCCGATCGACAGCCGGCGGGACCGCCACGCCAACCTCGGCCGCGGCGAGATACCCGAGGACCTGCTGCTGCACGTGGTGCGGACCGCCGACGCCCCGGTGGTGGTGGAGACGCCGGACGACGACGGTGGTCAGGCCGCCGACATCGCCTGGCTGCGCGAGCGCCTCTGAGGCTCTCCGATCAGTAGGCGCCGCCCAGCTTGGTGTGGTCCCAGGTCACGACCCGGTCCGGCACCACGGTGACCGCGGTGTTCTTCGAGGCGAATCGTCCGAAGGCCGCCTCGAGTGCCTCGCGGTCCAGTTCCACCGGCTCGTCGCCCACCATGGCGTACTTGGCCGCCATCGCGGCGTAGAGGAGCAGCACCCGTTCCGGGTCGTCGTCGAGGTGGGCGGTCCCCTTGATCATCGCCCCCCGCAGTTCGGCGTATGCGTCGCCCGTTTCGAGCAGCAGGGTGACGCGCGGGTCCCGTGCCAGGTTGATCATCTTCTGCGACTTCGTGAAGGACCGGAACACGACGCGGCCGTCCTCGATCACGTACCACATGGGCGCAACGTGCGGATACCCGTCGTGGCCGTTGCTGGCCACTTGGATCACCCTGCCCTCGGCCAGGAAGGAGGCGAGTTCCCGGTCGGTCATGGTGATGTCCTTGCGTGCCACGGCGGTCTCCCCGGTCGCGTCCCCGCACGCTACCCGGCCGGCTCGGCGCCGCACCCGTACAATGCCGGCTGCGGTCGGCGCGTACGCCCCGGGCGACCGGAAACGGCGGCCGAGGGCACCAGGTGAGCGGTTGCCTGCCGTGATCATGCCCAGCACGTCCTCCAACCCGCCGGCGGGTGGAGAGAAGGGAGTCTCGAGATGCCCGACAAGGTCACCGTTCCGGCGGTGCGCGCCGCCAAGGGCGGCGAGAAGCTGCGCATGGTCACCGCCTACGACACCCCGACGGCGCGGATCGCAGACCGGGCCGGGGCCGACATCATCCTGGTCGGGGACTCCCTCGCCAACGTGGTCCTCGGCCACGACGACACCCTGCACGCCACGATGGACGTGATGGTGCATCACACCGCGGCGGTGGCGCGCGCCGAGCCGCGGGCCCTGGTGGTCGGCGACATGCCGTGGCTGTCGTATCACGTGTCCGTCGAAGAGGCGGTCCGCAACGCGGGCCGCTTCATCAGGGAGGGCGGCGCCGAGGCGGTCAAACTGGAAGGGGGCCGAAGCCGGCTTCCAGTGGTCGAAGCGGTGCTCGCCGCCGAGATCCCGGTGATGGGCCATCTCGGGCTGACTCCACAGTCGGTGCACGTTATGGGCGGCTACAAGGTTCAGGGCAGGGACGTCGAGGCGGCCCGTCGCCTGATCGCCGACGCCGCCGCGCTCGCCGAGGCCGGGGTCTTCTCGCTCGTGCTCGAGGGAGTGCCCGCCGCCCTGGCCGCCCTGGTGACCGAGTCGATCGACGTGCCCACCATCGGGATCGGGGCCGGTGCGGACACGGACGGCCAGGTGCTGGTGTTCCACGACGTGCTCGGCCTGCACGAGGATCGCCTTCCCAAGTTCGTGCGTACCTATGCCTCGCTGTTCGACGACGCGGTCGCCGCTCTGGAACGGTTCTTCGGCGACGTGCGGTCCGGGGCCTTCCCGGCCGAGTCGGAGGGCTATTCGATGCCGGAGGACGTAGCCGCGGTGCTGCGCCGGGAGGTGGGGGGATCAGGAGGCTGATCGCGGCGCTGCTGGCGGCGGCGGCCTGCTCCTCGGCGGCCTGCTCTTCGCCCTCCACGCCGGCCGCAGGGCCCGGCGTCTCCGACGAGTTCGCCCGCGCCGAGATCATCGTCTCGGGGGAGCGCTGGACGGTGGCGGTGGCCGACGGACCCGGGCTCAGGGCACGAGGCTTGAAGGGGGTCACCGATCTGGGCCCCGGCCTCGAGGGGATGCTGTTCGTCTTCGATGCGGCGACGACCAGTTCCTTCACGATGCGGGGCACGGAGATGCCGATCGACATCGCTTTCTTCGACGGCGAGGGACGCCTGGTCGACACGCTGGAGATGGTGCCCTGCGCCGCCGAGCCGTGTCCCTCCTATCGGTCGTCGGGCCCGTATCGGTACGCCCTGGAGACCGAGGAGGGTGGCTTCGCCGGCCTCGGCGTCCTGTCGCTCGACGTGGGCTCCCTCCCGGCCGAGGACCGGTAGGCCCGACTTCCGCGAGCGGTGCTCGTGCGGGTACACTCCGCTCCTTCCCCGACCTGCCCCTTCGGGGGCCTCCCGCTGCTCGCGGGTGTCCAAAGGAGGTGGAGCGCACCGATGCGCACCTATGAGCTGATGACCATCTTTCGGCCGGAACTGGCCGAGAACGACGTCCGGACCGAAGTAGCGACCGTCGAACGGGCGCTGGCCGCCGGGGGCGCCGAGATCCTCGAGTCGGATTTCTGGGGCAAGCGACGCCTCGCCTACGAGATCCACCACGTCACCGAGGGCTACTACGCCCTGGTCGTGTTCAAGGCCGATTCGGAGGCGGTCGCCACCGTCGACCGGGCGCTGTCGTTGTCCGACAACGTGCTCCGGCACAAGTTCATCCGCCCGGAGTAGCCGGGAGTGTCACACCCGTCCCCCATGATGGTGGGACGGGCCGAAGCGAAGAGTTGAGAGAGGGATAGAGCAATGGCCACCAACAGCGTGACGCTCATCGGCAACCTGGTCGACGACCCCGAGCTCCGGTTCACGCCGTCTGGAGTCGCCATGGCCAAGGTCCGGTTCGCCGTCAACCGGCGGTACCAGCGCCAGGGGGAGTGGCAGGAGGAGACGTCGTTCTTCGGCGGCACGCTGTGGCGTGACGCGGCCGAGAACGCCGCCGAGTCGCTCCAGAAGGGCATGCGCGTGATCGTGACCGGCCGCCTGGAGCAGCGCAGTTGGGAGACTCAGGACGGCGAGAAGCGTTCGATCGTCGAGGTGGCGATCGACGAGATCGGTCCGTCGCTGCGGTGGGCCACCGCCTCGGTCACGAGGTCTCCGCGCGCCGGCGATTCGTTCGGCGGTGGTGCACCCACCGGGATGCCCGCCAGTCCGGTCGCTCCGCGCGACGACTACGGCCCGGACGAGGCCCCGTTCTAGCCCCCCGATAGAGGAGGACGGATTCCATGCCACGAGGAGGCAAGTCCCGCCGGACGACGCGTCGTCGCCGCGACGATCGGCCCGGCCGGCGGGTCAAGAAGAAGGTCTGCTACTTCTGCGCCGAGAAGATCGACTACGTCGACTACAAGGACGTAGCCCTGCTGCGCAAGTTCATGTCGGATCGGTCCAAGATCCGCTCGTCCCGGGTCACCGGAAACTGCGTGCAACACCAGCGCAAGGTGGCTCGGGCGATCAAGAACGCCCGCGAGTTGGCGCTGATGCCGTACACGAACCGATGAAGGTCATTCTCACCACCGACGTGTCGGGCCTCGGCCACAAGGGCGACGTCGTCGACGTCGCCGACGGCTACGCCCGCAACTACCTGGTGCCGCGCTCGATGGCGATCAAGGCGACGAGGGGGGCAATGCGCGAGGCCGAAGGCCTGCGCCGGGCCCGCGAGGAGGCCGAGCGCCGCGAGAAGGCCGAGGCCGAGAGCCTGGCTCAGAGCCTGGTCGGTACCCGGGTGGTGGTCGCCGCCCGCTCCGCCGACGAAGGCAGGCTGTTCGGCTCGATCGGAGTGCGCGACGTCGCTGCTGCGATCGAGACCTATACCGGCGTCACCGTGGAGCACCAGCACATCGTGCTCCCGGCTCCGATAAAGGAGATCGGGTTGCACGAGGTGGTGGTCCGTCCCCACCCCGAAGTCGAATTCCAACTGACGCTCGATGTGATTCCAGCCTGAGGAGGACATGACCGCCCAGCCCGTCCCAAGCCATTCCGGCGGGGCGTCGGTCCCGCCCCACAACGTCGAGGCCGAGGAATCGGTCCTGGGTGCCGTGATGATGTCGGCGGAGGCGGCCAACATCGCCCTGGAGCGCCTTTCGGCCGAGGACTTCTACCGCCCGGCGCACCAGCACGTGTTCGAGGCGATCACCGGACTGTTCGACGCCAACCAACCGATCGACGCCATCACCGTCGCCGACGCGCTGCGCCGGGCCGGGACGCTGGATCGGATCGGCGGCGTGCCCTTCCTGACCCGCGTGCTCGACACGGTTCCCACCACCTCCAACGTCGACTACTACGCAGAGATCGTCGCCGAGACCTCGGCTCGCCGGCGCCTCCTGGCGGCGGGCGCCACGGTGGGCAGGCTGGCGATGCAGGGGGACCGAGAGATCGCCGAAGTGCTCGACAGCGCCGAGCAGGCCGTCTTCGCGGTAGCGGAGCGCCGGGTCGGCGACGGTCTGGCCGCGGTCGGACCGATGCTCCAGCACACCCTGGAGCGCATCGAAGAGATGGGCACGAGGGGCGACGACGTCACCGGCCTGGCCACCGGGTTCCGCGACCTCGACAGGATGCTCGCCGGGCTGCAGCCGGCCAACCTGGTCGTGATCGCCGCCCGTCCGTCCATGGGGAAGAGCGCCCTGGCGCTCAACATCGCCGAGAACGTGGCCGAGGCAGGGAGCCCCGTGGCGGTGTTCACCCTCGAGATGAGTCGCGAAGAGGTGGTGCAGCGGCTCCTGTCGTCGATGGCCGGGGTCGACTCGCACAGCCTGCGCACCGGCCAACTCACCCCGGATCTGTGGCAGCGCCTCGTGCGGGTGACGTCGCGGCTCTATCAGATGCCCTTCTTCGTCGACGACTCGCCCGACCTGACGGTGACCGCCATCCGGGCCAAGTGCCGCCGGATGGCTCGCAAACAGGGCCTGGGTCTGGTGGTGGTGGACTACCTGCAGCTGATGCACTCGAGCGGCCGGTCCGACAACCGCCAGCAGGAGATCGCCGACATCTCCCGGTCGCTGAAGAACCTGGCGCGCGAGCTCCACGTCCCGGTGATCGCCGTGTCGCAGCTGAACCGGGCGTTGGAGCAACGCGAGAACAAGCGGCCCAGGCTCGGTGACCTGCGCGAATCGGGTGCGATCGAACAGGATGCCGACATCGTCGCCTTCATCTACCGGGACGAGTACTACGACCCGGGATCGTCACAGATGGGTGTCGCCGAGGTCAACATCGCCAAGCACCGGGCCGGCGCCACCGGCACCGTGATGATGAACTTCGCCGCCGAGTTCACCCGGTTCCGCAACTACACGTCGCAGGATCCGATCTAGGGATCCACCGCGAGGACGACGTGCTGAGCCCCCGCCGAGGCGGGGGCTCAGTTGTCGGCCGGTGGTACCCGCTCGATGGAGGAATGCGGAGGAAGGGGGTGCCTCCTGCCCTGTGTGGACGGTCGGTGTCGAGTGGGCGTCCGGTCGTGCTCTCTCCATCGGCCGAACCCATCGCCACCTTGAGTGGTTGTCTCATAGACTATGCGTAGCGGCACCGTCCCGGCCTCGTCTCCTGCCGGCGGCTTCGGCCCTACGATTCGCCCGGCCGACAGGGGAGCCCGGTGTCCGATCGTCACTCCAGCGGGTCGCCCGGCGACTGGATCCGCCGGGCGCTGTCGCGCCGCATCGCCGACAAGCTGCGCGACCAGCCCGAGGTGCTCGAACGGCTCGCAGAGAGGCCGGAGGCCGTGGAGAAGCTGCGGGCGCTCGGCCTGTTCGACCCTGCGATCCTCGATCCCGACGCCTGGGAGCAGGATCCGGTCGCCGTGATGCGCCGCGCCGCGGCCGGCCTGTCGCGCGCGGTTCGGGAGCGGCCGTCGACCTTGGCCGACCTGGGAGTGAACGCCCTCGACGTGATGTCCCTGGACGAGAGCGCTCCGGAGCGTCGCGGAGCGCCGCGGGGTGAGGCTGCGGTGGTGTTCACGGACCTCGAGGGCTTCACCGCGTTCACCGCCGCCGCAGGCGACGAGGCGGCGATACGGCTGCTGGAGGCGCACTACCGGGCGGTGGACATCTTGGTGCACTCGAGGGGAGGACGGGTCGTCAAGCGCCTCGGCGACGGCCATCTGGCGACGTTCGACACCCCCCAGGCCGCAGTGATCGCATCGCTCGAACTGGTCGAAGCCGCGCCGGCCGACCTCGCGGTGCGGGCCGGAGGCCACGCCGGGGAGGTGACCTGGATCGAGCACGACGTCGTCGGCTCGGTGGTCAACCTCGCCTCGCGGGTGGCGGGAGCGGCCCGGGGCGGCGAGTCGCTGATCACCGAGGAGATGGGCATGCGCGCTGGAGCCGTGCCCGGAGTCAGATACGGCCCGGCCCTTCCGTTCCGGCTCAAGGGCTTCGACGAGGAGGTCGCCCTGATGCCGGTGGGCCGTCCCTGAGGCTCAACGAGACAGCCACTCGAGGATCGCCCCGGCGGCCGCTTCCCAGCGCCTGTCGAGCATCAGGTCGTGCGCTGCGCCTGCGACCACGACCGGTTCCCCACCGTAGGCGCGCGCCGTGTCGCGCTGCTCGTCGAGCGTGAACACGCCGTCTCGTTCCGCCGCAACGACCAGGATCGGGGTGAGCACCCGGGCGGGCCGCGCCGGGCGGAACATGCCGAGGTAGGCGCAGTACGCCTCGTCTCCGAGGCGGGCGGCATGTCGCGCCACGTCCTCGGCTGCCATGTCGTCGCCGAAGAAGAGCGATCGGGTGAGCCGTTCGCCGGACACCAGGGGCCGGAGCCGCAGCGTCAGGTTGGCCTGGAGGAGGGCCACCGGGTGCCGGCGGGCGACCCGCAAACTGGTTCCCCAGACGCCCCGAACCGGGACCGAGGCGAGCAGGACCGCCCCCGGCAGCCTGCGACCCTCCAGGTGCCGCTGCACGATCAGTCCGCCCATGCTGTGGCCGATCAGGACGGGCGGGGAGTCGAGCGACTCGACTGCGGCGCCGAGGTCCTCGACGTAATCCCCGATCGACGTCCGGCGCCGCAGCGGGCGAGGATCGTCGCCGTGGCCCCGCAGGTCGAAGGCGTGGGCGACATACCCGGCGTCGGCGAAGAACCCGAGCATGTGCTCGTCCCAGCACCACCCCCCGTGCCAGGCGCCGTGGACGAAGAGCAGCGGAGTCGGGTGGGCGCGGCCTGCAGGGCGGCGGGTGATCAGAGGCGGATCCATTTCCGCAGCGTACCGACCGGCTTCATGCCGCCGGGAACGCCTCGGCGAGGTCGATCACGACCACGTGGCCGAGGCCGCCCGTGACCAGGGTGAGGGTGACGGGGCCCGATGGTGGGGACCCGAGATGTGCCGTCCACACCCCTGCTCCGTCGACCGCGACGGGAGCGTCGGCGACGAACAGCGTCGCACCGGGCGCCGCCGTCCCGGCCAGCGTGACGGTGCCGTCGGCCCCGACCTCCATGCCCCGGAGGGTGAGCCGCCCGGGGGCGGCCGGGCCCTGCACGGCGGCCTCGGTTCGGACCGTCTCGATCATCGAGGGCTCGGCGGGTTCGACGCGCGCCAGCGAGAAAGCGCATGCTCCGGCCAGGAGCAGCGCCGGCATCACGAATCCCTTCAGACGATGCGTCACAGGCCGACCTCCGTGTCGGTCCCAGTGGTATCGGCCGCTTCGACCACGAACCCTGAGGGTGGTTGTGGGATAGTCACTCCGCCACGCCGAGGAGTCGGCGGCCCTGCCTGGTCGGGGACCCGCCGGCGACGACTCCCCGCGGCCCGGCCGGTACGCTGGCCGCCCCGAGAGGAGGTAGTGATGCGGGAGTTCGCCTACGGAATGGCGGTAGAGACCGGCCTCGCCCCCGAAGAGGCCGAGGCCCGGATCCGTGAGGCTCTCGCCGCCGAAGGGTTCGGCATCCTGACCGAGATCGACGTGGCGGCGACGCTTCGCGACAAGCTCGGGGTGGAGCGGCCCCCCTACCGCATCCTCGGTGCGTGCAACCCGCCTCTCGCCCATCGTGCGCTCGAGGCGGACGAACGGATCGGGTTGCTGCTCCCGTGCAACGTCGTGGTGTACGAGTCCGGCGAGGGCACCGTCGTCGCCGCCCTCGAACCGGCGGTCATGGCGACCCTGGCGGATCCCGAAGAGGTCGCCGCCGTGGCCGCCGAGGCTCGGGAACGGCTCGCCCGGGCTCTCGCCGCATTGGAGGAGGGGTCGCGAGC
>Ga0272444_10006064_pt1 | contig 10382 bp, 8 predicted proteins | sample SSMForm13_FD_201033 | JGI IMG/M metagenome (GOLD analysis project Ga0272444, IMG submission 201033) | Marine sediment archaeal communities from Little Sippewissett salt marsh, Falmouth, MA, United States - SSM-Form-13 | ecosystem: Environmental > Aquatic > Marine > Wetlands > Sediment ...
AGTACTTGGAGAGGTATCCCCCGACTGAGGAGGTAGAAGTGCATCGGGGGGCCTGGAATACAGGCCACCACTGGGGTGGCGATTTTACTCAGTGGACCGGATCGCTTCTCCAGAAAAAAGGTTGGGAAGAGGTCCGAAATGCCAGTGCCTATTATCAAAGGGTAAAAAAGGTATTTGATAAATCGGGGCAGGAAAAAGACCAGTCAGAAGAAATCCGACACATGATTATCAAGGCTTATGATCACATCCTGGTAGCCGAAACGAGTTGCAACTTTTATTGGGGAAGTCGCTGGGTGCATCGTTCCTTTGACGAACTGGAACAGGCCTATTTCCTCCTCGACAAGGCCATGGCCCAGATGCCAGGGTCAAGCTGAGTTTATATTCATCCATTCGTTCATCCTACACCACGACCACGGAGTTATCGCAGTCTCCATAGGGGCTTTTTACGTATTTGTCGGCACTCCAGTCATTCTCCCATTTAGATTCATCGACGAGATAACGAAACTGATATTCCCTTCCCGGCTGAAGCTCAAGGGTGACGGTGTAGTTTCCATTTTTCAGCTTTTTCATGGGGGTGGCGTATAGATTCCAATTATTGAAGTCCCCGACAATACACACACTCTTGGCATCAGTGGCAGCAATTCTCGGCAGTCTGAATGTCACTTTGCATGTCTTTCTGCTCTTGAGATATTCCTTCTTTATTCCCATGCTCATGACGGTGGCTTTCTTTGATGCCGGTTTCTTGGCCATCTTCTTTTTTGTGGCAGTTTTCGCTCCTTTGGACGTCACCTTTTGCTTCTGTGCTTTTGCCATCCTAACGCTCCTTTCTGTGCAATGATGCGGGGGGTAGAATCCCCTTGGTTCTTCATAGGCGTATAGAGAACGCGGGCTTGTGTGTCAAGGAATAAAGTAAGGCGTTGCTGTTTGGGCAACAGGCTGTTACCCTTTGACCCAAGCGCCTTTTCTTGACATCGTCCCTTCTTATCTGAGAAACTGATTTTGTGAGGGAAGCGCTCCACATAGAGCACTTGCCAGAGCTCAACCAGCCAATCCTTATCCTTGGATTTGAGGGTTGGGCCAACGGCGGCAACGTGGTGGTGGGCATGAAGGATGGATGCGCCTGGCAAGGCAAATCCAGGGGCTCATTGATCACAACCCCGAACTCCAAGCAGTGATCAAGAAAATCATGAAGTCCAAGACCGGGGGCCAATCTCCCACACCTGTGAAGGAGGACGGGAAGGTGATCTACCTGGATGATTGTTTTAGACCCAGGGGCTGAAAGGGGGTAACCGATGGTGATGTCTACAGACGATCCTGTGCCTCGGCTTTTGGAAGCGCTTTCAGAGGCAAAAACGTGGCCTGAGCGTTTCAAAGCTCAGCTTGAGGGCGGGGCAGATATCCGTCATGAGATCAGCGAGGCTGGCAAGCGTATCGAGCAGCTTGAAAAGCAGGCCAAGGAGGCTATGAAAAGGCTTGGATGCGTCAGCCCTCAGACTCGGTCGGTTTATCACGGCATGGCTGACATGCTCATTAACTGGCAGACTTTTAAGGACAGTCTCGTATCGTGTCCCAGAAGCTCCTTTAAAAAGTAACGTGTCGCCATCAAGCCATTTTCGGGGCTCCGTGAGCATTTCCGGGACGTCAGCTTCGTTCCGCTGAACCGCGAAAGCGAGCGCAGCCCCCGTAGCTTGACTTCGACGAGCTCCATTCGGCCCGAGCCTTTCGGCAGTGAGCTCAAGGCCGAGGGCAGTCGAGTGGCTGCGGGGTTAGCGAGCGTATCTGAAAACGGCAACCTTCCTTACGGTCGAAGATTCCCTGTCCCGACGAGTCGGGACAGGGAATCTTCAATCATAAAAACTCGGGCTAGAGCCCTCAAACACTTTATGATTCTTAACGCGTCACTCAGCTGACCTCTCATTCCGAAAATGCTCAATGTCGCGCGGAAAAGGCTTTCGGCTACATAGTGACTAGTGACGGTTACTTCTGAGACACGATACCAGGAGAGACGTCATGAGGGGAAGTAGGTTGCGCAGGCCGTTTCAGACTCCCAGGCAGTAACCCGGCTGACCTTGATTGCCTGATCTTGCAGCGATAGGGCCAGTTGGTCAGCCACGTACCTTGCGATATTCTCTGAAGAAGGGTTCTGGTGCCTGAAAGGTTCGAGGTCATTCAGAAATTTGTGGTCCAACATGTCGACCACCCCGTTCACGTGCCTTTTGAGGACCCCAAAATCGATGGCTAGGCCGACGTCATCTAACGTCTTAGAGGTGACGCAGACCTCGATCTTCCAGTTATGTCCATGTAAATTCTCACACGGTCCCTTAAACTCTTTTAGCTGATGGGCAGCAGAGAAGCGGGTGATGATCTTCAATTCGTACATGATGTTAACGATGATGGTGCCTCAGAATCACAGCACTCCTCAAGACACCCCGTCCATGGGGTGGCTATTGTGCCTCTTCTGTGTAGGGCTTTCCGCATTCATTGCAGACACCATTTTCATTAATCACGCCGATGCATGTGCCATCACTGCACAAGACGCGCTTGGAAAAATCGATGTCATCCCCATCAGACGCTGCACCTGGGCCGATGCTCGGGTTAGGGCTATCGCGATCCACCAAGGCTGACCCGCAGTAGGAGCAAAATTTTCCAAAGAGGGGGATCTTTTCGCCGCATTCTGGGCATTCCCGAAATGGTAACTCCTCGTGGCAATGTGGGCATTTCATTGACAGGTCTTATCCTCCAATGGCTGACATGGGGCGGTGCCCCACGCTTTTTCCCTGGCTCTTCACATCGTGCTGCCTGGGTTTTCTGGCAATGGCTTCCTCAAATAGTCCTTTCAGATCTTCCTGGCTGCATCCGGTTCTCAAAGGGGTCTTAATATCCACCTCATCATCAGCAAAAAGGCAAGGGCGGAGTTTGCCGTCGGCTGTCAGCCTTAGGCGGTTGCACGCAGGACAAAAATGGTGACTAAGGCCGCTGATAAATCCAATTTCTCCCCTGGCTGATTCAAATCGGTACCGCTCAGCCGGTCCGTCGAGGGTGGAGCGTGGAACCTCGTGGAAAGGACCAAAGGTCTCGAGTTCGGATTTGATATCATCTGAAGAGATATACTTCTCAGGCTTCCACTGGCTATCTTGTCCGATGGGCATGTACTCGATGAACCGAATATGGTAGGGCCTTTGCCTTGACAACTGGGCAAATGCAAACAGCTCGTCATCATTGATACCCCTGATGGCCACCACATTCACCTTGATAGGTGAAAACCCCAACGCTTCAGCTTCTTGAAGTCCTTCCCAGACATCATGAAACCGATCGCGTCCAGTGATATTTGCATATTTCGCGGGATTCAAGGTGTCCAGGCTAACGTTGATGCGATGAACGCCTGCGTCAAAGATTTCTTGGCCCCTTTTTTTCAGATGCACACCATTGGTCGTGATGCTCACGTCCTTCAGGCCAGGCAACTGACACACAGACTCAACGAGATGCACCACATTTCTTCGCACCAGGGGTTCGCCACCTGTGAGACGCACTTTCTCAATGCCTATCTCAGTAGCTGCCTGAAGCACCTTCAGGATCTCTTCATAGCTCAAGATATCGCCATGATTCAGAAGCTTAAGGTCCTTCACCGGCACACAGTAGATGCAGCGAAGATTGCATCGGTCTGTCACAGAGACCCTGAGATAGGTGATCTTACGATTGTGGTGATCTACGTTTCCCGCCATATGGGAATACCGCTTTCATTTGAAGCGCAAAAGCGAGCGCATTCCCTGCAGCTTGACTTCGACGAGCTCCATTCGGCCCGAGCCTTTCGGCAGTGAGCTCAAGGTTTATCTGCTCATGGCCGAGGGCAGTCGAGTCGCTGCAGGGATCTTGAAAAGAAGGCGAAGCGTCTAACAATGCCGTGTCCACCGCGGCATCCAAGATTTTTGAGCCGGCCTCGGTTTCATGATTGGATCAGCCCTGGTGATGTCCTCTCCTGTCATTGGATGTGACGTTATTTGCCCTGAAGGAAGGGGTTTTCAGGCAGCAGGCCGGTCAACGTCTCTTCCATATTTCAAATAGCACAGGGAGGGGGGAAGGTCAAATGCCCTTCCCCCTTGAGATCCTGAAAAATTCCTTTGCGCTTATTCCTGTGAACTCTCTGATCCATCGCCTGAGTCATTGATGGCCTTTAGCCCGGAGAAATCAAAAGACCTATGGAATGAATTTTGCATCGCCTCCCCCATTCATAAACCGATGAATCGTGCTCGTGTCTCCATACAACACTCACTTATGAGGTTGGCACCGACCAGACGTGGTCGGGTTGCTTAAGGATCGGCCATGAACGTCCCTTTTGAAAAACCACGGGAACCTCACTGCCACCCGGCCTTTCGAGACCTCACAGATAAAGAACTGGTCTCTGTGTACAATTCGGCCAGTGTCAAGAAATTCGACACTGGTCGTGTCCTCATCCGAAAAGGGGATACGGATACCACACTATATTTTATTCTGGAGGGGTCTGCACAGATCCTCAAGAGCCTCAACGGTCACGTGAGACAGGTCGCCGTTCGTGGCCCGGGAGACTGGCTGCCAGAGGCCCCTCTTTTTGAACATCGACAGGCAACGGCGTCGGCTGTGGCGTTGGAACCGATGACCGCCTTTGTATTGGATGAAGGCACCCTGAACACCTTACCCCCAAAAATCCAGTTAGCTATCTACAAGCGTTTGAACGATCTGTCGGCAGAACGGATCAATGATCTCATCGAAAAACGATTAGATCTATCCAACAAAAATCAATATCTGATTTCCCACCTGGCCCAGTTCCTCCATGCCAGAATTGATGGGTACGCCCGTTCGGACATGATTGTCGGTTTCCTCCAGAGTGTCCCCCGCTTGCCCATGTATGCGAGCAGGCTCGCCGTGATGCTGCTGGATCAAAACGTGTCCACACGCAAGGTGGCCGAGTTAGCCAGGCAGGATCCTTCCTTGGTGGGGGCCGTGCTGAAAACAGTCAATTCAGCATATTATGCCTTTCAGAGTAAAGTGTCAGATTTTCAACACGCGGTTTTGCTCCTTGGTTTCAATCAGGTCTATCAATTGGCCATGGATATGGGTGTTCGAAATACCATGCCAAAAACCTCTGAGTTTCGGGAACTCCAGTTTCATTCCATGGTTGTATCCCTGATCGGTTTTGAGATATCGCAGCTGTGCAATGTTAAAAAAGCGGTGGTCATTAGCACGATAGGCCTGCTGCACGATATTGGCAAAAGCGTTATTCTGCTGCTAAAAAGACGCCACTCCAAAATGAGTCTCCTAATTGACATGCTTGACCACCCCAAGGTTGGATCGCTGCTTCTAAAAGAATGGAATATCCCTGATGAGGTCAGCCAGAGTCTGCAATATCAGTGCTATCCTGAATGGCTTCCTCCGGACAGGATCCCCAAAGAATGGAGGGAAAATGTGACCGCACTCTATATTGCTCACCTGTGTCACGACTATTTGGGGGGCAAGAGCGAAAATGAACTGTCTACAGCCTTCCTTGGCGAGTACTTGGACGTGTTAAATCTTCCGGAAAGGTCTATTGCCGAGCTTGTTCAAAACAAGGTCCTTCCAGCTTTGAATAAGAAACTCAACACCTTTCCTGAAAATGTGCGCCACTTTTTGACAAAAAATGCGAATCACATCACAGACAAGGGTCAAGGAGATACCTCTAACGTCTGAATAAACCTTGCAAAGCCCCTTGCTAGGCGTCCAGGGCCGTGTGGGACAAAAACTGCTTAAGAATGTTATTCAAATTGCCGATTTAACAGATGATCGTTTCTAATGATGTGACCTCGTTTTTAACCCATATGACCAAACTGGATGAAACGTAGGAGGGGCTCGTCGGCCAGATCGCATGATCGGACCATTCAAATGCTTGGAGGGCTGCTATGATCGAGCATGATACAGGAACTTTGATTCTCAAGGTTGTACCCAGTGGCCAAATACAAGAGGAGGTGGGGGCTTTTCTCGCAAAGGTCTTCAAGAATGTCTCCCGGGAAAAGGTCATGAAGCTGGTGAGCAAGGCACCCGTTGTCGTGAGCAAGAACATACCTGCAAAAGCGGGCAGCATGATTGTCTCAGGCCTTGAGAAGCTTGGAGCGACAGCTGCTTTTGTCCCAAAGGACCAGGCGACGGAAGACACACTGGACCCATATCCCCCTTCCCAGGAAGCAGCTGCTCACGAAGGCCCCCGTCCATTTGACGCCCTCGCTGCTCAGCCTTCTGAGGCATCGCAACCCAAAGACGACTGGGCCATGAGAGTCAAGTCGTCAGTGGTGGGCCGCCTTGGGGAAGTCAACAAGGAATTATGGCTGATCTTGTCCTTGTTGACACTTGCCGCCGTCATGAATTATATGGTGACGGCCAACCGCATGGTTTTGGGTTTTTACACCCTGCCTACGTTGTTTTCTGCTTATTTTTATGGCCGACGTCACGCCACGCTTACCGCCTTTGCCAGCGTATTTCTAGTTGGACTCCTTGCGCATTACAACCAGGATTTGTTCGCCCAAATGCCGGAGGCCCAGTTCGTTGAAGGCCGGTGGTATGACCTCACTGCTTGGGCAGGCATTCTGATAGTGACGGCTTATACCATGGGAACACTCCACGAGCATCACGAGGCCCGTGTGCAAGAGCTGCGGCAGACCTATCATGGCCTCCTGCTTATCCTGCGCCAGTTCGTCTCCAAAGACAAGTACACCGAGAACCACTCGTACCGGGTTTCTATCTATGGAGCGAAAATTGCCGCCTACCTGGGACTCAAGCCGCAGCAGGTCGAAGACATCCGTGATGCCTCGTTACTTCATGACATCGGCAAGCTGGATATCAGCCGGCAACTTCTTTACAAAGCAGCGCGCCTCACTAGCGAGGAGTACGAGGGAATGAAAAAACACGTGGACAAGGGCGTTGAAATACTGGAGCCCATAGGGGGGCCACTGCGTCGGATCCTTCCCATCATCCTCGCTCACCACGACAGATTTGACGGCTCCGGCTACCACCCAGTTTCTGGAGAGAGGATTCCTTTGGAGGCCCGGGTCATCGCAGTCGCCGACGTATACGACTCCCTGACGAGCGATCGGCCATATCGCAAGGCCATGTCCCCCTTCGACGCCAAGGAAATCATCGTCAAGGGCTCTGGTACAGACTTTGACCCCAAAGTCGTCAACGCCTTTTCGGAAGCATTCCACAAGGGAGAAATGGAAGTCCCAGATGTGATCATCTAGTCGGAGGGGCTTTCCCCACCTGCCGTCAGGGACTCGTCAGAAGATCCTTGCGCGGTGCGCCTATTCTTGTGATCAAGAGCTGATCTAATGAAGGACACAAAAAGAGGGTGGGGGTTCATCGGTCGAGACTTGAACTCAGGATGGAATTGACATCCCAGGAACCAGGGATGGTCGCGGACTTCCACAATTTCCACCAGCTGTCCATCTGGAGAGATGCCGCTCATGACCAGCCCTGCCTGCTCCAGCCTTTCTCGAAAGTCATTATTAAATTCATACCTGTGACGATGCCTTTCTGAAACTTCCTTTTGTCCGTAAGCTCTATACGCCAACGAGTCTTCTGCGAGGATACAAGGGTAAGCCCCTAACCGCATCGTCCCTCCCTTGTCCGAAGCCATGTCCCTCTTCTGTATTGTCTTCGATTTGTAGTCAAACCATTCGGTCATCAAATAGATGACCGGAAAGGGCGTGGCCTCATCAAATTCGGTGCTGTGTGTGCCTTCCATCCCGGCAAGGTGACGAGCATATTCCACCACAGCCATTTGCATGCCGAGGCAGATGCCGAAAAATGGGATTTTTTCTTCTCGGGCCAACTGGATCGCTCTGAGTTTTCCCTCAATGCCTCGTGCCCCAAAGCCACCCGGGACCAGAATCCCATCGGCCGCTTCCAGGCGCTGTCGACAATTGGACTCGTCAATGCTTTCTGAGTCCACAAAATCTAGGTTCACCTTACAATCATTGGCAATGCCACCGTGTGAAAGGGCCTCGTTCAGGCTCTTGTATGACTCCCTCAGATGAATGTATTTCCCCACGATGGCAATGGTGACCGAATCTTTAGGACGCTGTATCTTTTCCACAAGCCGTTCCCAATCGGTCAATCTAGGAGATCGGGTCCAGATATTCAGCAACTCGATGATCTTGTCATCCAGGCCTTCCTGATGAAAGACTAGGGGGACCTCATAGATGGCCTCCACGTCTTTCGCGGTGATGACCTGGTCCACATCGACATTGCAGAACAGGGCGATCTTTGACTTGAGCTCCTTGGATAAGAACCGGTCGGTTCGACACAAGAGTATGTCTGGTTGGATGCCGATACTGCGCAGTTCTTTGACGCTGTGCTGCGTCGGCTTGGTCTTGACCTCGCCAGCCGCAGAGATGTACGGAACAAAAGTCAGATGAACATAGAGAACGTTCTCCTTGCCCCTATCAGACTTAAATTGTCTGATAGCCTCTTGAAAGGGAAGGCTTTCGATATCACCGATCGTACCCCCCACTTCAACGATCACGACGTCCACATCCTGGGCCACCGACAGGATGCTTTCCTTGATTTCATCCGTGATGTGGGGAATGACCTGAACCGTTCCGCCTAGATAATCCCCCCTCCGCTCCTTTGTGATGACCGAGTGATAGATCTTGCCTGTGGTGAAGTTATTGTTGCGCCCCAGTTTGGCATGGGTGAAGCGCTCGTAATGGCCCAAGTCAAGGTCGGTCTCAGCCCCATCGTCTGTTACAAAGACCTCACCATGTTGAAATGGGTTCATCGTGCCAGGATCCACATTGATGTACGGGTCTAGCTTCTGAAGGGTGATGGTCAGTCCTCGACTCTCAAGAAGAGCTCCGATGGCTGCAGAAGCAAGCCCCTTGCCCAAAGACGACAGTACGCCTCCTGTTACAAAGATAAATTTGGTTGGAAAAGGCATATTAGGACGATCCTCCGATAACTAGAATCCTGCTCTCAGCTATGGCTGGCTTCCATGATTCAATCGATGTACGATGCCCTCCGAGATCTTTTCGGCAGACATACCAAAAAGCGTTTCAATCTCAAGCAGGTCGAGATATTCGTCCTGCCAGGCCAGGCTTGTCTCCTCCACAAGGTGCCTGATGTGGTAATACTTTTCACCCAGGGCATCCACCTTCTTTTCAAGGGCCACCTGTTTCTTAAATCCCACATTAAACAGCAAAAGGTAGTCTATCTTCGTACCGTCTGATATGACCGGTAGGGCAAGAATGTTTCGGTTGTCCCTTTTTCCTGTGCCGATGAAGACATTTCCGTTTTTTACAATGATCCGCTTTGAACCGCGCAGTCGGTTGTCGGTCTCAACCCGTGAGACGAGCCGGGCAGAGCTTCCTTCTTTCTTGATGAGGTGGATGGTGGAATCTTCAACCGGCTCTCCTAGAATGTTTAGACCACCTATCCTGTAGAGGGTGGTTCCTTTCACCTCGCTAACGACTCCCTGCAAACGCCTCAAGACCACGATATTGTTGGTGGTCAGCTGGCTCTTGCCAAATCCATGGCTCTCCAGGGCTTCGAAAAGGAGACCCTCCACCTTCTCCGAGATCCTGCTTGTGCCCACGGTGACCGTCTTGGCCTGGTGCTTGATGGCATCAACAGGTCGGGCCATTTCATTGATGATTCTGCCCATGCACTCAAAGAAAGTCCTCAGCATATTGGGTGCCGTTCCCTTGGCGCCAAAATCGAACTCAAAGTCCTTGATAGGAAGCCTGCCAGCCAGGTACTTAAGCAAAAGCGTGAGATCAGATGCCGTATGGATGGCCATGGCTGTGGCGTATCGCTTTTGGCTTATTCTTTCCTTGAAAGCCCTGTAAAACACAGCCACCTTTTCCCTGAAAGTCTTATCCAATACAATCTCGTAGACGTCTAAACCCCTGTTCACAGAGGCGTCGATATGGTCATGAACCTCCTGTCGGAAATTGAAAAGATACCGAGATTCCTCGTCAATGGCCAAAGCCGCGTAGTATCCCCACAAATGACCCGCCAGGGTGTTGAGTATGGGCGCAAGGCGCTCTTGCACCTCAGGCACATGGATCACTGCATCAGCATAAGGATCAAAGCGGTGCTCCCCTTCTGTGGCCACCACGATGGGAACCGCTTCATGAGCCTTGAAGATCGCCGTATCCTTGACGATGTCACTCACCACATCGTCACGGTTGCCTGCGGCACAGACAAAGATGAGGGGTTCGCAAGAAAGATCAATGTGCTTCTTGTCTTCCACGACGTCTGACGAAATGCTCTTATAGCAAAGCTCGCTCAATTTGATTCTGATCTCATCAGCCGAGATCTTGTTGGGGCCGCTTCCCACGATGGCCCAGTACGTCTTTGTCACGGCAAGTCGCTCGGCTGAC
>Ga0272444_10006066_pt1 | contig 10381 bp, 11 predicted proteins | sample SSMForm13_FD_201033 | JGI IMG/M metagenome (GOLD analysis project Ga0272444, IMG submission 201033) | Marine sediment archaeal communities from Little Sippewissett salt marsh, Falmouth, MA, United States - SSM-Form-13 | ecosystem: Environmental > Aquatic > Marine > Wetlands > Sediment ...
TTTATATGTATATCAATAAGATGTATGCTTTTTTGGTGTGTATCTGAAGGGGCGGAGCTGTGACTTGGGGAAGGGAAAGGCATGGCGCTTTTAGAGATGAAACGGATGTGGGAATGAGGAGAGGGTGCTTCGGCACAAGAGGTAAGACATGAAAGCATTGATTACGGGCGGGGCTGGATTCATCGGCTCCCATCTGGCCGAGAGACTTCTGGAGCGGGGCGACGAGGTCTTTATTATTGACAACCTATGGACCGGGAAGTTGGCCAATATCGCCCAGATACAGACCCACGAGAATCTGCATCTGGTGGTGGATACCATTCTAAACGAATCGGTCATGAACGAGCTGATCTTCAAGGCCGATCGTATCTATCATCTCGCTGCGGCCGTGGGGGTTCGGAATGTGATGGATCATCCGGTAGAGACCCTGGAGATCAACGTCAAGGGTACGGAGACGGTATTAAGGCTGGCCAACCGGTTCAAGAAAAAGGTTTTTATCGCGTCCACTTCAGAAATCTACGGCAAGCATGTGGAACATGATTTGTCAGAAGATGATAACCGTGTCATGGGAACGGTCAAGAAACGCCGGTGGTCCTATGCCTGCTCCAAGACCCTGGATGAATTCTTGGCCCTTGCCTACTTTGATGAAAAGAAGCTCCCTGTGTTGATCGGTCGACTCTTCAACACGGTGGGTCCTCGGCAAACCGGTCGCTATGGGATGGTTCTGCCCGGTTTCGTTCAGTGCGCCCTGCTGGGGAAGCCGATCACCGTCTATGGCGATGGGACCCAGACCCGGTGTTTTGTGCACGTGAGTGATGCTGTCAACGCGATCATGAGACTGATGGACGTGTCCGCGGCGGAGGGGGACATTTTCAATATCGGGAATGATTACGAGGTATCCATCAACGATCTGGCACAGAAAGTGAAGGAGATGACGGAAAGCAGTTCAGAGATCGAGCACATTCCCTATGAAAAGGCATACGGGCCTGGGTTCGAGGACATGGAACGGCGTCGCCCCAACATCGGCAAGCTAAAGTCCTGCATCGATTTCGAGCCTTCCTATGACCTGGAATCCATTATCAAGAGCGTCATAGACTATTTCAAGGAATAGCGGGCCCGCTATTTGGGGAAAAACAACAACCCGAGACCTTTAACGAGCCATGACCCTTATCAGTTTTAAGGAATACCCAAAGGAACCGGTGGTGGTGGAGAACCTTTCCGAAAAAATGATGAAGGAATCCAAATTCATTCCGCTGGCCGTGGGGGAAGGGTTCATCCGGATTGCCATGGCCGACCCGGATGATTTCTATACCATTGATGCACTGAGGCTTGCCTGTGGGGTTGAGGTCGATGTGTGTCAGGGTAAAGAGGGCGACATCCTGGAGAACATCGACAGGCTGTACGGCGCCGGAAGCCAATCGCTTGAAACCATCATCGAGGAGGCGGGGAAAGATGTCTATGACATATCCCCGGAAGCCATCGAAGATGCAGACCATCTGAGAGACCTGGCTTCAGAGGCACCGATCATACGATTGGTCAACCGCCTGATCTTTAATGCAGTGGAGCAGCGGGCCAGCGACATCCATTTTGAGCCGTTTGAACAGGAATTCAAGGCACGCTACCGGATTGACGGGGTGCTGCACGATGTGGAATCACCCCCGAGACGGCTTCAGGCGGCGATTATTTCGCGGGTCAAGATCATGGCCAAGCTGGATATCGCGGAAAGGCGGCTGCCCCAGGACGGCCGGATCAAACTCAAGATCGGCGACAAGGAGATCGATTTTCGTGTTTCAACCATCCCGACGCTGTTTGGAGAAAGCCTGGTAATGCGGATACTGGATCGCGATACCCTGATCCTTGAGCTGGAGAAACTGGGATTTCCAGAGGATATCTTCGAGCAATACACAGGGCTGGTATCTCAACCCTACGGCATGATACTGGTTACCGGTCCCACGGGAAGCGGCAAGACTTCGACCCTCTACACAACCCTTGCGAAGATCAACTCCCCGGAAAACAAGATCATCACATTGGAGGAACCCGTGGAGTATCAGTTGAGCGGCGTCAATCAGATTCAGGTCAATCCCAAAATCGGTCTGACATTCGCCAACGGACTCCGCTCCATTGTACGTCAGGACCCGGACATCATCCTGGTGGGTGAGATTCGGGACCGGGAAACTGCTGAGATCGCCGTTCAATCCGCCCTGACGGGACACCTTCTTTTCAGCACCTTCACACCAACGATGCGGCCGGGGCCGTCACCCGACTACTGGATATGGGCGTGGAGAGCTTCCTCTTGAGTTCGACACTCCTGGGGGTCCTGGCCCAGCGGCTGGTGCGCGTCATATGCCCCAGGTGTAAGGTCCCGGCCGAGCCGGATGAACGGCTTTTGAAATCCATGAGAAGGGCACTGGGAGAGAATCCGGGTATTACTTTCTTTATGGGAGAGGGATGCGAAGCGTGCCGATATACCGGATTCAAGGGACGGACGGCCATTTTTGAGTATCTCCCGGTGGACAGCGATGTTCGGAAAGAGATCACCCAACGGTCCACCACCGAAAGGATCAAGGAAGTGGCCCTGAAAAAGGGCATGATTACCTTGCGTCAGGACGGTTGGCGCAAGGCGGCCGCGGGGATCACCACCATTTCAGAGGTCCTACGGGTTACATTGGAGCAGTAGTCGCCAGAATGGGGGCCCATTTTATAAGACCCGATTCTGAGACATCCGTCACAATCCTTCTGCGGGGCCAAGGGATTCCCGATCGATGGCGGACCCCGTGAGAAATACCGTTTATGCCGACGTTTTCTTATAAAGCCACAGACAGTTCCGGCAGGGTGGTGAATGGCGTGCTGGATGCTGTTGGTGAGAGGGCCGTGGTTGCGGAACTCCACAACATGGGTCTCATCCCCATTCGGATAGCGGTTTCCGGAGGTCGGGGCAAGCTGCTGGAGCGGGATGTCTTGGGCCAGGTCCTGACGTTCTTGAACGGTTTTACAGGGAAGGATACCCTGGCCTTTACACAGGATCTCGCCACCCTCTTGGGGGCCGGTCTGCCCGTGGATCGGGCCTTGTCCATTATTATTGATGCCGCGGAAAAGGATCGCGTAAGAGATGTGGTGGGGAGCATCCTCAAGGCGGTCCAGGGGGGCGGCTATCTCTCGGATGCCCTAGCAAGGCATCCGCGGATCTTTTCCACGTTCTATGTGAATATGGTCCGGGCCGGGGAAGCCGGCGGTGTTCTGGAGGGCGTCCTGGCCCGCTTGGCCGATTTTCTGGAGAGTTCCCAGGAACTGAAGGACTATATCAAGTCGGCCATGGTGTATCCGGCCTTTCTCGTGGCCGTCGGCGGTGTTTCCATCCTCATCCTGATGACATTTGTTATCCCCAAGTTTTCCGTCATCTTTTCGGACATGGGCCAGGCCATCCCGGTGTCCACACGTTTTCTCCTCGGCTTGAGCGAGGTTATGCGATCCTACTGGTGGTTGATGCTGGGTGTGCTGGTGGGTGCGGTCTTTGCCTTTCGAAAATATGCAACGACCGCCACGGGCCGTCTGAAACTGGATCGGAGAAAGATGGACCTCCCCGTGGTGGGGGATCTGGTAAGAAAGGTTGAGGTGGGACGTTTTGCCAGGACATTGGGGACCCTGACACAGAGCGGTGTCCCGATCCTGCAGGCGATTCGGCTGGTGCGCGATATCATGACCAACCAGGTGATTGCGCAGTCCATGGATAAGGTGTATGACCGGGTCAAAGAGGGAGACCGCCTATCCAAGGCCCTGCGGGACGGCGGACTGTTCCCTTCTCTGGCCATACAGATGATCACCGTTGGGGAGGAGACCGGACGGTTGGACGCCATGCTCCTCAAGGTGGCTGACAATTATGAAAAAATGGTCAGGAGTATGGTGAAACGCCTCATCAGTCTCTTAGAGCCGGCCATGATACTGGCCATGGGGTTGATGGTGGGCTTCGTGGTCATCTCCATGCTTACCGCCATATTCAGCATGAATGAGATGCCGTTCTAATGGAGCAGGGACTCACACAAAGACACAAAGCGCACAAAGATAACATATCTGTTGATGTTTTGAAAAAAGGAATCATTATGATACACGGTTTCTTGGGATGGCGCATTTTTCAATGAGATGCGGTAAGGAGTGATTATGAAAACGCGAAAGAGAAAAAATCAGGGTTTCACGCTTATTGAGGTGTTGATTGTGATGGTCATCCTGGGATTACTGGCTGCCCTGGTGGGTCCCCGGATGTTCGGCAAGGTGGGCAAATCGAAACAGAAGGCGGCCAAGGCCCAGATTTCCCTGTTTGAAACGGCATTGGATACCTACAAACTGGATACGGGCAAGTTTCCTTCCAGTGCAGAAGGACTGCAGGCCCTTCGGGTCAAACCGGATGGGGCGGAACGGTGGGATGGACCCTATCTGCCCAAGGATATTCCTCTGGATCCCTGGGGCCATGTCTATGATTATCGCTCTCCGGGCGAGCACGGCGACTATGATATCATTTCCTACGGCGCCGACGGTGTCTCCGGGGGCGAGGATGAGAACGAAGACATTGTCAACTGGAAGGATATCGGCAGTGAAAGTCAATAGGTTTTCGCGTTCACACGCCTGAGGGCCGGGTGCTCAGATGGTCCGTGGACATCCCGTTTCATCCGGTTTCACGCTGCTGGAGCTGTTGGTGGTACTGGTTATCATCAGCCTGCTTGCCGGGTTTGTGGGGCCCAGACTGGGGGGATCCCTGACCCGGCTCAACCTCAAGACGGGTTCCAAGCAGGTGGCCTCGGCCTTGCGGTATGCCAGGAGCCAGGCGGCTTCCCGGTGTGTCACCTATCGGGTCTTACTCAATTTCGAGGATCGGGAAGTGACCGTCCAAGTTCCGGAACGGTCTGATTCCACAGGAGAAGGGGACGGGGTTTCCCATATCAACGAAGACTCCCCCAAAGAGAGATCTAAGCATTTTAAGCTCCCCAAAGGGGTCCGATTCGATCAGGCCGTTTCCGGGGGCGAAACCTGGGATGCGGGCACCTTTCAACTGGCCTTCTATCCGGACGGGGGTAGCAGCGGCGGGAGCGTTACCCTGGCCGACGAAAAGGACCGTCAGTTTCAGATCGATGTGGATTTTATCACCGGGACCGTCATGTTAAAGGCCCATGAGGGATGACGATACGATCTGGGGCAGGGAACGTGAGGCGCAACACCCGCTAATCGTTAACAGGTTTCAGCCCTGCCGCTGACCGGCTGGTCAGTTTGATCCGGGTGGAAACCATTTGACGATGAACGTCGAATCACGCCGAGGCGTGAAACGTCCAATCCCGCTTTCAGCGGGATCTACGCTTCGCTCCGACGAACATCGAATTTAAGGCCAACCAGTACCCAGTACCCAATACCAGGTTTCCAGTTTCGAGTTTCATACGAGGTTTCATTTTACCGTGCATTCGGGCGTCATTCAGTAGGCATTCAATGTTCATTCGAGGGTCATTTTTGACTCGCACGAAGCCACGAAGAACACAAAGAAACGGATGTTTTTTTAGAGGGTTAGAGAAAAGGCCCTTTGTGTGCATTGCGTCTTTGTGTGAGACATCCGTAACCGGCTTTACACTTGTGGAGATCCTTGTGGCCATTTCCGTGCTGGCCATTTCACTTACGGTCATTCTGCAATTATTCTCAGGCGGCCTGAAATCGAGCCGACTGTCGGATGTCTACACCTTGGGCACATTTCATGCAACAGAAAAGATGGAGGAAGTGCTCCTATCCGAGGCATTACAGGCCACCCTCGAAGAAGGCGATTTTGAAGACGGTTACCGGTGGCGAACGGAAATCATACAAATGGAGCAGACAGAGGAAGCAGCCGCCAGCCAGCCCCTGAATCTGTTTCAGGTTACCGTGACGGTTTTATGGGGTCGCGACACCGATGACAATGGAAGGCAGATTCAATTGACGACGCTAAAGGCCTGCAGAAGGGAAACGGATACCTAAATCCGTAAATTGAAGGATCAGAGAATTGGGGGAGCGGCTCACCCATTATTCAGGCTTTTTTCCATCGCCCGTCGCCCATGGCCCATCATCCATCCCGCTCGGTTTCACCCTGCTGGAGCTGATGATTTCGCTGACCATCATGGGACTTGTCCTGGTCCTGGTGTTCGGCGCCTTTCGGATCGGGTCCCGTGCCTGGGAAAAGGGTGAAAGGGATGTGGAAGTCCATCAGAGGGAACGGATTGTGCTCGATCTGCTGAAACGTCAAATCGCATCGGCCTGCCCCCGCGAAATTAAGCTCGAAGATCAGGCGCCATTCCTGATGCGGGGAGATACGCAGACCCTGGAGTTTATCACCTGCATCCCGGCCATCGGCGAGGTGAAATCCGGGATGGTGTATGCCAAATATGAGGTGCGCGAGGTGGAGGGCGGAATGGAACTGCTTCTGTACGAAAAACCGGTGTCTCGCCTGGTTACGGATAAGGATCCGGGACGGTGGGAACCGGAAGAGTCGTATCCGCTCATTCCCGACGCAAAAGAGATCGGCTTTTTGTACTTGAAACCGTCCAAGGATGATACGGAAGCGAAGTGGCAGGAGCGATGGGACCCTGAAGAGGATCAGGGGTTCCCCATGGCGGTGCGAGTGGCATATCAGGCCAATGGACGAAAGGATCCCCTGGTGGTGCTGGCCCGGGTGACGTCAGAGGCGCCGTGACAGGAGGGGTATCGGGTACCAAGTAATCGGATATCAGGGCTTGGCCTTATGCTTATGAGTGATGGGTTCCTTAGACGCTCAGTCCGCAACTTCCCTGCATGATGCGGAGATCTTAGGAACAAAATATACGCTCAAAGGTGCAATTAACGGTTTACCACGAAGCGCACGAAGAGATACAACGATTTGTTTTCTATGGCCTTATTCGTGCCCTTCGTGATGAGTCCCGCCTGGCGGGATTGGTTACGGCGGAAAGGCGGCGTTAGGAAGTCGAACATGACGGGACGGGTTGAAAACGGGAAGGGGCGGATCCTGGGAAACGACAGCGGAATCGCCCTCTTTCTGGTCCTCTGGGTCCTGATGCTTCTGTCAGTTATTGTCGGGGAGTTCTGCCATGCCATGCGCACGGAGACGAACGTCACGCGTAATTATAAAGAGCAGGCCCAAGCTTACTATATCGCCCTGGCCGGGCTCCATCGGGCCGTGGCCGAGCTGGTGCAGGATCGTGCGTCGGGCGGCAAAACCGTCGTCATTGAAGAGGGCGTCGATATCACCAAATCCGTGTCTAACAAAAAGGCCGTAAAAGAGGAAGAGGTCCCTGTCGAGGCGTCTAACTGGCGGATTAATGCGGAGATCCCGCCCGAGGCGTTTGGCGCGGGACGCTTTCATGTGCGAATCGGTAACGAGAGCGGAAAGGTCAATCTCAATGAGGCCAATGAATCGGTGTTGAAGATGCTTCTCGCCGCCTTTGACCTGGATGAAAAGGAAAAGGACATCCTTGTCGACTCTATTCTGGATTGGCGGGACACCAATAATCTGCATCGACTCAACGGTGCTGAAGACGACTTCTATCGTTCACTCAAAAATCCATACGAATGCAAAGACGGGGATTTCGACACGGTGGAGGAACTCCTCCTTGTGAGAGGGGTGACGGAAGAGCTGTTTTACGGTGGCCTGGATGAGATGGTCACGCTCGTAAAGGATGTTCGCTCCTCCACCCGGGCGCGACGACCCAAGACGAAGCAATCCACCCAGGTTTCGGGAAGCCAGAAGATCAACGTCAATGCGGCTTCACCCAGGATGCTTCGGGTCCTTCCCGGCATGACAGAAGAAGCGGTGGAAGCGATTGTTGAATATCGAAGGGAGGCTGATCTGGAATCGTTGAACGACCTGGTGTCGGTTGTGGGTGCAGATACGGCAGCGATGGTCGAGCCCCTTATTACCTTTCAGCCGAGCCCCTATTATACGGTGGAAGCGGTGGGCATGGTGAACGACACCCCGATCCGGCAGGGGATTGAGGTCCTTGTTCAAATTGATGGGCGTCAGAAAACAGGGTACCGCATCCTTCAATGGCGCGATCGCCTCAGGCAGAAAGTGGCAAATGAGAGGTGAGATACAAAATAAGATGTCATGAGACGGAGAAAGGGTGTTATTCGCTGTTGGCGCCCTGTGGAAAGTCGAGTGGATCGGACGGACACCCGGCCGGTAAACCCTTAAACGGAGCGGTTCTTGCTTTTTCAAACAAGTCTCGGCATTGACATAGAGGAAGACCGCATGTCGGTGGTTTGCCTGAGGGCATCGCTGAAGGGGTTCCGGCTGGTGGCCCAGGGGGATCTTCCTCTTGAAAAGGACGCGCCTCTCGGCGAGCGGGTGTCCGTGGCGGGCCAATTTCTGCCGGAATTCCTGAAGAGGAACCGGATTGCGCCCACGATGATTTTCCTCGGAATTCCTCGTCGTTACACGGTGTTGCGTTACGTTCAACTCCCGCTGGCGGTCAAAGAGAACCTGCGAGCCGCACTGGGCTATGAGATGGAGAAATACGTCCCTTTTCCTCCTGAGGAGATCTATTTTGATTTTCAGATCATTCGGGAAGACAGGGACGCCGGTATGATGCGCCTCCTCCTGGTGGCCGTCAAAAAGGAGGACCTCTCGCTCTTCCTCCCGGTGGCTGAAGAGATAAAGGTCGGCATATCGGGGATTGAGGTTCGCGCCACTGCGATGGCAAACTACTTTGCCGCTCGGATGAATGCAAACGGGGGCAAGGATTCGGCTTTTCTCCATGTGGGGGAGCGTTGCCTGGATATCGGATTTCTTGAGGACGGGCGCCTGGATTACACAAAGGAGGTTCCTCTGCCTTCCGACGATGCCGATTTCGCGCATGTAATGGTGAAAGAACTTGAGGGGGTGAATCGAAGACGGATTGAGGGGAGCGACCCGCTGAACGCGGTACTTTGTGTTCCGGAAGAGAAGATGCCCCGGGAGACGCTGAAGGGGGACAGGGGACTCGATATCCAGTACACGGATCTGTCCCAAACGGGCCTTGCCAGCTGTCGAGCTGTGCCGGCATTCGGTCTTGCAATGAAGGGCTTCCAGAACCCTTCGACCGATATCAATCTGCTGCCGCCTCGATTGCGAAAAAGGGCCAGCCGCATCGGTTTATTTGTGATGTTCTCCCTGGGCGCCCTCTTGATTCTCAGCCTTGCTACCTGGGGCGGTGCCAGGGTCTTGAAGTATCGGTTTGCCGTGGACCGCTTGAATGCCGAACTCAGGACCCTCAGCACGGCAATGGCGGAAATCGATCGGGACCGCGCAGGGTGTAATCGGCTGGAGAAACGGATTGAGGCCCTGAACGCCATGGGGAAGGGTCCCTCGGTTCTGGAGGTGCTCAGGGAACTGAGCGAACGGATTCCAGACAGTGCGTGGGTAATCGGGTTTACATTTTCTGAAAAGGGCGTGGAGTTGGAGGGTGAAGCGGATTCAGCCTCGGAACTGATTCCCCTGCTGGATGCCTCCCCGATCTTTGGCGACGTGGTCTTTCGTTCCACCATTACCAAGACCCGGGAAGGGAAGGACCGCTTTCGGATCGGACTCACGTATATAGTGAAATGAACATCTCCCTTTCCCAGCTGAAACCCAAGAACTCCCGGACGCTGATCCTCACCGCGGGGGCGGTCCTGCTCCTGTTGGGGGTGGGCTACCGGTATTCTCCTGACCTGGGAAGTCTGTTGGGGCCCGGACAGGAGTTGGCGGTTAAGGAAAGGAAGCTGGTGAAATACAGGGAACTCGTTCAGCAGGGGGATGATCTGAATGCCCGGTTCAATGCATTGAAGGCGGCCGTTGCCAAGGGTGAATCAGGTCTTCTTACGGGAAAGACCCCGTCGTTGGCCGCTGCGGATCTTCAAAACATCCTTCAAAGGGCCGCTGAAAAGTGCCAGGTGGAAATCAGGACCGTGCGGGTGCTGAAGCCGGAGGCAACCGACGCTGACAAAAACCCAATGTATCTGAGTATTCCGGTCCAGTTCACCATCACATCCACGGTCTCACAGTTGAAAAAGCTGATTCACCTGATTGAATCCCATCCGAAATACCTGAAGCTGACCAAGGTTCGAAGCCGGGCAACATCCAGCGCCAGGCGCCGCCTGGCCGCCCGGCGATCCCGGAGCACCAAGGCGCAGCAGGTGGCGGAGCAGATCCGGTCGGATATTACGGTAACCGGGTTTTTTAAGAAAGAAGAAGTGGATGCGGGGCGTGAAAATAGGGCGTGATTTCTCGGTCCTGGAAAAAGGGAGTCGATAATGTTCTCCAAGATATGGCTTGTGAATCTGATCCTGGCCGTTTGTGTTGCCTTTTTGGGGCTCCAGAGCTATCGGGTCTGGACCGAAGGCCATGGTTCCGAGACACGCCCGGAAC
>Ga0272444_10006068_pt1 | contig 10378 bp, 7 predicted proteins | sample SSMForm13_FD_201033 | JGI IMG/M metagenome (GOLD analysis project Ga0272444, IMG submission 201033) | Marine sediment archaeal communities from Little Sippewissett salt marsh, Falmouth, MA, United States - SSM-Form-13 | ecosystem: Environmental > Aquatic > Marine > Wetlands > Sediment ...
GCATATATGGAAATATGTGAGCATTTTGAGTCGTTTTCCAACGCCGTTAGCGGGCCTTAGCCGGGATTTTCTTTAAAAAGTCCAATTCACCCCGGCTATCCACGTCCTGGGCGGCCCAACAAGGTTATCCACATAACAGTAGTCCGCGTCGGCCAGGTTTTGGATCTCGGCAAAGAAAGAGAACTGCCTGAAGCGATACTCACCCCGCAGGTCAAGCAAGGTGTATTCCGGCGTTTGTTTGGAATTGTCTTTGCTGATATAGACTGCCGAGGTGTAGTCGACGCTGGCCACCAGGCTCAGTTTGTCGATCGGGGTGCAATACAGTTCGGCACCCGCCTTGTGCCTGGGTTTGGCGGTCAGCCACAAATCGGTGGTTTCATCGCGGGCTTCCAGATAGGTATAGAATGTTTTCAGCTTGAACTGGCTACTGATGCTCCAGCCCAGTGAGACGTCACCGCCCTTGTAGGTCACCTCACCCACATTCTCATAGCGTCCGACTCCCTCATTATTGCGAATGTAGGTGATACGATCGGTCAACTGGTTGTAGAAAAGGGTCATGCTGATGGAAAGGGATGCGCCAAGCTGACGAAACGCACAGAGGCTGTAGTTGTCTGCGATTTCAATGGTCAGGCCCGGATTGGGGAGTTTGGAGCTGGTTCGGTTGTAGCGCTGGTGAAAGGACGGGGTATTGTTGGAGCGGTTGTAGGCAAAGCCGATGTTCCATTTCTTCTTTTGCCATTTAGCCTTCATTTCCGGGTTGATGCTGTCGTCAAAGGTTGAGTAGAAATTGCCCCGCAAGCCGATGGTGACGGTCAGTGGCAGCTTGGGCACCTGGATGGTCTCGGACCCGAAAAAAGAGAGCCCCGTCTCATCCTGGTCATCGTCCATGGTTGTGCCGCTGGCCTGGCCCCATTCAAAGGCGGCGCCGCAGTCCAGACTGCCCCACTTACCGGTGGAAAAGGTCGCTCCGATATCCTGGCCGGCCTCTTTGACGCGTAGCTCCTGATCCAGGGATTTGCTTTCATCCGTGTTATGCTTCCATCCACTGTTGAAGTAGGAATTCATGCTCAGCGACTTCCCATTGACCCGTAAGGAATACGATTGCATGTTCGATTCGAGCCGCGAATAGGGGGTCGGGTAATCTTTGGTCCCGGCGTTTCCCTTTTCTTCTTCAATATAGTCTGCCGACAAGGCCGCGTTGAAACGATCATCAATCGCGTATTCGAGCTTGGTGCCGGCTCGCCATTTTTCCTTGTCGTTGTTGCCCTGATAGCCGTTGGTGGTGTCCAGGGCGCCTGACACCGCACCGCCCAACGAGCCTTTGAGAAATCGGCAGTTACCGGAATAGCTTTGGGTGTCATGATTGCCCCCATAAGCCTTGACGTTTCCGCTAAGCCGGCGGATTTTCTTGGTCGAGATCAAAATCACCCCGCCACTGGCGTCATCACCGTATTTCAGGCCGCCTTTACCTTTGAGAATTTCTATCGTCTCAACATTTTCCAGTGATACCAGATCCCATTTCACCCCGCCCAGGGCCGAGGTGGGATCGTTGATGGGGCGGCCATCCATAAAGACCTTGACCTTGTAATTGCCGTGAATGGCGACGGAGGAATCCCCGGCTTTCAGTCCCGGCACCTGGTTGAGCACATCGGCCATGCGTACTGCACGCATCTGGGTGATATCCTCGGCCGTGATGGTGATGTGGCCGTCGTCTTCAGAAGCCTGAATGGCGGCCGCAGCGATAAAAAGATGAGCAAGAGCCATCAACAAGATGGCCCGGCTACAGACAAATAAGAAGCGATGGATCATTGTTCGTTCACAGCTTTCTACATGAAATATCAGTTCAGTATGCAACATTGGGGTATATAGCATTCAAGATAATGTTTTTGGACTGCCTTATCGGTCGTCGCGGTATTGATTATACAGCTTTCTCCCTTAAGGCCTCGCCAAAACATTATCTTAAACACAACAGTTAAGGGATGGGAGATCCCCACGTCCCTGCATAGTCAATTCCCCAAAATTGGGATAGCATTTTTTGATGAACCCGCATTGGAGATAAATCCGAAAACAGTTCAGGATGCAGCCACTTGGCATAATAGCAGCCCCCGATGACCTGCATGGGGCCGGCGCATAGCCTTGGATGAATGACAAACACGCTTTTTCTTTGCGTGGCTTTTAAACGGCTCAGTTCGGGCCTGGCCAGAAATGCGTTTCTCTGCTGATGCATGAATTCCTCCGAAACCAAGGCTCCGTTTTGCTGAACCAAGGCGATTTTGATAAAGGCGTCGGGATTGTTTTCGATTACCCACTCCGGGCTCATTGTGGGGGCTTTCGCCGGTTGCCGGCCGACACAATTGATTCCACCGGCAATTTCCAATTGCTGTTGCATGGGGCTTTCAAACATGAAGGTGCCCCAAGGCGTTTGCATGGCATTTTGACCCACGGCACTTGTCTGATACGGTGTGGTGCCTTCCAGGAACACCCTGGGTTTTTGTGAGACCGTCAGCCTTTGTGTGTGTTCATGAATCAGCCGTGTGGTGTCCTTGAAAAAACGTTGTAATTCTTCAGCGCGTTGCGGTTTGCCCAGAATCCGGCCCATCTGCCCGATAAAGCAGTCGATCTGCTTCAAGGTCCAGGCGCCTGAGCAGATAACTGGAATATTAAACATCTCCAATTGGCGGATGACATCCTTATGCGTCCACTGGTAAGCGACCACCAGATCAGGGGCAAGTTCCACGATTTTTTCCAGATTGGGCGTCACGGCGCTGTTGCCGACCGATGGTTTGCCTTGAATTTCAGGCAGAAAATGCCGCTTGGGCTTGCATACGCCCACAATCTTCTCCCCGCCGCCCAAGGCGCAGATGAGCTCGGCCGGATAGCTGGTCAAGACGATGATCCGTTGCAGCGCGGGCTTGATATGGACCTTGCGGCCCATTTCATCTTCGATGGTCAGTGCCACGGATGTTACCGGGCTGAATGATGAAATGATGATCATCAGTGCGAGGAAGAGTTTTAGATGAAGTGAATAATGAATTCTCATACTCTATAACCAGTTGTCTCTCGCTCCAATGCTCTGCGTGGGAGCGCCAAATATTACGGGTAGAACCAGACTCCTCTATAATCAACGTCAAACCACTTCTCGAAATAATCCTTGTGAAACGTTTCCGGCTGCACATCAGCAAATCGATCCGGATAGAGCCGTTTGGCCAGATACAGGGCACCCAGGGCAGTCTGGCCGCCCGATGCCACACCGTAATAGCTGAACAGAAACACATTGCCGGATTGAGCGGCCCGGGTCCGGCAGATGATCGCATGCCGGCTGACTTTCGCATGGGTATCGGCCGCCCCCATGGCATCGGTGGCGCCGTATCCCAATCCTTCCGTCAGCCAATAACTGGAAACGATGATTACTTCCGGATTTTGCTGAAGCACCCACTCGCCGCTGACTTCCTGGACGGACAGACCGGCCGACGGATCGATGCCGCCGGCCAGCTCGATGATGCGTTTGCCGGCCCAGATGGTGAACGTGTTTCCGCCCAATAGCTTGCTGACGCTGTTGAGGCCCAGCACCTGTTTTTTCCGGGTGCCGGCCGTTCGTCTGCGGATCATTTCCAGAAGATCGGTTTTCCATTTCACGAAGGCCTTGGCGCGCGCTTCTTTTCCGGTCATCCGCCCCAGAAGAAGCAATTCCTCGTCATAATGGGCTTCCCGGGCATAGGCATCGTCCCCCCGGATGGGTTGGAAATCCATGGCCACCACCTGGATCCCCATGGGCGTCAATTTATCGATGGCTGGCTGGAGGTTGACCGCTGCCGTCCCCATGAACACCACCTGGGGATTCATCTGGGCGATGATTTCATAGTTGGGCGTATACACCGAGCCGATGTTGGGCTTGCCCACAAGGCGCGGGAGCATGCCGGGATCGCCTTGCAGATATTCGGTGACACCGACCACTCGGTCTTCAATCTGTAAGAGGCTGAATTCGCGGCAACCGCTGGACTGCAACCCGGCGATGCGCTTCAAGGGCTGGGGGATGGTGACGCGGCGCCCGGCTGAATCCACGATAGAAACCGATGGCACCGGCGTTTTTGCCTTTTCCTCGACAGGCGTTTCCGGGTAGGGCGGATAAACATACACCCCCCGATGGGCGAGGCCGCACCATTTCTCATGGTACTCGCGCAATACCGCATCCGGGTCGATATCGGCAAAACGCTCCGGGTAGAGGAATTTGGCGATATACAGCGTTCCCACGACCGTTGCCGGCCCTTCCTTCAAGTCCTGGGCGATGAGCAGCACCCGGCTGTCTTTTACCGCATCGGTTTCCTTGAGGACTGGATCTTTGGTTAATTGCCCATGCATGGCCTTGAGATTAAACACGGTCGCATTCTCATTGGCGTTGTATCCGCAGACCGTTTTGGCGATCACCCCGCCGACGATCGCATCCGGATTTTGCTCCATCAGCCATTCAGCGCTGACCTGCAGGCTTTCCTGGGGCAGCGTGCCGGCGATGTTGATGCCGCCGGCATCCTGGACCAGCGGGTGACAGCTCGATCGTTGATTTTTTGTGGAATAAATTCTTTTATCCAGATTGGTCTGCACAAACGTGTAAAAGTAGGTGCGCTTTTTCTTTTCCGTGGGAATAGGACCAACACGTTCGTTGATCAGGCGGGCATAGCGGCCGCGCCAGGCGATCAGTTCTTCGGCTTCTTTTTCCTTGCCGAACAGGCGGCCCAGGGTCTGAATGTCCTGATCAATGGTGCGCGGATCATTGCAGTCCAGATAGAGCCACTGTATTCCAAGGGCCGCCAGCTTGTTCTCATCGGTGGTGCGATGAGAATTTTTGTAAAGGATGATCAATTGAGGTTTGAGTTCGGCCAGCTGCTCATAATTCAGATGGGTGAATTTAAAGGCTGGTTTGCCGGTCAGGACGGGCCAGAACTTCGGGTTTTGAGTGATGTAGGCGGTCACGCCGACCACGGTCCGATCCATATCCACGCCCAGGGCGCGCATGATAATCGCCGAGGCGGTATTGATGGTTACCACGCGGTTCACTGGCATCTGGATGGCAATGGTCCGCTTTGTGGTATCGGTAAATTTTAAACTATCTGAGGTCGTGGCTTGCAAGGGCGCGGGCTCCCCCGCCAAGGCGCAAAAAAGACCGACCCACAATGCAATGATCCATCTTTTCAAACAGGCGCTACGCCTCAACCTTGACATACTCAACACCTAACTCATTAATGCGTTGGTGACTGTCATCCACCATGCCAATGGTAATGTCGCTGATGGCAAGGCGATCCGGCAGATCCCCATAGCATCGCAAATAATCGTCCGCTATGTTTCTTTTCAGCACGGTCCAGGCCGGCCCCGGCGGGCAGACCATCATGGACGCCGACGGGAGAAAGCGCAGCCGGCCATCCCGGTCCCGGAAGGTTTCACCGTCATGGGGCACCCATCGTCCGCTGCGGTAGGTGCCTGGCGGCTTGGTGTTGCTTGCCTGGTAGAAGATCGAGCGATGGTTGTTAAAGCGCAGCCGTATCCAGAGTTGATGATCACCGGTATCGTGGGCCGCCCATTGCCACTCGACTGTCGTATCCTGGCCCACCTCGATTTTGGCGGCCTTGCACCATTCTCCGCCACCGGTATGATCAGGTGCGCCGGTATTCAAATGCAGCATGCCGTCCGCTGAATGAAGGGACGAACCGTTGTCCGGCCCGGAAAGGATCGGCATCACGGCATTGCCGTTGATGTCGGTCTTGGTGCAGTGTTTTTCCCAGCATGATCCGGGTTGAAATGTCTCGTATAAAAGCGGCGGCCGGCGTTTAAGAAAAACAGCGCCCATACCGATTAGTACTAAAATCAGAAGACCACTAAGGTACTTTTTTCTCATTTGCGTAATTCCAAAATAACTGGATAATTAAATATATTTCTCTGCGAATGCATAGACCCACCGAAGCTCAGAAAAATAAAGAATATTGTTCGTGTACAGCCAATAAACCAGCTTGCCGAACAAGACAGGCAGGGCCAAAAAGCTGCCGGCGATCAGCAGTTTGTCCAGCGGTTTGAAATCAAGCCGGTTGCCCTTGAAACTCGTTCGCGGCGCGTGGGGCTGAAACGACCGGCCCTCGACCGAGACGGCCAGTTTGGCGGCCCGGCGGATACAGTTGGCCAGAATCGGCACCAATGCCAGAAAGATCGTCCGAAACCCGTTGGTGGGTTTGAATGGCGCGTAGCCCTTCAGCCTTTGCGCCCTGAACACGGTAACGGCTTCGCCAATCAGAAGTGGCACGAAGCGAAGGGCGGTGATGACCATGAAGGCCAGACCATAAGGGACTTTCAGGGCGATCAAAGCCGAGAGCATGGCGCTTGGGTCGGTTGTCCAGTAAACCAGAAGGGCCAGGGTCGTGGTTGTCGAAAGGCGCATGGACTGAACGGCGCCATACTCGATACCCTCGGCAAACACGTGCAGCCCCTCCCACTTCAAACCAAACGCATTCTCATCCAGGATGGTGAAAAGGATCGTACGCGGATGCAGCTGGTAGAACAGCGCCTGGGAGTAGATGGTGCCCCAGATCAACAGGGCGAGCAGGATCACCAGCAGCTTGATGTTTTTGCCTGGTATCCGGGCCAGCGGATAGCCGATCAGCGAGAGGGCAAAAAGACCCACCAGCGATGTCGGGTTATCGATGGTGATCGAGACAATCGAAACCATGATCAGGACGATCAGTTTTGTTCGCGGATCGATGCGGTGGACAAGGGTGTTTTTTAAAGTGGGTTCAAGGAATCGTTTTACATCAACCATGGACCGTCTCCACGTCTGATTCTGTCTGCCAGTTCCGCCACGCAAAACGAGGGGCTCAATCCTAGGCCGGCGCAAAGGGCCATGGTTTGCGGCGGTTTTAGCGATGTTTGGGCAATGGTATCCCCATCCGCGAAAATGGTTGCCGGTTTGCCATCGGCCAGGATGGTTCCGTGATCCAGGATGATGATACGATGGGCGAATTCCAGGGCGGTTTCCATGTCGTGGGTAATGAACACCGATGTGATTCCCTCACCCGACAGGGTTTTCAGGTGCTCCATGAAACCTTTGATATTTCTCCGGTCTTGACCGCTGGTGGGCTCGTCAAGCAGGACGATGCGCGGCTGCATGGACAGCACCGAGGCCACCGCGGCGCGCAGTCGCTGGCCGCCGCTGAGGGACTGCGGGGCCTTTGCAGCCATGTCCGATAGGGTCATCACCGTCAATGTCTCCCGGACCCGTTTGTCGATCTCAGCCGGCGCCACGTTGAGGTTGCCGGGGCCGAAAGCCGTCTCTTTTTCGACCGTATCGCAGCAAAGCATCAGTCCCGGGTCCTGGAACACCACAGCGACGTCTCCCACCAGGGATTCCGGTTTTTTGTGCGTTATGCACCCACCGAAGATCGACACCTCTCCTCGGGCGGGTTTGAGGATTCCGCACATCTGAAGCAGCAAGGTCGACTTGCCGGAACCGTTGTTGCCCAAAAGGGCCACGATTTCTCCCTGTGAGATACCCAGGCTCACCCCTTTGAGCGTCCAGTTTTGCCCCTCGTAGGCGAACCAGAGATCGTCAATGGTGATGGCCGGCGGCCGATCGCCGGTTTTCATATCCGGGGCGGCACGGCCTGGAGCCGCGTGGCGTGGCTCATCTTTGCGCTTCAGGTTTTTTCTCAACGCCGTCAGGGCATCGTCGGTGGTCAGCGGCTGATCGTCCAGGTCGAGGCGATGAAAAAGCTCAACGGTTTCCGGCAGCCGCAAGCCGAGGTGGTGGAACAGATCGATATGCTTTTGAAACACCGTCTGTCGATCCGCATCCAAAACAATGCGTCCCTGGTCCATGATGATGAAGCGGTTTGCCAGATGGGCGACTTCATGGATGCGGTGTTCGACCAGGACCATGGCCCGTTTGGATTCCGCGCTGAGCCTGGCCATGACGGAAAGAATTTCCCGTGCCCCCTTGGGGTCCAGCTGGCTTGCCGGCTCATCCAGCAGCAGCACCGCGGGTTGCATAGCCAGGATGGAGGCGATCACGATCCGTTGCCGCTGGCCGCCGGACAGGGCATCCACACGATGCTTACGGTAAGGCTGCATACCCACCTGAGAAAGAGCCGTGTCAATACGCCGGTCGATTTCCGCCACCGGCAGGCAGAGATTCTCCGGGCCGAACCCGACCTCATCCTCGACCACCAAAGAGAAAATCTGATCATCGGGATTCTGCTGGACCATGCCCACCATGCCGGCCATTCTGGCCAGGGGCACCGTTTGGGTGTCTGAGCCGTTCATGTGAACCGTGCCAGCCAATGTGCCTTCCGAGGCATGGGGGATGATTCCGTTCAGGCACTTGAGCAGCGTGCTCTTGCCGCATCCGGTCGGCCCGGCGATCAATACGCATTCCCCCGGTGTGATCCTGAAACGGATGTCTTTAAGTGCAGCCTTGAATTGGCCGGGGTAGGTGAAGGAAGCAATATCGACGTCGATCATTCCATGGCCACTTTCTGTAATTTGTTGCCCAGGATTACACCGGTCGGGGCGAAGATTGCCGAGTAGAGAAAACCGACGATCACGATGTTGGCCCCGATAAACCAGTCGGCGTAATAGAGCCGGTAAAGCAGCATATAAAGATGGTAATCCACGAACATGGCAAAGGCGCTGGCCGTGCCCATCCCGATGGCGGCCAGGATCAGGGCCTTTTTGGTGGCGGTGAAGCCCGGGCTGCTTCCCCGCGTAAAGCCGGTGAGATAAAGGGCGATTTCCGTGGTGGACATGGCCACCACCATAAACAGGATGAATACCGGACTCAGGCTGCCCATCAGGCAGGTCAGGATCATCGACATCAGCATGGAAAGCGTTACCACCCCCGGCAGGGGCACCAGCACCACCAGGGACATGACAAACAGGCTGGTGATGCCTTCCCGGATCAACCCTGTGGCAAAGGCGGAAAAGGGGCCCAGAAGGCCGTTGAACACCTCGTTGAGAAAAATGCGCGGGACCAGGGCGACCAGGAACTTGGCCGATCCGAACAGGGCGATCAGGATCAGCCACCGGGTTTTAAAACGGCGGAGCAGCTTGGGGTGGCCCGCCACCAGAAAAACGCCCATGACCAGCGCAACGCCCATGGCATACAAGGTGGTGGCGATGGAGGACCAGCTCATTTTTCTCACATTCAGATCGAATTCCCGCGATACTACGCGGGTGTTGCTGCCAAACAGGGTCATGTTCACCCGGCCGAGATAATGCCCGGCCAGCACCGTGCCGCGATCGGCAAAAACGGGCAGGGTGACATTGGCCTGCCCCTTGGCCGGGATCTGAACCCGCGCGAAGATCCGGTCATCGCCGCCGCCGTGAAACTCGAGAAATTCCCGGGAAATCCGAAACCCCTCCGCCTCCTTGCCAGTGGCGGCATCGAGTACCTGCCAGTCGACCAAAACGGCGGCATCCTCGTCGGCACCATTGACCAGACCGATGGCCACAAAGGATGCCGGCCGGATATCATCGTCTTCTCCGGCACCGATCAGTTTGCCCAGCACCCCCAGCCCGGAGCGCAGCACCAGGCAGTTTTGCTCATTCTTGTCGTCCACCCGGCCCTTCAGGTCTGCCGGGATGCGGATCGATGAGACCGTGAGCAGCCGTTGCACCTCTTCCTGACCAGCAACCCGGATGTCCGCCGCCTGCTGGATGACCCCGCGCGGTGTCCGGTTCGGGCCTGCATCGATCAGGCGGGCCCGGGCCTTGATTGTGTAATGCCCGGGGGCGGTGTCGGCCGGGATGGTGAGTTTAAGCAGCCGGTGCCAATCGTCAAACTCCGTGACCAGGCGGAATCGGGCGTGCACGACAACCTTGCCCTGTATCTCGTGCAACTCGGCCCCCTCCACCTGGCCCGCCAGAGAAAAGGGTGCGGGCAGCTCGACGGTGAAATCCACATCGAGCGGTGTTTGATGGTAGCTTTCGACCGTCACTAGTGAGCTGATCACGCTGTCTTGAACGGCAAGCCCGGTGCTTTGCGCCGTGTCGCTGTTTTTCATCCCATAGGGTACCTGAAGAATGATCTGGCCGACAGCCTCCGCTTCATCCAGGGATGAATCCCCGTCGGCCAGCGCTAACCCCACCCGGCACACGAGGATTGCCATCGCGATTATCCCCATGGATGGTTTCATCACGTCAGAATAAGCAGCCGGTGCCGGCCCACGATGTTTTCACGCTCGGGGTCCGGATCGATATCATAGGGGCCTTCGAGCACCACGATGTGCCGGCCGTCAGGGCTGATGTCGGATTTATAGGCAAAGCCGCTGGTATGATAGAACCAGTTCAGTTTGGCCGTGGCCCCGCCGGAGGCCTTGAGGTTGAACACATACGCCCCCATATC
>Ga0272444_10006069_pt1 | contig 10378 bp, 8 predicted proteins | sample SSMForm13_FD_201033 | JGI IMG/M metagenome (GOLD analysis project Ga0272444, IMG submission 201033) | Marine sediment archaeal communities from Little Sippewissett salt marsh, Falmouth, MA, United States - SSM-Form-13 | ecosystem: Environmental > Aquatic > Marine > Wetlands > Sediment ...
ACACCGTGCTTCGACTCGCACGTGAGGACGGAGCGGATGCTCACCTCCTCGACGTTCATGTTGTGAAGCTTCTCCTCGGCTTCCTCGTCGATCAGCTGGTTCCGCTTGACGATGGTCTCTCCGGTCGCCGGATCGACGGCGTTCTCGGATGCGACCCTGCCGAGCACGCGCTCGTGCAGCGGCTCGACGATCTTCCCCGCCTCCGCGAGGGCCCGGGTCACGGTCCCGCGTGATGTGCCGCAGTCCATCTCGGAGATCACCACTTCCTGGGCTACATCGACGAGCCGGCGCGTCAGGTATCCGGCATCGGCGGTCTTGAGCGCGGTGTCGGCGAGACCCTTCCGCGCGCCGTGCGTCGAGATGAAGTACTCGAGCGCCGTCAGGCCCTCTCGGAAGTTGGACCGAATCGGCGACTCGATGATCTCGCCCATCTGACCGGTGAGCTTCTTCTGGGGCTTCGCCATCAGCCCACGCATTCCGGCCAGCTGTCGGATTTGGTCCTTCGAACCTCTCGCGCCCGAATCGGCCATCATGTGGATCGGATTGAAGCCGCCGACGTCGAGTTTCATGTCATCGGCCATCGCCTGGGCGACGTCGCTCGCCGCGTGGGTCCACGTATCGACGACGCGGTTGTAGCGCTCGGTGTCGGTGATCACACCGCTCCTGTAGTAACGGTAGATGCCGTCGACGACCTTCTGAGCTTCGGCGAGGATCTCCTTCTTGCGCTCGGGAACGATGACGTCGTCGACGCCGATCGTGATCCCGGCGATCGTCGCGTAGTGGAACCCCGCGGCTTTCAGATGGTCGAGGATATCCGCGGTTTCCTCCTGCCCGAGAAGCAGATGACATCTGTAGACGAGTTCCCGGAGTCTACCGACGTCGAGGCACGCGTTGACGAAGCCAACCTCGTCCGGCAGGAACGAATTGAAGATCACCCTGCCGGCCGTCGTGACGCGCGTCCTGTTCTTCATCCTCACCTTGATCCACTCGTGCAGATCGACGATGCCGTTGTCCCTGGCGAAGATGACTTCGTCCATGTTCGCGAAGGATTTCATCTTCGCTTCGTCCGGTTCATCCACGACGGACTTCGTCAGGTAGTAGCAGCCGAGGACGATGTCCTGCGACGGACTCGCGACCGGCTTGCCGTTCGCCGGAAGCAGAATATTGTTCGTCGCCAGCATCAGCACCCGGCTCTCTACCTGGGCCTCGAACGACAGCGGAACGTGAACCGCCATCTGATCGCCGTCGAAGTCCGCGTTGAACGCCGTGCAGACGAGCGGATGGATCCGGATCGCCTTGCCCTCGACCAGGATCGGCTCGAAGGCCTGGATGCCGAGCCTGTGCAGCGTCGGCGCCCGATTCAGAAAGACGGGATGGTCCGTGATGACGTCCTCGAGAGCGTCCCAGACCTCGGGACTCTTGCGCTCAATGAGGTTCTTCGCGGCCTTGACCGTCTGCGCGTGGCCGAGTTCCTGAAGCCGGCGGACGATGAACGGGCTGAAGAGCTCGAGCGCCATGGTCTTCGGGATCCCGCACTGATGGAGCTTGAGCTCAGGTCCGACGACGATGACAGAGCGGCCCGAGTAGTCGACGCGCTTCCCGAGGAGGTTCTGGCGGAACCGCCCCTTCTTCCCCTTGAGGAGATGGGACAGGGATTTCAGGATTCGTCTGCCTCGGCCCCGCACGGCACGCGAGCCGCGTCCGTTGTCAAAGAGCGCATCTACGGCCTGCTGGAGCATCCTCTTCTCGTTTCTGAGGATGATCTCCGGTGCCTTGATCTTGAGCAGGCTCTTCAGACGGTTGTTCCGATAGATCACGCGCCTGTAGAGATCGTTCAGATCGGACGTTGCGAAGCGACCGCCCTCCAGAGGAACGAGCGGGCGGAGGTCCGGCGGGAGCACCGGGACGACGTCCATGACCAGCCACGAGGGCTCGTTGCCCGAACCGCGGAAAGCGTCGAAGACCTGGAGCCTCTTCAGCGCCTTCTTCTTCGACTGCTTCGTAGCCTCGGGATCGCGGGCCAGCGCCCGAAGCTCCTCGTAGGTCACTTCGACATCAACGGCCTCGAGGAGTTCCTTGATCGCACCGGCGCCCATCTCCGCTCTGAGGCCGGCCTCCTCAGCCTCTTCGACGTATTCCGCCATGCGTTCGCCCGAGAGCAGCTCCCCAACCTTGAGGTCGGTGGACCCGGGATCAAGCACGACGTACGACTCGTAGTAGAGCACCCGTTCGAGGTCACGACGCTTCATGTCCATGAGTCGCCCGATGATGTTCGGGTTCCCCCTGAAGAACCAGACATGCGCGACCGGCACGGCGAGCTCGATGTGCCCGAGGCGCTCCCGGCGGACCTTCGACTGCGTCACCTCCACCCCGCAGTTCTCGCAGATCATCCCACGGTAGCGGATCCGTCGGTACTTCCCGCAGTTGCACTCCCAGTCCTTCACGGGACCGAAGATCCGCTCGCAGAAGAGTCCGCCCTTCTCGGGCTTGAATGAACGGTAGTTGATCGTCTCGGGGAGGATCACCTCTCCGTGCGACCAGCTGCGGATGGCCTCAGGTGACGCCAGCCGAATCTGTATGGCCTTGAAGTCCTGTGGCTCTTTGTGTTCGTCAAACACGCCGAAATACACTGAACTTCCCTCCTCGCCGCACCTAGCCCTTCACCAGAGTCACGTCCAACCCCAGACTCTGAAGCTCACGAAGCAGAACGTCGAACGAAGCTGGTGTTCCGGGCTTCGGCGGATCCTGGCCCTTCACGATCGCCTCGTACGTCTTGGATCGTCCGACCACGTCGTCGGACTTGACCGTCAGGAGTTCCTGGAGCGTATGCGATGCGCCGTACGCCTCGAGCGCCCACACCTCCATCTCGCCGAACCGCTGGCCGCCGAACTGAGCCTTCCCGCCCAGAGGCTGCTGCGTGACGAGCGAATAGGGTCCGATCGACCGGGCGTGGATCTTGTCGTCGACGAGGTGGAGGAGCTTCATGGTGTAGATGTAGCCGACTGTCACCTCGTGCTCGAACGGCTCGCCCGTGCGTCCGTCGTAGAGGACCGTCTTGCCGGATGTCGGGAGCCCGGCCCTCGCGAGTTCGCTCTTGATCGCATCGATCGAAGCACCGTTGAAAACCGGAGTGGCCGCCACGTAGCCGAGCTTGGCCGCCGCCCACCCGAGATGCGTCTCCAGAATCTGCCCGAGGTTCATCCGGGAAGGCACCCCGAGCGGATTCAGGACGATGTTGACCGGCGTCCCGTCCGGCAGGTACGGCATGTCTTCCTCGGGAAGGATCTTCGCGACCACACCCTTGTTCCCGTGCCGTCCCGCGATCTTGTCGCCGACCGACAGCTTGCGCTTCGTCGCCACGTAGACCTTCGCGAGCTTCACGACGCCGCGCGGGAGGTCCTCGCCGAGTTTGACCCTCTCGATCGCCCGATCCCGTCCGGGCTCGATCAGATCGAGCTTCTCTGCGTACTCCTTGAAGAGTGCCTTCACCTTCGCGTTCGCGACCTCGTCCTGAACAACTCCCTCTCCCCAATCGAGCTTCTCGAGCTTGAGGAGCTTCATGACATCTTCGTTGACCTTCCGCCCCGCGCGAACCACGAGCTCATCGCTCCGCGTGTCCCGGAGCGACTTCGTCTTGAGCCCCTCGATCAGGCCGAAGATCCTTCTGTCTCTCTCGCGACGGAGACGCTTCGTGGCCGTCCGCGCGTCGCTGCGAATCCTCTCGATCTCCTTCTGGACGACCTTCTTGCTGCGCTCGTCCCGGGCTCGCCGTGAGAAGAGAACCGTCCCGATCACGATTCCACTCATCCCGGGAGGCGCCTTCAGGGACGTGTCGCGAACGTCGCCGGCCCGGTCGCCGAAGATCGCCCTGAGCAGGTTCTCCTCGGGCGTCAGCTCGGTCTCGCCCTTCGGCGTCACCTTGCCGATCAGGATGTCGCCGGCGACGACGCTCGCCCCCGCGCGGACCAGCCCGTTCTCGTCCAGATCCTTGAGACGCTCCTCACTGACGTTCGGAATCTCGGGAGTGAACTCTTCCATCCCCCTCTTCGTCTCGCGGACCTGCGACTCGAATTCCTCGATGTGAATCGAGGTCAGCCGGTCATCCTTGAGGATCTTCTCCGATACGAGGATCGCATCCTCGAAGTTGTAGCCCTCCCATGGCATGAACGCCACGAGGAGATTGACGCCGAGCGCAAGTTCGCCGTTCTTCGTCGAGGGCCCATCGGCGATGATGTCGCCGGCCTCGATGCGGTCGCCGATCCGCACGATCGGATGCTGGTTGATGCACGTGTTCTGATTCGTGCGCTGGAACTTCCGGAGCGGATATTCGTCGAGGGCCTCCGAACCGTCCAGCGTCTCGGTATGCCTGATGATGATGTAGTCGGACGAGACCGCCTCGACGACGCCCCCGTGCTTCGCCGTCGTCACGGCACCCGAGTCGATGGCGACGCGGCGCTCTATGCCGGTGCCCACATACGGGGCCTCGGTCTTCAGCAGCGGAACCGCCTGTCTCTGCATGTTCGAGCCCATCAGCGCGCGGTTAGCGTCGTCATGCTCGAGGAACGGAATCAGCGCGGCCGCCGCGGACACGAGCTGCTTCGGCGAAACGTCTATGTACTGGATCTCCTCACGCGTCACTGTCGGGAAGTCGTCCATGTGCCGTGCCAGGAGCATTTTCTCCTGCAGCTTACTGCCACTGTCGACCGGCTCGCCCGCCTGCGAGATGATGTACTTGTCCTCTTCGGAGGCCGTCAGGTATTCGATCTTCTCTGTGACGACGCCGCCCTCCACCCGGTAGTACGGCGTCTCGATGAAGCCGAACTCGTTGATGCGGCCGTACGTCGAAAGCGAGCTGATCAAGCCGATGTTCGGCCCCTCCGGAGTCTCGATCGGGCACATCCGCCCGTAGTGGCTGTAGTGCACGTCGCGCACCTCGAATCCGGCGCGCTCCCTCGTCAGTCCGCCGGGGCCAAGAGCCGACAGCCTTCGCTTATGCGTCAGCTCTGCCAGCGCGTTCGTCTGCTCCATGAACTGCGACAGCTGGTTCGAGCCGAAGAACGCACGGACGACGGCCGAGATCGGGCGAGAGTTCACGAGCGTCGCCAGGTCGAAGTCATCGTTGTCCCCGGTTGACATCCGGTCCTTGATCACCCGCACCATGCGCGAGAGACCCGCGGAGAGCTGGTTCTCGAGAAGCTCCCCAACCGAACGGACGCGTCGGTTCCCGAGGTGGTCGATGTCGTCGATCTCCCTGTTGCCCTTGACGACGTCGAGGACGGCCCGAATGGACGCCACGAAGTCCTGGCGCGTCAGGCAAACCGTGTCGAGCGGCACCTCGTCGTCGGGGATGTCGAGCTGACGGTTGATCTTGTAGCGACCGACCTTCTTGAGGTCGTACCGGTTCGGGTCGAAGAACATGCGGTCGACCAGCTCACGGCCGGCCTCGATGCTCGGGAGATTCCCGCCCTTCATCGTCTTGTAGATCTCCTGAAGGGCCTCCTCCTCCGAGTGCGTCTTGTCGCGCGAGAACGTCGCATCGAGGACCTTGAGATCGATCGGATCGATCAGGATCAGATCGAGACTTCGGATCTTCGCCTTCCTGAGAAGCTGGATCACCGTCGGAGTCAGCTTCTCATCGTTCTTGATCAGGATCTCCTTGGTGTCCGGATTCCGATAGGTCCTGGCAACAACGCGCCCGACGAGCTCCTCGTCGCGCTCATCGTCCTTCCGGGCGAGGATCCTGCCTTCCTCCGTAGTCAGAACGCAGACCTTCGTGAGTCCGAGCCCTCTCATCGCCTTGATGTGCTTCGGAGCGATCTCCTCACCGCGATCGACGACGAGCTCACCGGTCTCCTCGTCAACGACGACCTCGGCCGCCAAACGGCCGCACGGTTCCATCGCGCGGGTCGGTCGAGCGGTCGGCAGCTCGACGAACTCGCTCTCGTAAAAGAGGGAGCGGATGTCCTCATCGCGCGGATACCCGAGCACTCGAAGGAACGTCGTCATCCGGAACTGGTGACGCCGATCGGTCCTGACGAACATCTCATCCTTGATGCCCATCCGGATCTCGACCCACGTCCCGCGGTAAGGAATGACCTTCGCGAAGTACAGCGTCGTGCCGTTCGGGTGGATCTTCTCCTGGAAGAAAACACCCGGAGAACGGTGCAACTGGCTCACGATCACGCGCTCGGCTCCGTTCACGATGAACGTGCCGCGCTCGGTGATGAGCGGGATGTCGCCGAGGTAGATTTCGGACTCCTCGGCCTCGAGCATCTTCCTCTCCCCGCCCTCTCTCGGCTCCCACCGCACGAGCCTCAACGTAGCCTTCAGAGGCGCCTCGTGCGTCAGGTTCCGCTCACGACACTCCTGGATCGTGTGCTTGGGCTGCCCGATTCTGTAGCTCTGGTATTCGAGGGTGTACGCCCCCCGGTGTCCTTCCACCGGGAAGAACCTCCGGAAGATCTGGTCCAGTCCCGTATCCCCGGTCGAGTCACCGCTGCCCGTTCCGACGCACGCGCGGAACGACGCCAACTGGACGTCGAGCAGGTTCGGCATAGGGAGCTCGCGGTCCACCGGGAACTTGGAGAAGACCTTCCTGTCGATCTTGCGGGGTCCGCTCACTGCTCTGTCACCCTCCATCCGGAATACAAACGGCATCCGGCGAGCCGCCTCGACACGCCGGCCGCGATCTCGAGCACTCGAGGGAAACGGCTACTTGAGCTCGGCCTTGGCGCCGGCTTCCTCGAGCTTCTTCTTGACCTCTTCCGCCTCTTCCTTCGTCACGCCCTTCTTAACAGCCTGGCCGGGATCGTCGACGAGGGCCTTGGCCTCCTTCAAACCGAGGTCCGTGACCTGCCGGATGACCTTGACGACCTGGAACTTCTTCTCGCCGGTCTCCGCGAGGACAACGTCCCACTCGGTCTTCTCTTCGTCCGCCGAATCGGCGCCGCCCGCGGCCGGCATGGCCGCCATGGCAACCGGCGCAGCAGCCGAAACGCCGAATCGATCCTCGAGCGCCTTCACCAGCTCGGCCATCTCGAGAACGGTCATCTTCTCGACCGCGTCGATGATCTTCTCTACGCTCTTGCTCGGTGCGGCCTTCTTCTCCGCCTTCTCCTCAACCGCGGGCTCCGCGGTCTCGACGGCGTCCTTCTTCTCCTCTGCCATCTCGCACCTCCAACAGGGCTTCTCGTGGGATTGCCTGCGATCTACATGTACGGAGCGTCCCCTACACCTCAGCGGCGCCCTTCTGTTTCGCCACCTCATCGAGCGTGGCGACGAGCTTTCTCATCATCTCCGACATCAGCCTCGCGAACCCGGAGACGGGTGCCTGGAATCCTGCCATGATCTGAGACAGAAGAACTTCTCGCGACGGCAGCTCGGCGATCCTCCTGATCTCCACTGCCGACACGGATGCAGACTCGATCCAACCCCTCGTGATCGTCGGAGTCTTCCTCTTCTTCTCGAACTCCACGAGTATCTTCGCCGGCGCCACGGGGTCACCCACCGAGAGAGCGATGGCGTTCGGCCCCGTCAACTGCTCCGCCAACTCGGGGAATCCAGCGGCCTCAAACGCTCGCCTCGCCAGCGTGTTCTTCACGACGGTGAAGTCAACCGATGCCTCGCGGAAGCGGGCTCGAAGCTCGGTCGCGACTTCGACGTTCATCCCAGTGAAGTCACTCAGGAGCAGAACGTCCTTCCCCTCGAGCTTCTTCGCCAGTGCCTCTACGGCCTTCAGTTTCTCTTGTCTTTCCATTCGCATACCCGCCTTAGAGATTGCTCGAACCGGACTACCGCTTCACAGCGTCGGTGAGCGAAGAGACGTTGAGGTCGATGCCCGGTCCCATCGTCGTGCTGATAGTCACGCTCTTGATGTACTGCCCCTTAGCGGCCGCGGGCTTCTCGCGAACGATCTCCCGAACGAGTTCGACGAGGTTCTCGCGAAGCTTGTCGGCGTCGAAAGACGCCTTCCCAATGCCCGCGTGGACATTCGCGGTCTTGTCGGTTCTGTACTCGATCTTGCCGGCTTTGGCGTCACCGACTGCCTTGCCGATATCAAACGTCACCGTTCCCGTCTTGGGGTTCGGCATCAGGCCACGCGGCCCGAGGATCTTTCCGAGCTTGCCGACGTCCTTCATCATGTCGGGGGTCGCGATGGCGGTGTCGAAGTCGAGCCATCCGGCCTTGATCTTCTCGATGTACTCCTCCGCGCCGACGTGGTCCGCTCCGGCCTCCTCGGCTTCCTTCACCTTCTCGCCCTTCGCCAGGACGAGAATCCGGACGGTGCGCCCGGTCCCGTGAGGAAGTACGATCGTCCCGCGAAGCTGCTGATCGGACCTCTTCGGATCGATGCCCAGTCGGAACGCGACCTCCACGGTCTCGTCGAACTTCGCGGTCGCCGACTCCTTTGCCAGGGCGATCGCGTCGTCGATCTCCTGGGGACCGAGAGACCCGACCTTCCCGATCAGTTCCCGGACTCGCTTGCTCTTCTTCATCCCGCCTCTCTTCTCCTTAGCGGGCCCCTCGCTCGGGACCCTCCCGCGCCCTCGGTCGCGCGGTGGCGACCCGCCGAACCGGTCGCCGCGTCGTAACGACACGGCTCCTACTCGGCGACCTCGATGCCCATGCTCCTCGCGGTTCCCGCGATGATCTTCATGGCCGCCTCGTCGCTCGCGGCATTCAGATCCGTGGCCTTGGTCTTCGCGATCTCCAGGAGCTGCGCCCGCGTGACCTTTCCCACTTTGTCACGATTCGGCACCGACGACCCCTTCGCCAGGCCGGCCGCCTTCCTCAGCAGAACCGAAGCGGGCGGAGTCTTCGTGATGAAGCTGAAGGTCCGGTCGGCGTAGACCGTGAGCACCACGGGGATGATCATCCCAGGCTGTCCCTGCGTCTTCGCGTTGAACTGCTTGCAGAAGCCGCCGATGTCCATTCCGTACGGTCCGAGCGCCGGACCGACCGGGGGCGCGGACGTCGCTTGCCCGGCGGGGATCTGAAGCTTGACGGTTCCGATGATCTTCTTGGCCATGTTGTGTCCCTCTTGCGCTTCCGACGGCCGCGTTCGAGACGCCGCCCTCTTCTACGTCGGTTCCACCTGCAGGAAGTCGAGCTCGACAGGCGTCGCTCTTCCGAAGATTGACACCATCACCTTCACCTTGCCGCGCTCCGCGTCGATCTCGTCGATCAGACCCGCGAACCCGGTGAACGGGCCGTCGATCACGCGAACCTGCTCGCCCACCTGGCACGGAATCTCCGGCCGTTCCTTCGTAGGCTTCTTCTCGATCCGGCCGAGGATCCTGTCGATGTCGTGCTGGCCGAGAGGCTGCGGGCCGGACGTCGTCCCGATGAACGACGAAACCCCCGTCGTGTTCGTCACGAGATAGAAGGTTTGATCATCCATCTCCATCTCGATCAGGAGATAACCGGGAAAGAGTTTCCGCTCCGCGCTTCGCCTCTTCCCGTCCTTCATCTCCACGAACTCCTCGGTCGCAATGATGATGCGGCCGAAGCGCTCCTCGAAACCCGAGTCCGCGACCTTGCTCGCGAGCTTCTCGCGAACCTTGTTCTCGTGCCCCGAGTACGTGTGGATGGCATACCACTTCACCGGAGCAGACTCCGTCTGTTTGGGTCCGACGATTGTCGCCAGGCTTGGTCTAGCCGAACGCGAAGCTCACGAGATAGGCCAGGGCCCGGTCAACGAGGCCAATGAACACCGAGAGAATGAGAACGAGGATGATCACGACCGTCGTGGAGTCGCGAATCTCGTCTCGCGAGGGCCACGAGACCCTCTTGAGTTCGTTTCTCACTTCTCTGATGAACTTGGCCAGCTTATTAAACATCAAGTCACCCGACCGGACGCCTGAAGCGTGCAGGCAGTGGCAGGCCTGGAGGGACTCGAACCCCCAACATCCGGTTTTGGAGACCGGCGCTCTAACCAATTAGAGCTACAGGCCTGCTCAGCAAGACCTACGGATCACCCTTTGGCTCTCGTAACGAGAGCCTAGCGCGTCTGCTTATGCACAGTGTGCTTGTTGCAGAAGCGACAGTACTTCTTGTACTCCAGGCGGTCCGGGTGCTTTTGTTTGTTCTTTGTGTATGTGTAATTCCGGCGCTTGCACTCAACGCATGCGAGCACGACGATGTCACGCATTGTGTTCTGCCCTCACTGTTCGTCTCTGGGCTCGCCTGCCCTGGTGCTCCCGTCGTCTTCGGAATCTCGTCCGTACGTCCTTCGAACAACTACTCGATGATCTTGGTGATGGTGCCGGCGCCGACGGTTCTGCCGCCCTCGCGGATCGCGAACCGAAGCCCGTCTTCCATGGCAATCGGCGTCAGCAACTCGATCAGCAGCTCCACGTTGTCGCCCGGCATCACCATC
>Ga0272444_10006070_pt1 | contig 10377 bp, 10 predicted proteins | sample SSMForm13_FD_201033 | JGI IMG/M metagenome (GOLD analysis project Ga0272444, IMG submission 201033) | Marine sediment archaeal communities from Little Sippewissett salt marsh, Falmouth, MA, United States - SSM-Form-13 | ecosystem: Environmental > Aquatic > Marine > Wetlands > Sediment ...
CCACACACCTTGATGAGGACCTGTTTCTAATAGAGGGCGACCGGAATCAAATGGAACAGGTCTTATTGAATCTCTACATGAATACCGAAGACGCCATGCCCGGAGGTGGGGATCTAATTATAAAGACTGTCAATACAACTCACAGAGATATGCACGGGAGGCTGTATCACCCACTGCCTGGCAACTACGTCTTGTTTACCGTTACTGACACCGGTGTGGGCATGGACAAAGAGACCACCGAACGGGTTTTTGATCCCTTCTTCACTACCAAGAGTATGGGAAGGGGGATCGGTCTCGGCTTGGCTGCTGCCTACGGTATTATCAAGGGCCACGGCGGATATGTTGACGTTGAATCCATGAGGGGACGAGGGACCAGCTTCAGTATCTATCTGCCTGCAGCAGAAAGAACGGTGCAAAGAACGGTGCCAAGTGCTGAAGGCATTATGGAAGGAACCGGGACGGTCCTGCTGGTAGACGACGAGGAGGTCATCTTGGAAGTGGGCCAGGAGCTGTTGGAGGCCATGGGCTACCGGGTATTTACCGCCGGGGGCGGAGAAGAGGGCATTGACGTCTTGAGGAAGCATTCCGACGAGATAGAGCTCGTCCTCTTGGATATGGTGATGCCCAATATGGGCGGTGGCGAAACCTACGACCGCATGAGGGAAATCAAGCCAGACGTAAGAGTACTGCTTTCCAGCGGTTTCAGTGTCGATGGTGAGGCAACAGAGATATTGGAACGAGGGTGCAATGGCTTTCTCCAAAAGCCGTTCACTATGAGGCAACTGTCTCAGAAAATAGGCGAGGCCCTGAACAAAAACAGGATCTAAGACTCCTTAGGGGGATGCCTCTGGAGCAAGACCCCCAGGGCAAGGGGAGCATTCTGTCCACTCCAAAGGGCGCCAACCAAGAGAACTCAAGGCCCAGGGGTTCGAGCGAAGGGGCTGATGACAAAACCGTGGCAGGACCCCGGTAGGGGTTGCCCAATGCGTGTCATAAAGGGCCTGCCACGGATTCCTGGACAAGCCTCAAGGGACGAGGGGCTTGGCCTTTACTCAGCCCCTGGGGGGACATCAGCCCAAGCCAGTATGCTCCACGCCACCAATTGTGTCCCAGCGTAAGCTTGAGCCTGGTGGTATGAAAAAGGCCAATAGGATTAGGGAGGCCAAGTGGGCTGGGATAGAAGCAGCCGGCTACCACACCTGCCATGGCCTTTCGGTCCAATTCTTCGTCCATTTCCAGATCCTTGATCTGAATGCTTGCCATGGCCATCCTCCTTTCGTCCATGCTCTTTTCGCTATTTTTCACCGTTTTGCTCTATCCTTATCCGCACTGCCTGTGCCAACAGATAGCTTGATACGTGCGTATTACGATAACGTTCTATGATTTAGGGATATTATTTATATGGCCACTGCTCTTAAGGTGCTTTCCAATCTCTGACTTTGTTAGAATTGTGGTTTTTACCCAACGAATGAGGTCAAGATTGTTGTCTGTGCCGTGTCCCGTTGAGGTCTTTTTTGATATATTTGAAGGGGCCCTCATGTCCTTGAAGACCATACCTTTCCAGGCCACTACGGCCTTATCGTAAACAGCGCACCAAAGGTCCTCTTTGTTTGGAAAAGGATCGCAGAGGCCCCCTTGTGGAGTTTGTGACCTTTTGTTTTTCGAGATCAACACGTTGAGGGTTCCCAAAAAACTCTGGGAGGAAACAAACGGGGTATTTCTCAGCACCATCATAGGAGGTTTGATTTTTGTTACAGCAATGTGTATGTAACACACTAGAATGGTGACTGATCATCACGGACCCAACAGAGAAAGGAATGGTTTATGAAGCTCCGACCCAGCTTGTTGATTTGCATCATTTTTTTGGCCCTTTTGGTTCCCTCAACGGCTCAAAACGCCCAGGACCCATCCAAGCTTGGAGATGGCCTTTATGCTGTTTTTGACACCACCAAGGGGGAGATCGTTGTTAAGCTTTTTTGTGACAAAGTCCCTCTTACGGCGACGAATTTCGTCGGTCTGGCTGAGGGGACAAAGGACTCCAACAAACCAAAAGGCACCCCCTTTTATGACGGATTGAAGTTCCACCGTGTTATCAAGGACTTCATGATTCAGGGAGGAGATCCTGAAGGAACAGGAAGAGGCGGCCCTGGATATCGGTTTTCCGATGAATTCGATCCCACTTTGAGACATGACGGTCCGGGTATTCTTTCCATGGCAAATGCCGGCCCCAATACCAATGGTAGTCAGTTCTTTATTACCCACAAGGCCACCCCATGGCTGGACAACAAGCACACCGTTTTTGGGAGAGTTGTTTCCGGCCAGGACGTGGTGAATGGGATTGAGAAAAACGACGTCATGAAAACCGTCCGGATCTTGAGAATCGGTGAGGGGGCAGAGAAGTTCCAGGCAGATCAGAAGGCCTTTGAAAAACTGGAGTCTGCATTCAAGGAGAAGGCTGAAAAAGAACAAGGACAAGAGGCTGAAAAACAGGCTGCCCTCATCAAGGAGAAATGGCCCAATGCCCAGAAGACAGCTTCCGGTCTCATGTACGTGGTCACGGAAGAAGGTGTCGGTCCCAAACCCGAAAAGGGCCAAAAGGTGAAGGCCCACTACACAGGGACCCTCCTAGATGGCAAGAAGTTTGACAGTTCCCGTGACAGGGGTAAGCCTTTTGAATTTCCTGTTGGAATGAGGCGGGTTATTCCTGGTTGGGATGAAGCCTTTCTGGACATGAAAAAGGGGGAGAAAAGAATCCTCATCGTACCACACTCGCTGGCCTACGGAGAAAGAGGCCGGCCTCCCGTCATCCCTGCGAGAGCGACCTTGGTGTTTGATGTAGAACTCATTGATTTCAAATAGAGTTTTTCCGACTCAACCCACTCGCTTCATCTTTCCTCCCTAAAGGGGTGGTGAGGGCGAGGGCCGTTGGCACAACGGGGACTACCAGGGTCATCACCAGGTGGGGTTTGCCCACCTGGTGATGACCTGAAAAGTACCGTTTGGAATGGGTGCGCAGGGGACGTGAGTGAACTTGTGAGTCTGCCTGCGAGCCTCAGTTGAGGCAAGAGGCTAGGGATGGAATGGGCGGAAGCAAGGGAAACAGGAAGGGCCTCCGACCCTGGATTTGTCATATGTAAATGGTCCGTCAAAGGTGGACACATTGCCGATTGTGTCACACAAGTCGGAGCTGTTGAATGGACATCCACCTGGCCCGGCTGATGGCCTAGCAATGGCACCGCAGAGGCCGGGGTTGTCGAATTGGCATCCACCTGGGTCGGACTGGATGCCCCTGACTTTGTCAAATAAGTTCGGGCTGTTGAATTGGCTTCCCCCTAGATTGGTGGAAGACCCGGCCAAAGATTCAACAGGCAGGCCGACCGCCAGCCATGACACGACGACGGACAGGCCAACAATAGCAACAAGGAATTTGTTCATGCATGTACCTCCTAGTACAGATTTAGATTTCCATTTGGTAACGATAGACGAGGAATATCACTCGTCAGAGAGTCCTTGAAACGGCAAACACCTCCCTTCTAAAAGCTCACAAGTGATCCATAGCATTCAAGGGCACGAACCTAAGTATTCCGATCGTGATAGTGGGAAATAGCAGGCGAAATGTCAAGGGTTTTTTTACGTCCCGCTCAGCTTTTTTGAAGTCGTGTCCGGAATCGTCCGAACGGGCGGCCATAGGGTTCGAAGAAATCCTGCTTGTTGCTATTTAGAGCAGCAGGAAAGAGGGCCAGTGGACGGCCTGGGATGGGGCAAATGACCTCTTTTTCTCATTGCTTGGAACGTTTCCCCAAATGGTGAGCCTTTGCATCTTCGGTCGCTGTGTTTCCGGGACAATCAAAGTGGATACATCGACCACATTCATTTCTTCTTATGGTTGCTACGAGCACGAAAATGGAAACCACATAGACGACCAGCAAGCCTGGATGCAGATAAAGCCAGAATAGGGGAAAAGCTGCCCAGAGGAGTATAGATGAAAGGGTTACGGTCAGTTCAAGATAGGAATAAGGCCCTGGCTGTGGCTTGAAATACTTGGGTATTCCCCACAGGAAAAGGCACTTCGTCGTGCTGTCGCCTTCAATGTAGTGGGGGCAATGGGTGCAAAAAAACTTGTACACAACCACGAAGAAAACACTTGCCGACAAGAGCAAATATACCAAGATCCCCAGAGTTGAGCTTCGTGCTATGGCCACGGAGGCAATGATAAGTGGTATTAAGAAGAATAAGTTCCAATAAAGGCAGTCCGCGAATCGGTGTCGTACCCTGAGCCCATCTTCAGTGTTCAAAGTCTTTCTCCTTTCTCATTTTCGCCATTAGGAACCTGTACGGAATGAACATGGGGACCCTTTCCTGATACGCCCGGTATTTGTCCCCGTATTCCATGATAAGCTTTCGCTCCTCCAGGTAGGTCCCTACGATCAGATAGACGGTTAGGATAATATTAGTAATCAATGTAGCGGCTGTGAGGTCCCTAGTCCAGACCAGGATAAGGCCTCCAGCATACCAGGGGTGGCGTATGATTCCCAGAATGCCCCTTGTGTCGAGCTCGTGGCTCCCAGTCAGGCTTTTTGTCGAGATCCCTCCCCTGATCTGACGGATGCCCAAAAACTGCCACAAATCATAATGTCTTGCTCCAGAAAAGAAGAGCCAAAAGGCGACCCCCAGGAGAAACACGTGGATGATCCCCCCAGTGCCTTGCCAGCACAACTCCCAGCCCCTGTGGAAGGACCTTTCATAGAGGACGATGGGGGTCATGGTCGCCAGGGCCACCACGTTAAATAGCAGACGATAGAAAGGAAAGGCCCTTTTGAAGCGGCCCTTCAAATAGGTCGTTACGGACGGGCAGATCATGGCACTGTGAAGGACGCACCAGGCGATCCACGACACAGCGAGGACGACGTAGGACATGTTCTCCTTTCAGAACCATGGGGCCATTATGCTTTTCACTTCCCCGCAATCTTTGCACATGGACACGCAGCCTCCTCAGGGGGGTGTCTTTTTTGGGGGTCCTTTCGTGGGGGGAAAATGATCTTCAAGCCTAAGCACTAATACGGTTACTATTTCTTTGTCAACTGCGGATTTTTTTACTCACAGTAGGCACTTCCATCCCAAAGCTCTCGGCGCAGGTGTATATTCCCTGGAAAGCATCAAACGTTGGTTAAGGGGCCTGGGGAACAGAATCCCTGGACAGATGGTCATTCAGTTTACGAACAAGTGTAACGCACGGTGTTCCCAATGCGGGATGGGGGTGACTGAGTTTTTCCCTCGTACTGAACTGTCCCTGGATATGGTCAAGGGCACTATTGACCGAGCAGCGGGAAACGGGATGAAGGCCTTGTTACCTGCAAAAAAGGGATTATTATGATAAAGGGCAGAAACGGGGTGAATGATTCTGAACACATTGGCAAAAGCAGTGCTGAGTTTTCTTGTGGCGGTTCTGGGCCTGGGACAGGCTCATGGTGGGGGGTCTTCTTTTTACCCTCCCGTCCATCACGATCTTTCTATTCAACTGGATCCTTCCCAACAGCGCCTTGCCGGCCTTGACGTTGTCACATGGGACCTGGGGCGGGGCCACCCCCCCGTCCTTTTGCTGAACCGACAAGCCAAGGTAACCCGCGTCACAAGAGGGGGGAAAGAGGTCCCCCATACCTTTGACCACGGCCGGCTGGTACTGCAGACGACCGGCCTTGAGGATCTTGGCCAAGGAGAGGTAACCATTGCCTATGAGGCCAGGTTCTCCGACAAGGTGCCCGAAGATCCCGTCTACATGGAAGATCCGACCTACGGTGTGAGTGCGGTCATTTCGGAGCAAGGGGCCTTGCTGCTCTCCGACGCAGGTTGGTACCCTCTTGTTGCCGACACGAGATCCAGCTTCGTAATCCGGGTGGAAGGGCCTGCGGGGTATGAAGCAGTTACGGACGGCAAGCGTCAGGCACGACGCACAGAGGAGAAAAAGTCCGTATCCACCTGGAAGATTGGGCCTACCCTGCGAGGGATTTCTCTCTCTGCCGGACCCTATGTGGTGAGAGAAACCTCCGTGCTGGGCATTCCTGTGTACACCTACTTCTTCCTTGAAGACGACCACCTGGCCCAAAGGTATCTTGATGCTACGGCTGAATACCTTCGTTTATATAACGGACTGTTCGGGCCTTACCCCTTTGAGAAGTATGCCGTGGTGGAGAACTTCTTCCCAACGGGCTACGGTTTTCCGTCCTACACCCTCCTGGGAAAACGGGTCATCCGGTTGGATTTCATTCTGAAAACGAGCTTGGGTCATGAAGTGGCCCACGCCTGGTGGGGAAACGGCGTACTCGTAGACTACGAACAGGGCAACTGGTCCGAGGCCATCACGGCATACGTGGCAGATCATTTCTTTGAGGAGCGGGCGTCTTCTGAGCAGGGGCGGGCGCACCGCGTGAAGCTTCTGAGAGATTTTGCCACCCTGGTCCCTTTGGAAGAAGACTTTCCCCTTAGCGCCTTTTCGAGCCGTTTTAACCCTGCCACCCGCGCCGTGGGATACGGAAAGGGCGCCATGTTCGTTCATATGGCCCGCCGCCTTGTGGGGGAGGAGGCCTTCTGGGGCGGGCTCAAGGACGTGTTTGCCCACAAGTGCTTTGAGCGGGCGTCGTGGGATGACTTCGCTGAAGCATGGGGAAGACGGGCCAAGCGGGACATGAAACCCTTTTTCACTGAGTGGGTGTCCCGAACAGGGGGCCCCTCCCTTGCCTTGGAGAAGATCGAATCAAAGAAACAGGGCCAGGCCTGGACAGTCACGGGCCTCCTGGTGCAGGACAAGCCCTATTTCCAACTCCAGGTGCCCCTCAGACTGGAGACACAGGGAGCACCGGTGGAGGCACATGTGTCCATTGGCGGCAAGGCGGCCCCTTTCACCCTCCGTTCCCTCCACCGCCCAAGGCGACTGGTGGCGGACCCGGACGTGGATCTTTTTCGCAGACTCCACCCTTGGGAGATCCCTCCAACCATAAACGGGATCAAGGGCTCCACATCCCTGGTGGTTGTCACGGCGAAAACCCTGCCGGAGACCAGTCGCAAGTCCCTTCACACCCTGCTCATGAGCCTCGGGCAGGAAAAGGCCCCTGTCCTGGTTGAGGGCCAAAGGGACGGCACTGACCTGGGCAAATCGGATGTTCTTTACGTAGGCCTTCCCGCGAATCCGGCCTTTTTGCCGCCGTTGCCTGAGGGGCTCGCAATCTCTTCCAAGGGATTTAAACTAAAGGGCCGCACCTTTGACCAACCGGGGGATGTGCTGTTCGCCGTTTTTCGCCATCCTCAAAGAAGTCAAAGCGTCGTTTCCCTGTGCCTGCCCCTGTCTCAGGAAGGCCTTTCACCGTCCATACGAAAGATTTCCCACTATGGCAAGTATAGCTATCTCGCATTTCGCGAAGGTGTGAATCAGGACAAGGGGACATGGCCCGTTACGGCATCCCCTCTGGTCTTTGCCTTTCCTTTGAAGGAGGTGTCTCCATGAAAGTGCTTGTCTCCTTATTGGCCATGGCCGGCCTCTTGCTCCATGGTGTACCCGGTTGTACCCATGACCCCGAAGACATGGTCATCGTGAGGCTCAAGGACGGACGGCAACTCAGCCTTTCTGAAATAGCGGAAGACCTCAAGGGCGTTCACATGGTCTTTGTGGGAGAACTGCACAACAGCGCCGCGCACCATGGGCAACAACTTGCGGTCATCCGAGCCCTTACCCGGGCAGGTGCTTCTGTGGCCGTGGGTCTGGAGATGTTTCGACATGGCAGCCAGAAGGATCTGGACCAATGGGTCTTGGGGCAATTATCGGAAAAGGATTTTGAGAGGATCTACCATGACAATTGGAGCTACCGTTGGCACCTTTACCGGGACATCTTTGTCTATGCCCGCAAACACCAGCTCCCCATGATAGGCCTCAATGTCTCTTCCGACATTACCGGTCAGGTGGCCAGCCAGGGGTTTGCCTCCCTGAATCCTGAACAGACGGGCCAACTGGAAGGCGTCACCTGCCAGGTGGACAAGGCTTACATGGACTTCATCCGGCGGGCTTTCTCCATGCACGGCCATGGAGGCAAAGACTTTCTATACTTCTGTGAGGCCCAGATGGTCTGGGATGCAGCCATGGCCGTCAATCTTATGGCCTTCTTGTCCAGGCACCCGGAATTCACCGTGGTGGTGTTGACCGGTAGCGGTCATGCCTGGAAGCATGGCATACCCGCCCAGGTGAGCAAAAGGTCAGACCTGTCTTACAGGGTCATCTTGCCCGAGATACCGGGCAGGGCCGAGCAGGGCAAGGTGTCACTCGAAGACGCAGACTACCTCTGGTTGACGAACTAGCCTGAGATAAGGGTGATATCCTCTCCGGGACACCGACAGAGGGTCCTTACCAACGATTAGCAATGTCCCCTTCGTACTCAGGAAAATAATGGCCGATGACGGGAAGATCAAAGCGGCTCAGGATCATGGTATTGCTCTCCCGTTCAAGGAGAAATTCAAAGGATTTTTGGATGAGTGTTTCAGCCGGGACTGCGCCGCCCGTCAATTTGTCGTAATAGCCCTTGGTGAGTGTGACCATGTGCGTGGTGGTCGTGGACCCGCGAACAGTGACTTCAAAGGTTTCGTCGTCCCTTTTCGTTACATCAATGTCTGTCATGTTCCCATCCCCCTAACATGGGCCTCCGACTATCCATACTGAAGGCCCACGTCTGGCTGTTTTCTCCTGTTGAGTTCTCAGCTGCTGGTAACGTTCAAAAGTTGAGGCAAACCTTCTTCGCAGGCAGTTAAAAGGACAGGGAGGATCGCTAAACGTAGGCATACAGCCATTTCCATCCACACCAATGGTATGGGCTACTTAAAGGCATTGGATGCCGAAGAGAAGCGATTCGCCCTATCGGGAAATTGTCTATTCACAAATAGACGATGTCACAACTTCTGAACGTTACTCAGATGTTTCTCTTTGTTCCCCTGTACGTGAACGCCTTTCCTATCATCTTGATGTAGCTTCCTCTATCGATACCAATATCCTTGCCGCAGAGACACCGTATTCTATTTTCTTCTTGTTCTACCTTGTACATTTTCGTAATCCTGGCCTTGTGGCACCGCAAGACCTCTCCCTGTCCAATCTTATCGTATTTCCACAGTTTCCTTTTGCAGGCTGCGCATTTGATGACGAGCACGGCAATGCTTGACATCCTTACCCGGATGCCCCTATTTCAATTTTCTTTGTCGCTGTTACGTCCAGCGGCTTTGGTCTCTTTGCAGTGACTCAAGACCCCGAGGCGTTTTGTATGGCCTGGAGCGCCTCTTGGGCCAGTGCCCCCAGGGTCACTGTCGTGAGTTCCCTGTCCCGGTAAAGCTCTACGGTGTTCGTGGAGTCAACAAGTTCTTCCACGGCCCCCTGGGCCTCTTTTGCCCTGAGGGAGCCAAGGGCCCAGCAGATGAGCCCCTTTGAGGCGTCCCCTTCTCCGGGCAGGGCCTGAAGCAGGTCGGGCACAGCATTTATCGTAAACTTGGGCCGTGCCTCGGAGAGCCTTCCCAGACCCCAGTACGCCATCTGCCGAAGCTGCGGATGTTCTATGTAGTTATTGCCGGAGCCCAAGCATTCAGGGTTCTGGATGTAGGAGATGAGCTGCTTGTGGAATCTTCTGGCCAGGCCTTCGCTTTTGGCCATGACCTCGCCCATGGATTCAGAAATCCCCCACCCGGAATTGGAGGAATTTCTCTGCATGTACCACAGGAACCGGCGCATCACGGCCAGGGCACCTTTCATGTCTTGTTCCGCCATCCTGGGTACGACCAGGCCGAAGGCCGTCACAGCGTGCCACTTGATTTCAGGCGGGTGCAGCAGGAGGGAAAAGAGGGGGCCGATGATTTTTAGAGGCGGGATGTCCAGCAGAGACGCAAGCCCCTCCTCCCAGTCAGGGGCCTTGAGAAGGGCCAGCACCTGTGGTTTGAGTCTGCGAAAGTCCGTCATGACGCCTCCCCGGAACGGATACCCTGATCAAGGCGGCCCAGCTTTCCTAAAAGGATGATCCAAACCCCGACGCCAGGACTCAAAGCTCTAAATTGGTCCAGGCGATGCAGGGGCTCGTTTGCTATGTCGACTACTTGGCGTAATCCACACCGTCTAGCCGTGCCGATTACGCAGGTCCGAAAGACCGTTCGAAAAGATCAAGGATGGCGTTGCGGCCCTCGTCGCTGAGATTCACGGTTCCTGTTCCCACAAAGGTCTTGTCGGTAATGACCGGCGTATCAGCTACCCAGTTGTTGTCTATCCAGGAGAACCACCCCTTGCGCTCCTGGTCATACACGCTTACCGGGCGGTTAAAGAGCTTTCCCAATTCAACGCCCCAGCCGGTTCCCCCCTTGACC
>Ga0272444_10006071_pt1 | contig 10377 bp, 5 predicted proteins | sample SSMForm13_FD_201033 | JGI IMG/M metagenome (GOLD analysis project Ga0272444, IMG submission 201033) | Marine sediment archaeal communities from Little Sippewissett salt marsh, Falmouth, MA, United States - SSM-Form-13 | ecosystem: Environmental > Aquatic > Marine > Wetlands > Sediment ...
ACCCCGCGCTTGTCGAGCGACTGGAACGGGTCCTTCCTGAGTATCCCCTTGTTGAGATACTCCTTCAAGAAGACGCCGGCGTCGTCTCTGCTGTAGCCGTACGTCATCTGCGTGAGGTCGTTCGTCCCGAAGGAAAAGAAATCGGCGTACTGCGCGATCTCGTCCGCAACGAGCGCGGCCCTCGGTATCTCGATCATGGTCCCGACGAGGTAGTCGACCAGCTGACCCTTCTCCGTCATCACGTCGCTGGCCACACGCTCGACCAGCTCCCGGAGTATCGAAAGCTCCTTCGGCTCGCCCACGAGCGGGATCATCACCTCCGGCTTGACGTCCACGCCGCGCCCCGCGAGCTCGCAGGCGGCCTCGAAGATGGCCCTGGCCTGCATCTCGTACACTTCCGGGTATGAGATGCCGAGCCTGCAGCCGCGGTGACCGAGCATGGGATTCGCCTCGTGAAGGCTCGCGGCGCGCGCCTTGAGAAGCTCCGGGTCCTTGCTGAGCTCCCGAGCCAACTCCTCGACCTCTTCGTGCGACTGCGGCACGAACTCATGGAGCGGCGGATCGAGAAGCCGTATCGTGACGGGCAGGCCCGCCATCGCCTCGAAGATGCCGAGGAAGTCCTCCCGCTGAAAGGGCAGCAGCTTGTCGAGCCAGTGCCTGCGCTCCTCGCTGTCGGAGGCCATGATCATCGCGCGCATGAACTTGATGCGCCCATTGCCGAAGAACATGTGCTCGGTCCTGCAGAGCCCTATGCCCTCCGCACCGAACTCGCGCGCCCGAACCGCGTCTTCCGGCGTGTCGGCGTTCGTGCGGACGGAGAGCTGGCGGAACTCGTCGGCCCACGCCATCAGCGTCAGGAAGTTGTCAGACATCTCGCTATCGACGACCGGGACCTGCCCCAGTATGACCTCTCCGGTAGAGCCGTCGAGCGTGACCCAATCGCCCTCCTTCACGACGGTGTCTCCCACGGTGAACGTACGCGCGGCGTAGTCGATCTCGACGTCTCCCGCGCCCGCGATGCAGCACTTGCCCGCACCGCGCGCGACGACCGCGGCGTGAGACGTCATTCCCCCTCGCGCGGTAAGGAAGCCCTCCGCCGCGTCCATTCCGTCGATGTCCTCGGGTGAGGTCTCCTCCCGAACGAGGATCGTCCTCTTGCCGTCCTCGGTCCAGTTGACCGCGTCCTCGGCGGTGAACACGACCTGCCCCACGGCCGCCCCGGGGGACGCGGGAAGGCCCCTCGCTATGGCCTCGTAATTCGCCTTCGGGTCGAGCCGCTTGTGAAGTAGCTGAGCCACCTGGTTGGCGTCGACCCTCAGAAGCGCGGTCCTCCGGTCGATAAGACCCTCCATCTCCATCTCTACCGCTATACGGACCGCGGCGGCAGCGGTGCGCTTGCCGGTCCGCGTCTGGAGCATCCAGAGCTTGCCGTTCTGGATCGTGAACTCGATGTCCTGTGTGTCAGTGTAGTGGAGCTCCAGTTTCTTTCTTATCTCCTCCAGCTCGCGGTACGTGCCGGGCATCAGCTCCTCGAGCGACGCCTCGTCCTTCTCCTTCTTCTGGGCCAGATTTATCGGCCTGGGGGTCCTCACGCCGGCTACAACGTCCTCGCCCTGAGCGTTCGGGAGGTATTCGCCGTAGAATACCCTTTCCCCGGTGGCCGGGTCGCGCGTGAAGGCGACTCCGGTCGCGCTCTTCTCACCCATGTTCCCGAAGACCATCGCCTGGACGTTGACCGCGGTGCCCCAGTCCCCGGGGATGTCGTTCATCTTCCGATAGCTCTGCGCCCGAGGGGTGTTCCACGAATCGAAGACGGCGCGGATGGCCCCCCACAACTGCTCTCTGGGGGCGTCGGGGAAGTCCTTGCCGGACAGCTCGCGTACCTTTGCCTTGTAGGCGTCGGCCAGCTCGGCCAGGTCCTGCGCCGAGAGATCGGTGTCGTGCCAGACGCTTCTCTCCTTCTTCTTCGCGTCGAGAAGTCCGTTGAACTCCTCGCTCTCCAACCCCATGACGACGTCGGCGTACATCTGGATCAGGCGACGGTAGCTGTCGTACACGAAGCGGTCGTTCCCCGTCTTCTTGATGAGCCCGAGGACGGTCGTCTCGCTCAGGCCTATGTTGAGCACCGTGTCCATCATGCCGGGCATCGACACGCGCGCCCCCGACCGGACGGAGAAGAGAAGCGGATTGTCCGAGCCCCCGAACTTCCTCCCCATGGCCTCCTCGACCTGGGTGATCGCCCTCTCAACACCCTCCTCCAACCCATCCGGGAACGTGCCCTCGTTGTCCATGTAGTACGTGCACACTTCTGTCGAGATCGTAAAACCGGCGGGCACGGGAATGCCGAGATTGGTCATCTCGGCGAGGTTCGCACCCTTCCCGCCGAGGATGTTCCTCATCTCTCCCCGGCCGTCGGCTCTACCTCCACCGAAGAAGTAGACCATTCTGTGAGCCATCGCGTTCTCCTTCTGGACGAGTGACACGAGCCGGGGCGGCCCTCGCCTGCGTCGCCAGTACGCCGAAGCTGCGGCCGAACTCACGCGTGGCGTCGTGAACCCCGCGCCCCCCGAACCATTGAAGATAACACCGCGGACCTGCCGTGGCAATCCGGATGAGCGCCGCGCCGACGCTCGTTAGAAGGCGATTAGGGTCAGGGAGGGGACCGGAGTGGCCGTAGGTCAGGATCTGACGATGGGCTCTCCGCGATGGTCGGGGAATTCCGCATCCGCGTCCTTGCGACGTCCGGGAGGCGCCGGCTCGCCATCTGACACCGCGACCGCGCTCTCTCTTCCGGTCGGGGATCCGTCCACGAGGGTCTGGAGCTCGCTTCGGACGATCCTCCTGTACCTGGCCTCGCGACGGATCTGAGCGACGATGAGCTCCCGGAGCGTCATCCCGTCGTGCGCGTCGGCGGTCGAGAAGGACTGCGGGTGCCCGGCAAGATACAGAAGCTCCTGCTTGAGGTCGCTGCGTATCGTGCGGGTGTTCTTCCTGTGCTGGTCGACGACGACGTTGGCGACCATGGCCGCGACAACATAGCTGCTCATTATGTAGATGAGCCCGTGAGGAGCGATGTAGCCGAGCATCTGGCCACCGAAGAAGAAGGTGACACCCCACAGCACCACGACCGACATCTTGGGATTCAGGCCGAATCGTATCAGGCGATGATGCGTGTGGGAGCGGTCGGGCGACATCACCCCACGCCGCGACTTCCGCCGCCGCATGATGGTGGTCACGACGTCGAAGGCGGGCACGGCCATGCAGGCCCCGGCGACCAGAAGGGCATTGCTCGCACCGTCCCCGTACGCCCCGACGACCGAGCCCCCCGCCAGGAAGAAGCCCAGGACCATGCTCCCGGCGTCGCCCAGATAGATGTTCCCCTCGCGGAAGTTGTGCAGCAGGAAGCCTACGGTGCTTCCCAAGAGGCCCGCCGCCATCAGATAGAGAAGCGGGTTCTCGTTGATGATGCCAACCGCGAACAGACCGAGCGCACCGATCGCCGCAATGCCGCTCGCCAGGCCGTCCAGCCCGTCGACCAGGTTTATCGCGTTCATGAAGCCGAGGAACCAGAAGACGGTCACGGGATAGGTGAGCCAGCCGAGGGCATGCACCGGCCCGAACAGGAACCTGACATGCTCGATACCGACTCCCGCCGCCACCATCGTCACGGCAACGGCCGTCTGCACGATCAGCTTGACGTGAGGTCTGAGGTTGAGCCGATCGTCGAGCATGCCGAGCACGACGATCACGACGCCTCCGGCCATGAGCGCCCAGAGCTTGGCCGGCACGTCAGCATCGAAGTCTCCGCAGAGCCTCATGGACGCGAAAACGGAGAGGGCGAAGACGCCGAAGACGAAGAGCCCGCCGGTCGTCGGTATGGGGCGCGCCCTGGTTCGTCGGGTGCTGGGCAGGTCGACGAGCCCGAGATGAAGCCCCGCGCGCGCGGCCGGCTTCATGAGCAGCCAGGAGGCCAGCCCGGTCGCGCCCAACAGCCCCAGTGCGCAGATAATGTTACCCAAATCGAAGCCCCCACGACTGAAACCCATCCAGATGGTCCAGAGAATCTAGCACGAAGAGGGCGCTACCGAAAGAGCCGGGGGACCGCGTCTTCTGACCGTCTCTCACTAATGATCCAGGCGCGTTCTACCGCCCTCGTTTGGGCAGGCCCGGGGCGATTCGGGCTCGGAGGGCGCCGACACGACGCCAGAGGGACGCCGAATACCCGCTCCATCTCCCGGCGGTCCTCCGAAACACGTCGCTCTCCGCAAGGTCGGCCAGGACACTCAGGTGCAAGACATGTTCCCTCAGGGTTGAAACACTGGATGCCTTCGGGCGGACGCGACCGGCGTCGAGATCGTCACGCGTCCAGTACCCGAGGTCGTAGCGCGGGAGCACGGACTCGAGCCCCGCGGCGCAACGACGCCAAACGGCGCGCGCGGCCGCGTCTCCGGACGCGCTCCAGTAGTCGTATATGCCCAGCATGGCCCGCATGTGACCGGAGAGATCGAGGACGGCGCGTTGCTCGATCGGATACTCCTCCATGAACGCCGGGCAATCGACCGCAACGTAGCCCGCCGAGTCGCCGATGTCCCGGATGAAACCCCCGTCCTCTACCGGAGCCGTGAAGGCCGCGAACGCGCACCTCGCGGTCTCCTCAGCGCCCTCCAGGCCCAGCAAGACCCACGCCCTCACGACAGCCGAGAGGCACTCTCCCTGCGCGCCCGCGGCGAACCGCCCCGACGGCAGGAGACGGAGATACGGCTCCGGGGCAGGAGGCATCGCCCAGCCGCCGAAGCTGGACGGCACGACCTCGAGCATCTCGCGGAGGCGCCCAACAGACCGGCGGAACCGGTCCCGTCTCTCGGGCGCGCCGTTCTCAAGATAGACCTCGAGGTTGCCGAGCCCGAACCGGGCCACATCCAGCGGGGAGTACTCGTGCCCTTCTGCCGGGCGGCGGAGCTTCGGCAGCCCGTCGGAGTCGGCCGGCGCACGTGGATCGGCCAGAGAGGAATAGTCCCTGTAGTATCCTCGCGGCGAGCGCGTGTCGATGTGACGCCCTCTGGCGACGCGGCGCATCTCAGCATCCCTCAGGCATCGTAGAAGCCCAGGATCGTCGTCGCCACGTGGTCGAGCTCCTCCTCGGTCAGAAGCGAGAAGATGGGGATGGACAGCGACTCGGCCGCCGCGGCCTCCGACTCGGGCATATCGCCCTCCGCGTAACCCAGGGTGGAGAAGCACTTCTGGAGATGCAGAGGCACAGGATAGTAGATCGCGCACCCGATCTCCCGCTCGCGGAGATGAGCGACAAGATCGTCCCTTCGGGCGACGCGGATAGTGTACTGGTTGTAGATGTGCCTCGCCTCCGGCGCGCGCGCCGGAGGAGTCACGGGCGTGCCGGCGAAGCGGCTGTCATAGTAGCCGGCGTTACGCGCCCTGCCGTCGCTCCACTCGTCCAGATGGCGCAGCTTCACGAGCAGAACCGCCGCCTGCAGCGCGTCCAACCTGCTGTTCAAGCCGATCGTCCAGTGGTCGTACATCTCGGTCTGCCCGCCGTCCTTGAGGGTCTGACCGTGCTCGCGAAGACTGACCAGGAGGTCGGCCAGGGAGTCGTCGTCGGTCGTGATCATCCCGCCGTCACCGTATCCACCCAGGTTCTTGCTCGGGAAGAAACTGAAGCACCCCATGGCGCTGAGCGACCCCGCTCTCCGACCTTTGTGCTCCGAGCCGATGGCCTGAGCCGCGTCCTCTATCACGGGGACACCGTGCCTCGAGGCGATCTCGTTGATCCGGTCCATGTCGGCGCACTGCCCGAAGAGGTGGACAGGCATTATGGCGCGCGTGCGCTCGTTCAGAGCCGCCTCGAGCCTCTCGGGATCCATGTTGAACGTGCCCGGCTCAATGTCCACGAAGACCGGAACGGCGCCCAGCCTGGCGATCGCGCCCCCCGTCGCGAAGAACGTATAGGGAGTCGTTATAACCTCGTCGTCCCGTCCCACTCCGTGGGCCATCAGGGCCAGCAACAGCGCGTCCGAGCCCGAGGCCACACCCACTGCCCGTGATGTCCGGCAATACTCGGCTACCTGTCCTTCGAACTCGGCGACGCGGGGGCCGAGCTTGAAGCCCTGGGACTCAACGACCTCGAGTATCGCCGCGTCTATCTCAGGCTTGATGGTCTGGTATTGTCTCTTCAGGTCCAGAAGCGGTACTTTCATGCGACAAGCTCCTCCAGTGTGTCCGCTATGCGTTCGGCGGTCCTCCCATCCCAGAACTCCGGCGGATTGGCTGTCCTCTCCCCATGGCCTTCCAGGACCTCGCGCGCGGCCGAGACGATCGCGTCTCTGTCGCTCCCGACGACCCTGTTGGTCCCGTGCGTGACCGTGACCGGCCGCTCCGTGTTGCGACGAAGCGTGAGGCACGGCACCCCGAGCACGGTCGTCTCCTCCTGGACGCCGCCCGAGTCGGTCATCACGAACCGGGCGTTGGCCTCCAGCATCACGAAGTCCAGGTAGCCCAGCGGGGGTGTCATCCTCAGACCTTCGATCGTCCGTGCGCGGTAGCCGAGACCGACCGCCTCCAGTGTCTTCGCGCTTCTCGGATGCACTGGATACACAACGGGAAGGTCCCGGGCAATCTCTTCGAGCGCCTCGAGGATGCTCTCGAACGAACCCCTCTCGTCGACGTTCGCCGGGCGGTGAAGCGTCAGAACGGCGTACTCGCCAGGTGTCAGATCAAGATTGAACAGGAGCTCTTCGTTCGCGAGAGCGCGCTCCTTGAACTTGAGAAGCGTATCGACCATCACGTTCCCGACGAAGTGAATGGCGTCTTCGGGCCGCCCCTCCTTCATCAGATTGTCGTCGGCATCTCGAGAGGGCGTGAAGAGGTAGGACGAAACGGCATCGGTCACGATCCTGTTGATCTCCTCGGGCATGCTCCAGTCGAAGCTCCTGAGCCCTGCCTCCACGTGGGCCACCGGTATGCGCCGCTTGACGGCCGTCAGCGAACACGCGACCGTCGAGTTCACATCACCTACGACGACGACGAGATCGGCCTTCTCTCTGTCGAGGAACCCGTCGAACGCCTGCATGATCTTCGCCGTCTGCACGGCGTGCGAGGCAGAGCCCACTCCGAGGTTGAAGTCGGCTGCGGGGATCTGAAGCTCTCTGAAGAACGTCGCCGACATGAGGTCGTCGTAGTGCTGGCCGGTGTGCACTATCACGGGCTCCATGCCGGCGCGCGCGGATAGCGCCTCACGCAGGGGGGCGATCTTCACGAAGTTCGGCCTGGCGCCGGCCACGAGAACCGCTCTCATCTGGCAACCTCCTCCTGAACGTCAAGGGGCATCCTCGGATGTTCGCAGAGACCAGCGGGGTGACGCAACCCGAATCCTGAACGGTCAGCCGTCGGTCGCCGGGGTCGGGGTTGTCCTCAGGGCTCTTCGGTGGTCTGCGGGGAGAGCTGGTGCGCCTGCGCCCATCTGAGCTCGAACGTGAAATCGCGGGGCAGGCGTCCACGCCACGAACAGGCGACGAGGAAACACGGCTCGGAGAGATTGAAGCCAGGATGCCAGGTGGACTCCTCTAGCCGCGGCGACATCTCAGGCGGCACACTGAGAACGCCCACCGGCACGGATCCGCGCGAGAGAGTGAAGCCGCCCGGCCCGCGTGACGCCGTGAGATCCGGGTGAAAGCGCAGAAACCACTCGATCAGGTGCTCGCCCTCCCCGTCGAATCCGTCCCGGACGAGGAGACCTTTGTTCGACACACTCACCGTGCGGTGATGGATCGGGCTGCCACCGAGATGGGCGAACCCGCTGTGGCTCGCCTCTGCCGACGCCCCTCTGCCCGAGGCCTGTAGTATGCCGTGCCTTCTCCCGCACCTGTGTGAGCTCCACAACTCACACTGCTCCTCGCCGTCGACGAGCGCGGTGTTGTGTGCCGCGGTCCGCCGCTGCCTCAGGCGCTCGGGACCTGCCTCATACGTCGAGATCCCGGAGTTCACAAGCACGCGTCGGCGACCGCGCGAGACCTCGAGCGACAGCGCGTCGCAATGCCCGTGGCCGGGCTGGTGGTCCGGCCCGATCGGACCGGCATCGAATATGGCGACGGTGTCGCCGTCCTCAGAGACCATGCGGAAGTAGCCGCTCTCGTTGAGGTGCGTTACGCGGTTCTCAGCCCCTCGCCCGGCGCCGTCCGCGACGTCCGAGGCGGCAGTCACCCCGGCGGCCACGGTTCCCCCCACGGCGCGACCACCTGCGCCCGACGCCGGCCGAACGTCCGTGTCGATGCCTAGCCTTCCAGCGTAGTCCCGAAGCTGCGCGAGCGTGGCAGCGACCCCCATCGTGGAGTCGTTGAAGAACGAGACCTCGCCGTCAGGATGCGCCATCGACTCGAGCCATGACAACATGCGTGACGCGGTCGCCTCGAGAGAACGTCTCAGCTCGGTGTGATATGCGACGCCTTGCCACACGTTCAGGACGTCGAGAATATGCTCCAGCACTATCGAGTGGTACATCGGCGAGCGCTCGTAGTGGCCGCCGTCGAGCAGCACCTGCTCGCGAAGCTCACGCCACAGGACGCGAGATCCCTTCTCCAGCCAACGGTCGCCCTCCTCCCCGTCGAAGAGGAGCCCCGCGGTCGAGAGGGCGGCGGCGTTCGCGAAGAGGTGGTTGGCCGAGATGTCGTACTCGAGCGAGCGAGCCAGGTGCCGCGTCTGGACGGCGAGGCTCTGCAGCGTCAGCTCGCGCACGCCGCAATCGCTGCCGCGTCCGTCGTCGTAGCGGCCGGCACCTGCGTCCTCGTTGCCCGCCGGACGGTCGGCGCCGTCCGGCTGCCGGAGGAGCCATTTCACCAGGTTCATGACCCGAAGGGACGTCGGGTACGGGTCCCATGCGTTGGGCGTGCCGGGGGGATTGGAGTCGATCCATGACCGGACGACCTCCCGGAGCCATGCGGAATCGTCCCCGGTGGCTCCGGCGGGCAGGTCCGAGAGATAGTGCAGATGATAGAGCCACAGCCGCGGAACATCGCCTGGCGACCACTCGATGCCGCCAGGGAACTCTCGCTCGACATTGAGTATGCGGACACGCGTCGGGGACGACCACTCGCGGGGGCGGACAACGGGCGCGACCAGACCTTGCCTTCGGACCCTCAACGGGGGGCGCGGTCCCTTGTCGAACCTGCGAGGAGAGACGTGCCGGAGCAACCTGGCAAGCATCTGCTCCGTCCTCAGGTAGCGCACGGTCCTGATGTACAGCCCGAGCTTCATCGCGGCTCCATCGCCCTCTTCAGGCTCAGCCGCGTGGCTGTGCCTGAGGGGGCGTTACCGCGAGCGTCGGTCCGACTGACCGCGCTCGCCGAGCTCAGCGCTCGTCTTGGTGCGCCCCTTCGCCGGACCCTGCGCGCCAGCCAACTCGCGGCACATCTCCACGAAACGCTCGTTCCATAGCGCGTCGGAGAAATCCGACCTTCGCCCCCTCACACCGTGCAGGAGCTTGCGGTAGAGCTCCGGCTCATCAACGAGCTTCTGCATCGCGGCCCGCAGCGCCTCGGCGTCACGAGGCTCCACGAGGACGCCGGTTCTCTCGTCGACGATCTCCGGCAGCGCCCTCCACCGCGTGGCGATCACAGGGATGCCCGCGGCGTAGGCTTCCAGCACCACTCCGGGGTATCCCTCCGTCTCCATGTAGGTCGGAACCAGGAGAACGTCGTGCTCTGACAGGATGGCGTGCACGTCGTCCGGCTCGATCTCACCAACGTAGCTGACCCGTCTCAATCCGTCGAACCACTCGGCCGGCACGTCGAAGCCAAGCTGGCCGTACACGTCGACCGCGGCTCCTTCGCCGAGCCGCTCTCCGGCCTCTATCACCTCGGCCAGCCCCTTGCCCCTCCACAGCTGCCCCACGTACGCGAATCTGCTGCACGCTCTGGCCTCGGTGCCCGCTGTCGCCTCCAGCGCTGGAATCGGACGGTTGTTGGAGAACCACCGGACGCCCTCGACGCCCATCCGTCTGGCCGAGTCCACCTGCTGCTTCGTCTCGACAAGATAGAGGTCGGCGCGCCTCGCCGACCACGCGGCGAGCGCGCGCGCGGCGCCCTTTAGCTCGGAAAGGCTTGTTCCGCCGAACTTGCGAACGACGAGCGGCCTGCGTGTCGCCTTCGCGATGACGACCATCGCCGGTGCCAGCAGGGGTAGGGCACGAGTCCCGATGTGAAGCGCGATGAGGTCGCTTGAACGGGATTGAGACAGCACGCGGAAGAGGAGACGCAGGTACCTGAATGGTGAGCGCGCGCCTCCACCTCTGATCCCCCTCGGCTCCAGGACGCGGGCAGACACGTCCTCGCGCTCCTCGAGCGCCCGGACCAGCGAGCCGAACAACAC
>Ga0272444_10006072_pt1 | contig 10376 bp, 9 predicted proteins | sample SSMForm13_FD_201033 | JGI IMG/M metagenome (GOLD analysis project Ga0272444, IMG submission 201033) | Marine sediment archaeal communities from Little Sippewissett salt marsh, Falmouth, MA, United States - SSM-Form-13 | ecosystem: Environmental > Aquatic > Marine > Wetlands > Sediment ...
GCGAGAACGTCCGCCTCTCTGGCGAGATGCCTTCGCTGTTCCGCAAGCCGGGAAGCCATTTCCGAGCGGATGGACTGGTGCCTGGCCTCAATTTCCGCCCGGGCCTCCCGGATCATTTGAAACGCGGTTTCATTCCCGGCCGCTTCCAGTTCGGCGCTCAACGCGGCCGCCGTTTTTTTGACGGCGACTTCTTCAGACCGGTTTTCGCGGAGGATCGCATCGATGCGGTCTTCCGTTTCGCGGATGTCCCGGTGGATGCGCTGAACATAGTGTTCGCGCTCATCCATCGTCCGGCGCAGCGGACGGAACATGATGCGGTTGATCAGAAAGAGAAAGATCAGAAACGAAATCAACTGCACCACCAGGGTCTCGTTGATGCTGATCAGAGCGACATTGCTGATAATCTGCATGGTGGTAATGTCCTTGTATCGACGCTGTTAAACCACAAAAAGCAGCAACAGGGCGATCACCAGAGAATAGATGCCGGTGGACTCCGACACCGCCTGGCCCACCAGCATGGTCCGGGTCAGCAGACCGGCCTCTCTCGGGTTCTTGCCGATTGCCTCGCAGGCCTTGGCGGCCACCATTCCTTCTCCCACGCCCGGTCCGATCGCGCCCAGGCCCATGGACAGGCCGGCCCCTAAAAATGCGGCCGCCTTAATAATATCTGCACCTTCCAATGCCATTTGAAACCTCCCTGTTTTTTGATAGTAGATGACGTAGCCGCCAGTGGCGGCAATGCTTTTCAAACCACGAAAATAAGCACCAGCGCAACGACCATGGCGTAAATCGCGGTGGACTGCGACACCGCCTGGCCCACCAGCATGATTCTCATCAGATCCCCGGAAAACGCCACATTGCGCGCCACCCATCGCACAGCGCCCTCCGCGGCCTTGCCGTTGCCGATCCCCGGGCCGATGCCCCCGAAGCCCATGCAAAGGCCGGCGCTCAGCAGGGCTATGGCCGCGTGCAGCATGGACGATGCCGGGAATGCTTTAAATATAAGGACAAAACTCACCAGCAGTCCGAAAATCGAAGGTGTTTGGGCAACCGCCTGCCCGACCAGCATAACCGTCGTCACGTTGCCGACGGTTTCCGGCTGCCTGGAAATTCCCTCACAGCTGGCACCGGCGGCCAGACCGCCGCCGTAGCCGGACCCGATGGCCGCCAGCCCCGTGCTCAATCCGGCGCCGATGAGAGCAGCCCATGTCGGTCCCACCGGGAGGCTGCCGAAATCCATAAATATGAGCATCAGGGCCACGACCATGGAAAAAATGGCCGGCGTCTGGCAGACGGCCGATCCGATCAACATATTGGTGGTCAGGCGTGACATCACCGACGGCTGCCGGGATATCCCCTGGCAGGCCTGCCCCCCGGGAAAACCGGAACCGATGCCGGACCCTACCGCACCGGCCCCCATGCACAAGCCGGCGGCAAGAAGCGCCGCACCCTCCAGAACATTGTGCACCGGCACATCCAGGAAAAGCAGCAGAATGGCGATCACCAGCGCAAAAATTGCCGCGGACTCCGCCACCGCTTGGCCTACCAGCATGTTTTTTAAAATGTCGCCGGAAGCCTCGGGTTTGCGCGAAACGGCATCGTTGGCCTGGGCGGCGGTGTATCCCTCGCCGATGGCGGCGCCGACGGCCCCTAGCCCCATGGACATGGCCGCACCCAAAAATGCAGCACCTCTGATTATGGTCTGAACGTCTGTATCCATAAGTTCACTTCACCTGGACTGAAATATACACCACTGTCAGCATTGTGAAAACAAAGGCCTGAATCGTTCCCACAAAAAGTCCGAAGAATGCATTTAGAATCGGCGGCAGGACGAAGCTGTAAGTCAGATGGGACACCACCAGAATGATGATCGATCCCCCCATGATGTTTCCGAAAAGACGAAATGAAATTGAAACGATCTTTGCCAGCTCACCGATCACGTTCAGCGGCATCATGAAAAACATGGGCTGGAAGTATTCGCTGACGTAGGCCTTGAAGCCTTTGGAGCGAATACCGGCGTAATGGGCGATAAAAAACCCCATGATTCCCAGGCTCAGCGGCGTGTTCAGGTCCTTTGTCGGCTCCTCCAGATGCGGAAGGATGCCCAGCCAGTTGGATAAAACCAGAAACATAAACAGGGCGCATATCAGGGGACCGTAGGTTTTGGCCATTTTCCTGTCGAGGGCGTCTTCGGTGAGGCCGTAGAACTGGCCCACGTAAAATTCCCCGAACATCTGCATCGCCTTGGGGTAGAGTCCTTTTTTCCGGACCGTTAAAAATCCAAGCGCGAAAAGAATGGCGAACACGATCCAGGTCATCAGAATGACCTCCAGATTCAGGGTGATGTCGTGTCCGAAAAACGGAATGATCAGTTGATGGATTTTGCCCAGATCGCCCATATCTTCCTTACCTACTTACCTACTTTTTTTCCCGAGCCGCGGCAGCGGCATCCGGGCGCTGAGTTGTTCCGCCAGAATCATCAGCTGAACCATAAACAGTCCAGCCGCTACGGCGGCGAAATTAAGCCATGCCGTTTTGACGGCCAGCACCAGCGGAACGGCCATCAGTCCGAACCGCAGGGTAATAGAGCCGGCCACCGCCGCGTAAAGGCGACGGCCCGCTTTTCCGACCTGCTGCGGAATCATTTCACCGAGAATGACGAAATTAAGGATGCTGAAGAGCGTCCCCAAAATCAGTCCTTTGGCAACGGGCTTTTGGCCCGCCAGCACAAGGACCAACGCCATAAGGACGGCCGTTGTCAGGGCCCTGGTGCCATATTTTTTTTGAATCTGTCTAATCGGAGGCATACGTTCCCGTTTTACATCCCATCCCTGTCTTCGTCCTTCCCGGAATTGAGCGTTTTCAGCACCTGCCGGTAGACCACATTCGCGCCGCCCGCAACCCCCAGTATGGTGAAAATGACGGTCAAAACGCCTCTTGTATGCAGCCACCGGTCCAGATAAAGGCCGACGAAAAAGCAGAAGCAGATACAGCCGGCCATGGTCAGTCCGATCTGCATGACAATGGACAGATTCTCGGTCCAGGGCCGATTTTTCCTGTAATCAAATCGCATGTTGCCCACCTGCCGATGCACCGTGCCGGACGGCCGCATCAAACCCGATCAGACCGAGTCGTAAAAAAGAGTTCTTTACCACACCTCGATTCAATTGCAAGCCTTTTTTTTGACAACCCTTTCCTGGTCCCCAAGCGTCCTTGTCAAGGGAAAATTGATGTTGAAAGTTGTCTCCGGATGTGGTTGGTATGGTGGATATTTGCAAACAGCGGGGCGGGCGTGCCTGCACTGATCCTTTTACGAAGCGAAGGGACTGCCGTTCGATGCGTAATCCGGGTAAACTGCTGATGTTCTGCATGGCATTCACCGTCGTGCTGCTGCTTTGCTTCGTCCCCGGCAGCGGGCGGGCGGTACAGCCTGCCGATGCCGTCGTCCCCAACGCCGGCGACGGCCATGCGGCCCACACGGACACGGTCACCGCCGCCGACCATGCCCACGGCGCCGACCATGCCGCACTGGGCCCGCATCTGCCCCTCTGGAGCTGCATCCCCTTCGCCTGCATGCTGCTTTCCATCGCCCTGCTTCCGCTGCTGCTTCCTACTTTCTGGCATCATCATTTCGGTAAAATCAGCGCCTTCTGGGCCATGGTTCTGGGCGTTCCCTTTGTCATTGTCTTCAAAAACGCCGCCCTGTATGAAATCGGGCATATCCTGCTGGCCGACTATGTTCCCTTCATCATTCTGCTGTGGTCGCTTTACACGGTGTCGGGCGGCATCCTGCTGCGCGGATCGCTGACCGGCACCCCGGTGGTCAACACCGCCATTCTGCTGATCGGCACGCTGCTGGCCTCCTGGATGGGCACCACCGGCGCCGCCATGCTCCTGATCCGGCCGCTGCTGCGCGCCAACCGCCACCGCAGCAAGCGCACCTTCATGGTGGTGTTTTTCATTTTCCTGGTGGCCAATGTGGGCGGGTCCCTGACGCCCCTGGGCGATCCGCCCCTGTTTCTGGGGTTTCTGCATGGCGTGTCTTTTTTCTGGACCCTCCACATTCTGCCGCATATGGCCGTGGTCGTCGCCGTGATGCTGGTCGTTTACTATTTCCTCGACCGGCATTTCTACCGCCGCGAAAACATAGCCCCCGACGCCGCCGCGGACGACAAGGCCCCGCTCAGGCTGGAAGGCGTCCGCAACTTCGCCTTTTTGGCAGGCATCGTCGGCGCGGTGTTGATGAGCGGCCTCGTCGACTGGGGACATGTCAACACCCTGGGAATCCACCGCGCCGTTCAGGACTGGGTCCGGGACGGCCTGCTGATTCTCATGGGGGGTCTCTCCCTGGCCGCCACGCCCGTCCAGCTGCGCGAAGACAATGACTTCACCTGGTTTCCGATCATCGAAGTCGCCTACCTGTTCGTCGGCATCTTCATCACCATGGTCCCGTGTCTTTTGATTTTGAAAGCCGGATCCCACGGTGCGCTGGCCGCACTGATCGGTGCCGTTCAAAAACCGATGCACTATTTCTGGGTGACGGGCGCGCTTTCCGCCTTTCTGGACAATGCCCCCACGTACCTGACCTTTTTCAACACGGCCCTGGGCAGCTTTTATCCGGGCGCGACCGAAGCCCGGGCGGTTCCCCTGCTGATGACGGAAAACAGCATCTACCTGAAAGCCATCTCGGCCGGCGCCGTTTTTTTCGGCGCCTGCAGCTACATCGGCAACGCGCCCAATTTTATGGTGCGCTCCATCGCCGAAGAAGCCGGCACCCCCATGCCGAGCTTTTTCGGCTATATTCTGAAATACAGCCTGCTGTTTCTGATCCCGGTATTCATGCTGGTAACCCTGGTTTTCTTTTAAGTTTATGCTTTGCAAAAAAACAGGAGTTCTCATTGATCAATCTCCTTGACAATTCATCAATCGCCATCATCGGCGGCGGCCGGTTTTGTCTGGCCCTGCTCAAAGCCATTTATAGTGATCATTTTCCGGTCAAACGACCGGAGGTGCTGGGGGTGGCTGATGTCAACCCCCAAGCCATCGGACTGAACTTCGCCAGGGAAAAAGGCATCTTCACCACCGATGACTACCGGGAGCTTCTAAAGCTTACGCATCTCCGTCTAGTGATAGAGGTCACCAAAGATACGACTTTAGTGGAAAGTATCCAGCAGTTTAAACCCACTGGTCTTCAATTACTGGATCACTTCGAAGCCCGGGCCCTGCTGGAGCATATTAAGATCGAAACCAAAAAGCAGGAACTGTCTGCTCAGTTGCAGAAGCAGGCCGCCGAGTGTCTGGATGCGAAAGCGCTTTTTGAACACTTTTACGATTTCATCTTGGATCTCTCCATGGAAAGAAACGAATATTCCCAGGAGATCCGCAAAGGCATGCTCTCAACCGAGCGTTTCATGGCCCAAATAATCCAGGGAAGCAGCATTCCGACTTTTGTCATCAACCAGGACCACACGGTAACCCACTGGAATAAAGCCTGTGAGCGGCTTACCGGTTATGCAGCCGACGATATCGTCGGCACGAACCATCAATGGAAACCGTTCCGGGCCAAACCCCGCCCGATCATGGCTGATCTTATCCTGGATGGTGTCAGTGAAGAAGAAGTCTGGCGCTACTACGGCACCAAATGGCGCCGATCCGAGCTCATTGACGGGGCTTATGAAGCAGAGGAATACTTCGGCCATCTCGGTGAAAACGGCAAATGGCTGTATTTCACCGCAGCCCCCATCAAATCGTCAGATGGCGATATTGTCGGTGCTATCGAGACCCTGTGGGACAGAACCGAAGAAAAAATTACCGAAAAGGAACGAATTAACCACAACGAAGCCCTTCGATTGAAAGCCGAAGAGCTGGAAGCCAGCAGACAGGCTACGTCACAAATCATCCGGGGGAGTACAGTGCCCACCTTTGTGTTGGACAACGCGCATCGCATCACCCACTGGAACAAAGCGATGGAGCGGCTCACCGGTTATCCGGCCGGGGAAATGATTGGCACCGACAAACAGTGGGTACCTTTTTGGGATGAGCAGAGACCGTCCATGGCGGATGTCATCCTGGACCAAAAAAGTGATCATGAAATAAAAGAGCTCTACGGCACCAAATGGCGCAAGTCCGCTCTGATCGACGACGGCTATGAAGCCGAAGTCTTCTTCCCGAAGCTGGGCCAAAATGGGAAGTGGTGTTTTTTTACAGCCGCGCCTATCCGTGCCGGCAATGGTAAGATTCTCGGCGCCATCGAGACCCTGTGGGATAAAACAGAAGAAAAAAAGGCTGAACAGGAGCGGGAAAAAAACCACCGGGAGCTGGCATCCAGTGAAAAAAGGTTGTCTCAGATTGTTCAGGGCAGCACCATCCCCACCTTTGTCATCGACCGCCATCACCGGATCACGCACTGGAATCGTGCGTGTGAAAAATTAACGGGCTTTGCCGCCCAAGACCTCATCGGCACCCATGACCAATGGAAGCCCTTTCGTTCCAAGGAAAGGCCGGTCATGGCCGATCTTATTCTAAAAGGTGTGAGCGTTGAGGAAGTCTGGCGCTATTACGGCACCAAATGGAAGAAATCCGAATTGATCGACGGCGGCTATGAAGCCGAGGAATATTTTGCGCACCTCGGTGAAAACGGCAAGTGGCTTTATTTTACGGCGGGCCCCATAAGGGATGCCGACGGCACTATCGTAGGGGCCATTGAAACGTTATGGGACAAAACCGAAGAAAAAAACGCCATCATAGAGCAGGACCGCCACACCAAGGAACTGGCAACCTTGTGTTCGGTTTATGCAACGTTAAGTGCGCCCTTGGACATCCACGGCCGGATCAACGCCGCCATTCAGGAAGTGACCAATATCTTTTCCTTCGACTGCATCTGTATTTTCATCAATGAACCGGACAACACCTTTCAGCTGAAATACAGCTATGGGCACTCCAATTTTGTCTGTGAACAAAACAAAATCGCCGATCCATCGAGCTATATTTTCAAGGTAGCCGAAGTGGGCCGGTTCGAGTGCATCGAAGATATCAGCACTAGCGAAGCAGTGCTGGAATCCGACCTGCTGACAAGTGATGGTCTTAAAAGCGTGGCTTATATTCCCGTGTTGGACAGGGAGAAAAAAACCATCGGGGTGATCCGGGCGGGCAGCAGATCGATCAAGGCCTTCACCACCCAGGAAAAGCATGTACTGGAACTGCTGGGAAACCGCATCGGTGCAGCACTTGAAAATTCCGCCCTTCAGGACGAAGTCAAACGGCGGGCCAGTTTCCAGGCCAAGCTCATCAACAGTTCCTACAGTGGCATTGTCGCTACGGACGAACAATGGAAAATTGTCATTTTCAATCCCGAAGCCGAGCGACTGTTTGGATATGCCGCTTCGGAATTGCTGGCCAAAATAGACGCACGAACGCTTTATCCAAAGCGGGTAGTTCAGTCGATTGATGATAAGTCGCAACATACTGGGTTGAAAGCGCGGGTTGCATGGGAGGAGGTCACGCTTCAATCCAAAGCGGGGGCAACCATACCGGTCCGATTTTCCGCCACCCCCTTGTTCAAAGAGGGGCGAATGATGGGCAGTGTCGCCTTCTTTCAGGACCTCACCGAAATCAAACGCCTCGAAAGGGAGCTGGTGCAGTCGGAAAGACTCGCGGCCATCGGCCAGACCGTCGCGGGCATGGCGCATGGCATTAAAAATATTCTCAACGGATTCAAAGGCGGCCGCTATCTCGTCGACATCGGGATTGACAAAAACAATGCGGATAAGCTAAAAAGCGGCTGGGAAATGATTAAGCGCAACATCGACCGGACATCGGAGCTGGTTCTTGATCTGCTTTCGTATTCCAAGGAAAGGGAGCCGGAATTCGAAGACTGTCGTCCCAACGCCATCGCCGAAGACGTGATTGAGGTGCTGCGTGAAAACGCCGAGGATTATGAAGTCTCGATCGAAAAAGACTTCTCCCCGGATGTCGGGCGCACCGCAATGGATCCCAGGACCGTCCACCGTGCGCTGCTGAACCTTGTCTCGAATGCCATCGATGCCTGTATTTTCGACGACAGCATCGACAAAGACCACCGAGTGGTGGTTCGAACGGCGCTGGAAAACGACCGAGTCATGCGGCTGGAAGTAAAAGACAATGGTTCGGGAATGAGCGAAGCGGTGCAGCAGAAAATCTTTTCCTCTTTTTTCAGCACCAAGGGCGCCAAGGGTACCGGTTTGGGGCTTCTGGTCACCAAAAAGCTGGTGGAGGAGCACGGCGGCACGATCGAAGTGTCCTCCACGCTCGGGAAAGGAACCACCTTTGTGATCCGGCTGCCGTTTCAACCGGTCGAATGAGCGCCCGACGGCATGGCGGATGTTTTTAACGGCATATCAACCCCGGGAGGGCATATCATGAGCAAACAAGTGCTGATCGTAGACGATGATCCTGATGTCCGTCTGTTCAACAAAACGGTCGTCGAAGAAAGCGGCTGCACACCCCTGGAAGCCGCCAACGGCGAGGAAGGGCTTGCCATTTTGAAGGACCAAAAACCCGATCTCGTCATTCTGGACGTGCTCATGCCGCGCCAGAGCGGCATCCGGCTCTACAGGGAGTTAAAGACCGACAAAGCGCTCAAAGACATCCCCATTATCATCCTTTCCGGCATCGCCAAGAAAACCTTCCTGCGATCCCAGAAAGCCCTGACGGAATTCGGCGGTGAAGCCGTTCCGGAACCGGAAGTTTATCTGGAAAAACCGGTGGAACCGGAACAGTTGGCGCAGGAAATCCAACACATGCTGAAATCCTGAATCGATGCGCAACGCCGGATGTTGAAAGCATGGGGAACGCAATGGACATTCAAACCATTCTTTTTGTCACCAAGTTCGAAACCTTGTGGTTCGATGCGCTCGCCTCCCTCCTGGATCTTCGCAAAGCCGCCCTGGAACACGTCGTGTTTCTCAACGTCATCGAACGCGAAAAAGTGGCCCTGCACCGCGGCCGGGGTTATCAAAAACGCGAAGAAATCAAGTTGCGCGAAATGGCCAACATCCGTTTCATCGACTGGGCGGAAACCCTTTTTGAGCAGGGCATGGAAGTCGGCGCCTACATCGTTGTGGGGAACCTGCAGCAGCAGGTCATCCGCACCTCCGAAAAGGAAAACGTCGATCTGATTGTCATCGGCAACGAGAAAAAGAAGCGTTTTGAACTTTTCTTCTCCCCTTCGGACGTTATCGAAATCCTGCGCCGCTCGCACAAACCGGTGCTGGTCTACAAATACCGGGGCAACGGCGGCAGCCAGGAAAACAAGCCCTTCCAGCGCCCCCTGATCGCCACTTGTTTTTCGAACACCATGCGAAAAGTGTTCGCCTATTTAAAAAAACTGGACCGCATCATCGAGGAAGTGACCATCGTGCATGTCGCCGACCCCGGAAAGCTGCAGCAGGGATCGGCCATGGCGATTCAAAAAACACGCCTTGTCACACGCCGCAAACTGGATGAAGCGTGCGACGAACTGACGGCCGCCGGCATTCGGGCCACGCCCAAAGTGTATGTGGGCGATCCGGTTCGCGAGATCGAAATCGCCGCCCGGGAGTGCAATGCCACTATGATCGTCGCCGGCACCGCGCACAAAAAAACCATCGCCGAGCGATTTGTCGGGGGCACCCCCAGGGCTCTGGTCGAAAAATCCGCTTTTCCCACGCTGCTGGTGCCTCCCGACCCGGACCAGCGGAAACAGCAGCCGCGGCGGAGCACCGGCGGAAATCCCCCGCAGCGGCGCGGCGTAACGCATGGAATCTGACACGCACCAAGCACGAAGGGGTTGAAGGAGGAATGGATGGCTGTCATCACAATTTCAAGACAATTCGGCGCCGGCGGTAAAACCCTCGGCAAAATGGTTGCCGACAAACTGGGCTACACCTTTGCCGACAGCGACATCATTCAAAAAATCGCTGAAGAAGCCAATGTGTCGCCCCACTGGGTGGAATCTTTTGAAAAGGAAGCGGGCACCAAGCTGTCGCGTGTCATTTCAACCATGGTGTCCCAGCGCTGGGTCGATCGCATCCTGAAAGACGAACACGGCTATCTGGACGAAAAAATATATCTCGACTACCTGATTCTGATTATCGCCCAGATGGCGGATGAAGGCAACGTGGTCATCCTGGGAAGAGGCAGCCAGTACATTCTGGACGACCACCCGGACGCGCTTCATGTGCTGTTGATCGACGAATTCGACAGCCGGGTCGATTTCATGACAAACCAGTACGACATGCCGCGGAAGAAAGCCGAGCGGGTCGTCAACGCGGAGGATCGACGCCGGATGAACCTGTACAGCAAGCTGGGCAAAAGAGATTACGACCACCCTTCCCTATATCACCTGGTCATCAATATGC
>Ga0272444_10006078_pt1 | contig 10370 bp, 11 predicted proteins | sample SSMForm13_FD_201033 | JGI IMG/M metagenome (GOLD analysis project Ga0272444, IMG submission 201033) | Marine sediment archaeal communities from Little Sippewissett salt marsh, Falmouth, MA, United States - SSM-Form-13 | ecosystem: Environmental > Aquatic > Marine > Wetlands > Sediment ...
GAAGTACATCGAGGAAGGCAACTTCGGCGGCAAGGGGAGCGACAACCACAAGGCCGCCGTGGTGGGCGACACCGTGGGGGATCCGTTCAAGGATACCTCGGGCCCTGCCATGAACATCCTCATCAAGTTGATGTCGGTGGTCTCGCTGGTGATTGCACCTTTGCTTGCCAGTTGGGGCGGGCTGTTTTAAGCCGATATAGGCGGTTCAAGGGAGCGAGGGAAGGGGGTGTCCCTGGCCCTCGCTCCCCGATCCGTAATTTTTTACACCCATGACCCACCATGGTATTCCCTCCGGAGGGAGATCTGCACCGCCCCCGGAAGCCCGGCGGGCAGCCATGGTGAAGGGCGTTTGCCCTGTGTGGATGACGGGGGTTTGTCCATGTTTAGCATAGGTGATTTGGCTGTGTACCCGGCTCACGGCGTCGGAGTGATCGAAAAGATCGAGAGCCAGGAAATCTCGGGGTGTTGTCAGGATTTCTACGTGATGCGGATTCTTGAGAACGATATGAAAATCATGATCCCGACGAAGAACGTGAACAACGTGGGATTGAGGGAACTTATCGCAAAGAGAGAGGTTCCGAAACTCTACAGTATCCTTAAGAAACGGGACGTAGTCGTAGACAACCAGACCTGGAACCGGCGGTACCGTGAGTACATGGAAAAGATCAAGACTGGATCGGTCTATGAGGTGGCTGAGGTGTACCGGGATCTGCTCATGCTCAAGACGGAAAAGGAGCTTTCGTTCGGGGAACGAAAAATGTTGGATACGGCACGCAGCCTCTTGGTAAAGGAAATCTCTCTGGCCAAAAAGGTGGAAGAGATTCAGGTCGAAAAGGATCTGGACAAGATATTCGGCTGAAGGTTCGGTCGCATCGTGGACACCAGAGCACGTAGACGTGATTCAAGAATCAGGCAGGGATTTCAGCTTCCGCATTTCCGCGACTCAAGCCGGCGAACGCATTGACACCTATCTTGCTTTCCAGGTCAGAGAACTTACGCGATCCAGGATTCAAGACCTCATCAAGGCCGGATATGTGACTGTCAACGGCCGAACGTGCAAGGCAAGCTATGCCTTGAAGTTGGGCGACCGGGTCGATTTGACGATCCCACCGCCACGATCCAGCCGGTTGGTACCGGAACCCATCGATTTTGATATCCTTTATGAAGATGCCGCGCTTCTTGTCGTGAACAAGCCCGCCGGCCTGGTGGTTCATCCCGCCCCCGGCCATGCCACCGGTACCCTTGTGCACGGACTGCTGGAACACTGCCGAGATCTTTCCGGCATTGGCGGGGTGACACGACCCGGCATTGTGCACCGTCTCGACAAGGACACATCCGGCCTCCTCGTGGTGGCCAAGAACGACCGGGTGCACGAACACCTTTCCCGCCAGTTCAAGGAGGGGCGGGTGCAGAAGGAGTATGTGGTGCTCGTGCATGGAAGCCCGCGAGAGGACGAAGGGCGGATCGATCTACCCATCGGGCGGCATCCCAAGAACCGTAAACGCATGGCTGTGGTCGCAACGTCGGGCCGGAGCGCCCTCACGCTGTGGCGTGTGGAGGAACGCTACGAACGCCCGTTCGCCCGGCTCCATATTCATCTGAAGACGGGTCGAACACACCAAATCCGGGTGCACCTTTCCCATATCGGGCATCCCGTTATCGGGGACCCGGTGTACGGGCCGAAGCGGAAGTGGTGGAAAGCCCAGTTCCCCGGTCTGGACGGCATTCGCGCGTTCCTGGGGCGGCAGATGCTTCATGCGCAGTGCCTGGGTTTTGTTCACCCGGAAACCGGGGAGGTTCGCCGTTTCGAGGCCACGGTTCCGATGGATATGACAAAAGTGATGGGTGCGCTGCAAAGCTTGAACGAAGGGGAGAAAATCCCTTGACATGGGGCGGAAATTGACGGTATGTAGTGGTATACCAAAGTCTTCCTGCCTTTCACAGGATTCGGTACCGCCGGATATCAACACAGACTTCACGGGTAATCTGCTGCGTCATCTTCCCTCAATGTGCATAAACGGGTCTTCGAACGATCTGTAAACCCCTAAGGGAGGGGTGATTTGCCAGCAAAGTCCCATTCCTGTGCCGAATGCGGCCACACGTGTCCTCGGTTCCATCGGAAAAGGAGTTGCCTGCGGGAGGGTAAGACAGGCGGTTTCGAAAACCGCCGGATTCGAGATGGCATGGAAATGGCATAAATGAATTCCACGCCAGTCTGTCGTAAGCCATCAAGACAGAGTGACCGGGCGCGCCGGGACGGAAGGGGCCGTTCCGCAGGAGTAGCGTGTGATGACGGTAGACCGCTGGAACCAGGGAAGCGGGAGCAGATTGAAACAGAAACCGGAGAGTTGATTATGAACCTTGTCGAACTGAAGAAGATGAAGATCAACGAATTGACCGATATGGCCAAGGAGGCCCATATCGACGGGGCATCGGGCATGCCCAAGCAGGAGCTCATTTTTTCCCTGTTGCAGTCCCAGTCCGAGAGAAACGGCCTGATCTACGGGGAAGGCGTGTTGGAGATCCTGCCGGATGGGTTCGGGTTCCTGCGGGCACCGGATTCGAATTACCTGCCCGGTCCGGACGACATTTACATCTCCCCCTCCCAGATCCGACGGTTCAACCTGCGTACTGGAGATACGGTTTCCGGTCAGATTCGGCCGCCCAAGGATTCGGAGCGGTACTTCGCTCTGCTCAAGGTGGAGCTGGTCAATCACGAGAACCCGGAGATTTCGCGGGAAAAGATCCTCTTCGACAACCTGACCCCGCTCTATCCCGAAACGAGGATCCCGCTCGAGACGACACCGGACAATTACTCCACCCGCATCATGGATCTCATGACCCCGATCGGCAAGGGGCAGCGTGGTCTTATCGTGGCCCCGCCCAGGACGGGCAAGACGATGCTCCTTCAGAACATCGCCAACAGCGTGACGGCGAACGATTCGGAGATTCACAAGATCGTGCTGCTGATCGACGAGCGCCCCGAGGAAGTCACCGATATGCAGAGGTCCGTGGATGCGGAGGTCATCAGTTCCACATTTGACGAGCCGCAGCAGCGTCACGTCCAGGTAGCCGAGATGGTCATCGAGAAGGCCAAGCGGCTCGTGGAGCACCAGCGCGACGTGCTGATCCTCCTGGACAGCATTACGAGGCTGGCGAGGGCCTACAACGCCACCGTTCCTCCCAGCGGAAAAATCCTTTCTGGGGGGCTCGATTCCAACGCCCTGCACAAGCCGAAACGCTTTTTCGGAGCGGCCCGGAATGTGGAGGAAGGCGGGAGCCTCACCATTATCGCCACGGCCCTGATCGACACGGGAAGCCGCATGGACGAGGTGATCTTCGAGGAGTTCAAGGGAACCGGCAACATGGAAATTCACCTGGATCGAAAGCTGAGCGATCGCAGGGTATTCCCTTCCATTGACATCAATCGTTCCGGAACCCGCAAGGAGGAGCTGCTCGTGGACCAGGCCAACCTGAACCGGATCTGGATTCTGCGGAAGCTCCTGGCACCCCTGACGCCGGTGGACAGCATGGAATTTTTGCTGGACAAAATGAAAGGAACCCAGGATAATATAGAGTTTTTAGCATCTATGAGTCAGTAGACCGCAGCAAGGAGAGAAGGCGTCATGAAGAAAGGCATCCATCCCGAATATCACAAGACGATTGTGCACTGCGCTTGCGGCAATGAGTTTGAGACCGGATCGACGGCCAAGGAGATCAAGGTGGAAATCTGCTCCATGTGCCACCCGTTCTTTACCGGTAAGCAGAAGCTTGTGGACTCGGCCGGGCGTGTTGAGCGTTTCAAGAAGAAGTACGCAAAGTATGATAAGCAGAAGGAGAGCAAAAGCTCTTCCTGAAGCCGGTTATTTCATTTCTAGCCATTCAAATTCCCCCATTCCGGGGGAATTTGTTTCTTGAAGCGGGCAAAAGGATCCGGGGGATCCATGTTCGACAAGCTCAGAGAGACCGAGGAGCGGTTTGGCTTTTTGGAAGCCGAGGTGGCCAAGCCGGAAGTGATCTCCGACCGGCAAACCTACCAGAAGTACCTCAAGGAACACAGCAGCCTCGCACCCATCGTTGCCGCCTATCGATCTTACAAGGAGGTGCAGGAGGAGATCGAAAGCAACCGCACGCTGCTGGAGGATCCGGATCCTGACATGCGGAAGCTCGCAAGGGAAGAGATCCACCTCCTCGAAGAGAAACGTGCCACGCTGGAAAGCGAGCTCAAGGTCCTGCTCCTGCCCAAGGATCCCAATGATGAAAAGAACATTATCCTGGAGATCCGTGCCGGTACCGGGGGCGAGGAAGCGGCCCTCTTTGCGGCGGATCTCTTGCGCATGTACGGTCGATACGCTGAGCTCAAAGGATGGAAGACGGAGATTTTGAGCCAAAGCGACACCGGTATCGGGGGGTTCAAGGAGGTCATCCTTCTGATCGAGGGACGAAACGCCTACAGCCGGCTCAAGCATGAAAGCGGGGTCCACCGCGTCCAGCGGGTCCCGGAGACCGAGACCCAGGGACGAATCCATACATCGGCCGTCACCGTGGCCGTGCTCCCTGAGGCGGAGGAAGTGGACGTGGAGATCAACCCGGAGGACCTGCGGGTGGACGTCTTTCGTGCGTCGGGTCATGGCGGGCAGCACGTGAACGTCACGGACTCCGCCGTCCGCATCACCCACCTTCTCTCGGGCCTCGTGGTCAGCTGCCAGGACGAGAAAAGCCAGCACAAGAACAAGGCCAAGGCCATGAAGGTGCTCCGAAGCCGGCTTCTGGATCTTCAGCAGGCCGAGCAGCACTCCCGTATTTCCGAGGAACGGCGTACCATGGTAGGTTCCGGCGATCGTAGCGAGAAGATTCGCACCTATAATTTCCCCCAAAACCGCGTGTCCGACCATCGCATCGGTTTGACCCTGTACAGGCTCGAGGCGACACTTCAGGGCGACCTGGACCCGCTCATCGATCCTTTGATTACCCATTTCCAGGCCGAAGCGCTCAAGGGATCCTGAGGGCTTTTTCCCGGGCCTGTTCCCTGCCGAGAGCCAAGCATGGCCCCTCGTTTCTGGACCATCAAACCGCTCCTGGACGTCACGGCCGACTACCTGGCGTCCAAAGGAATCGACAGCCCGCGACTGAATGCGGAGCTCCTTTTAGCCCACCATCTCAGATGCCGCCGCCTGGACTTGTACCTCCGTTTTGATCAACCCCTGAAAGAAGACGAACTCGCCGGGTACCGGGAGCTCGTGCGAAGACGCACTCGCCGTGAACCCCTTCAGTACATTCGAGGTCGGCAGGAGTTCTGGTCCCTTGATTTCGAGGTGTCAGAAGGGGTCCTCATTCCGCGGCCGGAGACGGAGCGGCTCGTGGAACGTGCCCTGTCTGCGCTCGAGACGGGTCCTTCTGGTTCATCGGATCACGTTCAAAGGATCCTGGATCTGGGGACCGGATCGGGCATCCTGGCCGTAGTCCTTGCCCGGGAGAGAAAGAAGGCGAGGGTGTATGCGAGCGATGTGTCGCCGAAGGCCTTGAGCGTGGCCCGCCGAAATGCTGACCAGCACGGTGTGGCGGATCGCATCGTGTTTGTGGAGGGAGATCTCTTCCAGCCGTTCCGGGCCACACCGGTTGAACCTTTTGCCCTCATTGTCTCCAATCCTCCTTATGTTGCCGAGGAGACGTTCAAGACCCTGGTCCCGGAAGTGCGGGACTACGAACCCCGTGAGGCCCTGGACGGTGGAAGAGACGGCATGCGTTTTGTGACGCCTATTCTTCAGGAATCCCCGGCTTTTCTTGTGCCGGGGGGGTGGCTTCTTGTGGAGATGGACCCCGGGCAGATCGAAAAGGCCCGGGCCACAGCCGACGAGACCGCCGCCTACCATGCGGCCGAGGTGATACAGGATTACAGCGGGCGCCCGCGGGTCCTGTGTGTGCAGAAGAAGGTGTGAACCGTATCTTTTGTCAGGATACCAACGCCCCAGCAAGAAAAGTATTGTCAAAGCATACCCTGGGCAAGAATCCCATCACAAGGGCGTACGGATAGGGTGATGGATTTTTTACCGGAAGGCATCCGGACTCCGGGGTGGGAAGGGGGATCGCTCCTGAGCTTCCGAGCCGGTCTTCGCAAGGGGCTTGCCCGCGGGGGAATCCGCCCCCTCCCTAAGAAATGTGTATGTGAAGGTGTCGGTGAAAGGTCAAACCCCCGCTTTAGAGACCTGGAAGGAAACGCGTTCCGTGGGGCGAGGGGCGTGGGGCTCTCTCCTGGAGAAGCAATCCCGAAGACCGGGAATCGACGCCCTGCTCAGGGCTTCCCCCGGTGGATACTGCGTATCGCGGGGCCCCTCTCCAAACCCTTCGCCCGGATCCATCCACGTGAACCGATGTAACTCCTAGGCGTTATGGCGGTTGTATGCCCTGAAGATACTCCGGAGTCACCCCTCGAAACGAGGTACGAGGCGGAGGAGGCCGGGGTTTCTGTATCGGACATCAGCGGAATGACCAGGCCGGGAGCGAAGGAAGCGAAAGAACACCCCGGTCTCCGGAGCCGGCTAAGAAACTGAAAAATATGCCTATCCACGGGTGTTCGTCCTGCCTGCCAGGGGCATTTGGAGAAGAAGCGCCGGACCGTTCATGCGTCCGCATTCAGCCGACGATCCCAGTCGTACTCCCGCGTAGTAACGGCATCCTCCATACGGCGAATGCGTCGATCCAGGCGCTCGTACCGCCCTTTCAACCGCTCAACGGCCCCGTGCCTCGAGTGAACGTAGCTGTCGTAAAATTCCTGGTGCTCCTCGGAAGGGATGGGAATGGCCGGCTCGGGCTTCATCAGGAGAGCGGCCAGGAAGTAGAGTCCGGTAATCGGCCAGAACCCGCTCAGAAAAAGAGCTACCACAACCACCGCCCGTGTCCAGAACACCGAAAAGTCGAAGTACTCGGCAAGACCCCGGCACACACCGAGAATGACGCCGTTTCGAGAGCGGTACAGACCGCCACGAAAAAGATGATTGAACCGTTTCATGAGGCAGTGTCCTTTCTATCTCGATCCAGGAGGAGGGTTTCCAGGGCCTCCACCCGCGATTCCATTCGGTTAAGTCCTTCGTAGATCTCCTGAATGACCCGGGCCTCCTCGGCTTCCGATCGCCGGCCCTTGGGGGAGATCCCTCCCTTGAAGATTTTAATGGCAATGAGGATGGTGCTTCCGATGATCGCCAGGGCGAGAACGGTCCCACCGAAGATGATGGAGAGAATCATAGCCGCGTGCATGTTCGTGCTCCAGGAATGTCGGGTGAGTGGATCAGCCTTCCTTTGGATGGTTTGTTATACCACTCGAATGTGTGTCTCGAAAAGCCCATTTCCACATCATCGTCCCCGTCTCTGCAGTCTCTCTGGACGCATCAGGCGTTCGAGGACGGCTCGGAGGTCTTGGCCAGGGTGTCTTTCAGGGCTTGAAGCTCCCGCTCGATATCCTCGTCTACGGACAGGGATCGAAACTCCCGCTCGAGGGATTCGCTTCGACCGAAGTTCACCAGGTCGGCCTCGGCCTCCATCCGGTCGATGCGTTGCTCAAAGGCCTCGAAACGGCGTACCGCGTCCGTGCTGTCCGCTCGTCGAATTTCCCGTTGGGCGTCTTTCTTGCGGTTGGCGTGCACGTGACGCTGGACGAGCACCCGTTGCTTTTCACGCGCTGTGTTCAGGCGATCCTCGAGCTGTCGAATGTCCTCCTGGTACTGATCGGTCAGTGCCCGACACTCGGCAAGATCATTTTCCAGCGCCGCAACCCGCTCACTGTAAAGTCGCCTCTCGTTGAGCGCTTCACGGGCAAGGTCGTCCCGGCCCTTCTGAACGGCCAGGGCCGCACGATCACTCCATTTGTCCCCCCGCTCCTGGGCCTCTTCGAGGAGCCGTTCCACTTTTTTCCCCTCGGCCATGGCCCCGGCGCACGAGGCCTTGAGCTCGACCAGCGTGTCCTCCATCTCCCGGATCATCAGCCGGATCAGTTTCTCCGGATCCTCGGCGCGGTCAAGCATGGCATTCATGTTGGCGCTGATGATGTCTCGAAATCTGGTAAAAATGCCCATGGTGCTGCCTCCTGTTTGAGATCGTGGTTTCCATGCATATCGGATGGTTTCGTCTTTCCCTGTCGCAGGATCCGTGCCGAAGGTTCCATTGAAGAAAAGCCCTTGAAATACAGGGGAAAATGGGGATTGACAGCCTGTGAGGTATGTGGTAAAAAATACTACTAAATAGTGAATAATGCTATATATAGGTAAAATGGACCATATTCCGCCAAGTGCCCTGAATCGTTCGAGCCATGCGACCGGTTCCCCCTCCGGACTTCCCGAGGCCGTTGGCCAGTCCGAGGCCTTTCTTGCCTTTCGGGAGCGACTGTCCCGTGTGGCGCCCATTGATCGCCCGGTCCTGCTCGTGGGGGAACGCGGAACGGGAAAGGAGCTGGCCGCGGCCCGGCTTCACTACCTTTCCAGGCGATGGAAGGGGCCGTTCGTGGCCCTCAACTGTGCGGCCCTGGCCCCCAGCCTCATCGAGTCCGAGCTTTTCGGGTATGAAAAGGGGGCATTCACCGGTGCCTCCCAACGCCGCACAGGGCGATTCGAGGCAGCGGACGGGGGGACCCTGTTCCTGGACGAGATCGGCTCCATTCCCATGGAGGTACAGGAAAAGATCCTCCGTGTCGTGGAGTACGGGGGCTTCGAGCGTGTGGGAAGCTCCAGGAGCGTCGAGGTGGATGTGCGTATCATCGGGGCCACAAATGTCGATCTTCCCGCCATGACCGAAAAGGGGACCTTCAAGCGGGACTTGCTCGACCGGCTTTCGTTCGAGGTCCTGCTCCTTCCCCCGCTTCGCGAGCGGCAGGAGGATATCTGTGTCCTGGCCGAGCACTTTGCCGCCCGGATGGCCTTTGAGCTCGAGTGGCAGGAGGTGCCTCGATTCAGCCGGGACGCCTTGAGCGAACTCGAGCAATATCCATGGCCCGGAAATGTTCGCGAACTCAAAAACGTCGTGGAACGAGCCGTTTATCGCTCTGATGGGCCGCAGATCACAGAGGTCGTGTTTGACCCGTTTCCGCAGGCGCAACCGGGAACGCGTATTCGAGGAATGCCCGCTCCTCCCGAATGCCCATCCGGGGAAGAGACACAGGAGTCCATGACCGGTCTCATGGAACAACCCCTCAAGGAGTCCGTTCGAGCCCTGGAAATTCTTCGCATTCGCCGTGCCCTGGAGCAGACCCAATACCGCCAGAAGCATGCGGCCCGCCTCCTGGGGCTGACCTATCATCAGTTCCGCGGGCTCCTCCGAAAGCATCACGCCGCCCTGAAGACCGAGGGGAACGCCTGATTCCCTGATTTATCGCACCTCCCCATGGCATGAACAAAGAGCAGGGCATGATCTCCCATGAAAGTCATAAAATCGTTGCTTACGGGCACGCGAGCGCTTCAAGGAGGCGGTTTCCGCCCTTGACATTCGAGGAAGGGGTGGATATGTATAGTTTATTGGCGGCACGAAGCCGCCTGAATTCGTTTTTCCTGTCCATTTCATCGTGAACCGAAAGCCACGAAGGCGGTGCTCCTTGATCACAAGGAGAAGTCATTCGTGGTTTCTTTTTTTAGGGGGAGCATCATGAATGAAAGCCAAGGGAAGGCCCCTGACGATTTCAACCGATGCGCGGACTTTCACGGACATGTCTGCCCGGGGCTGGCGATCGGATACCGTGCGGCAAAGGCCGGTTTGGCGTGGCTTCAGGAGCACCGGGCCCCTGACGAGGAACTCGTGGCCCTGGTGGAGACGGACGCCTGCGGTGTGGACGCCGTGCAGGTGCTGACCGGGTGTACCTTCGGCAAAGGCAACCTCGTGTACAAGGACTATGGAAAGCAGGTGTATACCTTTCTGGGACGCCGAACCGGCAAGGGCGTGCGCGTGGCCTTGAAGGACGGAGCCGTCGAGATGAGCGATGCGCATCGCAATCTGATGCAGAAGATCAGGGAGGACACGGCTACCGAGGCCGAGAGGGAGACCTTCTGGGCGAACCATCGGAAAGCCTCCTATGACGTGCTCGAGAAACCCCTGGAGGACCTGTTCACCGTGCAGGCCTCGGACACGCGTCTTCCGGGCAAGGCGAAGATCGAGCCCTCGGTGCTTTGCTCCGTATGCGGGGAACCCACCATGCGCTCCAAGATGGTGGAGGTATCCGGCCGCAACCTGTGCAGGGAATGTGCGGAAAAGGCCCGGGGATGAGAAATGACGAAAGGAAAGACAAGGACTAAATTCCGGGCGGTGGCCCAGGAGGAGGATATGAGAAAGGGAGGATGTGGAAAAGCTGCGGCGGGGATCCTGGTCTGCCTGCTGCTTCTGATTGGGACGTG
>Ga0272444_10006079_pt1 | contig 10370 bp, 9 predicted proteins | sample SSMForm13_FD_201033 | JGI IMG/M metagenome (GOLD analysis project Ga0272444, IMG submission 201033) | Marine sediment archaeal communities from Little Sippewissett salt marsh, Falmouth, MA, United States - SSM-Form-13 | ecosystem: Environmental > Aquatic > Marine > Wetlands > Sediment ...
AGGCCACCTTTGTTCCATCGCTGCCGGCAACGACATCGCAGGTCCGGCGATGCTTGTTCAGCAGCGCCGCCGCCCCGAAGGAATCTCCCGCCCGGTACCGATGGCTGCGATTGCGCTCAGGATAGGCGGACCCCCGCAGGACCTCACAGACCGAGGTCGCGTCGTCCCCCTTCTTGAGAATCACCTCACCTCGTCGGTATTCCTTGTAGTGCACATCCTCGCCGGCCCCTGTGGCGTAGCTTCCGGAGGAATCACTGTGGGGAGCCGGTCCGATCAGCTCGTAGGAACCGGAGACTTTGCGAATTTCCGGATTACGCAGGGTGTGCCGGGCTGCATGAATGGCATCGTGCTTGATCAGGGCCATATCCCGGGCGATGCGCTTGGCTTCGATCTCCACATCCTGCTCGGTCATCCCCATGATGTTCTGCTTGATCTCGAACTGGGAGTGAAAGGTACAGCGGGGATAGCGGCAACGAACCGCGTAGATCCCGTTTTTCAGCTTATAAGGCATGGTCGTCCTCCTAAAGACTCGATTTCTACACACGATAATGCAATCGGCGTACCAAACACGAAGAATGGGTTCCGTTCTATATTTTCTCATATTATATAGAAATAGACATGCGCCCAAAAACACTCGAGAATGCGCCGATCACTTTCTAACGAAATTGTAATAACTAGGATTTTTAACTACATAATTGTAGTTTTATCTCAACTTCGATGGGTAAATGCGATTTCTACGCAGGAAATCACTGCAGCGACGGGTCCAAAGGGCATCGCGACAAAAGGAAAAATAATTTGAATATCCCGCGTCTCTGCTTGTATTACGAGGTATACCGAGGACATCGAAATCTTCACTCGATTGGCTTTCGAAGATTTCGATCTTACGAGGTGTACCGAAGACATCGCAATCTTTCTTGCCATTACGTTTGAAGATTGCGATCTTTTGAGATAAGTCGAAATCTTTGTTTTCAGAACGCGATCGACTTGTTGTGATAAAGAGAGGTGTAGCGTGGATATCGTGAAGTTGAAGCAAGTAAAGAAGGTCTACCCATTGGGAAAGGTATCGGTAGAGGCGATCAAGGGGATCGATCTGTGCATCGAAAAGGGGGATTTCATATCCATCGCCGGTCCCTCCGGCAGCGGTAAAACCACGATCCTCAATATGATCGGCTGCATCGACACGCCCACCGAGGGCAGCGTGGAGATCAGCGGGCGCTCGACCGCGGAGATGAAGGACAAGGAGCTTACCGCCCTGCGCCACGAGTTCCTCGGCTTCATCTTTCAATCTTTCAATTTGATCCCGGTGCTCAACGTCTACGAAAATATCGAGTTTCCCCTGCTTCTCGGCAAGGACCGGATGGACAAGCAGAAAAAGCGCCAGTGGATCGACTACCTGATCGAAGAGGTGGGGCTGACCGAACAGCGGATCCAGCGGCCCAACGAACTGTCCGGCGGCCAGCGTCAACGCGTGGCCATTGCCCGGGCCCTGGCCACCAATCCTGAGATCGTTCTGGCCGACGAACCCACGGCCAATCTTGACTCTAAAACCGGGGAGGGGATCATCGAGCTGATGAAGAAGCTCAACCGGGAGCAATCCACGACCTTCATCTTCTCTACCCACGACCCGGCTATCGTATCCATAGCCGACCACGTGATCCATCTGCACGACGGACGGGTATTGGAAGAGCAGCGGAGGCAGCGCGATGCCGGTGCTCGTTAAGATCGCCCTCCGCAATCTCAGGGAACACAAATCCAAAACCCTGATCATCGGCATCATCATCGCCCTGGGGATCATGATCATGCTCCTGGGCAACTCCCTCATGGAAACCGCGGCCCGGGGGGTTCAGCGATCCTTCATCGACAACTACACGGGACACGTGATGATCAGCGCCAAGAGCGAGGACGTCCTCTCGCTGTTCGGAGCCCAGGGTCCCCAGACCGGAAATCAAGAGATTCCCCGCATTCCTCAGTATGAACGGGTGTATGAACAGGCGACCTCTCTGCCCGAAGTTCGCAGCGCGGTGTCCCAGGTCAGCGGATTCGGTTTGTTCAGCTTCGAAGAGAAGGGAAATCAGTTCGGCATCCTCTTCGGGATCGAGCCGGACAGTTACCGCTCGATGTTTCCGCAAAGCATCACCGTCACCTCCGGACGGTACCTCGAATCGGGAGAGGAGGGAATCCTGCTCAACGAAACCAAAATCGAAGAGATCGAGGAGGACATCGGCATCCGCCTCTCTCCGGGAGACTCGGTCCTGGTCAGCGGCATGGGGCCGATGGGTTTTCGCATCCGCGAGCTTCCCATCCGAGGCATCTTTCGTTTCCAGCAGGATGTACAGGGCTTGAGCCAGATCAACTTTATCGACGTTCAGTCCCTGCGCGCCCTGCTGGGGATGGTAGTGGCCTCGGCCAGCCAGTCAAACCTGAGGCCGGAGGAAACCGGATTTCTGGAGGTCGAAGATCCGGAAGAGGCCCTGTTCGAAGATGCGATCGTGGCAACCTCGGAGTCGGAAAGTGAAGATTTCACAGAAGAAAGTCTTCTGGAAATCCTGGGTGAACGCAAAGCGGGAAGCTACGCCGCCCAGATCGACAGGGGAGCCTGGCATTTTATCCTGCTCAAGCTGGAGGACGAACACCAGCTGAAGCCCGTGATCGCACGGCTGAACAACTGGTTTGCAGCGCAAGGAATCGAGGCCCAGGCGGTTGACTGGAAGGCCGCTTCCGGAGGCTTCGGTTCAATCGCAGACACCCTCCAGATCGTGTTCAACGTCCTGATCCTCATTATCGCCGTAGTGGCCATTATCATCATCATGAATACCCTGGTAATCTCGGTCATCGAGCGCACCGGAGAGATCGGTACCATGCGCGCCCTGGGAGCTCAGAAGAGGACGGTGCGGCGGATGTTCGTCTTCGAGACGCTGAGTATCTCCTTGGTGTTCGGATTGATCGGTGTGGCTGTGGGTGCGATCGTGATAGGCGTTCTCAACCTGACGGGTGTAGCGGCTCCCAACCAATTCTTCCAGATCCTCTTCGGCGGAGAGGTTCTTCATCCGTCCCTGCCCCTATCGTCCCTGCTGTACGCACTGGCGATCATCGTAGCCATCGGCGTCGTGGCCAGCCTCTATCCGGTGGCCGTGGCCCTGAAGATCCAACCGGTTCAGGCCATTCAGGCGGAGTAGGAGAAAGTCGTAATGAAAACCCTGCGCATCGCTTTCCGCAACCTCAGCCGCCAGAAAAGGAGAAGCTTCCTCCTTGGCGGAGCCATCGCCTTCGGGATCCTGATCATCACCCTGGTGAACTCCTTCACCGCCGGCTTCGTGGAAAACGTCCAGGAAAACTTCAGCCATTTCTTCGCCGGCCATGTGTTTCTCTACGGCTACGAGAAAAGTCCTTCCGGACGCCTGATCACAGTGATCCGAGATGACGAGGTATTGATAGAGTCGATCGAATCCCTGGAGAATCTGCCCATCCAGTATCTGTCCCGCCGCTCCAGCCTGGACGGCACCCTGATATTCGAGGGGGAGAGCATCCGGCAGGAAGTTGTGGGGGTGAACTGGCAGGAGGAACGCTTTCTCGCGGATCGACTGATCTTCCAAGAAGGCTCGATGGAGCGGGTCCTGTCCGATCCCCGCGCCCTCATCCTCAACGAAAAAATGGCGGAGCGGCTCAACGTGGAGATCGGCGATACGCTGCTTGTGCAGCTGCAGACCGTGACAGGTCAGCAGAACGTGGGCGAATTCATCCTTGCAGCCACCAGCAAGGACACGGGCTTTTTCAGCGCGGTGAGCGCCTACGCCCATCGCAGCCATGTAAACCGCCTGCTGAACATAGCCGAAGACGAGTATATCAGCCTCGGGCTGTTTCTGGAGGATATGCTTCTGATGGAACGGGCGGCTCAAGCGCTGACTGCCGCCCTGGAGCAGAAGATCTCCCTGGTACCCCGCTTCAGCGGTCCTCAGGGTTTTCAGGAACAGCGCAATCAGTTGCTCGAAGAGCAGTGGGAGGGAACCCGCTTCCAGCTGTTCACGATCGGAGATTTCCTGGAACCCCTCAACCAGGTCGCCTCCACACTGAATACGGTAGGATTGGTCGTCGTGCTGATCCTCTTCGTCATTATCATGGTCGGGGTGACTAACACCTTCCGCATGGTGATCCACGAACGGACCCGGGAGATCGGCACGATGCGTTCCCTGGGCCTGCAGCGTGGCGGCGTACGGGGCCTTTTCCTGCTGGAGGCGCTGCTGCTGTCTCTTGGCGGAGCGGTGGTAGGAGTGATTGCAGCCTCCCTGGTCGCCCTCGTTTTGTCCCTGATAAACTTCGGGACGGATAGCCAATTCTTTATTATCTTGAGAGAGGGACACCTGCTGTTCAAAGTGCTACCCGCCCAGATCGCGGGCAACATCCTGATCGTCGGCGTGCTGACATTGCTGGCCGCGCTGTTTCCGGCCGGCCGGGCCGCCAAGATGGACCCGGCCCATGCTTTACGCAAGACCTATTGAGCTGCGGCGTGTGGGCGGCCGGTAACCCTTGTTACTTTTCCGTGCGGTCAATCGAACGTGGAGGCCATAGCATGAAGAAATCGATCATAATACATCTTTCAATCCTTTTTCTCCTCATTCCCCTGTTCGGCTCCTGGGCGACTGAGCCGGATCTGAAGGCGGTGCTACGAACGGTGGACGAGATGTCGAACTTCGAAACCACCGATTTTTCGGCAACCTACACGATCGTGAGTGAAAAGCCGGGGGAGGATACCAGCGTATTCACCATCCGCATGTTCCGGCGGGATCGCTCCGACCAGTTCCTCCTGCTGTTCCTGGAACCGGAGATCCAGAAGGGCCAGGGCTACCTGCAGCTGGAGGACAACCTCTGGTTCTACGATCCGGAGAGCCGCAAGTTCAGCCACTCCTCCCTGAAGGAGAACCTGGAGGACTCGGAGACCAAGAACAGTGACTTTCGCCGTTCCTCCCTGGCCGAAGATTACGAGGTGGACAGCTACAGCGAAGAAACCCTGGGCAAATATGCGGTATACGTGGTCAACCTGGTGGCAAACAACGACGAGGTCCCCTACCCGCGCATGAAACTGTGGATCCACAAAGACCAGCCACTGGTCCTCAAGGTAGAGGATTACAGCCTTTCGGACCGGCTGATGCGCACCGCGTACTACCCCAAGTATATGAAGGTGGAGGATCGGTTCATTCCCTCCAGGATGCTTTTCGTGGATGAGCTCAAAGAGGGGGAGAAAACCCAAGTGACGATCAAGGACGCCTCGGTGGCCTCTCTGCCGGACTCAGTATTCACCAAGGCGTACCTGGAACGGGTGAACCGCTAGCTGGAGCGCACACATGATATCAGAACAGGAACAGGCACTGATCGACAGCATCGATCCGGATGAGCTGGTCGCGCTGACCCGGGATCTGGTCCGCATCGATTCGGTGATCCGTCCGGAGACGGGCAACACGGAGAGCAAAGCCGTAGAGTTCATCGTCGAATGGATTCGGAGAGTTCTGGGCATCGATCCGTTGGTAGAGGAGGTCGAACCGGGCCGACAGAACATCATCGCCACGGTCGATTCCGGCCGCCCCGGACCGGTATTGATGCTGGAGGGGCACACGGACGTGGTCAGCGAGGGGGACCGCAGCAGCTGGAGCTACGATCCCTTCGGCGCCGAGATCGCAGACGGGCGAATCTACGGGCGGGGCGCCTGCGACATGAAGGGAGGGGTGGCCGTGGCCCTTCTCACCGCCAAGGCCTTCCACACTTCGAAAGTACCCTTCCGCGGCAAGATCCGGCTGGGTTTGGTCTGCGACGAGGAGGGGATGATGATCGGCATCAAAGACTTCATCCGCAAAGGGCACGCCGACGATGTGAGCGCCGCTTTCGTTCCCGAGCCGGAGGAGAACCAGCTGTGCATCAGCATGAAGGGGGCCCTGCGGGCAATCGCACGGGTGCACGGGAAGATGGCTCACGGCTGTATGCCCCTGACCGGCATCAATCCCAACACCCGGATGGCCAGGACGATTCTGGCCTTCGAGGAGCTGGAGACCGCGGAGAAGGAGCGCTGCGGGGAGGATCCCTACCTGGGCTGGCCGTCGATCACCTTTACCGTGGTCCAGGCTCCTCCCGCGGGAGAGCCGGCACAGCTGAACGTCATGCCTGCCGAGGCGATCGGCTACGTGGATATCCGCACTACACCCGCCCAGGACCACGATCAGCTGCAGAGGCAGCTGCAGGAAATCCTGGAGCGGCTTGCCGCCGAGGATGAGGATTACCACGCGGATATCGAGTTCATCGCGGATAAACCCGTTGTGGCCATCGAGAAGGATGAACCCGTCGTGACCAGCTCTGCTTCGGCCTACCGGGACGTTACGGGAAAAGAGCCGGTCTACAACGGAGTGCCCGGGGCCACGGACGGAACCTTTCTGAATGCCTGGAAAGGCATCCCCTGCCTGGTGAACGGGCCGGGACCGCGCCATATCCCCCACCAGAAGGACGAGTACATCGAGATCGAGGAGCTGGTGGAAGCAGCCCGGGTGTACGTTGTGGCGGCACACCGCTTTTTAACCGCTTAGAGGCCGGTCAACTCACAAGTCAGCTTCCCACCTGTCCGCTCGAGGTTCGATTTTCAAAGCTAACAAGCTGGTTTGGCTTCGAGTCAGGGACCAGGGCTCCCTATGGTTCTTCCATAGTCAGCAGCGTATCCAGCAACTCTCCGATGGAGTTCACCGTAGCGGTGTCCCAGGCTGCGCCCACCTTTTCCTTCATCTTGCCGATGTTATAAAAGGCACCGACCAGATAGGCTGTTGCCCGTTCGCCGCCGCTGTACGGCTCCTCTGAAGATGTGTTTGTCGACAGCTCTTCGACAACGTTCCCCTCGCTGTCGACTATCTTGTAGTCGATACCCAGCCGCACGGTATTGCCCTGCCTGAAATTCATATAGATTTCATAACTTCGAAGACTCGCCTCCACGGCCAGATCGCAGTCTCCTGCAGCGCTTATAGTTTCCGCGTACCCGACCTCCCGGTACAACTGGCCGAGTATGTCCATGGTCAGCTCTTTCAGCGCCGGGCCCCCTTCGAACACGTAGGTATCTCCGAACTGCGGAGAATACTCGATTACCTGCTGGGCCTGTTATGCGGACATCACCAGAACGATGGACTTGTCGTACTTCGGTTCGGGCGGCTCCTCGATGGCAAGCTCCCGCATCAACGGCACCTGATAGGCGCAGCCCAGAACGACGACTGAAAGAATGGCAACAAAAAACAGTCGATGCTTCATCTTAACACTTTTCTCCCAGCAATTGTTGTAACTCCTTTATAGCATAGATACATACTTTTTCAACAATATTTACTGTGGCAGATGGTCCAATTCTTGGGAAGAGGCGTACGGATGCACCGCCGACCTCAGTCGGAGGCGACTAAAGCTCCCCGCTTTTCCAAGGTTGCGATCAGCTGATCCCTGCTGATGCCGTAGCGCCGGGCCAGATCGATGGCATAGCTGTGGCCCTCAGGCGGTCCGGGCACGATCTTGAAGGTCGGCTTGATTTTCCCTGACTTTCCGGCGTCGCCGGCATCCCGCTCTCCGCCTTCGGAATCCTCTTCGATCAAGGCCACCATGCTCAGCACGGTGCTGTCTCCCGGGGTGTCCCGGTTCAACTGGATTGCCGAGGCGGCCAGCCCGTGCAGATGGGTGGCGTAGACGGCCCGGACACCCAGCGTCCTGAGCACCCTGACGATGTCCTGAGCCAGATACAGGCTCTCCCCTCCGCTGGTGCTGGACAGGGATTCGTTCAACAGAACAAGGCTGTGACGGGTTGCCGATTGGAACACCGAATCGATCCGCTGGGCTTCCTCCCCGAAACGGCCCGTGCCCTTCTCCATTGTCTCCAGCGCCGGGTAGTGGGTGAGAATACTGTCACAGATGCTAATAGATGCTTCCCGGGCGGGCACGTACAGTCCGACCTGCATCATGATCTGTGCCAGACCGACCGCCTGGAGGAGGGTGGTTTTTCCTCCCCGGTTTGGACCGGTAATGATGATGATCCTGCCCGTCTGATCCTGGAGAAAATCATTGGCTACGATCTTGGCTGCCAGGTTTTCCGGTTTCCCCCCGCATTGCTTCAACAGGTGGAGGGCCAGATCGACGTTGTAGATATCCCCGGCCTGAAAACGCCGTTTCTCCTTTTCCAGCACCTTCGGGCGAGCTACGGGCAGACCGCAGCGCTTCAACGTGTCGATCAGTTTGAGGGCGCCAAGGTAGAACAGGAAATCTCCGTGCAGGTGGGTAAGCACGCGGCTGTTGATGCTTACGAACTCCTTCAATGCCCTGGCAAGCGGCTGGGTGGTCTTCTCCATGATACGGGAGACGTCCTGAAACAGGGGGATCATCAGGGGAGTGGCATACTCCGATCCCGCGGGGGCTCTGTGCAGCGGTCCGACACCCTGCCACTGATCGTCCCCGAACAGAGTTTTGAAAAAGGGGCTTTCCCTGTACTTGTCCGAGTTTATCGATACGAGCGTGGCTTCGCAGGGCATCATGCCGGCATCCAGATTTACGCCGATAGTAATGCTCTTCAGGCTGCGAATCCGGGACAGCAGATCCGGCAGGGAAACGACAAGCTTCTGAAAAACCGGATCTTCCTGCACTTTCAGCACAAGAGCGGAGAGATTCTGCAACGCCGCAGAGCGGAACTCCTCCCGAATCCCCCTGAAAGCGGCGGCCAGCTTCTGAACGCAATCGACGTAGTGCTCCAGTTCCCGCAGGCGCCAGATCGCCTCCTGCAGGGAGGTCTTCCAATCCAATGCCAGGAAGGTTTCGTAGTACTTCAAGTCCCTCAGTACCGGCAGCAGGCTCTCGATACAGCGGGTCAGCTCGGGGAAGCGGGCCAGCTCGTCGATGATGTCGAGCCGGTAGTCGATCGTATCCGGATCCAGGCATAGAGATCGGAGGATCGTCCCCAGAGCATCCCTGTGCTTGTCGTCGAAGGCCATGAACTCGACAAGCTTCTGAAGACCCAGATCCAGAGCACTCTGCTCGTGAATCTCTGCGGTTCCGGATCTCCTCCCTTCGGGCCAAAGCAGGCTGAAGGACAGGTCCAGGGATCTTTCGTCTGTCTTTTTCTTATCTTCCATCCTTCTGTTGCCTCTCTGTTTCTTCGGATTCGAACAGGTGCAGCACCTGGGGATTCCTGCGCTTTTTGGCCAGCTGGTAGGCCGTCCTCCGTGATCGATCCGTCATCGTTCTGTCCGCCCCGTACTTCAGCAGGAGCCTCACCGCCTCGGTATGATCGTTTTCCACGGCCCAGTGCAGCAGCGTCCGGCCGCCGGCATCCCTGGCGTTGATCTCCACACCGTCCACGAGCATCTGCTCCAGAAGGTCCAATTGGCCGCTTTTTGCCGCAGCGTCAAAGGTCGTGTAGAGATTGATCGCTTTGATCACCTGTCATCTTTGGAGGGACGGATGCTCTTCAAGTTTTTCTCGAACATCCCCATGAGATCTTTCTGCATGTTTTCTCTCCCCCGTTGGATTCGTTTCTTCACCGTGTTGATTTTGAGCTCCAGGAAATCGGCGATCTCTCCCTGAGAATAACCGTCTATGTGGTAGAGAACGATCGGTATCCGCTGCCCCTCGGGAAGATGGTTCAAGGCCGCCCGGATCTTTTGTATTGCCTCTTTCTTCTCGAAAATGTTTTCCGGGGAATCTTCTCTTGTCCCAGATTCACTTTCCAATTCCCGCGGCAACGCGATCGACCTACTCTTCTGCAGAGTGGCGATGCTCTGCCGCTGGGCGATACGCCTCAGCCAGGATGGGAAGGCATCCGGTTCGATCAAAGTATCCAGCTTGTCGTAGGCAAGGATGAACGCCTCCTGGGTCACATCCTGAGCTACAAAGTGATCCTGGAGAATCGCATAGGCCAGGCCGAAGACCATGTCCTGGTACTGCTTCACCAGCTGTGTAAAGGCCTTTTTAGGCTGAGAACCGCCGTGCTTTTCATCGATCGCCCGATCCACCAGGCTTCTCAGGGTACACATTGTCATCCATTATATAGGAGAGGGTAAAACAGGCAAAAGGTGACATGGATTTTTAAGAGGAAACCGGAATAGGGTGCAAGCAAACAGTCCAGCGGTTGAAAGCTGGAGGGATTTCCAGCCTGACTACTTAATTCTGTAGCCGTAGCCTCCTATAAGTGCGATCGACCAGGTGCGGTGCTTTTCGTCAATGTCATAGGATTTACTCAAACCCTGGATGTAGCGCAACTCGATGCTCACATCACCCCCAAAGATCGCCAGGTTGTAACCCGCACCTGCCATGGCCGAGAAGTTGAAGGATGCCAGATCAACCGAATATGGACCCAGATCAACACCCCCACTATACTC
>Ga0272444_10006081_pt1 | contig 10368 bp, 3 predicted proteins | sample SSMForm13_FD_201033 | JGI IMG/M metagenome (GOLD analysis project Ga0272444, IMG submission 201033) | Marine sediment archaeal communities from Little Sippewissett salt marsh, Falmouth, MA, United States - SSM-Form-13 | ecosystem: Environmental > Aquatic > Marine > Wetlands > Sediment ...
CAACTGTTCAGGGCTTACTGCGGGCAGACCAGTTCGGTCTTCTTGACGCCGCGTTTGATCATCCTCTGAAGTCACGTGTTCACTTTCGTTTTCTCACTGAGGTATCCCAAAAAAACGTAAACGCTATGAAAACGCTTCTAAAGAAAAAGCCGAAGGCTATAGTGAATTTTAAGGGAAGAAACCCTAATTTGGGCTTGCGTCTTTCGCCTCGGATGGTTATAAGAGACGACGCTGAAATCTTGCTTTTTATCACGCCGAGAACCGACGTTTCCTCAAAGGCGCGGGATGAGATGTGCCTTTGGACAAACGGCAAGACTCTTGTGCAATCATTCAGTGTCGTCTTTGAGAACTTGTGGACGAACTCAACGGATATTAACGAAAAAATATCTGAAATCGAGACAGGCAAACCAACACCGACAGCACGCGTTATCAGCGATGCCCGTACTGCACGCAAAACCTATGACAATCTCATGAGCTCTGCTGAAAAAGAAATCATCTTGATGACCTCTGCTAACGGTCTTATCGAATCTTGGAATAGCATTGCCTTGCTGAAAGAACGCGTTGAAAGAGGCGCCTCCGTAAAAATCATGGCCCCCATAACCAAGGACAACCTACATGCTGCACAAGAACTGTTGAAGTTCTGCGCAGTGAAACATGTGCCCACAAGCTATTTCGACACCGTTATTGTTGATGGAAAACGCCTCTTCCAATCCCAAGCCTCACCCAGTCATAAACCTGCCTTAACGCCGCATTTCTACACCGACGATCTTGAATACGTGGAAAAGACCCAAAAAATGCTAAACGACGTTTGGAGAAACGCGCACATCCCTTCAACCACCACGTTGGAATCCATTAAACCTTTCAATCCCGCGGGCGCTCCCCTTTCTGAATATAAAGCTTTTTCCAGATCAGAAGGCGTACATGCGAAATTGGCCTATGGTTTCGAGAAGAAACCAGTGACAGTCACAGAAAAAGACATTTTGAACAAAATCATCAACGCTAAAAAATATCCAGCTAACTGGCCAAACGATCCAATAAGATTTTACGGTAGTGGCGCAACCGCTGTTATTCATCCGCCAGAAAGCTTCAACTTGCCCGACATACTGGTTGTGGCCAATCATTGGAACAAGCAGTCTTCATTTGGGGCTGGAGACGTGTTACACTTTTCCATGTGGCTTGAGACGCCGAAAGGCTACGCCTTTGTGCCAGTGGCTCGAGTTTCAGATGATACATACCGCGAGACCAAAGGACCCGATTTTGGGAATGCGTTTTACGCGGGCACTCCCGCTGGACAAAATGTTCAACTCGTCAAGAAGGATGAACTCCAGATTCGGTTTCACGGTAACACGTTTTTTGCTGGATGGACAAAGCCAATCCCGCTTATTCCTTCGAAATACACTCTTCCCCCAGCATGCATACTGCTGGAAGGCTACGACAAGCTTGTAACTAGCGTGTTTGATTTCATGTTTCCTTCCGGTGCAAGGACAAACAGTGAAGTCAACGGTTTCGACGCGTTCGTAACTTTCTTTCATCCAGCATCAAAATACTCTGGACCTGGAACGGACGGAACAGTAGGCAGAGATGTAGTCGCGACAATTTATCCGCCCTGACCGAAAGAAGTCTGCAATCTTCTCTTTTTCATTTTTCCTGCTCGTAACAAATTATTTATTCTGATGCGAACAAGAAACGTTAAACTTGAGAGCAACTCTCTAAGAATTTAAAAAAACTGTGGGAAATAAAGTTGCAGCAAAACACAGGCGAAAACTTTTCCGATGGAAAACTGTTTGTCCCTTCGCTGACTGTAGCCTACTTCTCGGCGTGTATAATTGAATCTCTAACAGGCATATTTCTAATGGACATTACGTTAACGTTCTTCGGCTCTACCGACACAGTTTCGATAGCCACCGCAAGCCAGTTGGTCACAATCTCCGCAGTAGCTTCTGTCATCTTCGGATTACTGCTAGGTGCTTTAAGCGTTAGATTCAGCCACAAGAAACTGCTGGTTCTGGGTGTGCTATGCGTCCTAATGGGAACATTAGGTTGTCTTTTGGCTCCAAACTTTCTCTTCATACAAATCTTCTATCCCGTAGAAGGAATTGGAACTGTAGCGATTAGCGCAATGGCCTTCGCAATAGTCGGGGAATTCTTAATCGTAAGCAAAAGAGGAAAAGCGACAGGATGGATAATAGCCGGTGGTCCCATTGCAGGTATTGTCGCATCTGTTGTGATTAGCTTCTTCTTCTCAGGTGCAGAAAGCTGGCGTTCTTATCTACTATGGTTCGCGTTACCCATCTCGCTAATTGCTTTAACTGCTGCACAATTAGGCATTCCCTCATTCTCCCGCAAGCAAAAAACTGTTGAAGAAAAATCCTACTTGAGCAGTTTCAAACAAGTTTTCATGAAAAAATCGGCAGTTGGCTGCCTGATCGGCAATATGACTAGACAGGCTGGATTAGCATGGGCACTTGTCTATAGTGCAACTTTCTTCCGAGAGCAATTTGATTTATCTTTAGCTTCGGTAGCTCTAATTAGTCTAGGCACAACCTTACTTTTTGTTTTGGGCAGCATAACCGGCGGTCAACTAGTGAATAGAATTGGGCGAAAACGTCTACTAATCACGACTTTAGTAGTCTCCGCCCCAGCCCTAGCTATCATCGCCTTTGTGCCCAACTTGTGGATTGCCTTAACCATTGGTTTAGCGGGTGGCTTCATCTACAGCGTGGGTTTTGCCGGAAGCGTCAACCTGACACTTGAACAAGCACCTGAATCCCGTGGAACAATGATGTCGGTGAGCACCATTTTCATAACCCTCGGCTTGGGTATAGGAACAGCATTAGGCGGAGCGGCACTTGCCTTTTTCAAAAATTACGCCAGTCTAATCCTCACTTTCGCCGCAATACAACTAGCCGCAGCCGCCATCTACTTCTTCCTAACCAAAGACCCCTGCAAAACGTAACTACAGGCTCCAACAGCAGAGCTATACCGAAACACGGGATTTAACCCTGCAAAAACCAGTAACAGCCGTTTTCTTAACCAGAAAAACCTTTTGCACGCCGATTTTAACCCGTATGTCCCGTATTCGCTCTTTATTCAGTTTTTGCGGCGTGCAACGCAACTCAAAACAGTTATTAGCGGGTATTAACTCTAAAAAAGTTAAGAACGCGGTAGTTTGCGGGTATAGCCATAAAAACGTTTATTAGTGAGCTATGTAGCATGTGTTTGTGCTCTTTAAAAAAGATAGAATACCCTTTTTCGAGTTGGAAATTCCAACATCGGAGGAAATAGCAAGTTTGAAAAAACCCGCATCAAAAAAATCAGACTTCACGTTTACAAAATTAACCTTGCGGGAGAATGATAAAATTGACTGAATTCCAAAAAGAAGATATCCATATTTTGTTGAAAACTTTCTTCAACGAGAAAGGCCTAGTGAGACAACACCTTGACTCTTACAACGAATTCATCGACCACGGCTTACAAGAAGTGGTGGACGAAGTTAACGAAATATCCATAGAAGTCCCCGAAAGCCCCTACAAAGTAAAACTTGGACAAATCTGGGTTATAGACCCTCAATCAAGAATCACAGGACCATACGCCACAGAAGTAGACGGCACCAAACACGAAATCTACCCCATGGAGGGCAGACTCCGAAACTTAGCTTACGCAGCGCCAGTAGCTATTGAAATGACGCCTGTGATAGATGGAAGAGAACAAGACACCGAACTCGTTTTCATCGGAAACATCCCTGTCATGCTCAAGTCAAAACTCTGCTTCCTGTCACAACTCTCAAAAGACGAACTTGTCGCCGCAGGAGAAGACCCCGACGACCCAGGCGGCTACTTCGTAGTAAACGGTTCCGAACGCGTCATAGTCGCTATGGAAGACCTCGCGCCCAACCGAGTAATAATCGACATAGACGAGAAAGGAACAAAACCTGTGCATCAAGCCAAAATATTCTCAACAACCGTGGGCTTCAGGGCAAGAATCGAGTTGAAACTGAAGTCAGACGACGCCATCTACGTGACAATGCCCGGCGTACCCACTGAAATCCCCTTCGTAGTGATAATGCGCGCGTTAAACTTGGAAAAAGACAAAGACATAGCTGAAGCAGTCTCCCTCGACAAGGACATCCAAAGCGTACTCGGGCCTTCATTTGAAAAAGCCCTAGGCGTAGACACCCCCAGCGACGCTATGCTGTTCATCGGAAACCGCGTAGCCCACGGGCAAGTGGAAGAGTACCGCCTGCAAAAAGCTGAAACAGCCCTCGACAAAAACTTCCTTCCACACTTGGGCAGAAGCAACCAAAACAGGCAGGAAAAAGCCATATTCCTAGGCGAAATGGCTTACCGCGTTATCCAGCTTAAACTCGGCAGGAGACAAACAGACGACAAAGACCACTTTAAAAACAAACGCTTGCGGCTCGCAGGTCCACTTCTCGCTGACTTGTTCCGTGTTTCCTTCAGAAACTTAACCCGCGACATAAAGTACCAGCTTGAACGCATAGGCGTAAAAGGTCCAATAATAACTGTGTCCGCGGCAGTCCGCCCGGGCATAATAACTGAAAGGTTCCAGCATGCGCTTGCAACTGGAAACTGGGGCAGAGGCCGAGTTGGCATAACCCAGCTTCTGGACCGAACAAACTACATATCCACGCTGAGCCACTTAAGGAGGCTCCAATCGCCGTTAAGCAGAAGTCAACCTAACTTCGAAGCTCGAGACTTGCACCCGACCCACTGGGGACGCTTATGCCCCAACGAGACCCCTGAAGGATCTAACTGTGGCTTGGTCAAGAACCTGGCTTTATCCGCGTCAATTTCGGTGGGCGTGAACGCCGATAAAATTAAACAGCTGTTTTTTGAGATGGGCACGGTTCCAGCTTGCGATGCTAGTCCCGATTTAAGGACTTCTGGGGCAAAGGTTTTCGTTGACGGAAACATAATCGGATACTGCAATTCAGCTCCAGAACTAACCAACACTTTCAGAGAGAAAAGAAGAGCCGGCGAAATCTCAACTGAAGTTAACATAACCTACTTCTCGAAGGATCAAACTGAAATGGAAGAGATACACGCTAACTGCGACCAAGGAAGAGTTAGACGACCTCTCATAATTGTTGACAACGGCGTTCCAAAACTTCAGCCTACACACTTGGAAAAAATAGGTTTAGGCGAATGGGGTTGGGAAGACCTCGTTAAAAACGGTTTACTTGAATACTTAGACGCTGAAGAAGAAGAAAACGCTTACGTAGCCGTGACTATAGACCAAGTTACTCCTCAACACACGCACGTTGAAATCGCAACGTACACGATTCTGGGAATCTGCGCGTCAACAATACCCTTTCCAGAACACAACCAGTCACCTCGTAACTCCTATCAAGCCGCTATGGCTAAACAGGCGCTTGGAATTTATGGTACAAACTTCCATTATCGCGTGGATTCAAGGTCGCACATTTTGCATTATCCGCAAGTGCCTTTGGTTGAGACAGAATTGATGGAAATTATGGGTTACAAGCAGCGTCCGACAGGACAAAACTGTGTTGTTGCCGTGCTCAGCTTTGAAGGCTACAACATGGAAGACGCTTTAATCTTCAACAAGGCCTCAATCGAAAGAGGCTTAGCCCGCTCCACTTTCTACAGGATATATGAAGCTGAGTGCCGCCAGTACTTGGGCGGGTTAAAAGACAAGTTCAAAGTTCCCGAACCCGGAACTCGCGGATACCGCGGAGAACAATATTACAGGCTTCTTGAACCTGACGGAATAATAAGTTTAGAGTCTACAGTTGTAGGCGGAGACGTTCTTATCGGAAGAATAAGCCCACCGAGATTCCTTGAAGAATACAAAGAGTTCGAAGTTAAAGGACCCTCCATGCGCGACACATCAACGGACATGCGACCTTCAGAAACAGGCACCGTTGACGGAATTTTCATAACAGAGTCTGGAGAAGGAAGCAAACTCGTAAAAGTCAGAGTCCGCGACCAACGTGTTCCAGAGTTAGGCGACAAGTTTGCCTCTCGCCACGGACAAAAAGGCGTCATAGGCTTAATAGTTCCACAGGAAAACATGCCCTTCACAGACGAAGGCATCGTTCCAGACATAGTAATCAACCCTCATGCTATACCCTCAAGAATGACCATTGGCCAGTTCATCGAATCCCTTTCAGGAAAAGTTGCAGCTGCAAGGGGAAAACCATCGGACGGCACACCATTCTCCAATGAAGGACCCGACAAAATTAGGAAAGACCTTGTGAAACTGGGATTCAGCCACACCGGAAGCGAAGTCTTCTACAACGGCACGACAGGCGAAAAATTCGTTGCTGAAATCTTCGTCGGCATCGTTTACTACCAGAAACTGCATCACATGGTAGCTGACAAAATACACGCCAGAGCCCGCGGACAAGTGCAGATGCTGACTCGGCAACCCACTGAAGGCAGAGCTCGAGGCGGCGGTCTAAGATTCGGCGAAATGGAACGCGACTGCCTCATAGGTCACGGTGCGGCAATGCTGCTCAGGGACAGGTTGCTGGAAGAATCTGATAAGTACACGCTGTACGTTTGCGAAAACTGTGGTCAGATCTCCTATTTTGACATGAAGCAGCGGAAATATGTGTGCAAAATCTGCGATGAGAAAGCCAAGATTTCCCCTGTAATTGTTTCTTACGCTTTTAAACTCTTGTTGCAAGAGCTTCAGAGCTTGTGTATCACACCAAAATTAACATTGAAGGAGAAGGCATAGAATGGCTTCGGAAGTATCAATTCACAAAGTTGTTGACGGAATCTCTTTCGGTCTGATTTCACCCCAAGACCTGCGTAAGCAATCAGTTGTGGAAATTCAAACACCAGACACTTACGATGAAGACGGTGCGCCCATCACCTCGGGGTTAATGGATGGTCGATTGGGTACTCTGGAACCTAGACAAAGATGCAAAACCTGCGGCAACACAGCAATCCGTTGCCCAGGACATTTTGGACACATCGAGTTAGCCGTGCCTATAGTGCACATAGAATTCACGAAGATAATCCACGAGATTTTGAAGGCAACCTGCCGCAGTTGCGGGCGAATACTTCTGTCGGAAGAGAAAGTGAAAAAGGTTCTAGACAGGATTGAAAGATACAAAGTGCTTTTGGGCACGATACCCGATGCAGTGTATAAGGCTATTATGCAGGAGATTAAGGGTAAGCAATGTCCGTACTGTGCAGCTAGCCAGTATAAAATTACTTTTGAGAAACCTACAAAGTTCATAGAGCAAACCGAGGCAGGCTCTGAACCGTTGACGCCCAGCATGATTAGGGAAAGATTGGAGCGTGTTTCAAATGAGGACTTGGAACTTTTAGGTTTCAACCCCTACGTGGCAAGGCCTGAATGGATGGTCTTGCAGGTTTTGCCTGTGCCTCCGGTTTACGTTCGCCCCTCAATAACGCTGGAGTCAGGAATCCGCTCGGAAGACGACTTAACTCATAAACTTGTTGACATTATCCGCATTAACCAGCGGCTTAAGGAAAACATGGAGGCAGGTGCACCAACACTCATTATTCAAGACTTATCTGAGCTTCTACAATACCACGTAACCACATACTTCAACAATGAAGCCTCTGGAATACCGCCCGCAAGGCACCGTTCAGGAAGAGCGTTAAAGACCCTCTCGCAACGGTTGAAAGGAAAAGAAGGACGGTTCAGAAGCAACCTTTCAGGCAAAAGAGTTGACTTCTCAGCGCGCACAGTTATTTCTCCAGACCCAAACCTCGACATAAACGAAGTCGGCGTTCCAAGAGACATCGCCATGCGTTTATCTGTTCCAGAAAAAGTAACCGAGTGGAACATCGAGGAAATGAAGAAACTAGTCATAAACGGTCCTGAACAGTATCCAGGCGCCCTCTACATTATCAGACCCGACGGAAAACGCATAAGACTTGAATTCGTGGTGGACAGAGAAAAAATCGCTGAAGCCGTAGAACTCGGCTTCGTTGTGGAGAGGCATCTTAAAAACGGCGATATTGCAATATTCAACCGTCAGCCGTCACTTCACCGCATGTCAATTATGGCGCATTACGTGCGCGTTTTGCCCTACAAGACCTTCCGTCTACACCTCTGCGTTTGTCCACCATACAACGCGGACTTCGACGGAGACGAAATGAACCTTCACGTGCCTCAGAGCGAAGAAGCACGAACAGAAGCCCTGCTGTTAATGCAAGTTCAAGACCAGATACTCTCACCAAGGTTCGGAGGACCCATAATCGGCGCTATACGCGACTTCATCACGGGAGCATACTACTTGACCAGACGAGAAAACTTCATGCCTAAAGAAGAGGTTACCCGGATACTCACAGCAACAGGTTACGTTGGGCCACTACCAGCACCTCAAGTCAAGGAACCCCAGCCTATGTGGTCGGGTAAACAGATTTTCAGCCTCTTCCTACCGAAAACTTTGAACTACTCCTTGAAGGCAAACCTCTGCCAAGGATGCAACAAATGCGAAGAAGAAGACTGCAAACACGACGCGTATGTAGTTATTAAAAACGGTGAGCTTGTTTCCGGCATCATAGACCGACGTTCTATAGGCTCAGAACAGTCTGAAAGCCTTCTACACAGGATAATCAAGGACTACGGCACTCAAGCAGGACGCGAATTCCTGAACAAGATAACGCGGCTGCTGAAGCTTTTCATAACCATGCGCGGTTTCAGTTACCCGTATGACCAACTGGTTCTGTCCTCTAGAGCTAGAAACAAAATCCAGAAAACAATGGAAAAAATCCAAAAGAAAATCGACGAACACATTGAAAACTTCAAAAACGGAACTTTGCCGAGGTTGCCTGGGCAAACACTTGAAGAATCATTCGAAATCTACGTTATGCACGAGCTTGCCCAAGCCAGAGACGAAGCAGGAAAAATTGCAGATCAAGATTTCACAATAGATAACTCGGGCATAGTTATGACGCGAACAGGCGCAAGAGGCTCAAGCCTTAACATTGGACAAATGGTTGCCTGTGTCGGTCAGCAGTCAGTGCGTGGCAAAAGAATCATGCGAGGATACGTTGGAAGAGCTTTGCCACATTTTGTTAACGGTGACCCACGCCCGAGAGCACGAGGTTTCGTTTACAATTCTTACCAGACTGGGTTGGACGCGATTGAATTCTTCTTCCACGCCATGGGAGGCAGAGAAGGCTTGGTTGACACTGCAGTCAGGACACAACAGAGCGGTTACATGCAGAGAAGGCTTATCAACGCTTTAGAGCACATCCGCTTAGAGTATGACGGCACCGTCAGAGACTCAGCTGGAGACATAATCCAGTTCATGTACGGCGAAGACGGCGTTGACCCCGCCAAAAGCGACCATGGACAAGCGGTGAACGTGAGCCGGCTTATCAGCCAGATAAAAATCGGAGAAGAAAAAGGCAAACCCGCATCAGCAGATCATATCAAAAAGCAGTTAACAGCGGTTGAGGGACAACTCACACCGATACTTATGGGCCAGCTTAAACAGAGTTTAGCCAAAGCTGGTCTCAGCAAGAAAGGCGTTGAAAAAGCCGTTGCGCTTACGGCTGAACAATACAAGAAGGCTTTGATGGAGCCTGGTGAAGCCGTGGGCATAGTTGCCGCTCAGTCAATAGGTGAACCAGGCACACAGATGACTCTCAGAACATTCCACTACGCGGGAGTCAAAGAGCAAAACGTAACCTTAGGCTTGCCAAGACTTATCGAAATAGTTGACGCCAGAAGAATCCCCTCAACCCCAATTATGACAATATACTTGACAGGGAAGTATAAGAAAAGCAAAGAAGGCGCAGTAGAAATCGCACGCAACATAATCTACACAGACTTGGAAACCATAGCCTCAGCGATTTACGAGGACCCTGTGCGCGAAGAAATATTGGTTGAACTAAATAAGTCCATGATGGAAGACAGGGCGATACCCATTGATGAACTCGAAGGTAGGTTGCAGATTCCAAATGCAACTGTGACGTTGGAGGGTGATACAGTGAGGATTGCGCCTAAGAAAGTTGAAAACCTGAAGAAGCTACTCGGCAAGGTCCCGAAGGTCCAAGTTAAAGGTGTACCTGACATCAAGCGTGTGTTGGTCACTGAAGAACGCGGGGAATGGGTTATAAGAACAGATGGTTCAAACTTGGGTAAGGTTTTACAGGTTTCTGGCGTAGACACTGCGCGGACAACAACAAACAACGTCCATGAAATAGCTACAACGCTTGGAATAGAAGCTGCAAGAAACGCTTTAACTAATGAGGCGAAAGGTGTCTTGGAAGATCAAGGCTTAGACGTAGACGTGCGTCACGTTCTGCTTGTCGCAGACATGATGACCGCAACGGGCGCGGTGCAGCAGATAGGCAGGCACGGCATCAGCGGCAAGAAAGCAAGCGTGTT
>Ga0272444_10006082_pt1 | contig 10365 bp, 5 predicted proteins | sample SSMForm13_FD_201033 | JGI IMG/M metagenome (GOLD analysis project Ga0272444, IMG submission 201033) | Marine sediment archaeal communities from Little Sippewissett salt marsh, Falmouth, MA, United States - SSM-Form-13 | ecosystem: Environmental > Aquatic > Marine > Wetlands > Sediment ...
GTTCTGAACATCACTCCGTTCCCTGGTTATTCCGATGCCTGGTTCCTGAGTGATGATTGGAAATATCTTGGAACCGATATTCGGCCTGTCAATGAAACTGTCAGGTGGGAGGCTCATTTCGAGGAAGATGGTTATATCAAATGGGATCCCCGTCAGATGTGGGATGGGTTCATCATGGATGGTTGGTTGGACATGACCGAGGATTCGATGTTCACGGTTGTGGCTGGAACCGAGGTTGTGATCACATTCGACGGCACGCCGGGCGAGCAGGAGTGGATAATCGATTTGAAAGCTGGCTGGAATCTTGTCAGTGCGCCTATTACTGCCCCCTCGATGAGTGTTTCGTCACTGTTCCCAACAGCGATTGGGAACGCGTTCATCTGGAACAATGCCCTTATTGCATACGATGAGGTTAACGAGATAGATGTCGGCAAGGCATACTGGGTGTTATCGAACCGGGACACCACCTATACTCGTTTCGGCAATGCCGTTTACAGCTTTACCAGAACATTACCAACCGGCTGGATAATGCTGGGAAGTCCGGCGCACAAAACCTATATGGTAGATCAGGAGGTTACCCCCTCGAATGCTTTCCTTCCCGGCACCTTCTTCTATTACGATCTTGAGACGATTCCGCATTACGAATCGACCTCCGAGTTCGTTCCGGGGAGAGGCCAGTGGATTTACTGCCGCATTCCGGCGTGTTTGACCGTAACCTGCATTTACCTTCCGAAGTATATTCCGGAGGATGAGCGCGAGCCGGTTGTTACGGGCGAGCTTTATCTGATCGATGATCCGGGTCAGAGGGTGACATTTGCCATGGTGGAATCGCCGAAGGAGTGGCCGTTACCTCCGCCTATTCCGGGTTTGTCATCGAGGATATATATAGACGGCGATATGCCGTTATATAGGAGTGAGGTCGCGCCATCGAGGGAGGTTGAGTGGACCGGACTCATCGAGCTCCGTAAGGGAGGCAAGTTAGCCTGGGATGTTTCTGGTGAGGGTCGCATCGAGATTACGGTCGGTGGAGTGATTTATAATATGACGGAGGGATCGCATGTGGAACTAGCGCCCGGAACTCATTCATTCAAGATTACGATTCGCAGGGACCTTCCGGATGATTTCGCGCTGTTGCCGAATGTTCCCAATCCGTTTAATGCTTCGACCGAGCTTAATTTCGCGCTTCCGGAGGAATCGGATGTTACTCTGGAGCTTTTCGATATCAATGGCCGTCGCGTGGCCAGATTAATAGATGAGAAAATCCCCGCGGGTTACCATAGTGCTGTCTGGAATGGTCGTGACAGTAGTGGAGGACGGGTTCCTAGCGGAGTCTATTTCTCGGTGCTTAAGGCCGGCGAGAGGACATTCAATCGCAAGATATTGCTGGTGAAATAATCGGCGCTAAACATCCCTTAAAAAACGCCCCCTTCGGGGGGCGTTTTCAATAATGAGAAACTGTATTTATATATTTGTTTTATTCGCGGTTTTCGCTTTGCAGGGTGCTGTCGAATATGTTTGTGAGAATCCGGGCCCTTTGGGCAGAAAGGCTGTTCTGGAATCTGCCGAAACTGGAGGAGAGGATAATGCCGCCGATTCCGTGGTAGCCATGTATCGAAGGCGTGGTTATCTCATGGCTGAGGCTACCGTAACTCTCGATACATCGGGCGTGGAGAAAATTGTCAGAATAGAGGTCGATTCGGGGGTGCTTAGCGTGATTGCCGGTTTTTCGTCAGGGGGATTGGATGAAAGCCCTATTGAGGTGCCGTTTGAGGAGGGGGATCCTTTCATGGAGGGTCGGGTTGCATTTTTTATGGAGGGTTTAATCGAGTATTTTGAGGATAGGGGGTTTCCGTTTACGCGAGTTTCCATCGATTCGCTTTCGATAGGGCCGGTTATAAGCGATTCGCTTCCTGTGGTTTTCGAAATTGGAATAGTAAAGGGCGATTCGGTGATGATTGGAGCGATTGTATTGCCCGAAAAGGCGCGGACAAGGAGTTATGTGGTGCGACGGCTTATGATGATCGATCCGCCAGAATTATATTCTCAGAGCAAGATTGAGAAAGGGTTAGAGAGGATAGGCGATATCTCCTATTTGAGTGTAGTTGCTAAGCCGGAGATCCTTCTGGACGAATCCGGAATATGGCTTCTTCGAGTGGAGATCTCAGAGAATAGAGCGGTTACGATTAACGGTGTTCTGGGTTATGATCCGGGGAGTGAAAACAGTTACGGTTTGACCGGGCATCTCGACGGCATATTCCGCAACATGTGGGGAACCGGCAGGTCCCTTAAGGTCCTATGGGATAGTTATGGTAGAAGTAAATATAGAGTGGGGGCGGACTATATGGAACCATGGATTCTCGGTGGCCCCGGAGACCTTTATTTCGAGGGCGAGTATTATATGCGAGACTCGACATATACCGAGAGCGAGCTGGATTTTGAATACAAACTGCCATTGTCTTTTGATTTCAGTATATTGATGGGAGTTGGATATCGCGGAATAAGCCCGGACTCGATAGGGCAGGAGATATATGATATTCCACATTCGGATGAGTATAATATTCTTATCGGATTGGAATATGAAAGCCTCAATCCGCGTGTAAATCCGGAAGGCGGAATCGACGCGAGGCTGAGTGTTGCGCCGTCATATATCGAGAGGAGTGGACCGGAACATTTATTCGATGAGTTGGATCGATATGAGGCAATGCTTCGCACTGAGGCGGATTTCGAAAGTGTTTTAAGGTTATTCAAGAATAATCGGTTTTACCTTGGTGTGCACGGCAGGAGCCTTTTGGCGGCCGGGCCATCGCCGATATCCGATAGATATCTTATGGGTGGATGGAGCACTGTAAGGGGGTATCGGGAGGACCAGTTTTCATCGGAGCATCTTGGATGGGGGAATCTCGAGTGGAGATTTCTTCTCGGTGGGAAAAACCATGCTTTCGCTTTTCTCGATGCAGGGCTTATCAAGCCCTCGGATGAGGACATATACGAGAAGATCGGATACGGCCTCGGTTTCAGGATGAATACCGCTATCGGGAGATGGTCTGTTTCCTATGGTATCGCCGGCGGCAGCTCGCTGACCTCCGGATTGATCCATGTTGCACTGAACACCGATATTTAAGAGAAAAACCAAACGAACTCAGTTTATCTCGACTGTGTCGCCCATGTGGGGCACAGTGACCTCGAGTTCCGGTCTGATCTCGCGTATGCCCTCAGCGAGTGCGAGCGACTGTGTTTCCTCGCCGTGAACAATAAATACCCTTTCCAATAGAGAGCCGGAGTTCGCGACATAATCCAGAAGCTCATCGCGGTCGGCGTGGGCGCTGAATGTATTCAGGACAACGACATTAGCCTGAACATTGTATGGCTCGCCGAAAATTCTAACCGGCGAAATACCATCGACAAGGCGTCTCCCCAGAGTATTCTCGGCCATATATCCGACGACTAGAATAGTATTTCTGTTGTCGCCGATATTGTTTTTCAGGTGGTGAAGGATTCGTCCGGCCTCACACATGCCACTGGCGGAGATAATGACCATCGGCCTCGGGTCCATGTTCAGCGCTTTGGAGTCATCGACATTACGCGCATAACCGACCTTGCCAAACCCGAATGGGTCCTCGTATTTCTCCATCATTTCTCTGGCGTCGGCATCGAGATATTCGAGATTGCGCCTGAAAACCTGAGTTATATTGATTGCGAGAGGTGAATCGACGATAATTGGAACCTCCGGGATTCGTTTTTCATTGTGAAGCTCGTGGAGATAATAGATAATCTCCTGTGTTCTTTCCATGGCGAAACTGGGGACTATGACCTTGCCACCGCGACTTATGGTCTGATTGATAACATCGGCCAGTTCGCCTTTCGCATTCTCGATTGGGTCGTGATGGCGATCACCGTAGGTAGATTCGATAATCAGCGTATCGCTGTGACGGATTTGGCGAGGATCTTTAAGCAATGGAAGGTTGTATCTTCCAAGGTCCACGGCATAAGCCAAACGGTGAACCTTTCCGTTTTCGGCAATTTTTAGTTTTGTGACGGCGCTTCCGAGTATATGGCCGGCATCCACGAAAAGAGCTTTAACATGAGGAGTTACGCCGAACCATCGTGAATAAGGTCTATGGACGAATTGATGGACAGCGTCCATGGCGTCGTTCATGTCGTATATCGGTTCAAGCGGCGGCAGACCGTTCTTGCGGCGTTTTTTATTAACGAATTCGACATCTCGTTCGTGAAGATAAGCGGAGTCCGCGAGCATATATTTACAGAGGTCGTCGGTAGGTTTGGTGGAGTAAATTGGTCCGGTGAAGCCATTTTTCGTTAGGCTCGGAAGGTTCCCGGAATGGTCGATATGAGCGTGGCCGAGGATAACGGAATCGATAGTCGATGGATCGAACGGGAGATTTCGATTCTTTTTGTTGGATTCATCTCGGTGACCCTGGAAAAGGCCGCAATCGAGTAGGAATTTTTCGCTGTCGGTTTCGATAAGGTGTTTGGAACCGGTAACCTCTCTGGCTCCTCCGTAGAATGTAATTTTCATTTCTGTCCTGACTATTTGAGTAATATTGTTTTGTTTACAATATTCGATCCTGCTTTTATAAAATAGATTCCCGATGATAGTTCGGTGCCGGAGTTATCTCTGCCGTCCCATATAACAGTTTTTGAACGGACATCGATGGTTCTTACTAATTTGCCATCGATATCGTAAACGGATAGCCGTTCGATTATGGCCGACCCGGGGCGAATGTTTATAGCGCAACTGGTGTTAAATGGATTTGGGAAGATATCGAGAGTTAATTTATCGGGATATCGGCGGTTATCCTCTGTGGCGATGGTCGCGAAATTCGGGCGATATATGGCGATATCGTCGATATACCAACCGACCTGAGTATTCACCGAGGAGGAACCGAAATCCCAGCTTATATCGACTGTTTCTCCGGCCCAGGGGGAAAGGTCCACACGGATTTCGTGCCACCATATTCGTTGGTTAAGGTTGCCGAAAGCGTCCTGATAGGCGATTAACCTGTTCCACTCACTCATGGTGTGATTGTAATCTGGAGTGGGCGATAGAATCGTGCTATCGGAGGATGAGAGCCATAGTTTCAGATTCCCACCGTCGTGATAACCGCCGCCTGAAATGCCCTGGAAGCTATACCACTGCATAAAGGAAAGCGTTATACTATCCGCCTCGGGCAGATCGATGTCGCTTAGGATTAGCCTGCTTTGACTGCTGTCGTGGTATTCACCGCTTAACTCGGTGCCCCAGACATTAGTTCCAGAGTAAGGCTCGATTGTTCCCCGGTGAGGCGACCCGTATTCCCAGTCCTCGTTATAAGGGAAATCAGCTGTTGTTAAGCCGCCGTTATCGGACTCGAAATCTGTCTGGTAGATATAAATCGGATTCATAGGAATAAGTTCGACATCGGCGCGAGCACGTCCCGAATCCGGAACCATAACAGAAACAGTTTTATCATAGTAACCGGGGCAGGTAAATTTAATATCGTAATTGCCGGGTAGCAACAATCGACAATAATAGCCATTGACGGGCGATGAATAGGCCATCTGTTCGATTCCGTCGATATCTACAGTTGCCCCGAGGGAATCTCCGGTCACACTGTCGGTCACAATTCCCTCGACTGCGTGATTAAGTGTATTCTCGATTCCCGCACAGAAAGCATCGTAGTTATCTCCCCATAGGCCATACAATATGCTGTAGGAAGGGCATTTTATATTGTATAATTCTACTGTAATATGCAAATCACCCCTTGTCCATATTGTCCAATCCTGCATGGAGCCGTCAACCTCATACCAATCGTAGCCGTTGGTGATTCCCTGAGGAAAACTGGTGCTGCTAAACATCGGGCTATTCCTTTTGGAATAATTTAACGCGAGGTATTTGTATAGAGAATCATCGGTGCTTCGGACACTTGTAAAATCCCAGGGATAGTTGGCGAGTAGGGCGCCGGTATGGAAGTTTATCGTGTAGTTTATGAATCTGCTTTTGAACCAATCCATTACGGCGATAGTCTCATTGTAAACAGTGAAAGTCCCATCATTTCCTTTTACACCATCGACTACGGGAAAATTACGGTTCATATCGACGCCGCAACTCAGGTATCGGCGGGGATCGTGAGTGCCATTGTCGTATCCATCAGGATTAAGTATAGGACAGATGAATATCTCGCAGGAATCGACAAGGCGTGTGAGCCTGGAATCCGAACCGTAATTATCGGTCAGGGAATCTATAAACCACATAAGAAAGATCGTCCCTGGTGGTTCATCGCCGTGCATAGTGCTCATAAAGCAAATTTCCGGTTCCGGTTCATCCCAGGCGGCATGGTCGGAAATCTTCAACATTAAAAGGGGATTTCCGTCCTGTGACCAACCAAAGGTGTCCAGCGATGCGAATACAGAATGATCGGTTACGGTCTCTACCAGGAAATTATTATATTCGGACAGAGTTGGATATCCCGAGGGCTCGCGTCTTTGTGCGGCAAGGACTCTCGCATCGGTTTCCGGAAGAATCTCGACCGGATATCCCAGACTCTGGAGATACGGAAGGTTCCGTTCGAGGATTGTGCCGTAAGCCTCTCCGGTTGTGGAGTTATAGTTATAGATGCCCAGCCCGGAATCCGTGAGTTGTCGAAGGGCCAATCTACCCGGAACGACCACTCTGACATCATACTCTGTGTGGTTTGCAAATGCAATCGATACGAGTATTAAAATGAAAATTGCGGGAAGGTTTATTTTCATGACAGACCTCTATTTCATATATATTGCTTTTACGGTTGACCGAGTTTCGTTTTGCCTTGTGCTAATTAGATATACGCCGGATGGCGAAGTGGTTCGCGGTGTCCATGACAATTGGCCGGTTTTGTTTTCGAGTTTTTCGATCAATTTGCCCTCGATGTCGTAGATAAGAATATCACCTTCCGCATAAATTAAACACTTGTCGTTGAATGGATTAGGGTGAATACTTATAGATATCAATTCCGGCTCAGGATTCTCACGGATGGACGCTATGCGAACAGCGTTATAGGCGTTTAAAAGGCCGTGGCCGGTGAGTGAGTCCCAGCCGGTATGGATAATATCGGTGGAGGCCGCCTCAATTATATCATAGCACTCGATATTGGTCAGCGATGGGTCCTCGGAGCGCATTAGTGCGAGGACGCCGGCGACCATTGCGGCGGAGAAAGATGTCCCAACTCCGTAGCTGGTTCTCGGTTGGCCGGGGATATAGCCATCGAGGGAGTCGGCCACACTGGCCACTCCGGTGGACCATATTAGTTCGATTTCCCTATCCCATTCGGTTTCTCCGCCGGGCGCGACCAAATCGACCGGAATTCCGATGCTAGAAAAGCTGCTTTTATCGAGTTCCGAGGTGCACGAGCCGACGCCCATGGTGAATGTATGTCCGGCGGGCATCAAGAGTGTGTCGGAATTGTTATCTCCGACGGGGGCGACAATGGCCGCACCGCTAACGTTGAGGGAATCGATTGCCGACTCGATGGATGGGTCGCTTGAGACAGTGAAGCCGAGATAGACGACCTCCAGTTCGAGTGAGGCGGCGTAGTCTATCGCCTGAAGAATATCGGAAAGATACGCCCAACCTTCGGGATTGATAGCCCTGATGGGGACGATTGTCGATTGGCTGATGCCGGAGAACATGAGAGAGTTATCGGTTTCGGAGGAGATTATACCGGCGATCATTGTGCCATGTGATACGGCATTGTCGGGAGGTATAGTGCTATCGAAATCGGACAGGCCGTTACCGATGCTCGGATCGGGCACAGACCAGCCATCGTTACCTATATGGACATCGGGATTGGAATCTTCCTGATGTGCGTATATTCCCGGGTTTTCGGCCTCCTCGTTTGAACCGACAACGCCGCCGACGAAATCATACCCTTCGGTAGAGCTGATATTCGCAATCAGGTCGGGGTGATCCATATCCACGCCACTGCTGACTATCCCGATTCGAACGGAGTTCTCGCCTGTTTGTCTATCCCAGGCTCGGTTCGCGCCGATTAGATCCAGATAAAACTGGTTTGGTATAGTATCCGAGGAGGCGATGCCGCCGTAAAAAGGGTCGTTGGGGATATGGGTCGAGCTGAAGACGGGATAATTGGGAACGACCCAGTCGAACAGGCCAGATGACCTGTAGTTTGAGATTATCGCATCATTTCTTTCGAGGGGCGTTAACAAATTACTTTTTTTTTGCGATTGGAAGCTGATAATGTAAAATTCCCATCGAGTATTGAGCCGAAAAAGGCCGTGGCCGTATCTATCGGCCAAACGAACGATATCGGAGTATTCGGTTTGCGGCATCGGCGAAAGGATTAACTCGCATTGTAGCATATAATTATCGGTAAGTTTTTCCGCACCAGAACAGATGAGTGAGAATACCAATGCCCCGATTAACACCGATTCGCGAGTCATCTTATTTCATCAGGATTACAGGGCGAGTAGTGGCGACTTCAGTATTGCCCGCCCTGATGAAATATATGCCATTCGGAAGAGGATTTCCGGAATCATCGAGCCCATTCCAGACTGCAGCGGAGCCATCGGGATCGAGGCGTCTGATGTTCCTTCCGTTTAGATCGAATATGTAAACAGTGTTTTCCGTTTCGATCTTGCACGAGGCATTGAACGGGTTTGGATATATCTCAAAACCCTGGTTTTTCGGAAGCATATTTTCCTCGATACCGGCTGCGATGACTGCATTGTATGCACTGGCGATCCCGTAGCCTGTTTCTAAATCGAAACCCGGAGCCATGGCATCGATAGCGGAATCGCGCAGTATCTGCCTGACCTCTGCATTGGTCAATGTGGGGTCCTCGGATAGGATCAGGCCGCAAATGCCAGTAACCTGAGGACATGCCATGCTTGTGCCCTCGGCATGTTCATAGCTGTGGTCTCCCGGCGAGAGGGTTGCGCTTGTATCGGCCTCTGCAACAGAAACTACCCATGTTGACCAGATGGTCTCGGTGATTGTGCCCGTGCCGCCATAGGCTCCTCCCGGCGCGACTACATCGAGCATACTTCCATACTGGCTGAACGACGCGCGGTCGCCGGTAATCTCGCAGCTTCCGACCGCGATGACATTGGAAGCGCTGGCCGGATAGGAACAGGAATCGCTCCCGAAAGGCCAGGGCAAACCGGCGTTGTTGCCTGATGCCGCGACGAGGACTACACCATTATCCCAGGCGAAATCGATGGCGACCGATTCAGCGGGTTCGGGGTCGGATGACATGCCGCCGAGGCTCATGGATATTACATTTGCGCCGGCTATAGTAGCGTATTCGATTCCGGCTGCGACATCGGACATGGTCATTGTGCCCTCGGGGCTTCCAACCCTGACCGGCATAATCTTGCACCCGCCTCCGGCGACTCCGGCGAACATGGTCTCATTATTGATTACCGCGGCGGCGATACCGGAACAATGAGTGCCATGTGAAACGCCTATATCCGGAGGTATTCCGAGGAATGGCATTCCGCCCTCGCCGTTGCCGACACTGGGGTCCGGTTCGCCCCAACCGTCGTCGCCCCAATAATGGATATCGGGATTCCAGTCCTCCTGGTCCGGCGGCGATGTTTCCTCGCCGGTCAATCCTCCGCAGAAATCGTAGCCATAGAGGTCATCGACATAGCCGTTGCCATCGTTGTCCACGCCGTTTACATCATCCCAGTCGTTGACCACGCCGTCACCGTCGGCATCCTCGCCGGGATTGACCCAGATATTGCCCATTAGATCGGGATGATCGACATCGGTGCCGGAGTCGATTATCGCCAGGATAATAGAGGAGGAGCCGCGCTGAATATCCCACGCCTGAGGGCATTGAATGACCACCTTATCGAACTGGTCGGGACCGCTGGTAGTAGTGTGGTCGCCGTCATCGGGGTAATACGGATCGTTCGGTATGTAGGCGATATACTGGTAATAATTGGGATGAACCCATTTGACAAGACCTGAGTTCTGAAGAAGATCGACAGTTTCCATCACCTCGTGTTCACCCAGTTGATGGAGTTGTTTGCGTGTCTGCCAGTCACCGGATTTGACCGCGGCGCTGTAGGAATCGCTATCGAGATAGGGTTTCCAGGAAATCATATAGATTTCCAGTTGTCTTGTAACCCTGTGAACGGAAGCGTTGTTGGAGTGGGCTATCTGTTCGATACGTGACAATGAGGCCGTATCGACCGGGGAGAACAGAGCCTGACCCAGGGCGTATTCCGGGCGATACGGTGGAATCCCTCCGGGGTTATAACCCCAAAGCAGTGTTATGGTAAATAATATTGCAATCGGGATGAGTATGAGATTTCGCATTCTTCCTCCATTTAGAATGAAAGATAATCATAAGGTATGCTGGC
>Ga0272444_10006083_pt1 | contig 10364 bp, 2 predicted proteins | sample SSMForm13_FD_201033 | JGI IMG/M metagenome (GOLD analysis project Ga0272444, IMG submission 201033) | Marine sediment archaeal communities from Little Sippewissett salt marsh, Falmouth, MA, United States - SSM-Form-13 | ecosystem: Environmental > Aquatic > Marine > Wetlands > Sediment ...
CCGCAGAATACCCGGGGTCAGGTCTCCAAATGCACAATCTGAAGGGGTCAGGTCTTAAGATGCACAATCGCGAGGCAGCAAAGAATGCAGATTGAACTACGCGGGGAGCGATCAGCGGAGGATGAGGACTTTGCTTGAAAGACATCCCCGCTCGCCGGTCACCTTGATGAAGTAGATGCCGCTCGACACATGCAGCCCGCGCTCATCTGCCGAATCCCAACTTAGGACGTGGTAACCAGCATCCAGCCGGCCCTCCGCGAGACCGCGGACAAGGCGCCCGCGAACATCGAAGACGTCTACACTGTAGTAACCGGACTCGGAAGACGGCACGCCCAGGCGCACACGCACGTGTGAAATCGCCGGCGATGGAAAGGCGGCCAGCGTCAAAACGGAAAGCGCGCTCCCGGGCCGTTCGACTCCTGCACCTGCGCCGGCGGGCCCGCCATAGAGGTTGCTATTGTGAGTATCGTGGCAGAACCCGGGCCACTCCATCAGCGTGCTGTCATACGGCGCGCTCAGGTCGAATACGTGCATCAACGCATCGTAACCGCCGACGGCGATTTCGACATCGCCATCCATGTCGACGTCGCAAAGAGCCGGCGTGGAGTAAATCTCTCGTGTCATGTGCCGGGGCCAGCCATCCAGGCGGCTCCCGTCTGCGTTAAAGGCATAGAGGTTGCAGTCAGTACAGCCTATCACCACTTCCATCTCGCCATCGCCGTCTATGTCGCCGACGACCGGGGAAGACTCAAAGTCGCCCTCCGCGTAAGCCGGCCAGCCCGGCCGGACTTCGCCGCCGTCTGAGAACACGTAAACACAGGCCGAGTCCCCCACCCCGCCCGTACGGGAAGTTCCCAGGACTATGTCCAGCCTGCCGTCACCATCGAGCTCGGCCAGCGCCGGCGAGGATCGAACTGCGCCCCTGACTGGCCTGGGCCAGCCCGAATGGAAGGAACCGGTGTGGTCGTAGACCCCGACACCCTCCCAAAACATCCCGCCCATAACCAGCTCCAGGTCGGTATCGCCGTCGATATCGCCGACGGCGATTGAGCAGTACATGCCCCCGGGGCTTGCGAAGAGCCCGTCGGGGTTGAGATAACCCGACCCGTCATGATGCCAGACGTAGATGTTGCCACCGGCCGAACCGGCGATTATTTCGAGGTCCAGGTCACCGTCCAGATCGGCAATCGCGGGAGAGCCGTATACGGTTCCCTGCGCCTGCGCGAAGAAGCCGTTGGGCTGGAGGTAGCCCGTGCCGTCGTGATGCCACGCGTACACACCGCCATAAGTATTGGCCGCGATGACTTCCAGATCCAGGTCGCCGTCGAGGTCAGCGACGACCGGTGCGGCCCTGACGTCCCCACCCAGCGGCCTGAAGAGGCCGTCGACCTCTCTCAGACCGGTGCCGTCGTGATTGTAAGCATACAGGTTGCCATCGTTCGAACCGATGATGATCTCCAGCTCCGGGTCGCCGTCCAGGTTCGCGAGGGCCGGCGAGGACCAGACCATGTCTTCTGTGTGCCGGGGCCAGCCGGTCCTGACGCCGCCGTCATGCTCCCAGACGTGGACGTTCTCGTCCTTGGAGCCCCCGGCTATCTCGAGATCGCCATCCCCGTCGAGATCGTCTATCCCGGCCGACGAGTAAATGACATTGGCCAGACCCGTGGGCCACCCCGCCTGATAAGGGGCGCCGGTCCAGGCCTCAAGCGTCTCGCCCGGGGCGCTGACATTGCCCATGGAGTCACGGACGCAAACGAAATAGAAGTAATCCTCCTCGCCGGCGAGCCCGCCATCGACGAGCCGCGAGTAATCGTCAACCGCGCCGGCAAGGCTATAGGGCCCGCCGCGCTCGCCTGCGCGGTAAACGTCATAGCCCTGGAACAGGCTGTCGCCGCCCGCGTCCCACGCCAGCTCGATATGATCGCTGCCACACACGTAGCGCAGCGAAGTTGCAGTCGAAGGCTCTCTGACAGTCACTCCCTCCGACCACTTGTTCCCGTAAGCGTCTGTGAACTCGATATCGAAGGATATGTTTCCGCCGGTGCTCCTCACCACGTAACCGTCGCCTTCCCCGTACTCCCGGCTCGGCAGATCTCCATAGAGGCAGAGGCTGTCTTCGGCCGCGATGCCGCTTACAGGTCGAAGCGTGCCCGCCAAATCTCTGAGTCCGCCGCTGCCGACATTACGCACTCCGTAGATGACGCTCAGACTGTCGCCGCCGAGGGGCAGGATGCTGACCCGCTCACCCCGGACATCCCCGTCGCGAACGAGCACGCGGAACCAGTCGCGCCAATGGCCGGGGCCGCTATCGGCAATCTCGACCTCGAACCACACGCCGGTGCGGTCCCCGGACCTGCCCGCAAACTCGACGTCGTACTCGCCCACCACTTCGCTCTCGCCCAGGTCGCCATAAGCATGGCTGGCGCTGTGGATTACGACTCCACTTCCGGTCCCCGTCAGCAGGTCGAAACCCTCCTCGACATCGCCGGTCCCAAGCGTTCCGGTCAGAACGACCCGGGTGTCACCGACATCAAGCACGTCCTCTGGCCCCAGGCCGTAAGGCCTGTGACCGCGTATTTCGCCGTAGACCTCGAGGCTGCAGCGGTACGCGACAAGAGTGTCACCCGTGCAGCTAAACCTCATATGCCATCCCATGCCGTCCAGCCATAGCCAGCAGCCGCAGTCCGCGCCGAAGTCACGCGACGCCCTCCCGAAAACATCATCTCCCAGGCCGGCCCCGAAGGGCATCGTATAAGGGCTCTGCCCGTCCCGGCCGACGTGAACCAGGCTCTCAGCCGGGCTACCGTTGATATCGACTTCCACCCACAGGCTACAACCATGCAGCGCGGCCAGGTCGGCGATGACGCCGCCCGCCCTGTCGGCCCCCCCGTTTGCCAGCCCCACGCAGAGGCCGAGGCGTTCACCCCAGCCCGCTTCACCGTCGCCATTTCCCGTCCAGCCGCCGCCGTCATTTATGGAGACGCCGCTTACATAACACCTGCTGCTCGCCACCGTGACTTCCACGCTGTCCATGTGGACGAGGTAACCCTCCAGGCTTACGGCCAGGCTAGCCCGGTCCGGACCGAGGGGGCGATACTCCAGCGTGGCCATACCGCCGGCGTCGCTCAGCGCCGCGCCGTACTCACCCCTCTGGCCCATGAGCACGACCGTCGCCCCCTCAAGCGGGCCGCCGTCGCCCTGGACCGTCACGACAAACGTGCTGTCATCGGAGGTCATCGCTCCCGCATGGATGGCGGCCAGAGTGTCGGGCTCGTCGACCCACAGCGTGAGAACAGGGTCACCGAGGAGCATATATGCAAGCACCGTCCAGCGCGCCGAAGCGTCGCGGCTCATCGCCGAGGGGATCTGGCCCTGGTAGTGCAAGGCGCATACGTCTCCGAGCCTGTGAACGCCGCGGTCGAAGAAGTAGTCGCAGAAGGCTTCGAGGAAATAGGTCCCTATGTAGGGAAAGTGGAATCGCGTCGTCGCGTAGGTCGCGACGCATCCGCCGGATGGGCTCACGACATTGTGCCTGAAGACGCAGTCGACGTCCACCGCGCTGTTGTTGCAGTTCAGCGCGTAGACGAAACCGCACCTGTCCGAGTTGGAGAGCGTGTCGTAATCGCTTGTGCTGATAAAGGGCGGCGTACCCTCGGAGGTGGAAGTGCGGAAGGCGTCGCCGTGGCCCGCTATCATCGTCAGGTTATGGCCCGCGTTCATCTCGCGCAAACAGGACTCGCGGTTCATGGTGCCTTCATGCTGATAGAGTTTGGTGGTATCCCAATGCGCCGGGAAACGCGCGGCCACGTCGTCCAGCACCTGGCCCCCGTCCAGCGTGATATAGTCGCCGGGCTCCCAGTCCGAAGGAAGCAGAACCTCCCCCATGAGCAGGGCCGTGCTCCCGAAGCCCGGCGCGGGAGCGCTCATGTAAGTCACCGCTTTGTCCGTATAGGCGCTTGCCTCTTCCCCCGTCCTCACGGGGATTCTGCCAATAATGACCTGGGGATAGAAAGTGGCCCCGTCGCCGATGACTTCCTCACCGTCTCCCCACTCTCCGAATATATTGTTGCCGTTGGCGTTCCAATTGCCTTCGAGGTTCGAGTAATACAGGTCGGTCGGTATGCTCTCCCCGCCGTAATGCTCCGTCCACGCATACCTCATCGGAACTACAGTCGCGTCTCCGCCCAGAACAACGTAAACCGTACCCCAGTTCTCATAGGCGTCGCGGATGAAGTTTCGCACCCGCTCCGCATCGTCTGAACCAGGATAGTTCGAATATATCCAACCGAGACCTCGAACCACCGTCCGTACGCCAAGACCGTCATGCCAGACCGCGAGACGCTCAAATTCACCTACAAGGTCGTCCGCAGTGATGATAACGCAGTCTACGACGCCCCCGTCAAGACCAGGAGAGTCGCTCGTCCAGTCTCGATAGCCCTCAAGCGTCCAGTCGCCGTAATCGCTAACATCAATACCAAGCGCATCACTGACGACCCGGTCCAGATGCAAGTCGGTCAGACGGCTCCGCCGCATCACCCGAAGATCCTCAACACCGGGCTCACACTCAACGCTCACCCGAAGACCCCGAAGAACGCTCACGCGCCCCGACTCCGACCGTACAGGGTCAACAACCATGTTCAGGACACCGTAGCCCATAAGTGACCCGCCGCTGACAGCCTCAACACCGCCCGCCCGGTCACCTTCCACGGCAATCGACTCCTCCACACTCAACTCCGACCACTGCTCCCACACCACCTCGTAACCCGTCACAACATAGCCCGACGGTATGAGACGTGTCTCATATACCTTATCCGGAATAGAATCATCTCCCAGCGTCCGGGACGCACTGCTCCCAAGGCGAGATACACCAACCTCCCCGATCTCAACATCCACACCGTAGGAGAGGGCTTCGGGCGGGAGGAACAGGATGAGAACAGCCTGAGCTATGACGAGGCACATATACGCGGCTACCCGCGCTACCGCGCGGGCCGGTGCCGCTTTAGGTCTCTTTGCCCTGCAGCGCATACGCATACTTCTCCCAATCTTGCCCAGCTCGCGCTCCGGCCCGGATATACCAGACCCCAGTTAATTATAGCATATCGGGAGCAAAAGGTGCAGCGTATGAGAAGGTTCTAGGCCCCGCCGGGGGGACGCTCCCCTATCTTACGGGCGGGTACGCCGGCCACGATGCTGTATGGCTCCACATCATGTGTCACGACGGCTCCGGCGCCGATTATAGACCCCTTCCCCACACGCCTTCCCGGCAATATAATCGCGCCAATGCCGATGTCGCAATCGTCCTCAATCGTAACCGGTGCGAACTCGAGATCACACAGCAGGACGGGCACGTCCCTTCCCTCTTCAGAATGGTAGGAGGACATTATCTTGACGCCCGGGCCGATACCCACGCGCGACCCTATCTCCACCCCGCCCGCGCTGTTGATGTAAGTCATCTGTCCGATGTAGGTGTCATCGCCGATTACGAGCCGGTTGCCCTTGTAGCCTCTCAGGATCACGTAGTGCCCGATGTATACATTCGAACCCATGGTCACGCTCTCGGGATCGAATATAAGGGCGCCTGGCTCGATTACCACCCCGTCGCCGATGGCGGCGAGCCTGGAACGGTCCACTTCACCCGTGCCGTATGAGAAGGCACGAAAGTCTCGCATGTCTCTTTACCTCACGACAACCATTTTCCTCGTAAGGTTAGCGTGCTGTCCGGATACCTTGACGAAGTATATGCCGCTCGAGACCGGGCGTCCACTATTATCGTCGCAGTCCCAGCTGGCGTCATGATACCCGGCTTCGAGCTGCCCATCAACGAGATTCCGGATGTGGCGTCCGCGGACGTCGAAAACGTCCACCCTGTAGTCGCCGGAGTTCGAAGACGGGACTCCGAGACGCACGGTCATATGCGAGACCGCCGGTGACGGGTAGGCCATCAGTACGAATGTCACGGGCAGGCGGCCCGGCTCGTCCTCTTCCACGTCGGCTTTCGAGGGCCCGCCGTAGAGCTGGCTGTTGAAGACATCGTGATTGTGCCTGCCCCACTCTATGTCGTCCTCGTTGTAAGGCGCGCTGAGGTCGTACACATGCACGAGCCCGTCATAACCACCCACGACCACTTCCACGTCCCCATCTGAGTCCAGGTCGCATATCGCGGGAGTCGAGTATATCTCATGTATGACATAACGCGGCCAGCCGTTCACGCGGGTACCGTCCGCATTGTAGGCATACAGGAAATTGTCAGTCGAGCCAATCACTATCTCAGGGTCGCCGTCACCGTCGATGTCCCCGACCACCGGGGATGACTCGAATTCACCCGGGGAGGATATGGGCCACCCCGGCCTCAACGCACCCAGATGGTCATACACGTACAAGTAGGACGAATCGGATGTAATGTAGATCTTGGTCGTTCCGAATATTATGTCGAGCTTGCCATCGTCGTCCAGGTCCGCAAGCGCAGGCGAGCATCTGACGTAACCCGTCACGCCTACCGGCCAGCCGGAGCTGAACGTCCCGTCATTATCGTAGACACCCACGCCCTCCCAAAACATGCCCCCCATGACGAGCTCCATGTCGCCATTGTCGTCAACGTCGCCTATAGCGACTGACCCGTAGATCCCGCCGGGGCTGGCAAACAGACCGTCCGGATTCAGGTAGCCCGTACCGTCGTGGTTCCAGACATGTATGTCGCCGCCGGTGCCGCCGACGATCACCTCGAGGCTGTCATCCCCGTCGAAATCCGCCAGAGCAACCGAACCGTAAATCGAACCCGCAACCACGCCCCAGTATCCGTTGGGCTGGAGAAATCCGGTGCCGTCGTGATGCCAGCAGTAGACCTGTCCGTAGGTGTTGGCTACCAGTATCTCGAGGTCCATGTCGCCGTCGATATCGTCGGCCGTTGGAGCACATCTTACCTTGCCGCCCAGTCCTCTGAAGAACCCGTCGGCGTTGCGTATACCCGTGCCGTCATGGTTCCAGCCATAGAGGCCGCCGTCGTCGGAGCCGACGAGGATCTCCTTTTCGGGGTCGTCGTCAATATTGGCTATACAGGGGGACGACCAGACCATGTCGCTGGTCGGCCGCGGCCAGCCGGTGCGCTCGACGGCGTCGTAATTCCAGACGTGCAGGTTCTCGTCCTTGGAACCGGCAGCTATTTCGCAGGTCCCGTCACCGTCGATATCGGCGACGCAAACAGAAGAGTAAATCACATTCGTGGGGCCCACGGGCCAGCCGGCCTGATAGGGAGCCCCGGTCCACGCCTCAAGAGTTTCGCTCGGAGCGCTCACATTTCCCATCGAATCCCGAACGCAAACGAAGTAGAAATAGTCCTCCTCGCTTGAAAGCCCGTCGTCCACCAGATGCGCGAAACCGTCAACCATGCCGACACGGTTGTAGGCTCCGGCGTACGCATCGGCGCGGTATATGTCGTAGCCCAGGAACAGGCTGTCACCGCCCGCGTCCCAGGTCAGCTCTATGAAGTCGCCACCACAAAGGTAACGCAACCCGCTCACCGACAATGGGTCGCGAATGTCCACGGTCTCGAGCCATGTCTTTCCATAGGCGTCGGTCAGCTCCATCTCGAAAGATATGTCGCCGCCGGTGGTCCGGACGACGTACCCGTCGCCCTCGCCGTATTCCCGGCTCGCAAGGTCCCCGTAAGCGCCGAGGCTGTCTTCCACCACGACGCCGGTGATTGCGCGCAGCTTGCCGCCTATGTCTTTGAGCCCGCCACTGCCGACATTGCGCACTCCGTAGACCACCTCGAGGCTGTCCCCGACTAGCGGCAGCAGGTCCACGCGCTCGCCATCCAGGAACCCGTCCCGCACCAGCACGCGGAACCAATCGTACCACTGGTTCGCAGCGCCGTCCTCAATCATAGCCTCGAACCATAAGCCTATACGGTCGCCTGTCAGTCCCACGAACTCGACATCGTAGTGGCGAACGACCTCGGTTGCGCCGATACTGCCGTAGCCCTTGCTCGCCTCATGCACCACGACGCCCGTTCCGGCGCCGGAGACGAAATCGAAACCGTCCTCGAACTCGTTGAACCTGATCTCTCCCACGAGAAGGATGTAGTCGCTGCCGACGACGAGATTATCGTTGTTCTCAAGGTTCACCGGAACATAGCTGCCTATCTCTCCATGCACTTCCAGGCTGCACCTGTAGGCATATGTGGTATCGCGGGGCCCTTCGAACCTCACGTGCCAGCCCAGGCCGTCCAGCCAGAGCCAGCAACCGACCTCGTCACCGAACTCGCGCATCGACCTTCCAAGAACTTCATCGCCGACACTTACGCCGAAGGGCATCGTCGCGGGATTCGTGCGGTCGCGTCCGATATATACGATGCTGTCGTGATACGCGCCTTCCATCTGTATGTCCACGAACAGGCTGCAGCCTTCGAGCGCCGTGAGATTTCCTACGACTCCGCTCAAAGTGCCGTCTCCGCCGTTTACGAGACCCACGCCGAGGCCCACTCGCTCGCCCCACCCGGCCTCGCCGTCGTCATTACCTGTCCAGCCAATGCCGTCATCTATGGACACGCTGCTGACGTAACACCTTCCTCCGGCCCCCGTTACGTCAACGCTGTCCTGATACACGAGGTAGTTCCTGCGGCTCACGAAGAGGTCTGCGGCTCCCGGTCCGTACGGACGGAACTCGACTGTCGCCATGCCCCCGGCGTCGCTCAGCGCCACGCCGTACTCGCCCCTCTGGCCCATCAGGACGACCGTCGCGCCTTCTACCGGCGCCCCTTCGGTTGAAACCCACACCGAATAGGTGCTGTCGTCGTAAGTCATGGTTCCGGCGCCGACGACATCGAGTGTGTCGGGTTCATCGACCCACATGTACGTAGTGGGGTCGCCGGTGAGGAGGTAAGTGAGCATAGTCCATCTGACGGAACCGTCACGGGACTGCGCCGAAGAGACGAAGTCATGATGGTGAAGCGCGCAGGCGTCACCGAAACGCGTGATATCCCGCGTATAGATGTATTCGCAGAATTCATTGAGGAAGTACTGCCCGATGTTAGGGAAGTCGTACCTGGTGGTGGCGTATGTCCCGATGCCGCCGCCGGTCGGGTTTGTCAAGAAGTGCCTGAAGACGCAGTCGACGTCCACCGCGCTGTTGTTGCAATTCAGCGCATAGAAGAAAGAGTATTTATTGGTATTCGAAAGCGTGTCGAAATCTGCGTTGAAGATGAACGGCGGATTGCCATCGCCCGTCGACGTCCTGAAGGCGTCGCCGTGGCCTGCGAGCACCACCAGGTTGTGGCCCCTGCTGAGCTCCCACAGGCATATGTCCCTGTCCATCGTTCCGATCTCCTGGTACCGCGCGGCTGTGTCGATATGCGCCGGGAAGTAGGTCGCCGCCGAATCGCAGATGGTCTTACCGTTCAGAGTGATGTTGTCGCCCGGCGACCAGTCAACTGGGAAGATGACCTCTCCCAGAAGAAGCGTCTTACTCGCCCAACCGGCTTCCGGGGTGGTGGAGTAGGCGATAACTTTGTCTATATAGCCGCTGGTTTCGACCGCGGTGCGCACGGGGATGCGTCCGGTCATCACCTGGGTGAAGAAGGACACGTCGTCGCCCGGGTTCTCAGGCGAATCTCCCCACTCTCCGAATATATTGTTGCCGTTGGCGTTCCAATTGCCTTCGAGGTTCGAGTAATACAGGTCGGTCGGTATGCTCTCCCCGCCGTAATGCTCCGTCCACGCATACCTCATCGGAACTACAGTCGCGTCTCCGCCCAGAACAACGTAAACCGTACCCCAGTTCTCATAGGCGTCGCGGATGAAGTTTCGCACCCGCTCCGCATCGTCTGAACCAGGATAGTTCGAATATATCCAACCGAGACCTCGAACCACCGTCCGTACGCCAAGACCGTCATGCCAGACCGCGAGACGCTCAAATTCACCTACAAGGTCGTCCGCAGTGATGATAACGCAGTCTACGACGCCCCCGTCAAGACCAGGAGAGTCGCTCGTCCAGTCTCGATAGCCCTCAAGCGTCCAGTCGCCGTAATCGCTAACATCAATACCAAGCGCATCACTGACGACCCGGTCCAGATGCAAGTCGGTCAGACGGCTCCGCCGCATCACCCGAAGATCCTCAACACCGGGCTCACACTCAACGCTCACCCGAAGACCCCGAAGAACGCTCACGCGCCCCGACTCCGACCGTACAGGGTCAACAACCATGTTCAGGACACCGTAGCCCATAAGTGACCCGCCGCTGACAGCCTCAACACCGCCCGCCCGGTCACCTTCCACGGCAATCGACTCCTCCACACTCAACTCCGACCACTGCTCCCACACCACCTCGTAACCCGTCACAACATAGCCCGGCGGTATGAGACGTGTCTC
>Ga0272444_10006084_pt1 | contig 10364 bp, 6 predicted proteins | sample SSMForm13_FD_201033 | JGI IMG/M metagenome (GOLD analysis project Ga0272444, IMG submission 201033) | Marine sediment archaeal communities from Little Sippewissett salt marsh, Falmouth, MA, United States - SSM-Form-13 | ecosystem: Environmental > Aquatic > Marine > Wetlands > Sediment ...
TCTATATATCGTTTTACAGTTGCAGGATTATGCCTTGCTGATGGGCAGTCTTATCCTGTTTCTGGCCCTGGCTCTGGTGATGTATCTGACGCGGAAGCTCGAATGGTTCAAAGTCCTGAATTATTCGAAAACAGATAATCGCGATTCAGCGCGATAATACCGACTTGTCGGGATGCGGACCATGGCGTATTGTCATTAATGGGCGCAAGATAAGGGTGAGATTTTATGAGCCGTGAAAGCCGGATGGTTGAAAAACTATTTCGTAAACTGTCCGGGCGGCCGAAAAAACCATTTCCACAGGAGCACCAGCCTCTTCAGGCTCCAACAGAACAGGCGGTGAATGTTATTCGAAAGAGCGGTGCCGTCCTGCACGTCGGAAGGACTCTGCGCGGGAAAAAGGGACTCCACCAGCGTTTAAGAAATCATCTCTATGGCATTTCATCGTTCGCCGAGAAGTTCCTGAATGGTGATGGGGCGTTGCTTCGGAAAGGGTGTACCTATCAATATTTGGTAGTAAAGGATGCAAGAATGAGGGCTCTCCTTGAGGCTTTTGCTGTTGGGAGACTCTGTCCCAGACATATTGGGTTGGGGAAGTAGGGTTGAGTTATTGCGTTACGATCCTTTGCCGGAATTGCTGAGTACATTGTGAGCTTCCTTGACTTATATGAACGAATGATTATATTCTTTTGGAGAAGGCGAAGCTATGAAAATAACCATAATATACGACAATGAATCCCGAGTGGATAAACTCCGGGCCGATTGGGGTTTTTCCTGCCTTATCGAGCATGACGGGGTTAATATTCTCTTTGATACGGGCACGAAAGGTGCTTTACTTTTGGAAAACATGAAAGTCCTTGGCATCGATCCCGGTTCGATTCACGAGGTCTTCATCTCCCATAGTCATTTTGACCATGCCGGCGGTCTTGCCTCGTTTCTAAATGAGAACGAAAATGTGAAGGTCTACGCTCCCGGTGCTCTCAGGGGCATTAATCCCGTCCGCGAGGCGGTTTATAACGAAAAAGCCGGCAAACTGCGGAAGGGTTTCTATACCACCGGTCTCCTCGATGATATCGAACAGTCACTGGCTATCCGCACCGCAAAAGGTCTGGTCGTTGTTTTCGGCTGCTCCCATCCCGGTGTGGGAAAAATCCTGAAAGCGGCTGAAAAATATGGAAAGCCGTATGCATTGGTCGGCGGCCTGCATGGCTTTGATGAATACGAAATTCTAAAACCGCTGCAGCTTGTCTGCCCGACACATTGTACTCAGCATATAGACGAAATAAAATCCCGTTATCCGGATAAATACGTCCCGGGCGGAGCAGGGGGGATCATTGAAATTTGAAAATATGCTTTGAAATCAAATGGGTTGGCGGCGATAATGGGTTGTGGACATAGTCTCTGAGTCTTGAAGAACGCCACGAAATTTACGCCGGTTGTGCTCTGTCAATAAAGGAAGACAATAAAATGGAAAAAAAGCCAGGAATTTCTAAAAGAGTCTCGCAAATATCGAAATCGGCCATCCACGAGATGACCCGGCTGTCGAAGACGGTGGACGATGTCGCCTTCCTCTCATGGGCCAAGCCAACCGCCGGCACGCCCGAACATATCAAGGAGGGCGCTCTCAAAGCGATAAAAGACGGCCGTGTCGACGGCTATTCGGAAAATGCCGGATTGATCGATCTGCGCCGGGCTATCGTTGAGAAATTGCAACGGGATAACAATATAAAGGCCGATCTTTCACAGGTCCTTGTTACGGTCGGCGCCATCGAGGGACTCTCCGCCGCCGTTATGGCAACCATCGATCCGGGCGATGAAGTTATCCTGTTCTCACCGACCTATTCCACCCATATCCGGCAGGTGGTGATCGCCTCCGGCAAGCCGGTTCTCGTGCCCACCATTGAAGAAGAGGGTTTCGCCCTTGATTTTGATGCCATAAAGAAAGCCATTACCCCCAGGACCAGGGCCATCTTTTGCTGTTCGCCAAATAATCCCACCGGTACCGTCTTTCCCGAAAGACAACTCCGTGAATTGGCCGCTATCGCCCTGGAGTATAACCTGACGATTATCACCGATGAAGCCTACGAGTACTTCGTCTTTGATGATCACCGGCATTTTTCCATTGCTTCAATTCCGGAAATGAAAAAAAACGTCATAAGTTGCTATACATTTACGAAGACTTATGCCATGACCGGATGGCGTATCGGCTACCTGCATGCCGATGAGTCATTGATTCCCCAGATCACCAAGGCCCATATTCCCTTTGCCATATGCGCCCCGGTCGTTTCGCAATACGCTGCTCTGGCCGCCCTGGAGGGCCCCCAGGATTGTATCGAGGAGTTTCGCTCTCATTATCTGGCTGCTCGTGATCTCATGTGCCGGCGTCTCGATGAACTCAAAGACGCTTTTGCCTACCAGAAACCGCACGGTTCTTATCTCATGTTTCCCAGGATACTCCTGGAATCAGGCCGCGACTCAACAGCTTTCTGCAAAGATCTCCTGAAAAACGGTCATGTGTCAACCACACCGGGGATAGCCTTCGGGCCGACCGGCGAAAGCCACCTGCGACTCTCATTCTGCGTCTCGTTCGAGGAAATAAACAAGGCCTTCGACCGAATAAAAAACTACGTTGCCTGATTCAGGGGAAGCACAATCCGGCCTATGAATTGCCTGTGGTATCGATAGCGCCGGTCAGATCTTCCCGGTCGCCGCTGTTGTCACCTGAGTCCATACACCGGTTTCCCGGCCAGCGCCTGCAGAAGCATCCATCCCATAGCCCCCGCCACCAGTCCGGCCACGCCGAAAACCGCGATCATCGAAAGTGACGAACTTCGGCCGGGATCATTGCCACCGCTGACAAGGTAACCGGCTAAAGGAATTATCTGAAGAGCATGAAGTCCCACAAAATGCGCCACGCGTAAATCACCGTGCAGCGTGCTCCAGTTGACCAGCGGCAGTCCCGCGCCGCCATCGGCCGCCCCGACCGTATGCGCTCCCCGCGAGGCCATCATGAATCCCTGAAAGCTGGCGACAATAAAAATCGCCAGTCCCAGCCTGATCCCCCATAAATAACTCGGGGCCAATTCGAGTTGCAAAACGAAATACTGCCACAAGACGATAACCAGCATGAGCGTGTTAATCGCCACCGCAATGCCCATGACAGCGAAAACAGCGGTGTCGAATGTCGTCGTGGTATTAAAATGCGAGGTTGTCCCGCGCGCCGCCTGCATCGATATTAAAATTATCTCGATCAGCATCGTTATGGCAATAGTGCCGCCGACCCGCACCGACCATTTTTCATTGAGAGGTAAATACGACATGAATAATGCTATCGTAAACAAATAGATCGCGATCGAAACTGAAAATTTAAACGGCTTTAACCAGGGATTGAGACCCAGTATGGAGCGGCTATCCACGGCCAGCCCGACAAGCATGACCAGGGCCAGAATCACATGAACCACCGCCACCGCCGTCACCAGCGGCTGCTTCCGATAGATTTCCGCAAACAATTCAACCATAGTCTATCCTTCTTCGGCGATCCTACTCAAAAAGCTCCCTGAAAAACAACTTCATGTGCTCCCATGAACGGCGATCGGCCGCGGCATTGTAGGCGGCTCCGGTCGAGGGATCATCGCCGGAATCAGGATTGGTGAACGAGTGAACGGCGTTGGCATAGGCGATAAATTGATAATCCACATCGGCCGCGCTCATTTCCTCGAAAAATTCCTTTACCTGATCCCAAGGGACATAGGGGTCGTCTGTACCATGACAGACCAGCACCCGGCAGCGGATATTATCCGCGACCGACGGATCCGGTGTATCGAGATTGCCGTGGAAACTTACCACTCCGGCGATATTCGCCCCGGACCGGGCCAGCTCCAGAACCGTTCCGCCGCCGAAACAATACCCGATGGCCGCGATTCGAGAGGTATCACACGACTCATTGGCCCGAAGCATATCCAGCCCGGCCATCACCCGCCGGCGCATTAAGTCCCGATCACCGCGGTAAATGCCGGCCTGCCGGGAGGCTTCCTCGGTCGATTGGGGACGAATCCCCTTGCCGTACATATCCGGCGCAAAGGCCACATAACCCATTTCCGCCAGCTCGCGGCACCGCTTCCTGGTATAGTCGTTTATACCCGTCCACTCATGCACCACCAGGATTCCCGGACGCATACCCGTGATAGTGTCATCCCATGCCAGATACCCCTCGAGGGTCACCTCGCCGTGGCTGTATTCGGCGACTTCCGTTATAACCTCACCGGCCGCCGGTAACCCGACGGCTGTCATCAGCACCAGACATAATAGATATTTCATGCCAACCTCCTGATATCAGTGCGTGGCCTTTATGATTTTTGTCAATATACAGATATCCTGTACCTTTGGGGAATAATACGAATAAAAAAGACAAAGCAGTAATATTTTAAAGGCAACCGGTAATAACCTCTCCGGTCGCGGGCATCTGGCGGGAGAAGCGGCACTTCCGGCGGCGACAGTTTTTTCATCGAGGCGAAAACAGGCTTCGCCGATGCTCCCCATTCGAAATTCACCGTGGGATGGACTTTTGGAAGCTGATGTCTTGTAGCAAGTTCGGGGGGCGGCTTTAAAGGCCGAGGTCCTGAAAATCGAATCTGAAAATAATATCGAAATCCGAGGTTTCCTGACTGCCTTCCTTCAACTGCAGAAACAAAAACCTGGTGAGCTGATATTCGAGCGTGACGATATCCTCGGCCGCCTCATCTCCCTCCGCGGCGCGACCGACCTCTTTCTGATACCTGACAAAAAGGTCGTTGGTCAGATATTTCCCGACTACAAACGAAGCGTTTGTCCAATCGCCCTCGGCCTTGATCTCAATAACATCGAGCTTGAACTGATCGCCGAGCGCCGATGTTAATTTATCTGTCAAAAGATTAGTGAAAACCTGCCGCGCCAGTCGCTTCCCCTGCCCGGATTTATCCCCTGATTGACTGATCGCGTTTTGTTCGCTGTAGGAAAGCTGATTCATACCCCGGCCGAAAACGATATAAGATAGAGCATCTCCTTCGGAAAGCGCCCGATCATCGAGATAAAACTGGATCTGCGGTTCATTAACGGTGCCTGCGATCTCCAAAAGCAACCTCTTTTTTTCCTGATCTAGATCGCGGAATGTGTAAACAGCCTCGATATCGAGACGGGGATTGATCTGGGCCTCCTCGGCAAATGTCACGACGCCTCTGTTTATTTTGAATCTTTTGCCGTAAATATCATAATGGCCCCTGACCACCTCAATAGTTCCGAACAGCCTGATTTCCTGCTCCAGCCAGATATCCAGATCGCCGGATATTTCCAGCATCATGTCAGGGCTCTTCAACCAACTGTTCCTTGGAATGGAAACCTTGATTCTCCCTGAAATATTACTGGGCAATTGAAAATCTTCCTCCGCGACTCCAGTTGATCCGGTTTGATCGCCGCTCTCCGGCGTTTCGTTGCCTGCCTCAAGTTCTCTGGTCGCCGCTACCAGCATCGGAACACCATTTTCCTCGGTCCGGTCGGATTCCCCCATCAAGGCCGGCAAATACCAGCTTGAACGGTTGACTGTAATATCGCCCGAGATTTCCAGTGAATCCGAATCACCTTTGAGTCCTGTCTGACCGGTCACCACCAGGTCATAATGTCGATGCCCGGCCAGCCGGAATCGATCAGCCTTCAGTTCGACTCCGGCTGCCGCGATCTCTCCGGCAATAAGATTCTCCCCGGGATCAACATATCCCTCGGCCCGCAATGCTCCACCGCCGCTTTTAACCAGGAAGCTGTCTATCGTCAGGCCGCTGTCATCAAGAGACAGGTCCAGCGTGATATCCGAAAAATTTCCCCCGAAACGGGGGATACGGAAGGCTCCCTTCCTGAGATTCAAGAAACCGGTTATAGCCGGATCCTCGAACGTACCGCGAACATCAACCTGTAATGAGATTTCCCCATCTGCCTGCCTGATATATTCATTTGATATACCAATGACTGACAGGGGAAGACCCTCGCCTGACAGGATCAATTCCATTTCCTGATCCTCGATTATCGCTCCCATGGGTTCATCGAGGCGCATTTCGAGTGGTATAAAGCCTTTTACCTGAAAGCTATCTTTGCCGTCGGGACGCCAGGCCAGGTTCACCGCCAGGCTGTCTTGACGAAAATCGATCCTTCCCCTCAAAACATTCAGCCGAATATCTTCATAAACGCCGTCGTGAATCATTATCTCCAGTTCCAGTTCAGGATTTTCAGCCGTACCGGTCAGATGCGCGGATAAATCCACAACTCCGTCCAGAGCTGGCAGGTCTGATGATATTTTTGAAAGCCCGCCCGCCGAAAAGGATCGAAGTCTGACCCGGAGATCCTCGCTGCCGCTGAAATTGTACAATCCATCGACCGACAACGATTGGACACTATCGGTATTATCCTCCGAGCTGAGAATGAAATTTTCTATCCGATACCATTCCGGGCCGAGATATATGACGGTCGAATCGCTGCCGCCAATCCATTCGTTGCCGCCGACATCCAGTTGCACCCGCTCTAAATCTACCCATGGTATCGTATCCATGACATAGACGGCATCCATATAAAACGAGATGGTATCGTTTAAATCCAGCCTGGTTTCGGCATCGATCCGTCCGGCGCCGTACTCGAGGTCGATTTCCGCCCCACGAAGCGTCCAATCGTCATATTCCAGCTCCTGTATCCTGAAATCTCCCGCGCCTTCGAAACCGCCGTCGTCCATAAATCCCTCCGCATGTCCGAAAACCGAATCAATCACCAGATCACCATACACGATCCGGCCCAGGTTGAAATCGATTTCTCCCGAAAGGGAATCGGGGCGTCCGCCGATTTGTCCCGCTATGCTCCCGACCAGACTGAGACTGTCGATTCCTGTCAAATCCCGAAGAGGTGAAAGATTATTTACTTCGATGTCAAAGGCAATTTCTCCTGATGAATCCAGTCCGATTCGCCCTCCGGCGGTTATCCGTGCCATATCGCTGGCGGCATAGAAGGAATCGATGGAAATCACCTTCTCCTCGATTCCGATTTGCATTATGACGGTATCCAGACCGACCGATTCGATCCGTGAATCGAAAATATCAAGAGACAGGTCCGCGCGCATTTTCTCCGGATCGAACCCGGTGCCGGCCGCCTGGAGCCTGAAATTCAGATCGGTTTTCGGATTTGATTCGCCAATCAGCGGTCCGGCATTCAGTCCCCTGGTCCTTAATTCGATCTCATATTCGGGCCGCTCGAAAATCGCTTCGATTTCTCCGAGCATGGTTATCTCACCGAAATCACTCTGCCCGTCGAAATTGAAATTGAGTTTTTCTCCTTTGTAAGTGCCGGCCAGATCAAACTTACCGAAAGGTCGATTATATATCCGACTTTCGAATAGCTTTAAATCAAAACTCAGATCCGCTTCGGAGATTTCCATACCGCGTCCGTCAATACTGAAAGTCCCGTTGAGAATATGAGGCAGATGGTAATCGACTAGCCAATCGCCCGCCCTAATTCGATCCAGATTGATCTCGAGGGTGTAACGGGGTACAACCGGAGTCTCATCGCTCATCAGCGCTGCGACATTATTCATTCCGGCCGTAAGAACGATTTTCTGGCCGGACGCCGTCAAGGCCAAATTCGTGATCACCGAATCGCCGGAATAGACGATTTTTGACGACAGACCGGGCTCAATTTCCAATTTCGGAACCGGTAAAAACCGGGCCAGTTCTTCGGTTTTCAATGGGGCGCTCTCGATTTTCAGCCAACCGCTGTCCGATACGAAATATTTCCCGCCGGCCGTTATTTCGTTGGCGGCCGTTTTCAGTACGAAACCATTCAGCGCAATTTCGCCTTCTTCCTGACTGACAGAAAATGACAATCTCTTGAGCTGCAAATCGGGATTTTTCATTACGAAATCAAGTCGATCCAGATTTAATCGCCGCCTGTTTTCGGCGTATTCACCGTCGGCCTCGAGATTTATGCTGGTGACTTCTTCGGGGATATTCGGATCGTCGGCGACCACGATGAGATGCCCCTTCCTGATCAGAAAGCTCTCCACCAGCACCCGGTAGCCGAATCCACTCTCCTCTTTTTCCGGCGGTTCTTCCCCCGTGTCGGCCGGCTGTTCGGCCCACAGGCTGGTCATATTCCAGCCGGAACTGTCCCTTTTGATATAAACAAAGGGCGAATCGATCAGAATCTTTTCGATATTGATGGTGCCACCAATAAGCTTCAACGGCCTGTATTCGGCATAAATCAACGGTGTCCGAAAAAGAGTATCATCGTCGCGAACGATCGTCACCTCCTGCAGAGCAACGCCGGTGAACAAATTCCCTCCGATTTGACCGATATCGAGCGTGGCTTCCATATTTTCGTTGATTTTTCCCTCGAGATACCCTGCCAGCCAGTTCCTGAAAGGCCCCGTCTGCACCGCGATAGCAAAGAGGGCGATGACGATCAAAACGATCAGAATCGCCGCGACCGGTATTTTTATTGCCCTGGACACAGCCATCAATTATCCCCACCGCTAAAAGGCATGACCCACTGAGAGAAAATATTCCGGACTTTTTTTCTCCGAATCGAGAGGATAGCCGATATCGAACCGGATCGGGCCGATCGGGGTGGCAAATCTCAGGCCGAACCCGGCCGCCTGCCCCAGATCGTCGAAGACATAATCGAACGAATCTGTCCAGGTGTTGCCCGCATCATAAAAGACAGCCCCGCCCATCGGACCGTAGATCGGATATCTGATCTCGGCCGATGTTTCTAAAATAGTGCGGCCTCCCCGCGGATGGCCGTCATCATCGACCGGACCGAGCTGGTAACGATCCCAGCCGCGAATCGAGGATGAACCACCCGAATAAAACCGGTCTTCTACCGGCACGAAATCATCCTCACCAATCGTCTCAATTGCCCCCACCTTGAACCTCATTGCCAGAATTATCCCCCACAGACTTTGATATTTCCTGAAATCGAAAAGCATCTTGGTATATTTGAAATCACTCGAGAAACCGATACCGGTGTAAATCAGTCGGAGCGCCGCGTTGTAACCGGATGAGGGATTGAAACGCGGCAGAGCATTATCGTAAAATAGGCCGAAATTGATCGCCGACTTGTTGTACAGGTCGATTTTGCTTCGAATCGTGTCGATATCGAATGCGATCGAGGCCGTATCGAGCGAGACCTGCTCGAAACCATAACCGATCGCACTCCTGAGATACCTGCTGAAATGGTGTTCAACCGTCAGACCGGCCCCGATCCGCCTTACCGAAAAGGCCGTTTCCTCCTGCTTTCTGAGATAAGGATTGAATATCAGAGAATTGTCGGTCGTGATAAACAGCGGCTGCGTCAGTTTAAGACTGACGCTGTATGGTTCCAGGTCCGAGTGCTTCAGGTCGAGATTGAGTCTTCGACCGCCGCCCAGGAAATCAAGCAGGCGTGAATCGGAAAAAACTCTGAACTTCTCCTCGTTGCCGTAGCCGAATCCGAACCTGGTACTCAAACGGGGCGCTTCCTCGATAAGAATTTCAACCATTACCGTGTCGCTTTCGGTCGTATCCAGAATCGCCTTGACAATGACCACATGACAGAGCCCCAGCCCGAATATGGTTTCCTGAGATTTTTCCAGAAGCCGCTGTTGGAATAAATCACCTTTTTTGAAGGCCACCCCTTTTTCGATCAATCGCCTCGAGACATACTCGTTACCTTTCAATTTGATTCCGCCGAAATGCGCCCGCGGGCCGGTCCGTATCGTCCAGTCGACCCCCACCCGCCGACGATCGACGGCCACTTCCAGATCATGACTGATATCGACATAGGGATACCCGGCGTTGACAAAGGCTCTGTTTATTATCCGCCGGTCATGATCTACCAGTTCATCCCGGAAGCGGATGCCCGTGATAATCCTGAAATCATCGTCGGCCTTTTCAAAAATCTCACCCGGTTTTGGTTCGCCCGGACCGGTATCGCCTTCGAATGCATAATCGACTCGACCGATATATACCGGCTCGTTTTCTTCAATATCTATGCCGATTTTTATCGAATTATTTTCGTCATCCCGCCTGATATCTCCGGCTTTAACATCCACATGCAGAAATCCCTGCCTTTGATAAAAGCGCCTGATGCGTCCCAGGTCATCTTCGAGTATGCTTTCGCTGAAATAAAATTGATCCTTGCCGAAAAGCCGCTGGATAAAGTTAACCGTATACATGGCCATAAGGTCTTGCAACCGGCTATCTGAAAACGTCTTATTGCCACGGATATTTATCTCCTCGACCCGGTATTCCTGAGAAAACCCGCCTCGACTTGCTAAAACGAATAAAACGATCAGGATATATTGACAATATTTGGTCATATGC
>Ga0272444_10006085_pt1 | contig 10364 bp, 8 predicted proteins | sample SSMForm13_FD_201033 | JGI IMG/M metagenome (GOLD analysis project Ga0272444, IMG submission 201033) | Marine sediment archaeal communities from Little Sippewissett salt marsh, Falmouth, MA, United States - SSM-Form-13 | ecosystem: Environmental > Aquatic > Marine > Wetlands > Sediment ...
ATATGACCACTGCACCCAGCAGGGGGCAGTCGACATGGCGAGGTCAGTCGCCAGAGTTGACCATGGTGACGGGGCATGGCGGCAGGCTCTTCAGGAACAGTCGCCCGTACTGCTTGGTCGCCACACGGTGATCGAGGATGACGACGATGCCGCGGTCGTCGCAGGTGCGGATGAGCCGGCCGATGCCCTGCTTGAACCTGAGCACCGCCTCGGGCACCTGGTAGTCGATGAACGGGCTGCCGCCGGCGGCACGGACCTCGTCCATTCGGGCCTCCACCAGCGGGCGGTCGGGCACCGCAAACGGGAGCTTGGTGATGATGACGTTCGACAGGCTTTCGCCCGGCACGTCGACGCCCTGCCAAAAGCTCTCAGTGCCCAGGAGGACGCTGGTGACGTCCTTGCGGAACCGGTCGAGCATGGCGCCGCGCGGCAGGCGGCCGCCCTGCCGGAACATGCGGATGCCCATCGCCTTGAGCGGTGCGGCAAGCTCCCGGGCCATCGCGTTGAGCATGCGGTAGCTGGTGAACAGGACGAACGCCTTGCCGCCGGTCTGGCGGATGTACTTGAGGATGGCCTCCCGTGCGCGCGGCACGTAGGCCGAGAGGTTGTTCGGGTCGCCGAGGCCCGTTTCGACGTAGACGGTCATCTGGCGCTGGAAGTCGAACGGGCTACCCACAAGCAGTTCGTCGGCGTCGACGATGCCCAGCCGCCCGGTGACATACTCGAAGGGCCGGTCCGACCCGACGGCCAGGGTGGCGCTGGTGAGAACGACCGAATCGGTCTGCATGAGAAGCTGCTGCCGCAGGAGCGAGCCGACGTGAATGGGGTTGGACCGCATGCTGAGCCGTCCGCCGGTCTCCGGCGGCCCGATCTCGACCCAGTAGACGGAGTGCTCGCGGGCCTGATCGACGAAGTCCTTGACCGCCTCGGCCAGCGCCAGGCAGCGGTCCATGTTGCCCGCGAGTTCCAGGCGGTCGTCGTCCTCGGTGCACTGCTTGAGCAATTGCCGCAGCCCGGCGTGCAGGCTCATCAGCGACGGGCTGAGAGGGTTGTCGACAAACGCGGGCTGGAGGATGCGGCCGTTGGGCCGGGCCTGCTCGGAGACGTAATCGCGGACGGCGTCGAAAAAAGCCTCGGCCGCCGACCGGGCCGATTGCACGAGTTGTGTCGTCTCCTCACTGTGAAAGCCCGCAGTGAATCCGCGGCCCGTTTGAGGGTTGAACAGGCCGTCCAGCAGGAACCTCACCTGGACATCGGCGACGCTGATACCAAAGGCCTCGCTGGCCACGCCCTCGACGTTGTGGGCCTCGTCGAGCACCAGGAGCGAGAACGGCGGGAGGAAATCATTGCCGCCCTGCCGAACCACCAGGTCGCTCAGCAGCAGCGAGTGGTTGACCACCAGGAGGTCGGCTTGCATCATCCGGCGCCGGACCCGCTGGTAGAAGCACTTGCGTTCGTGCGGACACTTGCGGCCCTTGCAGGCCCCCTGTTCACTGCAGACGCGCGACCAGAGTTGCATACTCGGCTGCGGCACGAGGTCCGACAGGGTGCCATCGCCGGTCCGGTATGACCACTCGATGATCCGCTTCAGCTCGGCCGTCTCATCGTCGGCCGCCAGGAGCGTCGCGGCCCGGCGGCTGATGTTCTCCAAGCGGCGCAGGCACAGGTAGTTGCGACGCCCCTTGACCAAGAGGGCCTTGAACTCGCCCGGCCACACCGATTGCAGGAACGGGATGTCCTTCTCCATCAACTGTTCCTGAAGGCTGATGGTGTAGGTGGAGACAACGGCCCGGCGTCCGTGCTCCGTGGCCTGGGCGAGGGCCGGCACCAGATAGGCGAAGCTCTTGCCGACGCCGGTGCCCGCCTCGACGACCAGGTGGCGGCCGGCTTGCTGGACCTTCTCGACGGCCTCGGCCATCCGAAGTTGGGGCTCGCGGACTTCGTAGCTGGGGAGCTTCCGCGCAGCCGGGCCGTCGGGACCAAGGAATTCGCGTGCGTTCATGGCATTGCCCATAGACAGGCGGCAGGCCGGAACGATCCGCCCGTGAATCTTGCCGCCCACAAGGAATCGCCGCGGTTACGGCGACCTGTCGTCCAGCCGCCCGGCAATCCAATCGGCGGCGAACCGGACGAAACTAACGCACGTGGCCTTGCAGCCGCGCGCGTTGTACGTGTCGAGCGAGTCTGCGGCACGCCAGTCCATACCGATGAGGTCCTGACACGCCAAGGAGTCGAACTCCCGGTGGAATGCGTCGACCAGCTCGGTCACGATCTCGTTGGCCCACAGCTTCTCCGCGACGTGGTCCGACAGGTTCTTCCTGAGCGCCACAAGGCCGAGGGCCATCGCCCCGCCGGTGACCGCGCCGCAGATGTGGCCCGTATGGCCCACGCCGCCACCCATGCCCGTGGCCAGGCCCGGCAGGCAGACACACTCGATGCCCATGGCCTCAGTCAGGGCCATGGCAACGCTTTCGCAGCAATTGTAGCCGTCGCAGAAAAGCTGTTCGGCACGGTCGGCCACCCGGCGACAATCGATCATCGGGACTCCCACACTACAGCACTATGCCTTGGTCTGTTCGATGCAGCCGTTGATGATTCCAAGCTGCTCCAGCAGCGCAGCCACGGTCTTCCCCTGGTCAACCGTCCCCGTTTCACCGCTAATGTTGACGTCCATGAAAGAACCATCCGGCAATCGCCCGGGTGACAGAACAGAGCATTATACGGCCGCGCGCCGCCCGAGGCAACCGCAACACAGCAGTCCGGCGAGGAGGAAGCACTGGCGGCTGGAACTGCGGGAGAGGGACAACAATGGGCGCGTCCTCGGCTCACCGCCACGGGCGGGACGCCTGAGCGCGAGGAACAAGACCGGCCATAATCGGTCCCGGTGCCGACCCGCAAGTTGCCTGTTTGGATATGCCCGCCTTGACGGCCCTACTTCTTCTTCTTGAAGATCTCGTCGAGCATCTTGTCGAAGCGGTGATCGATCCTGGCCAGGACGCGCCTGGAACGTTTCTGGAGAGCCTGCGGGACGTCGGCACCATATTGGCGGCACAGGCCGAGCACTCGGTCGATGTAGGGTCTGAGCTTGCCCGGGGGCGTTTTTCCGGTGCCGCCGCAGACACCGCACCGTCCGGTACCGAACCGGCCAGCCCCGTTGCAGAACGAGCAGTAGATGTTTTCCTCGAGTTCGTTGAGCCGCCGGCCCAGTTGCTCACGCTCCTGAAACGGCATGGGCGCCTGGTCAGCCTGGCCCTGAGCGTCACCGGCCTCGCCGACGCCCGAGCCCCACCTCAGGGTGCCGCGCTCGTCGAAGCCGACGTGCCGGAAGCGCCCCTTGTTGGCCCGCGCAATCTGCGGGAGGACCAGGGTGTCCCGGCACATGAACTCGATCACGTCGACAGGAACTTTGCTCTCGGGGTTGAGCTGGCGGACATGCCCTGCGACCCCCGGGTTGAGGTCATTGGCACTCAGCAGGACAATCCTGTCAGGCTGCTGGTCAAACGCCCGCCGCAGGGCATCGTTCGGATCGCTGCCGCCCGCGGGGGTGACACCGTTGATGAATTCACAGACGGCGCGGCAGTTCTGCTCGGTGGCCGGGACCATCCGCCGGGACGGCATCTCCACCGGGGGCCCCTCGGAGTAGAACACGACGTAGACGTGCCGATCGTCGCCCAGGGTCCCGATGCACCGCGTCAGGTGTTCCTTGACACGCATCAGGCTGCCGGTCATCGACGCCGAGCGGTCGATGACGAAGGCGATCCGCTTGGCACCGCCCAGCGGAAGACCGAAGAACGCCACGCGCCTGTCAGGCTGGGCCACGCGCACCGGCAGGCGGGAGTCTTCGTCGAAGCCGTAAAGGTCGCAGCGGACCACCGGAGGGCATTGCCGCAGCACGTCCTCGAGCTTGCCGGACAGGCTGGTCCTGAGGGCCTGGACCTCGGCCCGGTCGGCATCGGCCGTTCCAGCAACGCCCAGGAACTCGTCAAGGCGGTCGCAGCACTCCTTCCACAACAGGGCCTTGAAGTAACTCCCGCGAACGGTCTCGGCCATCTTGTCGAGGGCCTTCGCCAGGGCCAGACATGCGGCCTTGCTCTGCCGCGTCCGGGTGTAGTTGCGCAGGGCGTCCATCAGCTCGAAGGCCAGGCTGTCGCCCGAGGCTACCAAGTGCGTCCGTGCGCCGGCCTGATCGCCGTCCCTGACAAGCCTCAGGGCGGCCAGCGCCAGGCGTGCCTGAACGTGATCGCCAGGGGTTCTGATGACCGCGTCGAACTGCTTGCGGACCTCGTCGAGGTTGCGGAAGAACTCCAGCCCGCGGACAGCATCCTTGTGATCCGCAGGCAGCGTGACCTCGAACTTCGCGGTGGTCCCCTTGACACGGTCCAACAGGTTGGTGGCCGGGCCAAGCTCGCCGGCGCAGATCATCATCTCGGCCAGCCGAATCATGTCCACGGCGTAAACGCCGCCCACCCAGTCTGCGGCGGCCCCGACATCGACGATCCGCCCGCCGACGACGGCCATGCGATCGAGGCACCCGCGCGCCGGCCGCATCCTCAAGGTCTTCTGCATCCGCAAGGCATCATAGACCAGCCGTTGATGACGCGGAGACGCCCCGGCCAGTTTCACCACCTGGTCGAGCGCGTACGCGCGGAACACGTCGGGATCGGCGTCCTCGAGAACCCGGGCATAGATCCGCTTAGCCACGTCGCCGTCGTCCGCGAGAGTCTCAGTGGCCTGCGCCGCCATCACGTCGGCGCCGAAGGCTTCATCAAACATCTTGCGGGCCTTCTCGGGCACCGGCTCATCGGCCGGCACCGGCGCGACGGGATCCATCGCGCCGGCCGCGGCGGCGCACGCAAAAAGCAGAGAGAAAGAGATCAGAACGCGACGCATCAGGCCCCCTGACGTGACGTGACAAGGACAAATCCACCCCATGTTAGACATATCATACCGCGGTCCGTTTCCTCAGAAAAGCGGTTTTCGACATCGCGAGGTCCATTTGTTACACTTCGGCCGATCGCCCTTACCCTGATTGACCGCTGCACCGGCTCCCGAAAGCGGGAAGGTGGCCTCATGGAAATGGGACCACCTTCCGGGAATCTGTCGTCTGATCCGTCAGAGGCGCTTCGTAATCGTTGTTCGGCAGGGCCGCCCCCACTGGGACGTGTTCAACTCATGGCCTCTCACCACCTGAACGGGAGAAGAAGCTCGTGACCCATACTATCGCCCTGCTCACTTCATCTGCTCGAACATCTTCTTGATCATCTCCTGCGAGCGTTTCAGTTGGTCTTTCATCTGGTTCAGCGTCTGCATCTGGCCAGCGGCGAGGATCGGTGCGAGTTCGTCCAGGGCGGCCACCATCTCCGTCGGGCCACGCAAGACATCCTGGAGCAGGGCGTCGCGCTCGGGCTTCAGCGCCTGCTGAATCTCCTCGTCGGTGAGTCGGCCGGTCTCCTTCATCTCGCGGGCCTTCTGCTGCAACGCCTCGACCTTCCTCTGCGGCTCGGCCATCATACCGAGCATGATGCCGCACATCGTTTCCCGCACCGGGTTCGCCTGCTCGCGCTGGGCTTCCGTCAGCTTGAGGGCGTCGAGCATCTTGTTGACACTCGTCTCGGCCATCATGGCCATGGCCTGTGCCATCCGGGCCTTGTCCTGCGCGGTGCGCTTCGCGGCCCGCTCTTCGTCGCTCAGCGGCTCCTCGTCCGCTGTCGCCTCCAGCGCCTCGGCCTCCGATACCGTGTCACCTGTGCCGGCCGACGCGACCTCGGACACAGCGTCCACGCTGGCAGTGGTCGTTTCCGTCGCTTCAAGCGCGGCAGACGCAGGCTCTGATACATGGCCGACGGTCATGGCGTCCGGCGCATCGCCGCCGGCCGCAGGAGTCACATCGGCCGCGGCCGTCTCCGTGGCTTCCGCGACCGTCGCCGGCTGCTTCACCACCGGCTCAGGCGTCCGCCCGGCCAGCCATATGAGGGCGATGCCCTCACCGACCGCCACCAACGCCGCCACCACCGCAACTGCCGTCATGATCCGCAAACGTGTTTCCATATTGCGTCCCCCGCTTCAGCCTGACGCAAGACGTATGTCGCACATGGAACCAGTGCACTCAAGGCGCGGTGTCTCTGCACAAGCAGACCCCATGGGATACCCGCCGCCGCGGCTACTCGCCCTGCTCCGCCGCGTCCGCCCTGCCCTGCTTCTTGGCGGCGCCGCCCCCGAGCTTAGCCACGCGCTGGAGCGCGGCATTGATGTCCATGCCGGTCAGGGCCTCGACCACCTCCGGCATCTGGGCCAGGACGTTGGTGACGTCCTTGGTGATGCGGCTGGCGCCTGCGCCCTGGCTGTCGCCGCCGGTCGAGACGACGACGATTTTCTCGGTCTTGGCCAGCGGCTCGGCCACCGCGCGGGCCAGTTCCGGCGCGTGCTCGAAGAAGATCTGCATGACGGCAGCCTCGTTGTACATCTTCCAGGCGTCGGCCTTTTTCTCCATGGCCTCGGCGGTGGACTGGCCTTGGGCGAGGATGACGTCGGCCTCGGCCAGGCCGCGAGCCTTGTTGGCATCGGCCTGCCCCTTGCCGAGTTGGCGGTCGGCCTCTGCCCGGCCCATGGCCTCGGTCTCCACCTTGAACTTCTCGGCATTGGCCAAGGTCTCGATGCGGTACCGTTCGGCGTCGGCCGGGCGGCTGACCGTCGCTTCGAGTTCCTTCTGCTTGCGGGTGATTTCCTTCTCCTGCACGTCGATCATCCGTTCCTTCTCGACGCTGATGACCTGAATCTCTTCGGCCTTGACCTGCTGCATCGTCTTGTTCTTCTGGAGATCGTAGGCGAGGTCGCTCGCGGCCTTCTTGAGGTTGACGGCCGCCTGGTACTCCGCGCGCTTCGACTCGTAGTCGCGCTGGCTCAGGGCGATCTCGGTGTCGGCCGAGAACTTGGCTTCCTGCCCCGCCTGGTTGGCCTGGGCGCTCTTGATGACCGCGTCGCGGTCGGCCTCGGCCTGGGCGATGATGGCGTCGCGCTTGACCTGAGCGGTGCGCGGCTTGCCCAGGGCATCCAGGTAGCCTTGGTTGTCGCGGATGTCGCGGAGCGTGAAGCTGATGATCGTGAGGCCCATGTTGGCCATGTCGGCCGTCGCCACCTCCTGCACCCGCTGGGCGAAGGCGTCGCGGTTCTTGTAAATCTCCTCGACCGTCAGCATACCGAGGATAGCACGGAGATGGCCTTCGAGCGTCTGGTGGGCGATCTCGGCGATGCGGCCGCGATCCATCGACAAAAACTGCTCGGAGGCCGTCGCGATCGACACATCGTCGCCCTTGACCTTGATCTGGGCCACGCCATCCACGATGACCGGCACGCCCGTCACCGTGTAGACCTCCGGCGTCTTGACGTCGATGGTCATCAGCTCCAGGCTCAGGATGTCGTACTTCTCGATGATCGGCCAGACGAAGGTTCCGCCGCCCTTGACGATCCGGAACCCCATGTCGCCGTGCCGCTTTCCCGAGATGATCAGCACCTGGTTGGGCCCGACCTTCACGTAGCGCTTGGCATAGAGCCCGAGGATAATGAAGAGCGCAAACAGCAGCCCCACGACCACGACGGCGGCCCATGCTTCAGGTGAGAATGCCAGGATTGCCGGATTCATCTGTCGTCTCCTTTGCCTTGAAGTCCGGAGGAGCCTGCCTGCCGCCTTCTGCACCACGCCGGGCTATTCGGCGGGCTCGACGTACGCCGTATGACCTACCCACTTGACGATCTTGACGGCCGAATGGCTCGGCAGAACGCTGCCACTGGTGCTCCTGGCCCGGGCGGTGAACCGCGACCCGCGGGCCACGTAGGCGATTTCGCCGACGCCGTCGGGCGGAATCGGGGTCGTCGCCTCCGCCTCGATCCCGACGGTCTCGGCCAGACTCGGGCTGCTCGAGCCCTGCACCTTGCGGATGAACGTGTAGAAAAACAGGAACGTCACCAGGCCCATGGCCACGCCGGAGCCCGCGCTCGGCAGCAGCGACATGGCCTCCCAGCCAAGCAACTTGGTGAAGATGATGCCGGTTCCGCCGAAGGTGATCAGCGTGATGGCCACCACGGGCGGGCTGAACGGGCTGACGTTCGGCCCGTGCACGCTCCCGCCGGGCACGTGGCCGTCGACGTCCGCGGCGTCCACGTCGATGCCGCCGACCACGTCATGTCCGCCGCCCAGGTCGATCTCGCCGCCGCCGTCGATGTCGACGCCGATGTCCACGTCCGCATCATGGCCGAAGTCAAGGTCGCCGACCGCGCTGAAGATGCCGGCAATGACGGCGTAGCCCAGCCCCAGAAGGAAACAGACCAGGTAGGCCAACGAAAGCCAGAACGCCGCAAGGATTACCATCGCCCCACCTCCTGCTGACTCAGTGCGGCACGACCACCCGACGGAAAGGTTGCGACAAGGCGCCGACCGGCCCGCCAGAATCACCGGATGTGCGTGCGTCAATGTAGAGCCCCGGCGTGTGCCGGTCAACCCTATTCTGACCGTCGCCCGTCCGCGCTGAGCACGCCGCCCGGCTCCCCTCTCAGACAGTAACGCCCGAGGCCCGCCTTCACTTTCCGGCTGGCACGTGTTTTCCCAGAATGGCACCTGTGACGTGGAAGGGATGCGGCCCCGATGGGGGCACAGTGCCCCGGACCCGGCCAGGCCCCAGGGCAGCCCAACCGGCTAAAACTCGATACCCGGTTGGGCCTCGACACCGCGGTCCCCCGGATGCCTGATGCACCGCATCTCCGTGACCAGGTCGGCCCGCTCAACGGCCCAGGCGGGTGCTCCGCGGCCCGTCATGACAAGGTGCTCGTGCGGGGGACGGAGGTCAACGAGGTCCCGCACCTGGCGATCGGTGACCAGCCCGGCGGCAAGGGCCGGGAAGATCTCGTCGAGAATAACAATGTCGAATCGGCCTCCGGTGATTTTTTTTCGAGCGATTTCCAGGCCATGCTGAGCGGCAGCGACGGCCTCCGCCGGCGGCGAGCCGCCAAGAACGAACCCCGTGCCCAGCCGAAGTATCTCCATGTCGGGCACAGACATGCGCGCCAATGCCCGGTGCTCGCCCGTTTCCTGCTGCTTGACAAACTGCAGCATTGAGGTCCGCAGGCCGTTCCCCAGGGCCCTGAAAGCCATTCCCAGGGCGATTGAGGTCTTGCCTTTTCCCTCTCCACTAAATATGATAACCAACCCGTGTAATGGATTCATCGGCCGGTCTCCCCCCGTGGCCGCCGCTCTGCAGAGGGCACTCGGGGGCCTCCCGGTGGTCATTATACACACATTGGACGTGCAGAATCAACGAGGTTGACCTCTTGACGCGAGACAGAGATGCGAACAGCATGAGAACATGGCTTCGCACGTTGTGCGGGCGCCCGGCGCAGATGGGGCCTGCAGCTCGTCTGTGGGACTTGTGCAAGATATGCCGATCGACATCATTTCCGAGATTGCCGCGCAGTTAGGCCTCCGCCAGGAACAGGTTCGCGGGGCCCTCGAGTTACTGGACGAGGGATACGCGTTCGCCTTCATGACGCACTACCGGAAGGAGGCCGTCGGCAGAGTCAACGAGGAAACTCTCCAGGCGATCCTGGAGCACCGCGAGAAGCTGTCCGAACTCGAGAACCGCAAGCTGGCCGTGATCCACAGTATCCGGGAACTGGACCGGCTGACGCCGGAACTCGAGGCAACGATCCAGGCGACCAACCAGGCCCACCTGGTCGAGGATCTCTACCTGGCGTTCCGGCCGCTGAGGAATACGGCGGCGGCCAAGGCGGTGGAGCGCGGTTTGGGGCCGCTGGCCGACGACATTGTTCATGCCGAGAGGGCGATGACGCTTGATGAACTCGCGGCGAATCACATCCGCCACGAGCGCGACGTACACACCACTGAGGACGCCCTGACCGGCGCCGCCAACATCCTGGCCGAACGCTTTGCCGTCAACCCACGAATCAGGCAGCGGGTGCGCGATCTGATGTGGTCCCAGGGTGTGCTTCGGTGCGCCAAGGGAACGCTGCCCGACAACCAGCTCAAGGAATTCCGCGACTACTTCACGTTCTCCGAGCCAGTCAAGAACTTGCCGCCGCATCGAGTCCTGGCCGTGAACCGCGGAGAGCGCAAGAAAGCTCTCAAGATCATTGTCGAGTTGCCCCAGGACGCGCTGCTTGCCCAGTGTCGCGACCTGGTCATCCCCACGGGACACCGGTTTGAGACATTCCTGGACCACTGCCTGACCGACTGTCTGCGGCGCCTGGTGGTCCCCGCGATCGGCCGAGAGGTCCGTCGCGAACTGACCCAACGGGCCGAAGACCACGCCATGGAGGTGTTCGCCAGCAACGTCCGGGGCATCCTGATGACACCG
>Ga0272444_10006086_pt1 | contig 10362 bp, 11 predicted proteins | sample SSMForm13_FD_201033 | JGI IMG/M metagenome (GOLD analysis project Ga0272444, IMG submission 201033) | Marine sediment archaeal communities from Little Sippewissett salt marsh, Falmouth, MA, United States - SSM-Form-13 | ecosystem: Environmental > Aquatic > Marine > Wetlands > Sediment ...
GTGCCGGCCTCTCCGCCGGAGCCGATCCGTTTTGACTGTAGATCGGGCGAAGCGGGTTACCGGCAAGGATGTGCTTGATATCCGAGACCAGCAGTTCCTGATGCTGCTGTTCGTGATGTGTGCCCAGAACGGTCAGCTTCTCCAACTCAGCGATTCCGTTCTCGTCGATACTCCTGATCAACTCCAGCATGCGCCGGTCTATCTCCCGGCGATAAGCGTAAACCTGACTGACCAGCGGGCGGCTCAACGTACCCCGGTGATCGCGCTGAACGCGGTTCCCGAAGCTCTCGTAATAGGAATTGAAAACGAAATAGTATTCGGGGTGATACCGCTGATATGCTTTCTGAAGCTGCTCGAGAATGACCTGCTCGAAAAACCAGGTAGTGTGACCAAGATGCCACTTCGGCGGGCTGACGTCTTCGATACTCTGGATAACGTAATCTTCAGTTTCAAGCGGGCGGCAGATTTCTTCCGTCTGTTGACGGACGGTAGTGTACTGATTGGCCAGTTCCTGTCTGTTCATGATATTATCCCTGCTTCAGGGCTGCAGATTCTCGTCGGGCTGTCAAATGTGGAGGAGTGCGATCCACGAACGCAACCTTCCTTCGAGGTATAACGTTCGCGGGGGCGGATGGTTTCCGTTTTTATCGGACTTGGGGCCTTACGGCCGTACGATGTGATACGGCGGCTGGAAGGAAAACGTGAACTGCAGTACCGCCGAGATTGATGCCGATTGATTTACCAGATGCCGAGCTGATCTTTGGCCAGGTCGGAAGCCATCTCTTTGGGGTCCCAGGGCGGGTCCCAGACCAGCACGATCTCGACTTTGGTGATGCCCTCGACCTTCTCGACCGACTGATGGGCCATGCCCAACAGCATCTCCCCATACGGGCAGGCAGGTGTGGTGAGCGTCATCTTAACTTTGACCTCGCCCTTCTCGTTGACTTCGGCGTCGTACACCAGGCCCAGGTCCACAATACCTATCCGGATCTCCGGGTCCTGGACGGGGCGAAGCGCCTCCATCACGGCGTCTTTGATTTTGGCGGTGTCTATATCGGCCATCCTCATACTCCGTCTTCCGTAGTTGCTGCCCCGGCGGTATCGGCCCCGCCTTCCTTGTACTTCTTCACGCCTTCGACCAGCGTAACCCAGGCCAGCAGGGCGCATTTGATCCGGACCGGAAACTGCCGTACCCCCTGAAGCGCGCTCAGGTCCTCGAACTCGGGATCGTCCGGAATCTCGACTTCTTCGCCCTTGAGCATCTTCTTGACAATCTCCGCGATTCTGAGGACCTGGTCGAACGACTTCCCCTTGACCGTTTCCGCCAGCATGGAACCGGAGGCGACCGAAATGGCACAACCTTTGCAGTTCACGTGGACATCGGTCAGGATATCCTTGTCCGCGGAGAAATCCACCTGGATCTCGTCGCCGCACGACGGGTTCATGCCTTCGGAGGAGGCGTCCGTCTTCTCCAGCGGCGTCTTTCCGCGGGGCGAGCGGAAGTGATCCATAATTATTTCACGATACATGTCGTCCAGAGAAGTGCTCATACGCCGAAATATTTCCTCATTTCCACCAACGCATCAATCAGCGCGTCCACATCGGAACGGTCGTTGTAAATATAGAAAGAAGCCCGGGCGGTGGCAACCTTTCCCATCGCCCTCATCAGCGGCTGGGCACAGTGATGTCCGGCGCGGATGGCGATTCCCCGCGAATCCAGGAAAGTGCTGATATCGTGGGGGTGAATGTTAGGATCGGTAAAAGAGATCGCTCCGCCCCGCTGCTCCACTTCCTGAGGGCCCTGGATCTCGAGGCCGTCGAGCGAGTTCAACCGCTCGATAGCATAGCCGGTTATCTCTATCTCATGTTTCCTGGCGTTGGCCATACCGATCCGTTCGAGGTAGGTCAGGGCGGCGTCGAAAGTAACCACATCCGCTATGTTGGGCGTGCCCGCCTCGAATTTGTGCGGCAGTTCGGCAAAGGTAACCTCGTCGAAACTTACCTTGCTGATCATCTCGCCGCCGAATTTGTAGGGCGGCATGGCCTCCAGCAGTTCGCGCCGGCCATAGAGAAGCCCCAGGCCGGTCGGGCCGAGCATCTTGTGCGCGGAAAAGGCGTAGAAATCCACCCCGAGGTCACGCACATTCAGCGGCATATGCGGCGCCGCCTGGGCGCCATCTCCCACGACCACGGCCCCGTGCTTGTGGGCCAGTTGGGCGATCTCCTGGATCGGGTTGATCGTCCCCAGGACGTTGGACATGTGGGTTACCGCCACCAGCTTCGTACGCGATGAGATAATCGAGTCGATATCGCTCAGATCGAGATGACCGCAGACCGTTATGGGCAGCTTCCTGATAACAGCTTTCTTGCGCTGGGCCAGCATAAACCACGGGACGAAATTGGCGTGGTGTTCCATTTCGGTGACAACGATTTCATCACCTTCGCCGATGTTCATCTCACCCCAGGTGCCGGCTATCAGATTGATCGCCTCTGTAGTGCCGGAGGTGAAAATGATCTCCTCGGGCTGAACGCCACCGATGAAGTCCGCCACGTGCCGGCGCGATTTCTCATAAGCCACCGTGGCCCGCTCCGCGAGCGTGTGCAGGCCCCGGTGTATGTTCGAGTGCATGCGACGATAATACTGCGACAGGGCGTGGACCACTTCGCGGGGTTTTTGCGAAGAGGCCGCGCTGTCGAGATAGACCAGCCGATGGCCGTTGACCTTCTCCTCGAGAATCGGAAAATCGGCTTTAATCAGGTCGACGTTTAGTGAGCCGGTCAGGCGACCGGTCGCCGCCGCAGTATTTCTTGTTTCGGTTGCCATAGCGTGCTGCCCTAATCTTCCAGAAGTACGAAGATGTCCTCACCTTCGATTTTGAGCTCAAGGGTGTCCAGCGGTACGATGGCCGGCGGGGCCAGGACCTCGCCGGTCTCCGGATCGAACCGGGCCCCGTGACGTTTACACAGAAGTTCACCGTTGCGAATCCGGCCGTCGCTTATCGGCGCCGAATCGTGCGTGCACTCGTCGACCAGGGCAAAGAAACCCTTTTCGGTGTGAGCTACCACGATCTTTTCGTCAGCGATTTCGAACCCTTTCATGCGACCGACCGGGATTTCACCGGTCGTGGCGACTTTTACGAACTCCGACATGACTATACGTTCTCCAGACGGGTATCCACAAAACGACTGATTCTCTCACGCATATCGGCCGGCACCCGGTTCAGAGTGGGGGTAACGAACCCCAGCACGATCATGCGCTGGGCGACTTCAAGGCTGATCCCCCGGCACATCAGGTAGAACAGTTCGATCGGATCGATCGGCCCCACCGTGGCACCGTGAGAACAACTCACATCTTCGTTCAGGATTTCCAACTCCGGGATCGTCTCAGCCTTGGTCCCGGAGGAGAGCAGCAGATTGCGGTTCTCCTGATACGCCTCGCAGGTCTGGGCGTGCTCGTCGATCCGGATCAATCCCGTATAGGCCGAAATCGCCTTGTCCCTCAGTACCACCTTGATGTCAATATTGGAATGAGTCTGGCCGCTGGCGTGATGGTGCAGGGTGTGGTTGTCGAAATGCTGGCGGCCGGTACCGAACAGCATCCCGTACATGTTGCTCTCCGACCCCGGGCCGGCCATGATGACACCAAAGTTCTGTTTTGACAGCGCCCCGCCGAAAGCCAGCGGCACCGTCAGCATCGTGGCGCCCGAGGCGATCTTAGCCCGGTGCGTCAGGTAGGAATTGGTAACCGGTTCGTGCCGCTGGAGGGAGACATATCGGGTCCGGCTGTCCTCCAGGCCGTAGATCTCGACCACGCCGTTGCTGTAGGCCGGATCGGCGCCTTTCTCCGAGGAACCCCCGCCGTATTCATCGATAAGCGTCACCTCGGAGTTCTTGCCCACGACCACCAGGAGCCGGGGGAACTGGGCCGAGCCGGAACCGGCGGCCTCGCGCAGAAGATGTAACGGCTGCTCGATTACAGTGTTGTCCGGGACATAGACGAAGATACCGTCATTCCACAGAGCGCCGTTCATGGCTTCGAATTTGCCCGTTTCACTTCCAACCAGACCGTAGAGGTAAGGTTCCACCAGGTCCAGATGGGATTCAACTGCGTCCGACAGGGCCTTAATAACAACGCCCTGCTCGCTGAGTTTGTCGACGCCTAGCGCCTTGATCTCGCGCCCGGTGAAGTCCGTTACCAGGCCGGAAAGGTGATTTTCAGCCAGGTGTTTCTGTTCTTCCTCTATCAAAGCCTTGAACTTGCTGGCAGATGCAGCCTGATCGGCCGTCTGGCCCACCATGAACTTGGCCGGGTCGGTATAACGCCAGAGGTGCAAACCGCGCGGGGGGAGAGGCGTGTCGTTGAATTTTTGACGTAACGTCCGGCGATGGTTCTGGAGCCAGGTGGGGCCCCGCTGAAGTTCCGGCGCTAGGTCCGGTATGGTATAATCTGAGTTGAGTTGTGCCATGCTATTAACCTATTGAACCTTCCATTTCAAGCTCGATAAGCCGATTCAGCTCGACCGCATATTCCAGCGGGAGCTCCTTTGTGAACGGCTCCATGAAGCCGTTGACGATCAGCAGCCGGGCTTCGTCTTCGGTCAGCCCACGGCTGGTCAGGTAGAACAACTGCTCCTCGGCCACTTTAGACACCCGGGCCTCGTGCTCCACCCGGACCTTCTCGCTGTCGATTTCCATGGTCGGGTAAGTATCGCTGCGGGCCTCATCGCCGATCAAAAGAGCGTCGCATTCTACCGACACCTTGGAACCCACGGCCTGCTTGTGTACCTTGGCCAGGCCGCGATAGGAAGCCCGCCCGTTGTCTTTCGAGATCGACTTCGAAGTAATGCGCGACGAAGTATTCGGCGCCGCATGTATGACTTTGGCCCCGGCATCCTGGTGCTGGTCTATACCGGCGAAAGCCACCGACAGGATCTCACCTCGGGCGCCTTCGCCCAGAAGCTGAACGCACGGGTATTTCATGGTCAGGCGCGAACCGAGATTGCCGTCAACCCATTCCACGGTGGCGTTTTTGTAAGCGTTGGCCCGCTTGGTTACCAGGTTGAAAATATTGCGCGACCAGTTCTGGATAGTCGTATACCGGATCGAAGCGCCTTCGAGCGCGATCACTTCCACGACCGCCGAATGCAGGGAGTCGGTCGAATAAACCGGGGCGGTGCAACCTTCAATGTAGTGCACCCGGGCACCCTTGTCGGCGATAATAAGGGTCCGCTCGAACTGCCCCATGTTTTCGGCATTGATCCGGAAATAGGCCTGGAGCGGAATTTTAACGTCCACACCCGGCGGCACATAAATGAAAGAACCGCCCGACCAGACCGCCGTGTTCAGGGCGGCAAACTTGTTATCGGTAGCCGGAATCACCGAGCCGAAGTACTTCTTGACGATCTCCTCCCGCTCTCTCAGGCCGGAGTCCATGTCCAGAAAGACAATGCCCTGGGCCTTAAGGTCTTCCTTCATCGAGTGATAGACGACCTCGGACTCATACTGAGCCGATACGCCGCCCAGGAATTCCTTTTCGGCTTCGGGGATACCCAGTTTGTCGAAAGTCTTCTTGATATACTCGGGTACATCGTCCCAGCTCTTCTGCTGGTTTTCGATCGGCTTCATGAAGTAATAGATGTTCTTGAAGTCGATCTCGCCGAGCAGTTTGGTGTTGCCCCAGCGCGGCATCGGTTTCGACAGGAATGTATCCAGCGCCTGGTGGCGGATGTCGGCCATCCACCGAGGCTCCTTTTTCATCTGTGAGATCATCTCGACAACTTCGTGATCGAGCCCCCTGGCCCCCTTGTGGAAATAGTCCACCGGGTCTGAAAAGCCGTACTTGGTGGCGTAATCCTGGTTGAGTGTCGAGAGGTCCTTTTTCTGTCTTTCTACGGCGTCAGACATTGTTATACTCCCGCTTTAAGACCGAGTTCATTCTCGACCCATTCGTAGCCCTGATCCTCCAGTTTGAGGGCCAGGTCGGGCCCACCGGACTTGACGAGGCGGCCGTTCATCATGACGTGTACGAAATCAGGCTTGACGTAGTTCAGCAGCCGCTGGTAGTGTGTTACCAACAATACCCCGGTGCCGTCGTTGTGATAACGGTTGATGCCTTCGCTGACGGTCTTCAGGGCGTCGATATCAAGGCCGGAATCGGTCTCGTCGAGGATCGCCATCGTAGGCTTCAGCATAGCCATCTGGAGAATTTCGATACGCTTCTTTTCCCCGCCGGAGAAACCGTCGTTCAAATACCGGGTGGCAAACGATTGATCAACGCCCAGCGTCGCCATCTCTTGCTTGAAAAGCTTGCGGAAATCCGTCATGTCGGCGTCCTTGCCCCGATGAGCCTGAAGCGCCGTCCGCATGAAGCTCGCTACCGTTACCCCCGGTATGGCGACAGGGTACTGGAAAGCCAGGAACAGCCCGGCCCGCGATCTTTCGTCCGATGACATGTCCAGAATGCTCTTCCCGTTGAGAAAGGCTTCACCTTTGGTGATTTCGTAGGACGGGTGTCCCATGAGTCCGTTCGAAAGGGAAGATTTCCCGGAACCGTTCGGTCCCATAATAGCGTGTATTTCGCCGCGGCCGATCCTGAGGGAAACCCCCTTGACAACTTCTTTGCCCTCGACCGTGATATGAATATCCTTGATTTCCAACAGGCCCTTGTGTTCAGACATTTCTATTCAATCCTTCTTGAGATTGCGTTATTTCACTGATTCTTCGTTTATCTTATCCGTAATAGTCTGTGTTTCTTTCGCGGGTGCTCCGTGTAAAATCGTAACTTCGTTGCCTACCCGTCGGACAAACCCCCGGGTGTGGCCCAGCACGAGATCCTCGAGCGAAGTATCCGCGAGAAACTCCCGGACGTAACCGGCCAGACCACCCAGAATATCGTGTACCGAGCAATTCTGGTGATGCACACATTGATCCAGTTGTCCGGCGAAACGTTCGCAGTGGTCGGGGTCTATCAGCGGCCCGCCCAGTGCCTGCAAAACGTCGCAAAGACTGATGTCGCGCGGCTCACGGGCCAGCGAAAAACCGCCGCCGCAGCCACGGACCGCCGTTACCAGGCCAGCCTTGCGAAGCATGGAGAGGAGCTTCGATACATACGGTACCGACAGACCTTCCACGCTCGCAATCTGCGAGATAGACATCTGCCGGCCTTCGCCGTTGCGGGCCAGGGTCAGCATGCATCTCAGGCCGTATTCCTCTACTGCGGTGATTCTCATGACATTAGCTCTATTTCTTCGTTTCACGGTGGCCTTTTTGCGCCAGCCGTGGCTGAGATACTACAAAATCTTTACAAATTTGTAAAGTATATTCAGTAAGAAATAACAGATAAATTTCCCCTCTGTTCCTCATTTTGTTGTCTTTTTGAAGGATCCGTGGACTGACGGGGCAATAGTCTGTATATCAGGGCGTTGTAAAGAGCGGGGCCGACCGCGCGAAACCGGCCGTTCAATCTTAACAAAAAGGTGCATCTACATACCGTTGAAAGGCTTGATTGAGAGCTCGAAGTCGACCGGCCGACCTTGCCTCTCCAGGGCGTTTGACTCGGTGTTTCATGACGGCTAAACTTCTCTTGACTGTTGCCATTAACTCCTGTATTATCAGCCAATTAGGTCGCTCAAACAGAGAGGATTAGGGATTGGTCTACGGTGTGATCCTGGCTGGTGGCCGGGGCGAACGGTTCTGGCCTTTGTCTCGTATAGATAAGCCCAAGCAATTTCTCAAGTTAACCTCCGACAAAACTATGCTCGAGGAGACGATTCTTCGCATTGAACCGTTCATCCCCATGCAAAATGTCAGAGTAGTCTCCGGTGAATCGATGTCCGAGCACATCATCACGTCGGCCGACTATATTAAACCGGAACAGGTGCTCCGCGAACCGAGACCGCGCAACACCTGTCTCGCTGTCGGACTGGCGGCGGTGCATCTGGCCAAAGAGGATCCCCATGCAGTGATGGTGGTGCTGTCGGCCGATCATCTGGTGCGACCGGCGGCGCGGCTGCTGCAAATCATCGAAGATGGTTGTGCCATTGCATCGGTCGAGGACAAGCTGATAACTATCGGCATTGCCCCCACCCGTCCCGAAACAGGTTACGGCTACATCAAGCTGGGTGAACCGTTTTCGACCGAGCGCAAGAGCCAGGTATTCCAGGTGGGTGCCTTCGCCGAGAAGCCCAAAGCGGTCGTCGCCCAGGAATATTACTACAGCCGCAAATACCTCTGGAACAGCGGCATGTTTGTCTGGTCCGCCAAGGCCATTCTTCGGGCCATCAAGGAGTGTCAGCCCGAAATGTCCGGTCTGCTCAAGAATTACTCGGAGTCGATAGGCAGCGGCCGGGAAGCGGCCGCGAGGGAAGAGCTGTACGAAAAAGCGATCTCAATCTCCATTGACTACGCCGTCCTCGAGAAGACTCGCGATGTTCTCGCGATAAAAGCCGATATCGTCTGGGATGATGTGGGAAGCTGGGGAGCCCTTGAGCGGTATAAAGAGTTGGACTCGGATAACAACGTAATCATAGGCGACTGCGTGACCCTGGATACTTTTGAGACGACGGTTTACAACGACGACAACGGTATTGTCGCCACGCTGGGCGTGTCTGACCTGGTGGTGGTGTGCTCGCAGGGAATCACTTTTGTGGCTCACAAGGCAAAGTTGGGCCAGATAAAGGAGCTTCTGGCCAGAATTGACACGGATGACAAGTACAAGAAATATCTGTAAACAAGCCGCGCCCTGGCTGCTGCTGCTAAGCCTTGTGGTTAGCTGCGCGCAGCCGCCCCCGGGGATAGAGCCGCCTCGTCCGGAGGAGCCGGCGCCGCCGGCTGACAGCCGGGGGTTCGACCCGCTCGAGTTGCCGGCCGATCGGGAAGTTATCCCGGCCCGATACCCCCGCGCCGGAGCTATTATCGGACGCCAGACGCTGGTGACTGCCGAAACGGGCGAGATGCAGGACGATTCCACCCTGGCTGTCCTGGAGAATTTCACGCGCGAAGTGGACACGCTCAATCATCAGGCTTTCCGCGTCCAGATATTTACCAGCAAGCTCTACCAGGAAGCGCGGGCGACCGAGCGGGTGGCCGAAGAGGTTTTTGATCAGCCGGTGTACGTCGATTACCAGGTACCCAATTTCAAAGTGAGGGTCGGGGACTTCTCGAATCGCGACGACGCCGAGAGTTATGCCCAGCGTGCCAAGGCCGCCGGGTATACCAGCGCCTGGGTGGTTATGGTCAATATAAATGTCCGGGAAGCGGCCCCACTTTACGACGACCTGACGGGGACGTTTCTCGAGAAACCGCCGCCGCCCGTGGATTCGGTGGAAGTTCCGGGCACGGATGAGTGAACGAAGGCGCCTTCTCCCTGAGGTGGAGACAGCCCCGGTCCTGGAACTGGCCGCCGAGCTGCTGACCGCCGGGGGGTTGGTGGTATCGCCGACTGAAACTCGTTACGGCATTTTCGCTCGCGGCGATCGCCGGGAGGTCCTGGAGAAGCTGTACCGGGCCAAAGGGAGAGACCTGGACAAACCGACCGCACTGCTGGTCGGGACAACCGGGGAGATTGATCAGTTGGGTAAGGTGAATCACGCGGCGGAGCTTCTCATCAAGGCTTTCCTGCCCGGGCCGCTTACCCTGGTGCTGGCTTCACGGCGGGAATGGTTCCCGCCGGCGGTGGTCGCTGGGAAAATAGGGGTTCGTTGTTCCTCCCTGCCTTTTGCCAGTTCGCTGGCCGGGGCGCTGGAGGCGCCGCTGACGGCTACCTCGGCCAACCGAGCCGGGGCGGCTGACTTCGAGACTGTTGACGAAATCGAAAGAGAGTTTGGAGATATTATCGATCTCTATATCGACGCCGGTCCGCTGACCGGTAAGACCTCGACCGTGGTCGACTGTACCGGCCGGAAGCCGGTGGTGCTGCGAGACGGGGCGATCAGTCGAAAGAGAATAGAGGCCGCCCTGATATAGTCGCATGAACGAGAAAAACCAGTTCGTCGTACTGTTTGTCTGCACCGGCAATACCTGCCGCTCGCCTATGGCCGAGTACGCTCTGCGCTCGCTTCTGGAGCAGGAACGCCCCGGCCGAACGGAGGTGCTTTCGGCCGGGATCGCGGCCGGCAACGGCTTCCCGGCGACTCGATATGCAGTCGAAGCCGCCCGGATGTGGGAGCTCGACGTCACACCGCACCGCTCCCAGCAGCTTTCGCCCCGCCTGATCGAAAGAGCTGATCTGATTCTAACGATGGCGCCGGAACATCACAGGGAGATTACCCGGATGGTGCCCGAGGCCAAAGAGAAGACGTATCTTTTGAAGAGCTTCCCGGATAATTCGCCCAGGGGCGAGGATGTCGAGGACCCTATCGGGCG
>Ga0272444_10006088_pt1 | contig 10362 bp, 7 predicted proteins | sample SSMForm13_FD_201033 | JGI IMG/M metagenome (GOLD analysis project Ga0272444, IMG submission 201033) | Marine sediment archaeal communities from Little Sippewissett salt marsh, Falmouth, MA, United States - SSM-Form-13 | ecosystem: Environmental > Aquatic > Marine > Wetlands > Sediment ...
GGGGAGACTGGATTTGAACCAGCGACTTCCTGCTCCCAAAGCAGGCGCGCTACCAGGCTGCGCCACTCCCCGTACGATGTGCGAGCTCGCCGGCCGCGCACTGGGCGCATTATAGGGTCCGGCGCAGGAGGTGCGCCACTGCGGAGATTCGGAGACACGATCGACGTAGATGGAAGCGGGCCTGGATGGTGGGGCGGACGTGCCATGCGGCATCCTAACCGGTCTCGTTCCTTGAACGGCGAGGACGCTTGCGTAGTGCGAGGTCGAGCAAGAAGAGACCGAGCGCAGTCAGGAGAAGCTCGCGGGCGATCGATCGCGCAGCGTTACCGACAGCTCGGTCCGGTGCGGGGAGCGTGAAGTCGTCCGTGAGAACTGCGCCCCCAGTGCTTCGCGCGACTTCGGCGAGAGCCTCTGTGTCCTCGCCGATCCTTCGGTACTCCTCGGGAAACGGGATGCTGAGTGGGAGCGTCACGCTGCGATCTCGACTCGAATCCGTGACTTGAACGGCGTATCCGCCTTCATCGGGTCGCGGGAAGACCGCGCGATAGGCGCCGGGCCCGACTTGCTCCATCGTGAGATGCGTCGCCAACGGCAGGACGTCGACCTCGAGGTCCATGAAGTTGGCGAAAACGCCGTCGTCGTCCGCCTCAGCGAGAACGGTGACCTGCTCCTCACCGTCGGAAATCACGACTGACAGCCCTGACGTGGAGTGCGCCATCGGTTCCGTCGTTGCGAGTAGCACGTCAAGCAGGGCCGGGGCTTGCGGCCACTCGATCCAGCTTGCCGACCAATCGCCATGTAGGTCGGTGTTGAGCACCGTCACCGCACCGAGCCCGGTCCGCCAGTGTGCGACGAGGGGATCCTCGTTGGCCCAGAGAAGAATCTGGGCCGTCGCTTTGGCGTACGTCACGAGGTAGCCGCCGACCGGCGGGATCGAAGTCTCCGAGAAGAGCATCTGAAGCTGACCGGCGACCTCAGTTGAATTCGTCACGAACCTCGATCGGCTGATCCGCTGTGTCGCCTGGATGGATACTTGGGGAAGGGAGGCGAAATCGGTGGCCCGGTAGAGAGCGCCGCCGCCGGAGCGAACCAGCGAACTCAGGAGAGCCATGTTGGGGAGGCCGCCGATGGCGATTGCGGTGAGCGTCACATCTTGCGTTTCCTCCAGGCGTGCATAGAGAGAAGGATAGTCGCGAGGCTCGTCGGTGGTCTTCCCGTCGGAAACCAAGAGGATGTGCTTCGAGCGCGCCTCGACCTCCTCCAAGCTGTCGAGGGCTTCGACAAGCGGCGGATAGAGGTCGGTCCCGCCGACGGCGTCGAGGGGACGCAACGATTCATAAAGCGCAGTACCGTCGTCGACAGGGGAGACGGGCGCGACCCACTCGTAGTCCCGGTTGAAAGCGATGATTCCGGCGAGCGTGTCCGGTTGGAGGAGCGCGATGCTCGCTGCCGTGGCCTCCTTCAGTGTCTCGATTTTGACCTGCCCGTCGGCACTCGCCTGCATGCTCGCGGAGCGATCCAGCAGGAAGAGGATCGCGAGACTCGCTTCCTGCCCCTTTTCCGGCAGGACGAACGAGACAGGGAGGAGATCGGTGATCGGGCCGGAGCTGAATCCGCGAGCTTCGGCCTCACCCTCGACGAGCAAGAGCCCGCCACCCAGTTCCTGTACGAATGTCTCGATTCGGCTCGATTCCGTCGTCGTGAGATCGAGAAGCGGAATGCCTGAGAGGATCAGCTGGCGATATCCGGCGAGGATCTCCATCGAGGGGATCGTGGCTTCGTGATCGAACGCGATCCCAAGATGCGACAGCATTGCGGCGATTGGAGAGTCCTCTTCGGAATCGACGAGAAGGAGCTGCGCTTGGTCCGTCGTCCGCACGAGGAGGGAGAGCGCGTCGTTCTGTGGAATCGTGTCCCTTGGACTCCTGATCACGGCCCGGTACGTGTAGGCGCCCGGTGTCTGAAGCTCGTCTTCGACCGAAAGCGTGGATCGCCCCGCCTCGACCGCGACCGTTTCCGCATGCAGGAGCTCATTGTCTCGGTAGAGGGCCAGCGTCGCGCCCCCGGGCTCATCGGCGTCAATGGATATTTCGACGTAGAAGGGCCGATCAAGCTCGATCTCAACCGGCGCTTGCAGGTCGGCGAGCATGACGTCTGATGGCGCGGCGCCTCCGGCGAACACTACTGAGACGGGGATTCCGGAGGCTTGTGCGGTCCCGAGCGCCGACGAGAGATCATCGGTGAACTGCCCGTCAGAGATCAGGATCAGGTGGTTGTCGCCCGTCGAGGGAAGAGATGCCAGTGCAAGATCAACGGCCGGTTTCAGGCGCGAGGACGTCACATCGAAGGGAACGTTCTCCGAGAGCGTGGGGGGGAAGCCGAAGGGAGATACGACATGAGCGCGAGAAGCGAATTCGATGACTCCGAGGTTCCAGTCAGAGAGTTCAGACGAGATGCGATCGAGTGTGTTGTGTAGCTCCAAAGCCGACCGTGCGGCCTCAACGCTTGCGGAGCGATCGACGAGGATGAGGGTGTTGTGTTCGATGCGGCGCGTCGAGATCTGAGGTCCGGCAAGCGCAAGGATGATGAGAACAAGTGAAATCGTCCGGAGGATGAGCTTCGAGTGGCTTCTGGCGAGCCAGATCGGGATGAAAGCAAGCGGGATCGCCAATAGGACGTAGGGCGTAGCAAGAGAGATCATCGGGCCCTCCTCGAAATGAACGACACTGCCCGAAGGCGAGCGGTCCAGGATGGCCAGTGAGGAGGCCATTCAAACCCCGCATAGCGAACACCTTCCGCGAGCAAGAGGAGCAGCCCAAGGAGCGCAAGCCAGGGCCAGAGAGGCTGCAACGTGGTATCGAGAAGTTGGGAGCGATCGACGGCTTCCACGGAGGAGGCAGGCACGGGGTCGCGCGACTCCTCGGGCGAAACGTTGACCGCGATCGGGTACGTGGCACGGTCTGTTACGAGTCGGTAGATTCCCGGCTTCTCCGGATGGAAGACCGAGGCGCCGGCTGGAAGAGCGAGCGGACGGTCGTCTGCATCGAGAAGCTCGCCGATGGTGCCGAGGCCGTCGAGCGCGACGGCCCCGCCGGCGTGATTCCACGTGTACGTCGATGCGGCCGGTAGGCGAGTCAGTCGCGTGACCAGATTCCTTATGAGGACGGGAAAATCAATGACAATCGGCAGATTCGTCGTCATCAAGTCAGGACCGACGAAGGCGACCGTTCGCTCGGCTTCCTCCCAGACGATCAGGAGAGGATGTCGATCCTGTTCAAGAAGGATCGATCCTCCAGCAAGATCCGTGGCGGCAGGAAGGGCTGTGAAGCGGAAGCTCGAGGCATCGACGCCTGCTAGCAGCGGCGACTGTGGTTGGAGGACGTCAATCGAGCCGGACAGCCGCGCATCCGGTCCAAGCTCTACGTAGTCGTCCATCCCAGCGTGAATGAGAAGGACGTTTCCTTCTACGTTCCGGAATTCAGCGACATCGTAGAGGATCGTTAGATCGGCCTCGTCATCACCTCCGACGAGCGTGACGGGAGTGACGGCCTCGAGCGCAGCTTTCAGGTAGCGATTCGCCGTTCCCGCCCATCGGACACGGAGGTCGAGGGGGCGGTCGACCGCGAAGTAGCGTATGTCGTCCAGCGGGAAGTCGTCCGTGGGAGAGAGGGACGCGGAGAACTCCGTTCCGCGAGACGTCGGGAACGGAACGACATACTGCGTCGTTTCTCGCGGATTGAGCAGGATCGAGATCGACGTCTGATTCACGCCATCGGAGATTCGGATGCGTGTGTCTTGGTATTCGTCGGTGTGGTTCGAGACTTCGACGAAGGCTGTGGCTCCCGGGCCGCTCAGGTTCTCTCGCACGGTGAACGCGGACAAGGCGCGGTTCTCGCCGCCGGTCACGATGCGTACAGCGAGTGTTGTGGGGGCGGCCTCAAGGGCGTGGTCCGAGAGCAGAACGACTCGTTCATGGCTTGCAAGGCCTCCGAAGACGCTCATGATGGAACTCAAGTCATCGATTGAGCCATCGGCGAAGAATGTTGGGGCGGACGCTTGGAGAGTGTTCGCGATATCCTCGTGAGACATGTCGGGGGAGGCGAGGATGCGCGGCTGCTCCGAGAGCTGGATCAGCGTCGTCGGCGTGGAGGGATAGCGTTCGAGGAGTTCAAGCGCCTCGGCGATCGCGAGATCGTATCGAGTGGTCTCTTCGTCAACGCTCGTCTGCATGCTCGCGCTTCCGTCGATCACGATCGCAAGTTCACTCAGTCTCGATACGGAGACACGGCGAACCGGCTCCGCAAGCGCGAAGACGAGCGCTGCGAGCGCGAGAAGCTGGAGGACGAGCAACCAGTCGATTTGCTGACGGATCCGTGTGGCTCGGGATTGAGGGTCCCCTTTCAATCCCTCCCAGAGGAAGAGAGCGGAAACCTCGCGTCGACGCTCGCGAGCGCGCAGGAAGAAGAGCAACAGGACGACGCCTGAGAGGAAGAGCAGATAGAGCGTGCCCGGGTTGAGTAGACTCACTGAAGGACTCCTCCTGTTCGGAACGTTTCATGCAGCAGTCGCTCGATCGGCAGATCGGTCGGGGCGAGGAAGTAGGGAATGCCTCGCTCGGTCAGGAACTCTCGCAGTCCGCTCCGGAGCTCGCGGAGACGCGCGTCGTATTCGGCCAGCGCGCGCTTCCCGATTGTCAAGGTCAGGCGCCGACCCGTTTCCACGTCGACGAGGCGAGTGGTGCCCGACGGGGTGGGAGCGATCTCCTCGGGGTGCAGGATCTGAATGACCACCACTTCATCGCCTCGATGGAGAAGGCGGGCAAACGCGTCTTGGCAGGACTCTGACGTCATGAAATCGCTGATAACGAAGACCAGACCGCTTTCCTTCGTCCGGTTGAGGAATCCCCGAACGGCTGTGTCGAATGATGTGCCGCCTCCAGGGTCGATCTCGCTCAGCGCGCGGAGGATCCGCCCGAAGTGCGCCATTCCATGGCGAGGCGGGACCAGCGAGGCGAGGTCCTCCGAATACGGATAGAGCCCGACGCGATCGAGTGAGCGGAGACCGAGATAGGCAAGTGCGGCGGAGAGCCGGGCCGCATAACGTGCTTTGCTCGGGCTACCGAGTTGCATCGAGCCGCTCAGATCCACGAGCAAGTAGACGGGAAGATCCGTCTCGTGAACGAACGTCTTGACGAGCATACGGTCGAGGCGTCCGTAGATGTTCCAATCGATGTAGCGGAAGTCGTCTCCAGGCGCATACTGCCTGTAGTCGGCGAACTCGAGGCTGATGCCGGACCTAGGCGAGACATGTGTTCCCGAGAGGTGGCCTTTGCGCCGCCCCTTGACGATGAAACGTAGATTGGCTAGGCGCTCTAGGAACGCCTCGTCGACGAATCGTTCCATCAGACCACGGGCACCTTGCTCCAAACGTCGTCGAGCAGCTCGCTCGTCCCGATACCTTCTGCCTCGCCACGGAAGTTCAGAACGAGGCGGTGAGCGAGAGCCATCTTGTACACCGCTTCGATGTCCGCGTGACGAACGTTCGGCTGCCCTTCCAGGAAGGCGTGTGCCTTGGCGCCTGCGATCAGAGCGATCGCTGCGCGCGGGCTCGCGCCGTACTCAACGTAGTCGCGGATTCTAGGTGTGGCGATTTCGCTTGTCGGATGCGTCGCGAGAACCAGGTGTGCAATGTATTCGCGCAGACCCTCTGCGATCGGGATTGCGCGGACCACATCGCGTGCGAGCAGGATATCGTCTGCTGTCGCCACGGACGCAGGGAACTCGATCCCACCGGCCTCGGTGTTTCGCACGGTGATCTGGACGAGTTCGTCGACCGATGGAAACTCAACATTGGCCTTCAGCAAGAACCGATCGATCTGCGCTTCGGGCAGGGGATATGTGCCTTCCATCTCGATCGGGTTCTGTGTCGCAAGGACGATGTACGGCTCCTCGAGCGCGTATGTGTTCGCTCCAACGGTGACCGTGCGCTCCTCCATTGCTTCGAGCAGCGCGGATTGTGTCTTCGGTGTCGCGCGGTTGATCTCGTCTGCGAGCACGACATTCGCGAAGACCGGCCCCTGTGAAAAGCTGAAGCGTCGATGGCCCGCCTCTTCTGTGATGATGTCGGTCCCGACGATGTCGGCGGGCATGAGATCGGGCGTGAACTGGATTCGCGAGAACTTGAGGCCCATTGCACTTGCCAGGGTTCGCACGAGAAGGGTCTTACCGAGACCGGGGACTCCTTCGAGTATTACATTCCCTCGACAGAGCAGCGCAATGAGCGAAGCACGAACGATCGTGTCGTGTCCGACGATGACCCCCGCGATCGCCTCGCGTAGGCGCTCGAAGGTGGTGATTGCGCGTTGTAGATCCTGTTCGGTGATCATGATCCTCCTTGGGTGATCAGTTCGAAGTACTTCCGCACGGTGTCGATCACGTCCTCCGGGACGCCTCGCGTATGGAGGATCGACTGAATGCGCTCAAAATCGACCGTGAGGACATCGCGGTCGGGGTCGAGAAGCTGTGGGAGTTCGACGGGAACGCCCTCGGTGATGAAGCTGCTGAATTCACCGGATGAGCCGATAGTCGAAGGTGCCTCCTCCCTTGCGAAGCCGGGCTGTGTGCTATCCGATTCGAGGGTCTCGGCAGTCTGCTCGTCGTCACCGCCTTCAAGCTGTGGGTTCTCTTCATGGCCGGGCATGTTCGTTTCCTGCGGAACGGCATCTCCCGCAGCGTCGGACTCGTCGGGCTCGGTAGAGGCGCCTTCTGAACCAGGCGACGCGTCGTCAGGCCGGCTACTGTCACCAGTGGGGAGATCGGGAGTCCAGTTGGGGTCGTTCTCCCGTAGTGGGATCGACTGCGATGCCCCCTCACTTTCTCCGGTATCTGGACCCGGATCCTCGACGTCAACAGTTGAGAGCATCGATTCGAGCATGTCCTCGACGCCCGAAGGATCCGATCCGGACTCGTCGAGGAGATCCATCAGCGATTGCGCCAGTTGAGGGTCGCCGGCGTCGCCGGCTTGCTGCCGGATCTGGTCCCGTTCGGTATCGGTGAGTCCCCCACCTTCCTGCTGGATGCGCTCGAGAATGGACTCGATGAGCTCGCGGATCTTCTCGACCATCGCCCGCTGCTCGTTGATAAGGTGACCAAGTTCGTCGGGCGAGGCGTCTCCCACGATGGATGAGGAGGTGCCTTCCGCGCTTCGGAGTTCGGACAGAACGTCCTCCAGGCGGAACTGCTCGGTCGGAGACTCGCGCACGACGGCGCTGGACTCACCCGACTCCAAGGACTCGGGGAGTGGAACGTCCCGGTCTGATAGGCCGACCGGCATATCGCCGATGACATCGATTGTCTGACTTGAAGACTCGGGCAGGACGGTTGTGGCGGCGATGACTGCGTGCGTCCTTGGAGGAAGGAACAGGAAGAGCACGGCTGCGATGGCGAAAAGGGCTGATAGAGCGAAGGTGTAGCGAACGCGTCGAGGAACGGGAAGCCCTCTTCGGCGATCCCAGGGAAGCTCACTGAGCGTTGCCTCTAGATGATTTCGGAACACGGAGCGTGCACCGCGAAGACGAAGCTCATAGAGGGAACTCAAGCGTTCGCCGAGTCCGAGGCGTAAGTCCACCTCCAGCAGAAGCCTGGCGGGATCCTTCTTCGCCATGCGGCCCGCGAGATACCCGAGAGCGGAGACCGAGAGCAGCGCGATGAGGAGACCGGCCTTCGCGGCGATTGGAATCGCCACTTCAGGCAGAGCGTAGATGAGGATGGAAGCGATGAGTGCGGCGGAGCTTGCCAAGAAGAGCGCGTGGGCAGAGGTTCTCAGCCCGGATATCGCAGCAGCTCGCTGCTCGATGGCTCTCACAAACTGGCCGAAATTCGTCATCCTGACGCCTCCTGCGACTGTCGCCAGATCCGGAGCAAGCAGAGAGCGACGGCGACGAGAGGTATCACGAAGGCAAAGGCTGTCGAGAGGGCGGGCCCTCGCTCGAGGATGTGAAGGACAGCGCCGATCGGACTCACCAGGGATAGGAGGCCCGCACGGGCGACGAGCGCGAGATCCAGCGCGAAGGGAAGCACGTAGTACACAAGGAGGACGGCGGTCTTCCGGAAGAAGGCAGGCTTCTGCCTACGGAGCGCTCTGGCTTCCATGCTGTGTCCCAAGAGGCCGGCAAGGTAGGCGACGAGACAAGCGTAGAGCGCGACGAGAGCGATGCGTGGCTCGCTTGCCCTGAGCACCGCGCGAACGTAGATGAGATACGGGAGAACAAGCAGCTGGCCGAGCAGGACCTGGCCTGCGATAGTCAGGGCAGCTCGCAGTCGGTGCTCCTCTCGAGCGATGGCGCTGCCACGCGCCATGCCAAGAACCGTCATCAAGAAGGTGTATGCGAAGAAGAACATCGATGGGACGAAGAAGGCGCGGAACGCGGAGTGCTGCCAAACGCGTGATGCAAACGGGATCGCGAAGAGCATCGCTACACCACACAGCAAGAGGAGCACGGAGTAGGCCTGCGTGCCATCTGCAGGGACGATGCGTTCGAGCTGCCTACGATTCAACGTCGTTCACGTCTCCTCCGATCAGCCTAACGTCCAGATATCTCACTTTTTCGGTCAATGGCCCGTGATCCACAAGGGCTTCCCGCTCGTCGATCGTCAACAGCCAATCGCGAGCGTGGAAGGAGAAGTGCGTGTCCATAGTCCGCACGAGGGCCTCGAGTGGCCCCCGATAGGCCTCCGGGTCCTGACCTTCGTGCAGCACATACGTCTGGGTGCCTGGCTGGACGGCAGGCGTCTTGTAGAGCCTGCCAGCATGGATCACGAAGCAAGCACGCGTGCCGAGCTTCTCACCGTGGTTCAGGATGGTTGCGTCCGCGTCGTTGGTCTGAAGGTCGAGAGGCCAGGTATCCGCCCCGCAGGTTCGGAGGGTTCTCAGTTCGTTCGGCTCGAGTGTGAAGCGGATCTCGTCTTGGGATGCGCTCACATCCAGCTGAACGTCATGAAGGGTATCGGGAACGTCTGTAAGCGGGAAACCGGGAAGGGAATCGGCGAAGGTGCGTTCGCCTCCTTCGAAACCGAGTGTAGCAAGTCCATGCAAAGCGAAACCGTGTATCGTTTGAACGTATAAAGTTGTATTAATGGTATAACTGAGAATGTACTGGTTGCGGCGGTTTGACATCAAACCAGACAAAACGGATAGGCAGACGACACCGATTACTACCCATCCGATGGCAGCCTTGCCTCGCGCGCGACTCCATCGTGTCGCGACGGAGAAGGACGCGATGCTACCGACGATGAGCAAGACAGCAATCAGGTGGCTCGGTCGTGTGACAGGCGTATTCTGAAGGAGCGTTGACGTGGTTTCCTGCAGCGAGAAGAGCGAGGCTTCCGGCAGTTGCGGCAGGAGCCCTGAGAGGGCGGTGGTGTCGAGACTTGCTGCAGAGAAGGTGACCGCGGTCACGTAGCCCGCTCCGTACGGCCACGCATAGGCCGAAGGCAGGCCATCGTCGCCAACGATGGAGAACGCAGACGGCTTCAGCGAGCCGCTCAAGCGGAGTCGGCCTTCCTGGTCCGCTTGCAGAGCGGGATTGGAGATAGGTAGCAACTCTCGGAACAGAGGGGAATCGAGGCGATAGAAGTCGGCACCCGTCAACAGAATGAGCGATCCGCCCGCGAGAACCCATTGGCTAATAGCGCGCAACGAAGCGTCTGATGGGGCAGCGGCAAGCCAGAGCCGCGAAAGCCCGTCATAGGCCCACCAATCCTCGCTGAGATCCTCGGGCTTGACGATCACAGCTCCGTCTTCGGTGGGGATGTTGCTGCGGCAGCAGACGACAGGGAATGGCGCGATCCGCCTTTGGGTACGGAGATCGATCTCGTCGCCGGCGACGAGGTCGCCGGCCGAGTCGTAGAGAAACAGCGAGAGCGGGTTGAGGGTATCGTGAATTGGAAGGGTGAGTTCGACGGTCCCGTCCTGAAGCGGACCCGTGTCGAGCTCAAGGCGAATCAGGGCAGAGCCTTTCCACGCGTTGCCAACCTGTTGCTCAGCGACAAGAGTCCCGGACATCGGGGTTGGAAGGCCCGTGATCGCCAATCGCGCGGGTGCAAATCGACCATCGACAACGGCGCCGGCAAACCCGATGTCAGCTCGAAGCCTTGGCTCAGCGGACGCGGGCAGCGCAATCATGAGCGCCAAGGCCGCGAGGCCGACGAAAGACAGAACCCTTCGAGTGTGGGAGACATCCGCAGCCATTGCTGCAGTCTACACATTGCTTGTCAAGAAATTGTAGAGGCAGCGTCTCCCGTCCGTCGCGCGAAACGAGACCTGCAGGCCATCGCAGACGATCTCGATGCCAAGCTCCAGACT
>Ga0272444_10006089_pt1 | contig 10361 bp, 9 predicted proteins | sample SSMForm13_FD_201033 | JGI IMG/M metagenome (GOLD analysis project Ga0272444, IMG submission 201033) | Marine sediment archaeal communities from Little Sippewissett salt marsh, Falmouth, MA, United States - SSM-Form-13 | ecosystem: Environmental > Aquatic > Marine > Wetlands > Sediment ...
CCATCGGGAAGATCACCTTGTGTGGGTTGACTTTCCTCAGGCGCATCCCGATGAATGTCATCGGGCCAACAGACACACCGGCGGCGAGTGCGGAAATCCACAACCCTACCGGAACGAAGTAGAAGAATACCCAGACCAACAAGAGCGCCGCCACTGCGATGACGATGTAGCCAATGTTTCCCATTCCTAACGCCTCCTTGCTAGGAGCTGCCTTGCGTACAATCCTAGCCGGTAACGACACAGGATTCATCCGCTTCGCTCTCCAATGCGGAGCGGATCAAGCATTGGATCAGGGGAATGCCCAAGATTGGGCTCAGGGACCTGCTGTACGCCCTCTGCTGCAGAGATGGCCCCCTGAAACCGGTCCAGAAGCAGAGCTAGTAGCCGGATCAACGGAGCGGGCGAATGTAATGCGCATTACAACACCCTGGGGGAGTGAATGTAGGCGTTTGTCGGCGTCACTCATCGCGCCTGGAACGAATCCGCTGTTCTGTACCCGGATAGCCGCGCATCAAGCTGTGATCATGGGTGAGTTTCTCCAGCAATCCGCAGCATGAGCAGTTTCCTCTGACTGGGTGTGCGCAAGGAATGACACGGCGGAGCAGGTTGATGACTTAGCCCGATAAACGCCGAATGTAGAACGCGTCTGTTGGCTGTTGCCTGGTGACCGAAGTCCCGAACCAGATTCGCTTGACAGTAATGTGCATCACAGATGGCGCGCTAGCGGATTTCTCAACACGCCTGTGGAAAACCTCTGCATCAACCTGCCAGCCGGGGTCTTGACAAGGTCGGGCATTGTCGCTATACTGCCAAGTAGCAGTCCGATAGGCAGACTGCTAATCCGGCAATATGGAAGGAGGAGTTGGTTATGGTTAGCCGACTACCACGCGTGCAGGACGACTCAGGGTTCTCGAACCTCGGTATCCCTAATCTGATCGATCACTTCTTCCGTGACTTCGATCGGATCGGTCTCGAAAGCTTCTCCGGCTTCGGTCGCGCTGACGTCTACGAGAAGGACGGAGCACTGGTGTATGCAGCCGAGCTTCCGGGGATGAAGAAGGATGAGCTAGAAGTCACGATCCACGAGGACAAGCTGATCATCAGCGGCGAAGTCAAGCGCGACGAGTCCATCGATCGGGAGAACTACTTCCGAATGGGCCGGCGATACGGCCGCTTCCAGAGAGCTTTCCCCGTGCCGACCCAGAACCTCGAGACATCCAAGGTCAAGGCACAGTTCGAAGACGGGATTCTGCGCGTTTCGATTCCACTGAAGGAGTCGATCGTGGAGAAGAAGAAGCCCCTGCAGATCAAAGTTGACTAGCAGAAACTCGGCGGGCGCTCACTCTAGGGTGCCCGCCCGTCTGGCTTCTGAGCAACCAAGGAAGTACACATGTCTGAGAGCATCTGCCTTGTCTGTGGCGGAGGTTTTTCCTACGCCGAAACGCACGACACAAGTAACGAGGGTGTCTGCGACGCGTGCCAGGCGGAGATCGCATTCGCTGGAGCCGCGCGAGTGAGGACCCAGCGTGCACGTGAACTCCTCTCGGTCAGGCCCCGTTTCTCTCCATCTCTGGTGTCGCGAGGGGAATGCTAGCGAGCGTGCGAGACTGAAGAGAGCAAGCAGGACTCTCCGCAAACGCCAATTGGCGTCTTGTTCACCCGTCTAGGGGCGGGCATGGCAGATCCCGCCTACCCGCCCCGCAGAGCCATCTTGGAGGCTGAGATGAGAAATGCATCAAGAGCAATCGGGATAGCCATTCTTGCGGTGGCGTTCGGAGTGGCTCTGTTCGCGATTGGAGATACAGCTGCTGAGGTGACCGACTGCCAGTGCATCGAGGACCGCGTGATCTCGGTCTACGACCAGGCCGGGTCATCGGTCGTGAACATCACAAGTCTTGGCTACGTCTACGACTTCTTCTTCGGCGCGATACCTCAGGAGGGGAGCGGATCGGGATTCATCTATGACTCTCAAGGCCATATCGTGACGAACTACCACGTCGTCCAGAACGCGCAGGAGCTAGTCGTCACGCTCAGCACCGGGGAGCGCTTCCCGGCGGTGATTGTGGGAACTGACCCATCAAACGATCTTGCTGTTCTTGAGTTGGAGACCTCCGAGGTCTCGCTGCCTTCCCCACTAGAGCTGGCAGACTCGGACGAGTTGCTCGTCGGTCAGTTCGTGGTCGCCATCGGTGCCCCCTTTGGTCTTGATCAGACTCTGACAACCGGTGTCGTCAGTGCAGTTGGGCGAGTGATCGAAAGCCCTGAGGCCAACAGGTTCATTGGCGAGGTAATCCAGACCGATGCTGCGATCAACCCGGGGAACTCCGGCGGGCCGCTGTTGAATCTTGATGGCAAGGTGATCGGTGTCAACTCGCAGATTCTTAGCACAAGCGGTAGCTACGCAGGCATCGGGTTCGCGATCTCCTCGAACACGGTTGCGCGAGTCGTGCCCGACCTCATCACGAACGGAAGGTATCGCCACCCTTGGCTGGGGATCGAGTCTGTGAGTCTCAACTCCCGCATGGCAGAGATCATTCGAGATGCCGGTATGGAGTTGCCTGTTGAGAGGGGAGTTCTCGTAGTCGGCATATCCCCCGATTCCCCCGCATGGGACTCTGACCTACAGGGAGGAAATAGACAGGTTCGGATTGGGCGATATCTCATCGCGCTTGGCGGCGACATCATCGTGGGAGTTGACGGAGTCTCTGTTGAAGACCTCGACGACCTGACGATCTACTTGGAGCTTGAGAAGAGGCCTGGTGACCTGGTGGAGCTCAAGGTCATCCGAGACACCAGCGAGTTGATCGTCCCTGTCTTGCTCGGTGAACGCCCGTCGGGTTCTTGATGCAGGAGATGGACCATAGGAGTGACTCCCATGAGAATGGATAGACTGACAAGCAACTTCCAGTTGGCGCTATCCGACGCCCAAAGCCTCGCAGTCGGAAGGGATCACCAGTACATCGAACCTGAGCACGTACTGCTTGCTCTGCTCGATCAGCAGGGCGGGACAGTCCGCCCACTTCTGACTCAGGCCGGTGCAAACATCAACCTGCTACGCTCCTGCTTGCTGGGGGCTTTGGATGGTCTGCCCCGGGTTCATGGCGCAGACGGCGACGTTCACATCTCCAACGCCCTTACCCGGCTGCTAAACGCTGCTGACAAACTCGCGCAGCAGCACAAGGATCAGTACATCTCAAGCGAATGGTTCCTGATGGCGGCGGCCGAAAGCAGAGGGCGACTCAGTGAATGCCTGCGTGAGGCAAGAGCGGGCGAAGAAGTGCTCGGGCACGCCATCGAGCAGGTCCGTGGTGGCGCGACGGTGGATGATCCCAACGCCGAAGACCAGCGCCAAGCGCTGGAGAAGTACACCATCGACGTGACCGCACGTGCTGAGCAGGGCAAGCTTGATCCGGTGATCGGTCGGGACGATGAGATCCGCCGCATCATCCAGGTCCTTCAGCGGCGCACGAAGAACAACCCTGCACTCATTGGAGAGCCGGGTGTCGGCAAGACGGCCATCGTCGAAGGATTGGCTCAGCGAATCGTGAATGGTGAAGTGCCCGAGGGGCTCAAGGGAAAGCGTCTTCTGAGCATTGACCTGGGTGCTTTGGTCGCGGGGGCGAAGTTCCGAGGCGAGTTCGAGGAGCGGCTGAAGGCCGTGCTCCATGACTTGGCTCAGCAGGAAGGCCAGATTGTCCTGTTCATCGATGAGCTGCACACCATGGTCGGCGCAGGCCGGGCGGAAGGCTCAATGGATGCTAGCAACATGCTCAAGCCAGCGTTGGCGCGAGGAGAGCTTCACTGCATTGGCGCGACCACGCTCAATGAGTATCGGCAGTACATCGAGAAAGATGCGGCGCTGGAGCGGCGGTTCCAGAAGGTGATCGTTCGCGAGCCGAGCGTCGAGGACAGCATTGCCATCTTGCGGGGGCTCAAGGAGAGGTACGAGGTGCATCACGGCGTTGAGATCACCGATCCAGCAATTGTTGCTGCCGCTACGCTCTCTCATCGCTACATCACAGACCGCCAACTTCCAGACAAGGCCGTTGATTTGATCGATGAAGCCGCGTCACGCCTGAGAATGGAAATCGACTCGCTGCCCGAGGAGATGGATCGGTTGGATCGTCGTCTTATCCAACTGAAGATCGAGCGCGAGGCGCTCAAGAAAGAGACGGATCAGGCATCCCGCCAGCGACTTGCCGATCTTGAGGAGGAGATCGAGACGCTGAGCCGCGAGTTCTCCGATCTCGAAGAGGTCTGGAAGTCTGAGAAGGCTGTTCTCCAGGGGAACACTCACCTCAAGGAGGAGCTAGAGCGTGCTCGAATAGAGATGGACGCCGCCCGTCGCGCCAGTGATCTTGAGCGCATGTCGGAGCTGCAGTATGGGATCATCCCCGACTTGGAGAAGCAGCTGGCGCGGGCGGTCGAGGCCGAGTCAAAGGAATTGCAGCTCCTTCGAAACAGGGTGACCGAGGAGGAGATCGCCGAGGTCGTATCCCGATGGACCGGGATCCCAGTGTCCAAGATGCTCGAAGGAGAGCGCGAGAAGCTACTGCGCATGGAGAGCAGCATCCACCAGCGTGTCGTCGGCCAAGATGAGGCGATCGCTGTCATCTCCGATGCCATCCGTCGTTCGCGTGCCGGGATCGCCGACCCTCACCGCCCAAACGGCTCCTTTCTCTTCCTCGGACCTACCGGCGTTGGCAAGACGGAGCTATGCAAGGCGTTGGCGGAGTTCCTCTTCGACACCGAGGAGGCAATGGTTCGCGTCGACATGTCGGAGTACATGGAGCGCCATTCCGTTGCCAGACTCATCGGTGCACCTCCTGGTTATGTGGGATACGAGGAGGGAGGGCACCTGACCGAGGTGGTCCGGCGCAAACCCTACTCGGTGATCCTGCTGGATGAGATTGAGAAGGCCCACTCCGACGTCTTCAACGTCCTGCTCCAGGTGCTCGATGATGGGCGGCTGACCGACGGGCAGGGACGCACGGTCGATTTCCGCAATACGGTCATCGTCATGACATCGAACCTCGGTAGCCAGCTCATTCGTGAGATCGAAGGTGAGGAGCGGTATGTCCAGATCAAAGAGCGGGTGATGGAGGTCGTCAAGGAGCACTTTCGGCCGGAGTTCATCAACCGTCTCGACGAGATCGTGGTGTTCCACCCGCTAGGAAGAGAGCAGATCCGGGCGATTGCGGGGATCCAGATCGACCGCCTGCGCGTTCGCCTGGAGGAGAGCGACTTGTCTCTTTCCGTCTCGGATGCAGCGCTGGATATGTTGGCGGAAGCCGGATATGACCCGGTCTACGGTGCGCGCCCCCTCAAGCGAGTCATACAGCAGCGGCTTGAGAATCCGCTGGCACGCAGAATCCTTGCGGGAGACTTCCTGCCGGGAGAGACTGTCGAGGTCGATGCCAGGGACGGGGAAGTAGTGACTTCGGCGAGTCACGCCGAGGCAGAGCACAGCCAGTAGGAGAACCGGGGCGAGACCAGAGCGCATTCGAGCTGTCCACTACGGAGTCGGAGTGCATTCCGAGACCCTAAGGGATTCGAACCCGAAAAGGCATTTACGAATTGGGTTACCGCGCCTCCTTGAGGCCTGTTGCTTTCAGGTCAAACGCTGAAGCGCAGACAGGCACGGGGAAACCAGGTAAGTGGTGGAGCCTGGGGACTGAATGTAGAACGCGTTCGTGCATCGCCCTCTGGTGATTCGTCGATCGAATGCAATCCGGAACGGGCTTTGAGGGCGGTGCCCGAGAAGGAAGATCGCGTCTGCGGGGTGTTGCTTGCCGAGGGCAATCCGAGCGACACCACCATCTTCAAGCGCGCTTGTTTGATACGAGGTCAGGCTGTAGCTTGAATCAGGAGATGCACGTGCCGCCCCGTCGCGAGCAGGCATTGGGATGGTTGACTATACGGATAACGCCCTTCAGCGAGTGACTGACCTACTTGGTCCTGGGGCATCTCATAGCCTCAGGGCGCTCTTCGCCAGAATTGCCGTGATGCCCGGTGCCAGAGGTCTCTTCAGGCGCATCGCGTCTGCCGCCGGACTCGAAGACCTGCGTGACTATCTAGCTGAGGCTCAGTACGCCCTGATATTCGCCGGACTTGGATTCGAGGTCTCGATTGAGCCGCACGGCAGGGAGGGTCCGGACCTCAGCATCAGCCGAGATGGGGAGATCACCTTGGTCGAGGTCACGCGCTTCCGCACCGTCCACGAGGGTCCTCTGGCAGCCTCTACTGGCGATTTGCCGGAGATACTCCCAGTCTACGGAGACCCGCTGCGTGACATACGGAAGGCTCGCGACAAGATTCAGGGGAAGTTCGGGCAGTTACTGAGTGGAGCGGGGATCATCGCAATCTGGAATGACGACGGCGACCTTGAAGAACTGGAGATGCGCGAGGCGATCACGGAGCTCATCGCAGACGCTTCCAGCGGCGCGCATAGCCTGCCAGCAGGCCTAGAGCTTGTTCTCTATGGTTCAGCATTCTGGAGTGCGGGGCGACGGCAGCAGTTCTACCTCTTCCCTGTGCAGGAGGCCGGTCAGGAATGTGGAGAGCCCTGGCACGCCGTCCTTGAGGCATCGACTGCAAGCCAGCTCATTCAATGCGCAGTCAGCAGAAGGAGCCCGGCCCGCTACAGGGAACGGGCCTCCATAGCGAGGAAGTCTCGGACAAGAGATCCTAGGCGACCGATCCAATAACCAGAGAGTCTAGATAGGAACGGCGGTTTGGAGCCTGGGGTACGAATGTAGAACGCGTTCGTTAGCTGTTTCGTGGTGACGCGCGGCCAATCCGCGGCAATCGGCGTGGCTGCTAATCGCCTACTGAACGTCCTTTCATGCACATCTTCGTTCGCGCGTTGGTGCGGGAACCTACTGGCCGTCGTCGCCAGCTCGCTTGGGTTGCGCGTACTGGTGGTCGCGTTTGCGCCAGGGCCTGCCGAGTAGAAAGCCGATGATCACTCCGACTGCGATGCTCAGTGCCAGCAGGATGATGCGGGACATCACGAGATCCCAGAACAGAATGCGGACAGAGACAACCTCCGTGTTCTGGACGATGACCACAAGCGACAAGAGAGCAAGCACCAGAATCACCACGGTCCGCACTCGCATTTTCATGATCTACTCCTCTTCCTCCTCAATCGACGACTCTGCACGAAGGGTCACCTTTCCTTCCTCGGTCTGCCGGAAGATTCTCGTCGTCTTGTAGGCGAAGTCGATGCGAGGCTCGGCACCGAATGCCTCGAGGACTGCCTCGCAGACGGACTCCGTGCTCTTCCGCCGTGATCTTGCCTCGCACACGTAGCGAAGACCCAGCTCAACCCCTTCCTCAACGATGCGCGTGTACACAACGGGGTGAACGTTCGCCGATCGAATCAAGAACTTCCGAGATGCATCACGAATGAATCGAGATGCTTCCTCGCTGACGGACACCACCCGCTCCTTCAGTATTCCCTCAAGGATCTGCTTCGCCCGACGCCAGTCGGATTCGAAGGTGATCGTGATGGGGATCTCATTCCACACGTAGTTGAACCCTTGCGTAACGTTAGTGAGCGGATCAACGAACACCTTCCCGTTCGGCACATGGACGATTCGCCCGGTGGTCTGCTCGCCAAACTCCGGAACGCTCGCCCATCGCGGGTTCGATCCATGACGAAGTCGTACGCCCAGACGTGGTTTGGGTGCCGCGGTCGTAGCCGTACACACGAGCCATCGTTGAGCCACAGTCGTCCCTTCTTCGGCTGCTTCTGTGGCACCTGCAGACCTTCTTCTCGCCAGATCCGTTCCACCCGCTTGTGGTTGATACACCAGCCGGCATTGTGAAGTAGCCCCGTGATCTTGTGGTAGCCGTAGCGGCCAAACTGGGTTGCCAGCTGAATGATCACCGTTGTGACCAAGTCTTCATCCTCTCTGCGTTTCGGGACATGCCGCTGTACCGATCGATGCTGGCTGAGCACCCCACATGCCCTCCGTTCTGACACCCCGAGACGCTGCCGTAGTGCCTCAATGCACCGACGACGTCGTTCGGGGCTCAGAAGTTTCCCTTCGCTGCTTCCTGGAGGATCAGCTTGTCCAACGTCAGATCGGAGACGGCTTTACGAAGTCGTACGTTCTCCTGCTCGAGCTGCTTGAGCCGTTTCATCTGGTCGACCCGCATCCCGCCGTACTCCTTCCGCCAGCGGTAGTAGGTCACCTCGTGAATGCCGAGTTCCCTGACGACCTCCGCGACCTTCTTGCCCCTACCTAACAGCACTTCCGCCTCTCGTAACTTCGCGATGATCTCCTCGGATCGGTAATGTCGTCTTGCCATTTCCTGCCTCCTTCCATCGATCCAGATACTAGCTCTGCTTCTGGACCGGTTTCAGGGGGCCGGGTCAGGGCGCCTGATCTTCGGGCAGGAATTCAGCTACACGTTCCATGAACTGTGCTCCGGCGTGAGACCAATGACGCACCTGATTCTCATTGGCATCCCGCAGCTTGCTCCTACTGGGTTGTTCTAGCCGCGCCCGAAGCATCGATGACGATGGTCTGCGCTTCCGCAAGGTCGCGGCGAAAATGATCCTCTCCCCGGAAGCTGTTTCGAATAAATCATGTAGATATCCTCGGTTCTCTATTAAGCATCGCCCGATGGGCAATTCCTTGCAGGATCGAGCGGTGTTTCCGGTCGTCTGTATGCGTCATTGTTTCTCCTCCGTGGTCAGTGCTTCGAAACCGGAGATGACGTCAAACAGTTCCTCGTCAATGCCACTCTGACGCAAACGATGGAATGTCCTATTGAGGTCCTCCAACAATTCATCGATGTTCTTGTCGGCGCGTTGCATCGCCGCCAGGCGGCTCGCGTTCTCGCTCGCGAGGGATTCGGCGCACGCCCTAAAGAGCGAGACGAATAGATATTCGCGGATAAGCGCCCGCAAGGTCGCGGTGCCGCCACCCATGACCTCGGGCAAGTTTCCCGTCGGCCAGGGAGATTCGGCCAGCTTGTGTCGCCAGCTTGCGTCCAGCGGCAGCAGTCGCTGACTGACGGGTGCATAAACTGGCCCGGATGTGGGGCGGTTGTAGAAGAGGTAAAGTTCGGCGACTTCACCCTGGCTGCGGCGCGTCTCGCTCTCCATGAGAATCTGCCCCACGAGCGGGGTGATGGCCTTGACGGCGTTCGGCACGGCAAAGCATCCCAACAGCGGCAGGCCCGCGTCCGCCAGGCGCGCATGAACGCGCTCACCGACGGCCCAGACCTCGGGTTTGGCTGGCAGAGCCGCCAGCGTCTTGACCGCATAATCGGCCACCACATCATTAAACTGGCCCACCAGTCCCTGGTCTGAACCGAACACGACCGCGCCAATCGCACTGGCAACGGTCTGTCTTTTCCGTTTCGCCATCAAGGGCACCGGCCCGCTTTCCCGCAGACATGCGCCCAATCCCAGCTCCACCGTGCGATAGTAGTCGGCCAGCGCGTGCACCGATTTCTCGTATTGTCCGATGCTCGAGGCGGCCACGGCCTTCATCGTGCGGACAACGGATTGGAGATCCCCGGCGCCTCCGATCTTTCGGCGCAGACTCGCCGTGGTTACGCTCATGACTTCACCTCGGGTTCAGGCGTAGGCTTGGGCTCGCCCTCTGTTTGGACTTCCGGCCCGGACTCGGGTTCAGGCTTGGGCTGGAAGCGAGCAAGCGATTTGCGGGCGATTTGGATAATCGTTTCACGATCCTCTTCGCTCAATTCTTCGGCGGTATCCAATCGCTCGCGAACCTCCGCCGGGATATCCGCCGCCGCTTCGCGCAGGGCGTGCTCGGCCTCCGTCATCTGGTCAAGCGGCACATGGTCGAGAAGTTCTGCGATCAACGCCAGCAGCACGGCGATTTGCGCGGGCACGGGTACCGGGGCGAATTCCGGCTGTTTTAGGCAGGCGCGAATTCGCCGTCCGTGCTCGATGATTGTGCGGGTGTCTTCATCCAGGCGGGCTCCGAACCGGGAGAAGGTTTCGAGTTCTTCAAACTGGGCGTAGCCGAGCTTGAGGTCGCCGGCCACCGCGCGGTAGGCCGCGCGCTGCGCCTTGCCGCCGACACGCGAAACGGATTTACCGACATCGACCGCAGGCAGCACGCCCAATTCGAACAGCGCTGGTGAGAGGTAGATCTGTCCGTCCGTGATGGAAATCAGGTTGGTCGGAATATAGGCGGAAATGTTCTGTGCCTCGGTCTCGATGATGGGAAGGGCGGTGAGCGACCCTCCCCCGTGTTCCTTGCGCAAATGCGTCGCACGTTCGAGCAGTCGTGAGTGGACATAAAAGATGTCGCCGGGAAACGCTTCGCGACCGGGCGGGCGGCGCAGCAAGAGAGACAGTTCGCGGTAGGCGC